>JAABUS010004987.1_pt1 | contig 18169 bp, 18 predicted proteins | sample 5560161 | NCBI WGS metagenome assembly JAABUS01 (sample SAMN10711885, study PRJNA513376) | rock metagenome | isolation source: Antarctica rocks | place: Antarctica: Victoria Land, Trio Nunatak nord | collected 2016-01-04 | reverse complement strand
GGATTTTTAAAATGAGTCCGGCGCCAAGCTCGTCCCATCAACGAATATCAAGAAAATTTTTAGTTGCATTGGATATCTATCTGCAACGAAAGCCTTGTGAAGTATTTTCTGCACCTTTTGATGTTCGCCTTCCGCGTAAATCAAAAAACAATCAGGATTTGGTTACGGTTGTGCAACCCGATATTTGCGTAATTTGTGATCGTTCTAAAATTGATGATCGCGGTTGTTTAGGTTCGCCAGATATCATAGTTGAAATCATTTCCCCCGGAAACAACAAAACAGAGTTAAAAAACAAGTATGAAGTTTATGAAGAAAGCGGCGTACAGGAATATTGGATTGTTTCTCCGCAAGATAAAACTTTCCTAAAATATACTTTGAACCAGGACGGTGTTTACGTAGCTTCTAAGTTGATGCCTTCAGAGGGTGAAGTTACCACGCCGGTTCTTCCTGGTTTTGTACTCAATTTAGAAGAAGTTTTTGCTGATACTTAGGTTGAAGCGCAAGTTTCTCAATTGCTTTTCGGTTAATCAAAACCATCTGTTTTTTCAGTGGTTATGCTTGCTCATTCTGATCTCCAAAAAACATGAAAAAAGCAATATTTTCTATAGCCGTTATTTTTAGCGCATTAACTGTTTCTGCCCAAACCAGCACAAAGCCACAGCCGGGGGCTGTCAGCATCGCCCCCAAAGGCAAAATTTATGGTGAAAAAGTAGATGTAAAAACAGCACACCCCATTGGTGATCTGGCAAAATACATGGGAACACGCCCATCAATCACCACAACTATTTCTGCTAAAGTAGCTGCTGTAAAAAAATCAGGTGAATCATTAACTGTAAAAGATAACACGGGAAAAATAATTCCGGTCCATTTTAATAAGACAGGATATAAATTTCCTGAAAGTTTAGTTGGGAAAACGATTCTGATTGATGGCGTAATTTCCAAGCAATATACTTCAACCGAAAGCACACCACAAGGCAATAACAAAGGAGCCAACACTGCCGGCGGATATGCCATCGCTGCAAAAGGTGTTCAGCTGATGAACTGATACTTCTTTTATCAGGCAAAAAACCACGTCCTGTTTATTCAGAACGTGGTTTTTTTGTGCGATAAAAACAGCATCGTTACTTACTCAGATACATGGATTTTTCTTTGTACAAATGCCGGAAATACGGATCTTCCAGATCTCGGATAAAACGGATTGCTTCTCCGGTCGATTTCATTTCCGGCCCTAACTCTTTATTTACTTCCGGGAATTTATCAAAAGAGAAAACCGGTTCTTTAATGGCGTAACCATTCAGCTTGCGTTCAATCTTAAAATCTTTCAACATGTTTGCTTCCAGCATAATTTTCGCAGCAATGTTGATATAAGGCACATCATAAGCTTTCGCAATAAACGGAACGGTCCGCGAAGCGCGCGGATTGGCTTCAATCACATAAACCTCTTCATTTTTTATGGCGAATTGGATGTTTAGCAAACCGCGGACATCTAATGCTTTGGAGATTTTAACCGTATGCTCTTCCATTTGCCGGATTACATTTTCCGACAAATTAAAGGGCGGCAAAACGGCACTCGAATCTCCGGAATGGATACCGGCAGGTTCAATATGTTCCATCAACCCAATAATGTGTACATCTTCACCATCACCAATCGAATCAGATTCTGCTTCTTCCGCACGGTCTAAAAAATGATCAATTAAAACTCGGTTGCCGGGAAGGTTTTTCAGCAAATTCACCACGGCTTTTTCCAGATCTTCATCATTGATCACGATACTCATTCCTTGTCCGCCCAGCACATAACTTGGCCGAACCAGCACCGGATATCCAACCTGATGCGCCACAACCAATGCTTCTTCGGCACTTTCGGCAACACCATATCTTGGATAAGGAATGCCCAATTCTTTCAACAAATCGGAAAAACGGCCGCGGTCTTCGGCAATATCCATGTTATCGTAGGATGTTCCGATAATTTTAACGCCAATTTCATGTAGCTTTTCAGCCATTTTTAAAGCCGTTTGTCCGCCAAGCTGAACGATTACGCCTTCCGGTTTTTCCAGTTCGATAATCTCGCGTACATGTTCCCAGAAAACCGGCTCGAAATACAGCTTATCGGCCATGTTAAAATCTGTAGAAACCGTTTCCGGGTTGCAATTGATCATGATGGATTCAAAACCACATTCTTTTGCAGCCAATAAACCATGCACACAACTGTAATCAAACTCAATTCCCTGACCAATTCTATTCGGACCGGAACCTAAAACAATAATTTTCTTTTTGTCTGAAACAACAGATTCGTTTTCGCCTTCGTAAGTAGAATAATAATAAGGCGTTTTGGCCTGAAATTCTGCCGCGCAAGTATCTACCATTTTATAAACCCGGTGCAAGCCCAGTTCTTTGCGGCGCTGGTAAACATCTTCCTCGCTTACATGCTGCAACACATAAGCAATCTGAGCATCCGAAAAACCTTTTTGTTTTAGGGTGAAGAAGAAATCCCGCGGGATATTATTTAATGAGTAACGTCTAAGTTCGATTTCCAGGTTCACCACTTCCTGGATTTGGTTTAAAAACCAGCGGTCTATTTTGGTTACTTTACGCACAGATTCTATTGGAACGCCCAAACTCAAAGCATCATAAACATGGAACAATCTGTCCCAGCTTGGATGCTCCAAACTGTACATAATCTCATCTAAATTTCGGCTTTGCCTTCCGTCTGCGCCCAAACCGGCGCGGCCGATTTCCAAACTCTGACAAGCTTTTTGCAGCGCTTCAATAAAGCTACGGCCAATGCCCATTACTTCACCAACCGATTTCATTTGCAAACCCAACTCTTTGTTGGCACCTTTAAATTTATCAAAGTTCCAGCGTGGGATTTTTACGATGACGTAATCTAAAGTTGGTTCAAAATAAGCGGAAGTGGTTTTGGTGATCTGATTTTGCAGTTCATCCAGATTAAAACCGATGGCTAATTTGGCAGCGATTTTCGCAATCGGGTAACCGGTTGCTTTAGAAGCCAGAGCGGAAGAACGGGAAACACGCGGATTGATTTCTATCGCAATAATATCATCATTGGCCGGGTTAACCGAAAATTGTACATTGCAACCGCCGGCAAAATTACCAATAGCACGCATCATTTTGATGGCCTGGTCGCGCATGGATTGGTAAGCGCGGTCGCTTAAAGTCATGGCTGGTGCAACCGTAATTGAATCGCCGGTATGTATGCCCATCGGATCGAAATTCTCGATAGAACAAATAATGATCACGTTATCGTTGTTATCACGCAGCAGTTCCAGCTCAAATTCTTTCCAGCCAATGACGGCTTTCTCCACCAAAACTTCATGGGTAGGAGAGGCTTGCAAACCGCGGCTTAAAGCTGCATCAAACTGTTCTTTTTTATGTACGAAGCCACCGCCGCTTCCGCCTAAAGTATAACTTGGACGGATCACCAGCGGAAAACCGATTTTTTGTGCCGCTTCTTTTCCTTCTAAAAACGAGTTGGCAATTTGCGAAGGTGCCACGCCAATGCCAATATCGACCATCAATTGTCGGAATTCTTCGCGGTTTTCGGTTTTTTCGATGGCGGCAATATCAACACCAATAATTTTTACGCCATATTTTTGCCAGATGCCGCGTTCTTCAGCTTCTTTACACAGGTTTAAAGCGGTTTGGCCGCCCATGGTTGGCAGCACGGCATCTATTTTTCGTTCCTGTAAAATCAGCTCTAAACTTTCACAATTTAGCGGCAACAGATAAACATGGTCGGCAATGACTTTGTCCGTCATGATCGTTGCCGGATTACTGTTGATGATCGAAACTTCTATCCCTTCATCTTTTAAAGACAAAGAAGCCTGCGATCCGGCATAATCAAACTCGCAGGCCTGACCGATCACAATGGGGCCGGAACCGATAATCAAAACAGAATTGATGGAGGTGTTTCTGGGCATTGGGCTTTTTTTACGGGTATAATTTAAGCACTAAGCCAGAATTTTCCTTGCTATTTTGGAAAATCCCGACTTGTTTGTCGGGATGCAAAGGTAGTTTTTTTAAGGTGTTTTTAATTGCCTAAATTAAAATTAATAGGCATTGTATAAGCAACCCTAACCGGAATGCCATGTTGTAGTCCCGGGTTCCATTTGGGCGATTGGCTGATTACACTTACCGCTTCAGCATCCAATTCAGGATCAACGCTTCTCAGGACTTTTATACCTGTAAGGCTTCCGTCCCTTTCTATCACAAAACCTAAAATCACTCTTCCTTGTATATTTCTGTCTTTTGCATTAGCTGGATAACGAATATTCTGTGAAAGATAACGGCCGAAGGCACTTTCGCCACCTTTAAAAGTTGGCAATGCTTCTTTTACGGCATAATTCTTAGTGTTCCCACTTTCATCGGTACTTGTTCCTTTCGTAAATTTTCCATCGGCATATTCTTCTGTAAAAGTAGTTTTGCCTTTGTTGGATGTACCTTTCCAAATGCCTTCTCTTTTTCCGTTTTTTACGTCTCCTTCTTCTTCAATCGTTTTATAATTATTGCTAAAAACTACGTAATGTCCGTTTCCGTCTTTAACGGTTTGCACACCTGTTGAATCATAAACATTACGAACGATCTCTTCTAACTTAGGGTTTAGTTTTTTAGAGTCCGGTTTATATTCTAAAGTACAATACTGTTTTCCGTTTGGATAGTAATCGTAAACCAAGCCTAAAATTTTTCCTTTTGCATAAGCCGCTACCCGTTTTCTTTTTTTGTCAGGATAAAAACTGGCTGTTGTTCCTTCTAATTTTATTGGATCTACAGTAGAAGATTTGCCTAAAAACTTTGTGTTTCCGCTGGGATAATATTCCATTACATTGTACAAAACTGTTCCCGAATCGGGTTCTTGCACAACCCGGATGAAATCGGCACTATCTCGATTGTTCACATACCGCCCGTCATCCTTCAAAAAATAAACGTTTTGTTTTTTCTGGGCGAAACCATTCAACACCAAAAAACAGGCGATAAAAGAAGCAAGGTAAAATTTAGGTTTCATAATTAAAGGTGGCTAAATATACATACTGTTTTTATCATACAAAAAGTGTTGAAACATTAACCAACACAAATTTTACATGCTAAAAGAAGCATGGCAGTATAAAAAATATTATGTTTGAAAAGACAGACAGCCTTCACAATAACCTATGAAATTTAAAAATTGTACTTCCATTTCTTTTGGCCTTTTATCGCTTGCTTTGTTAGGTTTTCTTCCTTCCGAAGCACAGATCAAAAAAGCAAATGACCCCGTTTATCAAAACCTTGACCCTTCTGTAAAACCCGGCGACAATTTTTTTGAGTATGCCAATGGCGGCTGGATCAAAAAAAATCCAATTCCGGCAGCGTATTCCAGCTGGGGAATTGGAAATGTGGTAAGCGAAGATTTGCGCGACCGGCTGAAAAAGATCAATGAAGATGCGGAAAAAGCAAATGCGGCAAAAGGCACAAACACGCAAAAAATAGGCGATTTCTATTACAGCGGATTAGATACGGTTACGATTGAAAAGCTGGGCATCAACGCTATCAAAATGCCTTTAAACCGTATCGATCAGATCAAAACCAAACAGGATGTGCTGGATGTTGCCGCTTATTTAACTACCATTGGCGCGCGTAATTTTATCGGTTCTGGCGTTGGTCAGGATGCGAAGAACAGCGTAAAAATAGTCCTGCAGTTTCGGCAGGCCGGTTTAGGTTTGCCCAATCGCGATTATTATTTCAGGACGGATGCGCGCACCACCAAAATCAGGAACGATTATGCGCAGCAGCACGTGCCAGCCATGCTTAAACTTTCCGGTTTAAACGATGCTTCTGCTGCCAATGCTGTTTTTACCATAGAAAAATCATTGGCTGATAGCAGCCGCAGTTTGGTTGCCCTGCGCGATCCGTACAAAAACTATCATAAAATAACGGTTGCACAATTAAACCGGCTCACGCCAAATATCAACTGGACGAATCTTTTACCTAAAATGGGTTTAAATTCTGTTGATAGCGTAATTGTTGGCCAGCCGGAATATTACCACAATCTCGATAAAGCGTTAACCACTTTTTCGGTTACCGATTGGAAAGCGTATCTCCGCTGGAAACTGATTTCTTCTTATGCTTCTGTTTTGAGCAAAGATTTTGAACAGGAAAATTTTCGCTTTTCGGGCACTGTTTTATCCGGCAGAAAAGAACAATTACCACGATGGAAACGCGTTTTGGATAATGAAGGCGGCTTAATGGGCGAACTGTTAGGACAGTTATTTGTGAAAGAATACTTCCCGGCAGCATCCAAAAAACGGTATGAAGATATGGTGGAAGCGATCCGTGTTTCATACCGCGAACACCTAACAAAACTGGATTGGATGAGTGCAGAAACCAAGCAAAAAGCATTGCTGAAACTAAATGCGATCCATCCGAAAGTTGGTTATCCGGATCAGTGGAAAGATTTTTCAACCTTGCAAATTAGCCGAACCTCTTATGCGCAAAATGTTTTGAACGGACGCAACTGGCAGTATCAGGAAAATATCCACAAGCTGGGCAAACCGGTAAACCACGCTGAGTGGAACATGACACCGCAGACTTACAACGCCAATTACAGTCCGAGCAACAATGAAATCACGTTGCCGGCCGCACAATTTATGGTTCCGGGCATAAAAGATGCAGACGTAGATGATGCGGTTGCGTACGGTTATGTTGCTGCATCTACCATCGGCCATGAAATTACACATGGGTTTGACGATCAGGGACGCCAGTTTGACTCAAAAGGAAACCTGAAATCCTGGTGGACGCCGCAGGATTCGATTAAGTTTACGCAACGTGCGCAAAAATTAGTCGAGCAGTTTAACGGTTACAAAGTTTTGGATAGTTTGCACGTAAACGGAAAAGCAACGCTTGGGGAAAATATTGCTGATTTGGGCGGAATTGTGCTGGGTTTGGATGCTTTCAAAAAAACGGCGCAATATAAATCAGGCAAAAGCATCAACGGTTTAACGCCGGTACAACGCTTCTTTTTAGGTTATGCTTTAGGCTGGCTGGGGCAGGAGCGAGATGAAGCTTTGGCTAACCAGGTGATGACGGATGTACATTCTCCCGGATATTTGCGGGTAAATGCCCCTTTTTCTGATGTGGATGAATTTTATACCGCTTTCGGCATCAAAAAAGGTGACCCGATGTGGATTGATCCTGATAAACGGGTGAAGATCTGGTAAATATTTAGCTTGAATTTTATAGCGATGAAGGAATTCATCGCTTTTTTTATGCCTGTAAAACTATCTTTGGTTTCATGTTGATCACTGCTTTCACCAATTGGTTTCATGCGCAAAACCCGCTGGAAGTTACCGGCGTCATTACCGGGATTTTGTGCGTTTATCTTGCAGCAAAAAACGTGATTTGGAACTGGCCTTTTGCCATTATCAGCGTAGCGGTTTACATTATCATCTTTTTCGAGGCGAAGTTGTATGCCGATATGGGTTTGCAGTTCTACTTTCTGGCGATGAACATTTACGGTTGGTACTTTTGGGGCCGGAAACCAACATCGGAGGTGAAAGTTCCTGTCATCCGAATCACTTCTAAAGAAATCATACTTTCCAGTATCGGTATCATTTTATTCACCGCGATTTTAGGTTTTGTGCTGAAGCATGGTACAGATGCGGCTTTCCCGTTTATAGATAGTTTTTGTACGGCCTGCAGTTTGATTGCCCAGGTTTTGCTGGCGCGAAAAGTGCTGGAAAACTGGCTGATCTGGGTTTTTGTAGATGTGGTTTATGTAATCGTTTATACTGCCAAACACCTGCATTTGACGGCTGGCATGTACGCTTTGTATTTTGTAATTGCGGCTTTGGGTTATCGGGATTGGCGGCGGGATTACCGGTTGCAGGAGTAGGAAAGTCGCGTTATCATTCCGACAATAGGGGAAATCTTCATCAAAAATTAAAGGTTTTAGGTTGATAAAAGAAGCATCGCTAAAAAACCAATTTTGTAAAAACGTTACGCTTTGAAGAAGATTTCTCCCTGCGGTCGAAATGACAAAACCGGTAATGGCAAAAAACAAATATGAACCAACAAATCATCAAAATAGCCATCGTCGGGCCGGAATCTACCGGAAAATCCACTATGTCTAAATGGCTGGCTGATTATTACCAAACCATTTGGGTTCCGGAATTTGCGCGTGGTTATTGTGAAAACTTAACCGCAGATTGTACCTGGCAGGATGAAATCAATATGTTTCACGGACAAATTGCTTTGGAAAAAGAACTCCTGCCGAAAGCTAACAAACTCCTGATTTGTGATACTACTTTTATCACCGTAAAAATATGGAGCGATGCGCTTTTCGGAAGTTCGCCGCAGGAAGTGCTGGTTGAATTGCCAAAACATCATTATGATTTTTATTTATTGCTGGATATTGATATGCCCTGGCAGGATGATCCGCTGCGTAATTTTCCGGATCAGCGAGAGCATTTTATGCAGGTTTGGCATCAGGAACTGCAGGCTTTAAATTCAAATTATAAAGTCATTTCCGGGACTGGGGAAGACCGTTTTCAAAATGCGGTAAAAGCGGTTGACGCTTTTACCGCATCAATTTAATGGCTGGTTTTTGTCGTCTCGCTACTGCCGGATGCCGGGCTGGTACCACTGGCACTCGTACCCATTGAAGAACTTTGTGTTGCTTTGTTCGTATCTGCAGCACCGGAACTGCCATGCGAACCGGAATCAGCCTGTGCGTTGCCGGTTTTCTGTGGACTATTGCAGGCCGAAAAAGCTATCACGGCAATAATCATCAACGCTAAAGTTAATTTTTTCATGTTCAGTTTTTCTTTTAAGAAGCCGCAATTAAGCTGTTTTGTTTAGGCTGAATGTTAGAGATGCTTCTTTTACACATGATTTTTATATAATGGATTTCACTACGCCGCCATCTACATGCAACGCCGCACCATTGGTCCCAGCAGAAAGCGGACTCGAAATAAAACAAACCATATTGGCTATTTCCTGCGGAGAAGTAAAACGCTGGATGATCGAGGTCGGGCGCATCTCCTTAAAAAAATCATCCTCTACCTGCTCAATGCTTTTACTTTGTTTATTGGCCAAATCCTGTATAAAACCGCCTACGCCTTCAGATAATGTTGGCCCTGGCAATACAGAATTTACGGTAACGTTTTTGCCTTTCGTTAATTCGGCCAAACCACGGGAGACAGCTAACTGCGCCGTTTTTGTCATGCCATAATGGATCATTTCCTGTGGGATATTGATGGCAGATTCGCTGGAAATAAAAATAATCCGACCCCAGTTTTTGTCCAGCATTTTCTGGAGATAAACCCGCGATAACCGGATGCCGCTCATCACGTTTACCTCAAAAAACTTCATCCAGTCGGTATCTGTAATTTCTTCAAAAGGTTTTGGTTCGAAGATGCCCACATTGTTGATCAGGATATCAACTTCTGGGATTTCGGCAAGCAAACTTTCTACATCTTCTGCCTTAGAAAAATCCGCAGCAACACCTTCTATCGTTGTTTTTCCGGTTTCCTGCTGCAGCTTTTTTACGGCCTCGTTTACGCGTTCAGTGCTTCGGCCGTTCAGGTAAACCTTTACATTTTCCAGAGCCAGGGTTTTTGCGATGGCATAGCCAATTCCAGCCGTAGAACCGGTAACCAAAGCTGTTTTATCTTTCAATTCAAAATCCATTGTTTCATATTTATGCTGATAAAAACAGTATCACCAGTTGTTGGGTTAACCAATATTTACTTTAAAAAGATTTGAAAGATTTCTTTTCAGGCACAGCTTATCTTAAAAACAGGCGATAAAAGAAGCATCGGTTTCCTGCAACTGATCGGATTTCCGCTATTTCACCGCTTTCACCAAGTCTTTCATTTCCGGGATTTTGGCAAAAGTTTCTACCAGCTTGTGGTTTTTATCGTAAACAGCTTCGTAAGGCGTAGTGCGCACCTGATAAAATTTTTGTACCAGATACGTATAACCTTCCGTTCCAACCCGAATGTTCGGGTATTTTTTAAGCTGATAATCATCCACAAACTTGGTCAGGGCTTTAAACTGCCGGTTCGGGTCAACAAAGCTGATCATCACAATCTGTGTGTTGCCAAACTCTTTAATGTGCTTGGTCAGTTCCATCGTTACGTGCTGGCAATGAGGGCAATCCGGGGCAAAATACATAATCATCACCGGCACATTTTTTTTAAGGTCGGCCGGCGTTTCGTACTTATTTTCTGTGGTAAGAATGCGGTACGGCGGAATATCTTTGTTGGGCGGTGCGTCCTGCGAACAAGCAGTCAGGGTAATTCCCAGGAACAGGATTAAAAAATACAATGGTTTCATGTTGATCATCATTTTATGCGATGCTGTTTTTAGCACCTATTTTTCTTCAATAATTGATAATTGCAGCAACACATCTTCCTCCAAAATCGGGAAAAGTTTGCGCTCGCGGACCGTTTGGTAAACGGCATCAAAAATACCCATAAAATCTCCTTTTAACGAAGGCACAAACGTGGTTTCCATTTTTCCGGTTTCAGGGTTAAAGCATGTCAGTTCGCCCTGCATTCCGTCTTCCTCCAAACCATAACCAACGGCCAGCGGAGACATGCCCTGATCCAACTGCGCTTCCTGCACGTCAGACCGTTGTTTGATAAACGTACCGCGCGAACCATTCAGCACAAAACCCGGCAACGGATTGGCCACCAGCATACTGGCATATAAAAAGACGTTCAGATCTTCGGCATATTTCAAATGGATGAAAAAATAATCCGGTACTTCTGTTTTGTGCCGAAACCTGCCCAAGGTTTTGGTGTACGAAAGCGGTTTGCCAAACAAAGTAATGGCCTGGTCCAGCAAATGCGGGCCCAAATCATACAGCAATCCGCTGGCCGGCATGGGCGTTTCTTTAAAAGCTTTTGGCCCGATCTCCGGCCGCCATCGGTCATACCGAAAGTGTACTTCTACAATTTTTCCTAATTCGCCGGTATCCAAAACCTGTTTTACAGACATTACATCACTATCCCAGCGGCGGTTCTGATAAACCAAAACTTCCCGGTTTACACTTCGGCCTAAATCAAATAATTCTTTGGCTTCTGCTGCCGTTGCGGCAACCGGTTTTTCAATCAGCACATGTTTGCCAGCCAACAATGCTTGTTTCGCCAGCTCAAAATGCGTAAAGTTTGGCGTATTTACCACAATCAGTTCCAGTTCCGGGTGGTTGATCACTTCCTCCAAAGTATCATAACTTTTGATGTTGGGGTAAAACAGGGCCGCTTTTTTGGTATGCCGCTCGGCCACCGCATCCAAACTAAAACCCGGATGGGCATTTAAAAATGGTGCATGAAATATACGGCCAGACATGCCGAAAGCCAATAAACCGGTTTTGATGGGTTGGTCCATGTTGATAAAATTTAGGTGCTAAAAGATGCTTCTCGTTACGCCGCCATCTACCTGAATGGTGGTGCCGGTAATGTACGAAGCTTTTTCGGAAGCTAAAAAAGTGATTAATGCGGCCAGTTCTTCGGGCTGCCCAATCCTGCGCAGTGGAATATTTTTGGCTTTTTCTGCCAGAGCTTCGTCTTCAGTCAGGCCGGCAGACAGTTCTTTTTTGATGCCGGAACTGCGAATGCGATCTGTTAAAATCAAACCCGGACAAACATTATTTACCGTGATCTGATCCGGCCCAACTTCATCAGCCAGCATTTTGGCCATCCCGACAACGCCCATCCGGATGCTGGTGGAAAGTACCGAACTTTCTAAAACTGATTTGACAGACATGCTGACAATATTGATGATCCGGCCGCTTCCGGTTTTTTTAAGATGCGGCAAAACTAAGCGCGTTATTCTGATTGTGCTCAGCAAGTTCAGTTCAAAAGCAGCCTGCCAGTCGGTATCTGTAAAACTTTCTGCCGGGCCAAAAGGCGGGCCGCCGGCATTGTTCACCAAAATATCAATCTGCCCGAAATGTGCGGCTGCTTCAGAAACAAAATTTTCAACCTGAACCACATCCGTTACATCTACCGGAATGGCAACTACCTGATTACCTGTTTTTTGCCTGATCTCTTGCGCTGTTTTTTCCAGTTCTTCCTGGTTTCTCGAACCAATAATTACCCGGGCACCTTCTGCTGCCAATGCTTCTGCGGCTGCGCGGCCTAATCCTTTGCTTGCCGCTAAAACTACGGCCACTTTATTGCTTATCCCCAGATCCATAAAAGCATATATTTATCAAAAAAATTTTAAAAGGGCCTGCAATTACTTGTTTTAATGGCCAAATAATCCGGAAATGATGTTGATGCTTAAAGCTACAATTACAGTGTTGAAAACGAAGGACAGAATGCCATGTGCCCAAGCCAGCCGACGGATTTTGCGGGAGCTGATCTCGACGTCGGAAACTTGGAACGTCATGCCGATCACGAAGGAAAAGTAAACGAAATCCAAGTAATCCGGGTTGGGTTCTTTTGGAAATTCGAGTCCGTATCCAAATTCGCCGTTTTCGTCTTTTTCTGAATAGAAAAGGTGTGCATAGCGCAACGTAAAAACTGTGTGGGTGAGCCACCACGAAATTACAACGGAAGCAATCGTAAGGATTACATGTTCTGTTACCTGTTTTTCAGATTGGCCTTTGGTGGATTGCAGCAGGATAACCACGGCAAATAAACTTACAAATGCTGAAGTAATGATAAACAGGAATATGAAAGTGATGCTGGAATCTTCCAGTTTTGCCCTTTCTTTAACTTCTACCGGGTGTAAAGTAAGCATTGAAATCCAGCTCATAGTCAGAATACTGAAGGCATAGCTGATCCAGGTGAGTATGATATTGATTGGCAGCGAAAATTTCCGGGTAAGGAAATAGGCAATAACCGCAACGGCCAGCGCAATAAACTGGCGGTGGTGCGCATCAAGATAAGTTGAGGTTTTTTCTGACATAGATTTAGGTTGAACAAATAATGCTGTTTTTAGCAGGTAATTTTAGGTGATATAAAAGAAGTATCGGTTATACAATCTGCTTTGTTTTGCGGCGGCGCATCCAGATCTGGCTCATCATTTGGGTAGGGATTTCATCGCCCAAAAGTTTGCCCCAGGGTTTTAAATCTTCAATCCGATCAAAAATAATTTTTAAAACAGCCACCATCGGTATAGAAAGAAACATGCCGGATACGCCCCATAAAGCTGCGCCAAGCAACACGATGATGATAGAAACCAGCGCATTGATCTGTACTTTGGAAGATACAATACGTGGCACCAGGATATTATTATCTATAAATTGGATAAAGGAGTAAGCAATGATAATACCGAGTTGCGTACTATAACCATCTTTTGTTACGGTGGCCATTAAAACCGGCAGCGCAATAGCAATAACGCCACCAATGTAGGGCAGCATATTAAGTAATGCACCAATTACACCGATCAGCAGCGCATACTTGACCCCTAAAATAAACAGCGCGACGGAATTTAGTATGGCTACAATTAAAGCTTCAATTAATAAACCCACAATATAGCTTTGTATGGCCGATTTGGTTTGGGTAAGTATAGCTGCTACGCTTTGGGTGTTTTCTTCGGAAAAAACTTCATACAAAAAATTGAGGATCAGCTCTTTGTAAAATAAAAGCAGGAAAATATAAACAGGTATAAGAAACAGTACGCTGAACAAGCCGAATAAACTGCCGATAGTTTGGCCTACTAAAGCTTTATTATTATTGGCGGCTTCTTTTAGCAATTCACGCTGTTTATCAATAGTTAGGCTGAAAGTTTTTTGAATCCAATGTTCTGCTTCTACCAGTATTTGGCCGCCTTTAGCTTTTAATGCAGGCAAGGTATCGCCAAACTGAACAATTTGGGAAGACAAAAAGTAAAAAACCGCTGCTATAAAAATGATAAACGTAAGCAATGTGATCACAATTGCCAATACTTTGGGTATTTTAAAACTTTTGAGTTTGCTGTAAAAGGGGTTAAGCAATATAGCCAGCAAAATGGAAAAAGCAAGCGGAACGAGCAAATCAGCCAGCATATAAAACATCATTACCAGCAGTGAGACACCAAAAAGAATGGTGGTGGCTTTGAGGTAGAACGGATATTGTTTGATCAACATAAAGCAGATTTTTTTGTATGAAACCCGCTTCTTTTACAGATAAAAATTGCGGCAGGTTATTTTAAGTCAAACATCATAACCCGGCTTGTTGCATAAGGTTTAATTTTATGCCGATAAAAGAAGCATCGGCTTATTCTACGGAAACGGTAAGGCCTTCCTGCTGCAAAATTTTGCGGTACACTTCTACTTCGGTAAAAGACCCTTCTAAAATGGCGCATTTGCCTTTGGTATGCACTTCCCAGGCAATTTTTTGCGCCTGGCCGTCGTTGTAGTCCAGGTATTTTATCAGGCAATAAATCACATGATCGAACGAGTTGACCTCATCATTCCACAAAATCAGGCGGTGGCTTTCTTTTAACCCGGCCAGCACCTCTTCCAGCGTGAAGCTTTCTTCTTTAACCTCTGTTGACATATCAGCAAATTTAGCAAAAATAAAAACCGGATATTTAGCAAAAATCACCTAAACCATGATTTTTAAAATTGTCTCTGATTGAAATTCATAATTGATACGAATGAAAATTTCTTCTGTTTTATTGTTAACGGCCGGCTGTTTTGGTAGCGTTTTTACGGCTGAGGCACAATCCAAATTCATCAAAAACCTTAAAAAATCAGCTCAAAATATTGTGGTTGACGGGCAAATAAAAGATTGGGGCGATAGTTTGAGCTATTATAATCCCGATAAAAAAATACATTACGGATTGGCCGAAAACCAGGAAAACCTGTATTTCGCCATCCGGATTGAAAACCGCGGCCAGCAGGAACAGGCCATGCGCAATGGCATTATGCTGGCTTTTAATCCCGAAGGAAAAAAGAAAGAAACGTATAGCCTGACTTTCCCTTCGCCGGACCGGGACGAGAACAGTATGTTCATTATGCCAAAAGCAGACCATGCCATTACCGAGCAACAGCTGAAACAGGAAGATATGGATGAGCGGCGCAAAGCAGATTTGCTGAAACTGCGCGACATCCGGGTAAAAGGTTTTCCGGATGTGGAAACAGACCATATTACCACAGCCAATACTTATGGCATAAAAACAGTATTGCAGTTTGATGAAAGCGGCGCGCTGGTTTACGAAGCGGCTATTCCGATCAAAATGCTGCATTCGGATTTAAACAACAAACCCTGGGTTTTTGATATTAAGATCAACAGTTTTGCAAGTGGTAACCACGACGGATTAAAGCCACCATCAGCAAATGGCGGAATGGGTGGTATGAACGGTGGTGGAGGAATGCGCGGTGGAATGGGCGGAGGCGGAATGCGTGGCGGAGGTATGCGTGGTGGTGGTATGAACGGCGGCGGTTATAACGGTGGTTCCAGCGACACTAACCAGGGGAAAGCGGTGGAGATTAAGGATAAATTTGTGTGGTAAAAGGAGTGTATTGCCTATACTTCTTTTATCGTATAAAAAATAATTTTAGAGAGGATTAGAAATCCTCAGCTCCATGGTGCGGGATTTTGAAATCCCGACCAGCAGGAAGTTTTATTGTTGTAATACTACAATATTCTCTGATTTTTATTTGGTTTTTAATTTTTCAGTTGACTACAATTTGTAGCCAACTGGCTTCCTTCTTTTTTAAGCCGGGTTTTCAACACACTCCAATATTTACGTGCATTTGGGCTTTCTGTTAATACGCCAATTGTATCTACAATAGAAAAATACCATTTTTCCTGTTCGGCATCCCAAAGTGTACGCATTTTTTATCTTCAAAAAGTTGTATGGCGTTTTGTTGGTTCATAAAATTGCTGTTTAACTTGATATTGGGCGAAAGTTGTTACTCAAATTCCTTTTGTGGATGACCTTTCGGAAGTCTTTTATAAATATTTTTATAAGCTTGGACAATAGGTATTAAAGGCTTATACTTTTCATCTTCGTATTCTTTTTGAAAAGATGAATCTAATTCATCTTGAAATTTTTCAATTTCCTTTTCTTTATCTATTCTTTCAATTTCATTAGTTATTGATTTTTCTGGTTTGTAATCCGATGGAGTTTCTGTTTCATTGGTTTCTTTGTTGTGCAAGTCTAAAAGATACAATCTTGGGAAGCAATAATTCCAGTCACGTTTTTCGGTTTTAAGTATTTGAAATATATACTCATAAAAAGGCAATAAGTCCGCCCTGCTTTCTATCCAAATGGTTCCCATATAAAAATCTAAGTAATCGTAATTTTTACTTACAAGGTTTTTATTGTTTAAAAAGTCGGCAATAAAACTACCACTCCCTCTAAATGAACCTAAGTCATAAACTCTATTATCGTTGCTATACACTTCATGATTGTTAGAAAAAATATCATACACGCAAAGTCCTAATACATATTGAAATTCTTCAGTTTCTGAAATATCATTTAAATCATCTTGTTGATATTTATCAAGGTTAATGCCTTCAATCGGTGTTTGATTTTTTGCCAGTTTATTCAAACGTTCACGTAGCACTTTTTCCTCTTCAAATTGTTGTTTAGGTGTTGGATGGAAAAAATTGATATACGCTGAAAATTGCCAGCCATTTGGTGCTATTAAAGCTAACAGCGTTTTTGAGTTATCAAAGATCCGGTTTAGTAATTCAGTTATTTCTATATTGCTTACAGATTCCATAATTCGGTTTTTATCCAAAGTTGGATTCTTGGCAAAGAACCGATATTTGAAACTCGTCAGCCCAAACCAAAGTTGAATTTATAATCAAAAGCTGATACTTCTTTTACCAGCTAAATTTTGTTCCTCCCGCCGAAACCGAAGCAAAATAGTAAAATTAAAGTTCAATAACTTCCGTTTGCCGGTTTTTTGCCAAACCAATGTTGGCAGCAGTTAATTTATTATATTTTTTATTAATTCTAGATATTGCTTTATTGTGCTTGAGCTGCCAGGGTAAACGCTAATGTTAAGGTTGTTATCAGATAATACAACTTGAAAAATGTTTCCAGCATTAAAACCAGGTGATTCTTGAAATTTAGCATCAAGAAGTTGATGTACGTAATTGTATATCAATAATTTGTCGTTAGCAGATATTTTCTTAGTGATGCTTTTTATTAGCTTTTGAACTGGTTTGCCTTTATTGCGTTTGATGCTGTTACAGTCGGCATCAAACTTTTGGTAGTTTATGTAAAAGTCTTTGCCACTTAAAAATACTTTTGATAATTCTTTGTGTCCGCCCCATTCTCCACATTCCATAAATTGTGTGTTAATATATAATGTGTCTCCTCTGAAATTATCAATATTAAAAAAATTAAAAGGTTCAGTTTTTTTGTCTTGTCGGGAGCAACTTAATATGAAAAAACTAAGTACGCCGATTCCGATTATTCGCCTGACTTGTTTGCTTAAATTCTGTTTAGAGTTAAAACGAATTGTAGAATTGTCAATTTCCATAAACAGGTTTATAACAAAGTTGATTATCTGGAACTCAGGTCGGCAGTTAATTGCTGCCAACGGAAAAGGCTTGGCGAAGAACCGATATTTGAAATCCGTCAGTCCGAACCAAAGTTAAATTTATAATCCAATGTTGATGCTTCTTTTACCAGCTAAATTTATGTTCCGTCTGCCGGAACTGAAGCAAAACAGCGAAACAAAAGTTCAATAACTTCCGTCCGCCGGTTTTTTGCCAAACCATTGTTGTGCGTTCGTGTTACTCTGTACAAGGAGCTATGGAAGTTTGTCAGTATGAAAGTTTGTTCGAGATTGTTTTAGAACTTCATTGTTTATCTTCACGTGTATTTATTTCAAGGTCATAAGTCCACCTGTTTCTATGAATGTTTTTAAGTTGCTTAATATTAACCACCATTGATTTGCTTTTGCACTTAATGGATTGTCTTTACTAAACTGGTCGTTTGTCAAAGTAAGACGTGTTGCTTGCCCTAATTGTTCAAAAGTTATTCTAACCCTTGAAATAAGTTCGGCATGTTTGTCAGAATAAATTGCACCTGGATGATCTGTGTATGCAAGTATTTTGTTCTCTACTGATTCTAAAATGTCTCCGTAAATATGAACTATTCTTTGTCCATCCATTTCATTCGTAAATTCAATTTTGTCGCCAACAAAAAAAGTTGATTGAATTTCTGTTCCGTAAAATGATTTATAGAATCCGTCCTTTGAAAAAAACGTCCGCCAAAC
>JAABUS010004986.1_pt1 | contig 18179 bp, 9 predicted proteins | sample 5560161 | NCBI WGS metagenome assembly JAABUS01 (sample SAMN10711885, study PRJNA513376) | rock metagenome | isolation source: Antarctica rocks | place: Antarctica: Victoria Land, Trio Nunatak nord | collected 2016-01-04 | reverse complement strand
ACGCGTGCGCTGGCCTTCGAACTTCGCGACGATCTGCTCGCCAGCTATCGTTCGGTCGGCACCACGGGATTGCGCGTCGAAATAGAGGCTCGCCTCGCCGCTCCGGACCGGCGCGACATCGTCATCCTGCTGGCACGCGCCGACGGATCGCCGATCGCCGGCAACCTGGGTGCATGGCCCCCGACGCTGCCGGTGCGGAGCACGTCGCTGCAGACGATCGACCTCTTCCGGGTGGGGGTTGCGCAAGCCGAGCGCATGAGCCTCGCTGCGACACCGCTTCAGGGCGGTCTGCGCCTGCTCGTCGGCCATGTGGTGGAACGCGACCTGCGCTTCGGGCTCGCCGTGCAGCAGGCGATGCTGAGCATGCTGGGCGTCGCTTTGCCGCTTGCGCTGCTCGGCTCGCTGATCGCCGCGCGCATGATCAGCCGCCGACTCCGCCTGATCAACGAGACCGCGCGTGCGGTCGGTGGCGGAGACTTGTCCCGGCGCGTCGTGCTCGACGCGAGCGGCGACGCGTTCGAAATGCTGGGCACGTCGATCAACGCCATGCTGGACCGGGTGGAGCAACTCGTGTCCGAGCTGCGCATCGTGACCGACGGCCTGGCGCACGATCTGCGCTCGCCGTTGACCCGGTTGAAGGTGACGCTGGAGCGGGGGCTCGTCGCCCGGGACGACCTGGCGGCTGCCGCGATCCTCCCCGCCTTGGCCGAGGCGGACGCTCTGTTGGCGATGCTCGACACCTCGCTACAGATCAGCCGGGCGCAGGCCGGTATCGGCCGCGAGCATTTCACTGCCGTGGACGTCCGCGAGATGCTGTCCGACCTCGCCGAAATCTACGGACCCGTGGCCGAAGAGCACGGTCTCGCCATCGACGTCCGAGCCGAGCCCGGGCTGATCCTGGACGTGCACCGTGAACTGCTGAGCCGCGCCGTCGCAAATCTGATCGACAACGCCACCAAGCATTCGGGAGCGAGCAGGATCACGCTGTTCGCGAGCGAGCGAGGACGTGCCTTGATCGTCGGCGTCGAGGACGACGGACGCGGCATCGCGGTTGCCGATCGCAAGGAAGCGCTCCGCCGATTCGGACGGCTGGACCCCTCACGCGGCGTTACCGGAGCGGGCCTCGGGCTCTCGCTCGTCGCCGCCGTGGCCCGCCTGCACGACGGAACGCTGGAGCTCGATGACACGCGCGAACTCGGAAACTCGGGGCCGGGACTTCGCTGTTACATACGCATCCCGCGTTGATCGAAGCCGGACGCTCCGACCTTCTGTTCGCCAGCCACGCAGTTCTTGCAGGTGGTCTAGGCCGACCGCTCCTCTCCGGCATGGTCGGTGCCCGGCGCGTTCATATAGTCGCGGGTGATCGGCACGGCCGTTCGGCTGCGCGTGAGCTGCAGCTGGAAGTTGACGTGGGCGTCCTGCGTGAACGCGCACATCGCCCCCGCGAGATAGAACTCCCACATGCGGTAGAAGCGTTCGTCGGCAAGGTCGATGATCGCGTCACGCGCCGCCTTGGTGCGCTGGTACCAATGGTTCAGCGTGTAGGCGTAGTGCAGCCGGAGCACTTCCAGATCGGTCAGCCAGAGAAACTCCTTCTCGAGCGCTGGCGCGATCTGGCTCAGCGCCGGGACATAACCGCCGGGAAAGATGTACTTGGTCAGCCAGGGGTCGGTGTCTTCGGGCCCGTCCAGCCTGCCGATGGTGTGGAGCAGCATGACGCCGTCTTCCTCGAGCAGCGCGTGGCACTTGCGAAAGAACTTGCGGTAGTGCGGCGGGCCGACATGCTCGAACATGCCGACGGAGACGATACGATCGAAGCGGCCCTCGACTGCGCGGTAGTCGATCAGCTCGAACTTCACGCGCTCCGACACTCCCGCCTCGGCGGCGCGGCGGCGCGCGACCGCGAGCTGCTCCTTCGAAAGCGTGATGCCGAGCACGTCGACATCCGCGACCTGGTGCAAATAAAGGGCCATCCCGCCCCACCCGCAACCGATGTCGAGCACGCGCTGACCGGGCTTCAGGGCAAGCTTGGCGGCAATGTGCGCCTTCTTGTCGGCCTGCGCCTGTTCGAGGCTGTTGGCCGGGTCGGTGAAATAGGCGCAGCTATATTGACGATCGGCATCGAGGATGAGGGCGTAGAGTTCGTCGGGCAGATCGTAATGATGCGCGACGTTGCGCCGGGAGCGGCGCTGCCAGTTCCACGAGCGCCAGGTGCCCGCGGGCAGCCAGTCGCGCCACAGGCCGGGGGGACTGCCCGTCTCCGCGCTCCACCTGGTGTTGAAGCCGACGAGCGAGAGGAAGTCGAGAATATCGCCGCCGTCCTCGACCGTGAGGCGGCCGTCCATATAGGCCTCGCCGATGCCCACCGAGGGCGAGCGGACGATATCCCAGGCCACGCGCCGGTCGGCGAGGCGGATGGCCACGGCACGCAGGTCCGGGTGCGGTCGCCCATAACTGCGTGAACGGCCGTCGGCATCGATCACGCGCAGTTCGCCACCCTTGACGAGGCGGCTGAACAGTTGGTCGAGCAGCCACATCGCTGACATCCGTTGCGGGCTCCTGCCGATCTGCCGCCCCACAAACATGAGCGGACAAGCTTAGCCTCCGCACGGACGAAGGCAGCAAGCCGTTCCGCCTTGGCCTTGCCAGCGTGGTCGGGGCGAAGTCGGAAGGTATCTCGTGCATCCCCATAACCGAGCGGTATCCGCCCTACCAAGCACTAAATTGGCGAACTCGCCCTGGATTCCCTCCCGGACGCTCTACGCCGGTAGGACCGATGATTGGCGATAAGCCTTGCTGCGCGAGTCCTCCCGCTGAAGGCACCGGGGATTTGGAAACTGCCGGATGAGGGAATCGGAGTTGGCGACGTCATAGGATGGCACCAAATAGGAACGTACGATGACTGTCTTCCGGTCTGATGGAATAAGTGGGTCTGTCGATGTGCAGGTTTCCGCCGCTAGCGCTCACCTCCTTTCGTCAACCCTGACGCGGCGACGCGCGCGGGACACTGAGCGGCCCGACATGACGGAATGCAGCACCGGAGCGTCGGCGGAACCGACAGCGGAATGAGCGTTCCAGCTTTGGCTGTCGCAGCGCTGATGGCTGCCGCGCCGGAAAATCCTGCCGACATGCCGCCTACAGTGAACGTGACCCTGGTTGCTCCAGCCGCGGTCGATCAAGAGGTCGTACCGGCTGGCTTGTCTGGGCCGGCTAGCCCGCCTGGACCGACTGTCGCGGCAGAACCGCCTTTGCCTCCAGCAGCGTCCGTACCAGAAGAACCGCTCCCGCCCGTAGCGGCGGCGGAATCGCTATTGCCGACAACGGCTGCACCAGAATCTGGCTCTGACACAGACGAGATCGTCGTGACCGGGCGAAGGCGCACCGCTCGCGGCGATCCGTTGGAGAAGGTGAATGCCAAATCCTTTGAAGTGACCGAGGCCGTCGACAAGGCATTTTTCGGTCCGGTTGCGCACGCTTACGCACACATCTTGCCCAAGCCGGTCCGCAAAGGCCTGCGCAACTTCCTCAACAACCTGGACGAGCCCGTCGCCATGCTGAACTTTTTGTTACAGCTCAAGCCGGGCAAGGCGGTGGAGACGCTCGGCCGCTTCGCGATCAATTCCATTATAGGTGTGGCCGGAGTGTTCGATGTCGCCAAGCGGCGCCCCTTCAAGCTACCGCGTCGCTCCATCGGCTTCGCCGATACCCTCGGTTACTATGGCGTGAAATCCGGTCCCTTCCTGTTTCTGCCTTTGATCGGACCGACAACCCTACGTGATTTCCTGGGGGGCGGAATAGATGGATTCGTGCTGCCCTCGGCCTTTGGCAAACCGTTCAACCGGCTCTCCTATACCGTTCCGACCACCGTCCTCCGCGAAATCGACAGTCGCAACGAATTCGACGAACAGCTGAACGAGATACGCCAGACCGCTGATCCCTACGCGGCCAGGCGCGAGTTATACTTGCAAAAGCGGCGGGCCCAAATCGAGGAACTGCGTGGCAAGCAGCGTGGTACGCCCGGTCCTACTTCCAAGCTCACCAACCCTCCCGTCGATCCGCTTACTCCGCCTGTCTTGCAAGCCACGGTGCCAGCTGCCGCATCGCAGCCGGAAGCTACGACTTTCCCCGGCATGTCCGGGCCGGAACCTTCGAACCAGACGCTCGGATCGGGCGCGCAGCTCCCGGAAGCGCTGGATCGGCCTGCCTTACGACAGGACGCCGAACCGAAGTTCGGCGTCCCACAAGCTTGCGTATCGGATCCCGGGTCAGTCGGGGTTCTTGCCTTCCGGAATGTTTTCAAGCAATTTCCCGGTGTCGGCATCGACGCCGACCTCGAAGGTCTTGCCCCCGCTGCGGATGTCGAAGGAGTAGCGCAGGCCACTGCCGCCACCTTCCTTTTCCAGCTCCCGGTCGGTGACCTTTCCAGGATGGGCCTTGAGCGCGATCGCCTGCGCCTTCGCCATGGAGACGCGGGCGGTGCGCGCGAGTTCCTGGCCGACATAGGCATGCGGCTTGGCGGCGAAAGCGGCGGGACCTGCCACCGCTAGCGACAGGACGGCGAGTGCCGATAGAATCTTCATCGTTCGTACTCCGGAGGCGGGAAGCCTCGAAGAGCTGATAACGCGGCGAGCCTCACGAGGAAGTGGCCTGAAGATTGGCAATCGCCAACTTGACGACAGCAGCGGCCCGACGCCTATCGATGCGCCGAGAGCTATGATCTGGACCTTGCTTCACGTTTCAGGCTGAATCAGCCTGAAACGATCAAGGTCTGGGCGCTGCGTGGGAAAGGCCGGTGCACGCGATGAAGATCCTGGTTCTGGAGGACGATGCCGCCACGCGAAACCACATCGTTCGAAGCCTCGAGCAGGCGGGCCACGTCGTGGACGCGTGCGCCGAAGGACGCGACGCCATCTTCCTGGGTTCCGAAGGCGATTACGGAGTGATGATCGTCGACCGCATGGTGCCGGGCATCGACGGACTCGGCGTCGTCAAGTCGCTGAGGGTGAGCGGGATCCAGACCCCGGCGCTCTTCCTGACCGCGATGGACGGCATCGAAGACCGGGTGGAAGGGCTCGAAGCCGGTGGTGACGATTACCTCGTCAAGCCGTTCGCGATGACCGAGCTGCTGGCGCGGGTGAACGCACTCGCGCGTCGGCCGCGGGTGCCGGTCGTGACGACGAGCCTGCGTGTCGGCGATCTGGAGATGAACCTGGTCAAGCGCAGCGTGACCCGCGCCGGCCGACGCATCGACCTCCAGCCTCAGGAGTTCAAGCTGCTCGAATATCTGATGCGGCACTCCGGGCAGGTGGTGACGCGCACGATGCTGCTCGAAAACGTCTGGTCGTTCCACTTCGACCCGCAGACCAATGTCATCGAGAGTCACATGAGCCGACTGCGGGGAAAGGTCGATCGCGGCTTCGAGGCCGAGCTCATCCAGACGGTGCGCGGCGCGGGCTACCGCATAGATGCGGCCGTTTAGCACCCTTAAAAGCGGGGCGTTCAGGCTCGCGCTCTTTTTCGCGGGGGTTTTCGCGGTCGGTGCGACCCTGCTCGTGATCGCGATCGAAACGTCGGTCGCGCGCTATGCGCGCCAAGTGACCACCGACACTCTGCTGAGCGAAGCCTCCCGCCTCCGCGCCGTGGACAGAGTGGGAGGACGTCAAGGCATCGTCGAAGCCATAGCCGGCCCCGCCCGGACCCGGCGACGCGCCTTTCACTACCTTCTGCTTGGCGTGGACGGGCGCAAGTTAAAAGGCGACCTGCCGCGAGGCTCTGCTACGGTCGGCTGGAGCCAGGTCGACATGCGCGACGCCACCGCGCTGGACCCCTCCGATGGCCCCGAGCCGATGCGGACCTACGGAGTGCGGCTTTCCGATGGTGCGTTGCTAGTCGTCGGATCCGACACCTACGATGTGGAGGAGTTGCGCGACTGGCTCGATACGGTCGCCTTGTGGAGCGGGTTGGGGATCACGATCCTCGCGCTGGGGGCGGGTTATCAGATCGCCGCGATCTTCAACCGGCGCCTGGAGCGGGTCAACGCCGCCGCTCAGCGCATCATGGAAGGGAGCTTGGCGGAACGGCTGCCCGTGATCGGCATGAGCGCCGAATTCGATCGGCTGTCCCGAAACCTCAACGACATGCTCGACCGGATCGAGGCGCTCATGAACGGGATGCGCCGGGTGTCGAGCGATATCGCCCACGACCTGCGCACGCCGCTCACCCGCCTGCAGCAGCACCTTGAAAGCGCCCGCGCCGGCGGATCGATCGCGGCATACCGGGGCGCGATCGACGACGCGATGGTGCAGGTAGAGGACATATTGACGATATTCCGGGCGTTGCTGCGCATCGGCGCGCTCGAAGCGGGCGTAGGGCGCGGGCGATTTCGGCCGGTCGACCTTGGCGAATTGCTGGAGCGCGTCCTGCTCGCCTACCAGCCGGTTGCGGAAGACGCCGGTAAAGCCGTTTCCGGCGAAATCGAGCGGCTTGTGATCGTAGACGGGGACGCCGAGCTGCTCGCGCAGCTGTTCACGAACCTCATCGAGAACGCGCTGGCGCACAGCGGCGCCGGGACTTCGATCCGCATCGAACTGACCCGTTCGAACGATCGTGCGGTCGCCACCGTGGCGGATGATGGCATAGGAATTCCCGAAGCCGAGCGGGAAAACGTCCTTCGCCAGTTCTATCGCCTCGATCCCAGCCGCGCCGGCCCCGGTTCAGGGCTCGGTCTAGCGCTTGTCGCTGCGATAGCGGCGCTCCATCAGGCCGATCTGGAACTTCGCGACAACGGTCCAGGTTTGGCCGTGGTGCTCAGCTTCCGCCGTTTTCATGGCTGAGATTGCGGGTCCCCGGTGTCGGCAACGTCCATGGCGTGCAAGGGAGCAGAAATGCCAAGTAGCGGGCCATGGCCCGGTGCCGTTGCGGCGCTCGCCTTGCACCCGTCGCGCCGAGCCGGTGCCGGTTGCATCGACCAACCGGCCCACGCCAGCCGGAACAAGAAAGCCCGACCATCCGCGAACCCGCGACCGTAAACCACCGCTTCGCCGACTTCTCCATCGTACACCTCCCGGCTCCAAAAAGCCTGTCATCGGTGTCCGCGCAATCGGGGGAAGATAACTTATGGTAGCTTGAGCAGAAAACCCCGCTTTAGGCTGCTTGCTCGATGACCTTGACCCGTACGTTGAGCAATAACTAACAGACGCCTGTCCCTCAGGTCTTTACCAAGGTTCCATAAACCCCGAGGATCCCCATGACGTGGGAGGCGCGGTGTGGGTGAAGCCGAGTTTAAAGCTCGCATTGCAGCAGCTTCAAAAGACGTAGGCGCACTCAGCTCGCTGGTCAGCGAGCTGGATCTGATCGACGCGCCGTGGGTGCGCTCGATGAAGATCCGTCTAGTTGCCGCACGTTTCAAATTGCGCGCATCTCGGATGTCGAGCATCGCTCCTGCGAACCCAGAACAACAGCCACATTGGCTGGCTCGGTTCGATCTACCACGGCCGGATGGCCGCCCGCTTTACCGCTACCGCCTAAGCAAAGAAGCATTTCATTCACTGGGCGCGCATCTACGCACGCGGGTTTCTATCATGCGCGTGCACGTCGTTGAGGCTGACGCGGCGCTTTTTGTAATTTGGGCGGCCGAATGGTTCCGGCGTGTTTACGCGGGCGGTGGCGAGGAGTGGGCGCGGCTTGGCACCGACCTGGGGCTAACGTGCGAGCAAGCGCAATGGCGTGCGCTAGCGGATCGGGGACTTAGATATTGGCAGATCCCGGCACTTCGATTGAACCAGACACACCACCGGCTGGTGGCGCTTGCGCGACAGGGCGGCTTTCCGCTTGCTGCTCTCGGCGACGGGAGCAGCGAAGCAAAGGGTTGGGCGGCGCGATACCTCGAACGGCTCGTCGGCACTCTCCTGAGCGAAGAAGTCTTCGACGACGATAAAGCCCTGACCAACGCGCAGGCGCTCTCGGACGAGTTACCCACGACCTGGGCCAATCGCGGAATGATCGAGGTTTGCGCAGAACTCGCCGCAGGCATTGTCCGGCTTCGCCGCGAAGCTGAAGTAGAGGGCATCAGCGACGGCGCGCTCGCGATCGCCTGGTTGGACGCGCACCGTCCAAGCTGGCGCGACGATCTGCCTGTGGCGCTCGACGATACGGCGGCGCAGGCGCTGCTGGGCGGGCTCATGCGAGCGCGCGCGATCAAAGGCGAAGGCGGCGCGATCTCAGTCCGACGCATCCTGTCGTTCGACGGCGAAGCGCGGCGCGAACAGCTCGAGTTCGTGCTCGACGGCGTACTCGCCAGCGACGATCCCACCGCCCTGAAAAGCCTGGGCGAACAGTGGAGCCGCTTGCGGCTCTATCCGGGCGGTGCGCTGGCGCAGTATGTCGGCGGCGAACTCGGCACGGCGGTTGCAGGCGAGGGTGGCGTTTGGACCGTGCGGCCGTCGCTTGCCCAAGCCAGGTTCGACGTGCCGTTCGCCGTCGCGGCGGATGTGGAACTGCGGGGAGACGGCGTGCGCGTCGCGGGCCCCTTTGCCGTGCCGGGCGGCGGCCCGTTGCGTGGCGGCCTTCTCGTGTTGCGCGAGGAGGGCGATCGGTACGTCGTCGAGGGGTCGGGAAGCGGTGCCTTCCGCGCCGACGAAGTTCACCTCGACATGCCGAACGGCTGGCGCGCCGAAGGCACTAACGGCCCGATCGAAGGCAAGCTTCGACTGGGGAGGCTGCTTGCGTGCGCAACGGGCGACGTCCGCGTCCACACGTCGGACGGCGACGTCTATCTGGTTCGGACGGGGCAAAAGGCGGACGGGCGCGATCGCCTGGTCATCGTCGGCACAGCGCCCTCGGGCTGCCGCTCGCTCGATGGTGCGCCGCTCATCTGCGGCACGCCACAACTACTCGTCGCGAGCGGAACGTCGTTTCGCGCCGCCGGAGGCGAGGGGTGGTGGCGACGCGCCAGCGAAAAAGGCTGGCGGCCGTGCGCCGGAGCGTTACCGCCTGGACCTATCGACTTCGCGTGGCGAGATCGCGTCACCGGTCACATTCGCGCCCGCGCGACAGCGTTCGTTCTCCCGCCGCACTTCAAGATCGAGCGCTGCGTGTCCGGCGGCACTATAACCCTGAAGGTTGACGGATGGACAGGGACAGTGACGAGTTCTGTCGGCATTCCTGCAGGTCTCGCCACTTGGCGGGTACCCGTGGTGCCACGCGACAACACGCCGCCTGTACTAGCCCTCAGTCATGGAGGGGGAGAGCCGACGCGGATCGTCGTGGCGCTGCCGCAGCGTGCATGGCTTCACGACTGGCGCGACGGACCCGTGCCGCGCGATCGGCTGATTTCGCTTGCGACGCTGCATCGCCACGTCGCGCGAGCCGATGGGCGATGCACGTTGATGGCGGACCTCATCGACAGCCGTGGTCGCTTCGTGGCCCAGGGCCGCACGAGCTGGGTGGTTGACGACGAGTTGGCCATGGCCGCGGTGCGCGACGATATTGCGGCCTTGCTGCGTCCGCTCGGCGACATCCGCGCGCGCGTGCGGCTCGACTTCAACGATGGACATGACAATCACTGGTATGTGGGCGAGTTCGACAATGAGCTGCGCCAGGAGCCGGGCGGCTATGTCCCCGCCCACGCCGTCGCTGATCCGGGAACGCGGGTTACGGGTCGTCGGCTGAGCACTCCCATCGCGGCTCCACGCGACTTCGGACCCTACGCGCTTACCGATCATCGACCCATCGCATTGCCGATGCTGTACGGCGATTGGCTGATCTACCTGCGCGCCGACGACCGGGTGCTCAGCCGTCCCTGTTTTCATCGCGGCGAGTCGCTGGCGGCACCCGCACCTACCCGCCTGGGCAAGGCGATGGCCGTCGAGGAACACGGCGATAGGCTCGCCGCGCTAAACGCCTTGTGCGACGAAGTCACCGCATCGCCGCATGAGATGAGAACGGCGCTGCGCGAAGTTCTCGATCTCACGCTTTCGCTCGACGGCCTGCCGCCGGCCACGTTCGATGTCCTGAGCCTCCTTGCGGAGCGTCCGCTAATCGGAGCGCTGATGCTGTTCGCCGCGCGTGAAAGCGAGGTCGACGCGGTCATGCGCTTGTCCGACGGGCTGCCGTTCGTGTGGTCGCTCGTGCCCCGCGAGGCTTGGGCGACCGCGGCCTCAACGCAGGCAGAGGCGATGTTCGCCGCCATGCCCGACGCGCCCGCCATGATCGGCACGGCCATCGGCGTGCGGCGACAACAAATCGCGGAGATCGACCCGGCATTGCGCCCGCTCCTTGATCTCCGGACTGACTGCTTGCCCTTGCGCGATGCGGCCAACGCTTTCCTCAATCGTTCGCACGACCGCATCCGGGAAGGCGCCAACAGCCCGTTCCGACCCGAACACCAGGCCGCTCTTCCCGGCTGGGACAAATCGCCGATTTTTTGGCGAGCGCTCGACGCGCCCGTAGCGGCCGCCCGCAACGTCCAAGGGCGTTTGCAGCTTGCTCCGGAGCATATTCGCTGCGTCAAGGATATCGCGCGCACCTACCCCCGCTGGTTCGCGCAAGGCTTTGCAGCTGCACTCAAGGAAGATTGAGCATGGCCGACGTCGAACCCGCGATCGCGACCGCCACGCCTCTGGAAACCCACCGCTTGCTGCGCGAACGGTTGACCGAAGCCGTTCTCGCGCAGGCCGAAATACGCCATCCCGCGCTCAACGCCTTTCTCCGAGCGCATCTGGCGGGCACGGACATCGACGCGGGAGCACTGCTAGCCGCGCCGGTTTTCGAAGGTGCCGCACCGTATCGATCAGTGGGCGCGAGGCTCGACGCGCATTCCGATCTGGGGCTGAACCCGCGGCTGGTGTCGGCGCTGATTGGCAAGTCTGGTGAGCCCTACCGCTTCGACTACGCGCCCTACGTCCATCAAGTCGAAGCCTGGGCGCATCTGCAAGCGCCCGATCCGCGTTCCGTTCTCGTCTCGAGCGGCACGGGTTCCGGCAAAACCGAATGTTTCCTCGTTCCGATGCTCGACGATCTGGCGCGCGAAGTCGATGCCGAAAAGGCGCGCGGCGGAGGGCGGTTGACGGGGGTTCGTGCGCTTATGCTGTACCCGCTCAACGCGCTGATCGCGAGCCAGGAACAGCGGCTCCGCCGATGGACCGAGCCGTTCGGCGGCGACATACGTTTCGCCTTGTTTAACGGGCTGATGCTCGACAAGCGTAAGACCGACCGCGACGCCGACGAAGCGAAGACGCCCGAACAGGTGCGCTACCGCACGACGCTGCGCCAGCGCCCGCCCCCGATCCTCGTCACCAACACGACGATGCTCGAATACATGACGATCCGTCGCGAGGACCGTCCCATCCTCGACGCCTCGCAAGGCCTGCTCCGCTGGATCGTGATCGACGAAGCGCACAGCTATGTCGGGTCGGCGGCGGCGGAAATCGCGCTGCTCCTGCGCCGCGTGCTCGGGGCGTTCGGCGTGGAAGCGCGGCAAGTGCGCTTCGTTGCTACGTCGGCCACCATTGGCCGCGACGACGCCGAAGGGCGCGCCGACCTGCAACGCTATCTGTCCGACCTCGCGGGCGTTCCGATATCGCAGGTGCACGTGGTGATCGGAAAGCGGGACACGGTCAGCATCCCCGGTGGCAGCCCCATGGCGACGCAGCCGGGCATGCGATCGCTTGTGTCCGCGCTTCAGGAAAGCCCGCTCGAAATCGCTGCAATCGAGCAACGCGTCGGGTCCGGTGCCGCCGACGCGCTCGCCGCCATTGCGCATAAGCCGATCGGCGGATCGCCGCTGCTCCCGCTTCGGGCGCATCATTTCGTGCGCGCGATCGGCGGCCTCTGGTCGTGCATGAACGTCGGGTGCGTCGGCGGCAAGCCGACAGACTGGCCGTTCGGCCGCATCAACTTCGCGCGCCAGGACGTCTGCGACGCGTGCGGTGCTCCGATGTTCGAGATCGTCAGCTGCCGCGAATGTGGCGAGCCTTGGCTGCAGGCCTTCGACCACGGCGACCGGCTCAGGCCACGCGCCGCACCCGGCGACCGCGACGACTTCGTCACAGCCCAGGCGCGCGAGGCGGACGGAGAAGACGCGGACGATGAGGAGAGCGACGCGATAGTGCCCGCGGCACCGGCCGACGGAATGCCCGTCCTCATTGCGACGCGGCCGATACCAGGTCTAGTTGCGCAAACAATCGACCCGGTAACCGGAATGCTGCCAGAAAAGCGCGGCGAGCATCAGCTGTGGACTTCAAGCGGAGCGACCGCCTGTCCGCACTGCCACGTTTCCGCCACCGCAACCCGGTCGTCGCCGCTGCTTCCTTTCCGTTTCGGCGCGCCGTTTTTATTGCAGAATGCGACGCCGACGATGCTGGAAGGCGTGAGCCCAAGCAGCGGTGCGGGCAAGGCGCTGCCCTTTGACGGACGCCAGCTTCTGTCTTTCACAGACAGCCGCCAAGGCACGGCGCGATTCGCTGCGAACATCGAGACGCAGGCCGAACGCGGCTTCGTGCGGGGCTTCGTATATCACGCGGTCCAGAAAACGCTCGGGGGTTCCCAGGTCGTCGATCGGGACAAGGCGACGGCTCAGCTCGCTGCATTAAGAGCCGCTGGAGCAGACCTCTTCGCCGACCAGATCGCCGCGCTCCAAGCATCGCTGTCGGGCGCGCGGCCATCTACGACGCTTGCGTGGGGCGACGCGGTCGCCGCATTGGCGGACGAGCCCGAACTCAGGACCATGGCCAAGGTCTGGGACCTGGACCGCGACGCGCGATATACGAACAACCCCCACGCGCTAGCCAGGATGCTGCTGCTGCGTGAACTCGCGCGTCGCCCCCGGCGCGCCCGAGCAGTCGAGACGCTTGGGCTGGCTCGGCTTGTGGCACCCGACCTCGAAAAGCTCGGCGCAGCACGCGTGCCTGGCGCGCTCTCCCGCTCGGGGCATGCGCTCGGGGAATGGCGCGACTTGCTCTACTTTCTCCTCGACAACGTTATTCGGCAGAAGTTCGTCCTCGACATCGACCGGGACGATGCGCATTGGCTCCTTCCCCGCAAATCGTTCCTACGGCAAGTAGTCGCCCCAGGCCGTGAAAAGCTCAACGCAAGCGACCAAAGCTGGCCGCGCGCGCGTGCAAGCGGCGTCAGGACCAATGCTCAGCTTGTCCTCGAACGCGTGCTTGGTCTCGACGCCGAAGACTGCGGCGACCGCGCCGCTATCGACGAAGTGCTGAGCACCGCGTTCGACCAGATCCGCCCGCTCCTTGAAGGCACCGGCTCGACACTGGCGCTCCGCTTCGATCGGCTTGCGCTCGCGCCGGTGCGCGAAGCTTGGCTTTGTCCAGTCACCAGCCGCGTGCTTCCCCGGCTTTTGTTTGGACGCAGTCCCCACGGCTTGCGTAATAACCCGCCCGGGGCAGCCGACGTGCCGATCGCGATCCGCTTTCCGACTTTGCCACAAACATTCCCGCGCGGTGCGCACGAACGTGCCGCGCTCGCCGAATTCGTCCGCTCCGATGCCGACGTCGCGGCCCTGCGCGCGCTGGGCGTGTGGGGTAACCTGCATGACCGCGCAGCAACTTTCGCGCCCTACATCCGTGCGGAGGAGCATTCGGCCCAGCAGCCGCCGCACCGCCTGCGTGCGTTCGAAGCCGAATTCAGCGTGGGCGAGATCAACCTGCTCGCCTGTTCGACGACGATGGAAATGGGAGTGGACATCGGCTCGGTCGAAGCCGTGCTCAACACGAACGTGCCTCCCTCGATCGCCAATTATCGCCAGCGCGTCGGTCGCGCGGGGCGGCGTGTGCAAAGCTATGCATCGTCGCTGACGTTCGCACGCGACATGCCGCTCGACCGTGAAGCGTTTTGCGCCCCCGTCATGTATCTCGGTCGCCAATTGCGTGCGCCCCGGGTGCAGCTTGATTCCGATCGCATCGTCCAGCGCCACGTCAACGCGCTGCTGCTCGCAATGTGGCTAAGTGCGTCCGGGGGAGAGCTGGGGCGAATCAAAGCGGGCGCTTTCTTCGGCTTCGCGTCCGAAGACGGGATCCACATGCCTGACCCGTCTCCGATCTCCCGGTTCGTCGAGTGGTTGGGCGATCCCGGAACCGCCGCTGCGGTCGCCGCGCGCATCGCCGCACTGACGAGCGGCAGCCGGCTGGGAGATGTCGCCGCGTGCATCGACGCCACGCGAACGAAATTCGAGGACGCATTGCGCGGGTTCGGCAAGGTCTGGAAGGGCCTCAGCGATCAAAAAGCGACGCTTGCGCCCGACGCGCGCCGAAGCGTCGAGATGCAGATCAGGCGCATGTGTCAGGAGCCGCTGTTAAGCGAACTTGGCGTGCGCTCCGTCCTGCCGAGCCACGGTTTTCCGACGGGCGTGATGCCGTTCGTCACTGCCTGCGCGGCATCGCGCGATCGAGCTGCGACCGACGATCGCAGTGAAACGTCGCGCAATCGACGCTATGATTATCCAAGTCGGCAAGGGCCGGTCGCGATCCGCGAATATGCGCCGGGCGCCGAGGTCGTGATCGACGGCCTTGTCTGGACTTCGGCGGGTGTCACACTGAATTGGCAGCGTCCTGCGCATGAAGAGGGGGTGCGGGAAATCCAGAGCATCCGCTACGCTTGGACGTGCCGCGAATGCGGTGAAAGCGACTGCGGCCGCGAGGAGGCGGACTCATGCCTTGGCTGCGGTTCGGACGCGCTCGAACGCCAGCGATTTCTTGAACCCGCGGGCTTTCGCGTCGACTGGCGCGCCCAGCCGCACGCCGATACCAACGTGCCCGTCTACATTGCGCCCGAGCCGCCGCAGGTTAGCGCACGCGGCGCGCGTTGGGAGCCGTTGCTCGATCCATCACTCGGACGGGGACGTAAAACAGGGGACGGCCTCGTCTTCCACCATTCGCGTGGGAGCCGACGGGAGGGTTATCGCATTTGCCTCGACTGCGGCCGGGCCGCCGAGCAAGGGACCGGCGGTCTCGACGACCACGATGCGCTGATGCCGTCCAAGGGCGGAGCCGGCAGGTGCTCGGGTAACGACAAGCAATACGCGATCACCGCCGCGCTCGCCCTCGGGCACGAAACGCTGACCGACGTCGCGGAGATACAGCCTGACGCGCTGTCCGACGCCCGGGCAGCTTTGGCGCTTGGATCGGCGTTCCGCGAAGCCTTATCGCGCTCGCTGGGGATCGAGACGCGGGAACTGGGCGTCGCGGTTTCGCCACGAAGCAGCGTGCTCGGCTCCGCCACTTACTCGATCTTCCTATACGATCAAAGCGCGGGCGGCGCCGGCTATGCTCCGCGCCTGTTTGACGATCTGGCAGCGCTTCTGAAGAGTACGCGCGTTCAGCTGTTGTGTCCGTCCGCTTGCGCGTCCGCCTGTTCGGCATGCGTGCTTGCGGGCGACCTGTTCGCCGAAGCTGAAGATTTCGACCGTCTAGGCGCGCTCGAGGTAGTCGACCGCATGCTGGCGGCCGTCGCCACTCCCGAACCGATTGACGTGGCCGGCACGGATGCGGCGATCAGCGCACCCATCGCCGACTCCGTCGCGCGCAGATTGGGAGGAAGCGACAGGCTCTCGATCTACCTGCCCGCGGCGTTCGACCTCGCAGCGCTTGGCGAAGCCCCGTTATCGACGCTGCTCGCACTGGTCCGGGCCAAGGGCGCAGACGCTATCCTGGTCGTTCCCGCGGAAACGTTCGTCACACTAGATGACGCGTCACGTGCGGGACTGCGCAACGCCTCGCACAGGCACGGCTTTACGGTCGCCACCGGCGCGCTGTCGACCGGAGCCAATGGCGCGGCGCTACTCGCCGCTTTCCAGAGCGGCAGCACGACGACAGGTTTTTACTCACGCGACGCGGAGGCGGCGACACCGGGGCCGCGGTGGGGCACGGGAAGCGAGGCGGCGATCGTCAGCGCGCGGCTGGTGGCGATGCCCAGGGCTGACATCGTGTCGCCTGACGCGCTGGAGCACCGGTCGACACCGGGAAGCCGGGTCCGTTTTCTGGAGAACGACGCGGGCCGCCCACTCGTCCAGTTCGGCCAGCTGCTCGTGGCCAACGTCCTGCGCCCGGAACTTGAAGCGGCCGGTCTGTGGAAGCCCGGTGCCTCGGTCGCTCTCACCTACTCCGATCGCTACCTGAAGGCACCCCTCCCCGCCCTGCTTGCGCTACGGACGCTTGCCGCATTGCGCGACGCTCTGATCGGCAAGGGAAAGCCTGCCAAGCTCGCCCTCATCACTGAGCCTTTGAAGCAGGACCGGAACGCGGGCCAGCCGCGATATCTCGGGCAGAACTGGCAGGACGAGGACGACCGCGCGGAGACCATCGAAGAATTGGCGAGGCTGTTCTGCTTCGATTGCATCTATGCCGACGCTGCCGCGCCGCATGGCCGTAAGCTGGGCCTCACCTATGGCGACGGGACTGGCGCGGCGCTGCTGTTCGATCAGGGGTTCGGTTATTGGCGTACGCGGGGGCAGGACCAGCATAGCTTCCGAGCGTCGCCCACGGCGCAGGCCAGGGCGCTGGTGGACGCGCGCGTCTTTGTGACGGGGCAAGGCGACAGCTACATCGCTATCACTAGGGCGTAGGGCTTGCCGCTGACGAAGTTCCCTTGTTTGGCGTACCGATGAACATCAGCAGCTTCATCTGGAACATAGCGGACGACGTGCTGCGCGGCGTCTACACGCGGGGCAAGTACCGGGACATCATCCTGCCGATGACGGTCATCCGACGTCTCGACGCCGTGCTGGAGCCGACCAAAGCGGCGGTGCTTGCGAGGAAGGCCGAGCTGGACGCGCTCGACCTGCCGCCGACTGCGCAGGAGCCCGCGCTGAATAAGGCGGCGGCGCAGGCCTTTCACAACGGATGGCCGTTCACGCTGAAGCAGCTGCTGTCGCGCCCTAATCCAGCGACGCAGCGGGCGGACTTCGAGAGCTATCTTGACGGTTTTTCGGCGAACGTCCGCGAGATTATCGAGCAGTTCGGCTTCCGCAAGCAGCTCGACACGCTGGAGCGCTCGGACACCGGCAGCTCGCGCCGCAACTGATCAATACATCGCCGCCGCCGCGCCGGGCTCAGAAGTTCCCCGGGTTGCCTCCTGCAAGATCAACTTGTCGAGGGTCAGGTCGGAGATCGCCCGGCGCAGCCGCAGGTTCTCCTTTTCCAGATCCTTCATCCGGCGAGCCTGGCCAGTCTCAGGCCACCATATTCCTTGCGCCACCGGGAGTACGTCTGCTCGCTGACGGCGATCCGTCGACACGCATCGGCGGCCGTCCCGCCTTGGTCCAACACAATCTCGAGCTCACGCAGCTTGCCAACGATCTCCTCGGGCTTGTGCTTCTTCGCTGGCATTCGCCGTCCCTTCCGTGATCCAGACCATCAAAGTCGATGGACCACTCGGACGGGCAGCTCAATCGCGCGCAGAATCGGAAAGCTCGTTCAGGCGGGGGGCGGCCTGCCACCGCGCCGCCTCATGCTCAAGCGCGTCGCGATAGGCGCGCATCTCGTGGACGAAGAGCACCCTTTGCTGCGAGCCACCTTCGCTGCTCGTGCGTGAGTCCGTCCCGGGCCACTTGGTTGTACAGGCTCATCCTGACCTTCTCACTTTGCGCCGTCATCGCCGCGTGCGACACCCAGCTCCTTGGTCAAGAGGCTGAGTGACAAAGTTATAGGATGAGGGTCGCACCCCGCCAAACAGGTCGTGCGACGTCACCAGTAAACGGCGCCTCGGCGGAAGGAATTTGGGAGGGCGGACATCGGCACCTGCTACGGTCACTTGCTACAGTGACTTGATACAGTGCCGACCCAGCCAAGCTTTCGGCCGGGCGGATTAGCGGTTTTCTGCCGTTCGTGCGGTTCAGAACAAGGTATTGGCTGGGGCGGCAGGAGGCCCAGTCAACGATCCCAGCCTTGAGAGCGTCGCGAAAGCCGTGAAAAGACACGTTCACAAGTCGAGCGACCTGATACACCCACACCGGACAGGCGCAAGCGTCGTGGGCGTTGCGCACAGACCGATTTAGACGTCATTAACGATTTAAACGGAATGCGAGCAGCATTGTGCGACGCAAGCTGGCCGAGGCCGTGTAAAAAGAGCGGTCGGTGTCGATCAGTAGAGCATTTGAGGCGATCCGCGGTCGCCACGTCGCTGATGCGTTCGGAAGTGGTTTCGGGCGATCAGCGGGGCGTTCAGGG
>JAABUS010004984.1_pt1 | contig 18188 bp, 14 predicted proteins | sample 5560161 | NCBI WGS metagenome assembly JAABUS01 (sample SAMN10711885, study PRJNA513376) | rock metagenome | isolation source: Antarctica rocks | place: Antarctica: Victoria Land, Trio Nunatak nord | collected 2016-01-04 | reverse complement strand
ACCGGGATCGACTTCCATCTCATGGTCGTCGCCGCCGACGACGGCGTGATGCCGCAGACACTCGAGCACGCGGAGGTGCTTGCCGCACTGGGGATCGAGCAGGGCATCATCGCGATCACCAAGTGCGACCGCGCGTCGCCGCAGCGAGCCGCCGCGGAAGCCGCCGAGCTGCTCCCCGGCGCCGAGGTCGTGGCGTGCTCGGCGCGCACAGGCGACGGCGTGGCGGCCGTCGCAGCAGCGCTGGAGCGCGTCGCGGAGCGGGTGCGGCCCAGCGCCGAAGGCCGCCGGGATGGCGCGGCCGTGCTGCACGTCGACCGGGCGTTCACGATCCACGGCGCCGGCACGGTCGTCACAGGGACGCTGTGGTCGGGCACCCTGGCGACAGGCGACACGCTGGCCCTGTTGCCCGCGCAGCGGCCCGTCCGGGTGCGTTCGGTCCAGGTTCACGACCAACCGGCCGAGCGGGCGCAGGCCGGGCAGCGCGTGGCACTCAACCTCGCCGGGATCACCCTGCACGACGTCGCCCGCGGCGACGCGCTCGCCGATCCGGCGGCGGGCCTGGCGCCGACGCTCGTCATCGACGCGGCGCTGGACCTCCGCGACGATCTGCACGGCCGGCGCGTCATGGCCCATCACGGCACGCGGGCGGTGCCGGCGCGGCTGGCGGGGCTCGGCGCCGGCTTGTGGCAGGTGCGCCTCGAGGCACCGCTGCTCGCCGCCGCGGGAGACCGGCTCGTCGTGCGCTCGGTCGCGCCGCCGGACACGCTCGGCGGCGGCACGATGCTCGATCCGCGGGCAGCGCGGCATGGTCGCCGGCCCGACGTGCTGGCGCGCCTCGAGCGGCTGCGGCGCGGTGAGACGGAACCTTCGCCGGCGGCGCCGCCGGCAACCGCCGCACCGCCGGGGCCGGCGGCCGCGGCGGTCCCGGCGCTCGAGCCGGGCGCGATCGAGCTCGCAGAGCGTCTGCTCGCGGCCGGCCACGAGCCGCTCGCGCGCTCGGAGCTGGAAGCCGCCCTGGCGCATCTGCCCGCGCTGATCCAGGCGGGCGTCGCCGTCCGGATCGGCCGCGACCTCTACGCGCACTCCGACGCCGTCGCGGTCGTCGCCCACCGCGCCCGCGCGATCATCGCCGACGAGGGCGCGATAACCCTCGCGCGGCTGCGCGACGAGCTCGGGACGTCGCGCAAGTACGCCCAGGCGCTGCTCGAGCACCTCGACCAGGCGCGCTACACCAAGCGTCTGCCCGACGACCGGCGCGTGCTGCGCCGCCAGTCGTGAGCCGGCGCCGACGAACCGAGCTCGTCCGGTGTTGCCGAGGGCAAAAAGCCCTGGCGCTACCGGGGTCTCTTGCGTGATGGGCGCGATTGTTTCGAACGCCCGGTGTGTCGGGTGTCTCTTGCCCTGATCCGCGTCCCAGTCGCGAGCGGTTCTCCCAGCGCGAGGCCGACGTGTGGGTGCTCGCCGTGGTGGACTTCGATGGCGTGCCTGCAATCATCGTGACCGTCTTCTCCACCGAGCGTGCGCCCGCCTGAGATGCCAATCGCCACTGTCCACATCGTCGCTGATGACCTCCAGCTCACCGGCTCATATGAGCCTACGGGTGACGTCCTCTACCTCTCCGCGCCCGGTGATGACAAGGCGGCCGCGGCGCAGGAGACGCCTGAGGGGCACGCGATCCGGCTCGATCGCGAGGGTCGGGTGACGCATATGACCGCGATCAACGCGCGTTGGCTCCTCGACCAGCAGGGCGAATTGGTTGCAACGCTTCGAGATGGTCGTCGGCTTCGCGTGACCCGTCAGGATGTCACGGAGCTTCTCGGCTGAGTGATCGCCCTCGTGGAGGGTGACGTCAATCTCGATATCGCCTGCACGCCCGCGCGGCCTGGCGACGCGCCCGCGGCTCGTGCTCGGCGGGTGGGCCGCACGATCTTGTCGCGACGATGGGCTCTGGTCGTCTCTACGAGGAGGAGCGGCGCCGGCGGCCCGCTGATTGCGGACGGGAGGCGTGCCGGCCGGTGCCGGTGCGGAAACCAGGAACACCAGCTGTTCGGAGTTGCGCTCGCTCAGCGGTCTCAGGTCCGAACGCTGTGGATGGAGAGCCCGACAGCCCGGGCGGGCTCCTCCGTCGAGGACAAGCAGCACGCTTTTTCGCAACGGGACACGCGGCAGCCGGTCGCAACTGGTCGGCGGGCCTTCCCGGATGCGAGCTCCTCACCCCGGGTGGCTGCGCGGCGTGTAGACGAGCTCCGGCCCGCCGCGGCCGTTCGCCGGGATGGTGGTGGTGGTCGAGGAGCCCACGATGAGCAGGGTGCGCATGTCGACGACGCCGGCATCCAGGTCGGCGAGCGTCGTCACCATCACCGACTCGGCGTCGGAGCCGACCGCGCGCGCGACGACGACGGGTGTGGCCGCGGCCCGGTGCTCGCGCAGGACCGCCAGCGCCCGGGCGAGCTGCTCGCGCCGCGTCCTCGACGCCGGGTTGTAGAGCGCGAGCGCGAAGTCGGCGGCGCTGGCGGCCGCCAGCCGCCGCTCGATGACCTCCCAGGGCTTCAGGATGTCCGACAGGGAGATGACCGCAAAGTCGTGGCCGAGCGGGGCGCCGACCCGCGCCGCGGCGGCCTGCATCGCCGAAAGGCCGGGGACGACACGGACGGGGACGTGGGCCAGCGCGCCCGTCTCGGAATGCAGGACCTCCAGGACGGCGGAGGCCATCGCGAAGATTCCCGGGTCGCCGGAGGAGACCACGGCTACGCGCGCGCCGTCCGCGGCGAGCTCGAGCGCGTGCCTCGCGCGATCAGCCTCGACGCGGTTGTCGGTCGCGTGGCGCACCTGACCGGCGCGGTGCGGCACGCGGTCCACGTAGGTCTTGTAGCCGACCACGACGTCGGCGTCGTCCAGCTCCCAGCGGGCCTCGGGCGTCAACCACTCGGCGCCCGCCGGTCCCAGCCCCACGACCGCGACGCTTCCCGTCGACGACGCGCCAGCCGTCACGACCGCCTCTCGCGTCGCGACGCCAGCCGTCGCGCCCGTTCCCGGCGTCGTGCCGGAGACCGTCGGCACCAGCACAAGCGACATGTACGGCACGTCGTCTCCCGCCTCGGCCAGCGGCGCGACCCGCTCGCAGTCGGAGCTCGCGCGCTCCACGTACACCGCGCGCCCGGTGACGCCCGCGCGCTCGGCGGCCTCGCGCACCCCGGCGAACGTCCGACCGAGCTTCATCACCACCGCGGCGTCGGTCGATCGTAGCCGCGCGGCCAGGGCGTCGACGGGGAGCGTTCCCGGCAGGACCGTGAGCACGTCGTCGCGCTTGACCAGCGGCGTCCCGGCGCTGGCCGCGGCCGCGCAGAACGACGTGACGCCCGGCACGACCTCGGTGTCGTAGCGGTGGGTCAGCCGCTCGTGCAGGTACATGTAGGAGCCGTAGAAGAACGGGTCGCCCTCGCAGAGCACGACGACGTCGCGACCGGCGTCGAGGTGGGTCGCGAGCTCCGCGGCCCCGGCGTCGTAGAAGTCGGCCAGCGCACCCTCGTAACCCCCGGGGTGGTCGGAGGGCTCGATGGTCACCGGGTAGGTGAGCGGGACCTCGATGACGCCCTCGCGCAGGAAGCCGTCGGCGATCGTTCGGGCAACGCCGATCGAGGTGGCGCGCCGGGCCACGGGATAGGCGATGACGTCGGCGGCGGCGATGAGCCGGTGCGCCTTGAGCGTCACGAGCTCCGGGTCGCCGGGCCCGACCCCCACCCCGTAGAGCCGCCCGGCCGCGCTCATTCGGCCGCGCTCGCCAGCGCGTTGACGGCGGCGGCGGCGATGGCGCTGCCGCCCCGGCGACCGTGCACGACGAGGTGCTCCAGTCCGGCGTGCTCGGCGAGGGCGACCTTCGACTCGGCCGCGCCGATGAAGCCGACGGGAATGCCGATGACCGCCGCGGGGCACGGGCCGCCGCCGTCGAGGAGATCCAGCAGGTGGAAGAGCGCCGTCGGCGCGTTGCCGATCACCACGACCGCGCCCTCCAAGCGCTCGCTCCACAGCTCGACGGCCGCCGCGGTCCGGGTGGTGCCGAGCTCTGCGGCCAGCGGCGCCACGCGCTCGTCGGACAGCACACAGACCACGTCGTTGCCGGCCGGCAGGCGGGAGCGCGTGACCCCCGACGCGACCATGTTCGTGTCGCACAGGACCGGGGCGCCGGCGCGCAGCGCCGCTTCCGCGGCGGGCGCGAAGCCGGGGGAGGCGTCGACGTCGGCGACGAGATCGACCATGCCGCAGGCGTGGATCATCCGCACGATCGTGCGCTCGAGGATCGGCTCGACCCCGGCGAGGTCGGCCTCGGCGCGGATCGTGGCGAACGAGCGGCGATAGATCTCGGCGCCATCGCGCAGGTAGGAGGCGTTCGTCACGTGCCGGTCCTCGCCGGGTCGAGCAGGTAGGCGGAGTGCGTCACGCGCCACTCCCTGCCGGGTCCAGCAGAAGCAGAGCATCGTCGGTCGTGGCCACGCAGCGGGCGGCGCCGGTTTGGTCGACGCACACGCCCTCGGGCCCGGCGGTGACCAGGACGGCGGCGCGGGGCGGACGGCCGCAGCCGCGCTCGCACGCGCACCAGTGCTCGGTGCCGGACCCGGGCGTCCGCACGCGAGCGCGCTGCGCCGCAGCGTCCCGGACGTCGATGCGGGCGCTTGCGCATGCGCCGACCCCTGCGCACGCCGACAGACCGCTCCATCCCGCGTCGCCGTGCACGACGAGGCCGAGCGCCGCGAGCCCGACGGTGACCGAGGCCGCGCGGCCAGGCGGCACGTCGACCAGCGTCAGCGTGCGCGCGGGGGCCACCCGTACCCGCGCTTCCATGTCTGCGGCAATCATCTCCACGCCGCGCAGACCCGTCGGATCCAGCCGTCCCAGCGGCGGCAGCACCGTGATCGCCACGCGGCCATCGGCCTGCTCGAGCGAACCAGCGGACAGCGGCGCGGCGGCACGGGCCGCTGGGGCAGCGGACATCAGGGCGCCACCGAGGGCCATCGCGACCCGGACGGCGCCATCACGGCCCAGGTCGCGCACCCGCCAGGCATCGCCTCCGTCCTGCGCGGCCAGCTCGAGGAAGGCGCGCGCCGCGTCCAGCGCAAGCGTCGGGGCCTCGGCCACCGGCGCGACGAGGGTCGTGGGGAAGCCGGCGAGTTCGAGGCGGAACGCCGGAGCGCCGAGCTCGGCCGCGAGCGTCACGTCCGCGTCGTGCGGTCCCGCCGTGTCGCTGCCGTCCTCGACGGCGAAGAGGAAGCGTCCCGGCAGCGTGCTCAGGGCGGCGTCCGCGCACAGCGCCCGGTCCAGCGCGCCGACGAGCTCGTCGGTGCACGCGACGGCACGCGGGTGTCGCCCACCCAGCGGAGAGGCGACGATGTTGCGCACGCGGTCGTGCTCCGGGGACGGGAGCAACCCCGCGCACCACAGACGGTCAGCGGCGGCGGCCGCGTCTTCGCGGGCGAGCCCGCGGATCTGCAGGTTCCCCCGCGAGGTGAGCTCGACGATCCCGTTGCCGCGCTCGGCCAGCCCGGCGACGACGGCGAGGGCCCCGGCCGGCAGCACTCCCCCCGGCAGGCGGACGCGGGCCAGGGCGCCGTCGGCGGCCGCGTGCAGGCGCAGGACGCCGGGACAGCGGTCGACGATCACGGGACGAGACCAGCGGCGGCGGCTGACCGATCGGCGGGGGCACGGCACATCGGGCAACCCTCCTGGGAAGAGCGCGTTCTGAGTAGACGACGTGGGCGATGGCGTGGGTCCTGACTTCCGGGTGCTCGTTGAGAGGGAGCCTCCTCCCGCCCGGTCACAGTGGCGCGACCGTCCCGAACTCGCATCGGGTTCCCCTCGCCATCGCGTTGACGCGGCGCAGCTTATCTCGTGCCGCGCGGCGGGGTCACGACCGCGGATGCGACGAAGACCCGCAGACTGTCCGCCGCGCCGGTATGCTCGCGCAACGTCTGACGGCGGAGGAAGCCGGTGGGAACCCGGCGCGGTCGCGCCACTGTGAACTGGGAGTCAGAGTGCTCCCAGAAGCCAGATACTCGGCCGTCAGCCGCACACATTCACGACCGGGACGCGTGATCCCAAGGAGGTCCTTGCATGTCTGAGGTGCTTGTCGAACGTGGAGCAGTCGCCGGCCCCATCGCGACGCCCCGCGAGCTGCTGCCCTACGCGATCTTCGCGGGCGTGCTGATGGCGCTGCTGGTCTACTTCGTCGGGGCCGAGGAGGGCGCGACGTCGCTCGTCGGCGGCAGCTCCGTCCACGAGCTCTTGCACGACGGTCGCCATCTGCTCGGCTTCCCCTGCCACTGAGCGAGGGCTTGAGCTCATGGTCCGCCCCCTCCTGATACGGGGGATGCTGATCGGCCTGGCCGCCGGCGTGCTGGCGTTCGCGTTCGCCTACCTCTTCGGCGAGCCCCAGGTCCAGCACGCGATCGACTTCGAAGACGCGCTGGCGAGGAGAACCGGGCACCCGGCCGGGCCCGAGGTCGTCAGCCGGGGCGTTCAGCGCACGCTGGGCCTGCTCATCGGCACGGTCGCGCTGGGCGTCGCCCTCGGCGGCGGCTTCTCCCTCGTCTACGCCTACGTCTACGGGCGCGTCGGCGCCGCCGGTCCGAGGGCGACCGCCGCGGTGCTCGCGGCCGCCGCCTTCGCCACCATCACGCTCGTCCCGTTCACGAAGTACCCGGCCAACCCGCCGGCGGCGAGCGACCCGGCGACGATCGGCCAGAGGACGCTGCTGTACGTCGCGATGATCGCGATCACCGTGACGGCGCTCGTCGCCGGCAGCCGCGTCCGCTCGCAGCTCCTCACACGGCTCGGATCGTGGAACGCGGCGCTCGTCGCGGGCGGCGTCTTCATCGGCCTGGTGGCGGTGGCGCAGCTCATCCTGCCGGCGATCCAGGAGACCCCGCCGGGCTTCCCGGCCGACGTGCTGTACCGCTTCCGTCTCGCGTCGCTCGGCATCAGCGCCGTGCTGTGGCTGTCGATCGGCCTCGGCTTCGGCGCCGCAGCGGAGCGACTGTTCTCGCCACGCGGGCGTCGCGTGGCCGTTCCCGCGGCCTGAGTGCCCGGCGCCCGAGCCGTAGCGCTGACGCGCCAACTTGGTAATCCGCTGACGTTGCCGGACACTCCCCGGACATGACGGCGATCACGACGGTCGAGCGCAGGGCCCGCTTCGAGCGGCTCTTTGCTGAGTGTCACCGGCCGGTCCGGGCCTACGCTCTGCGCCGCGCCGATCCCGACACGGCCCAGGATGCCGTGGCCGAGACGTTCACCGTGGCCTGGCGGCGCCTGGAGGATGTCCCCTCCGAGCCGTTGCCGTGGCTGATGGGCGTCACCCGCCGCACCTTGGCCAACCAGCGACGCTCGGACCGCCGCGCCGAGGCCGTCGCCACCCGGGCTGCGGTCGCCGATCCGGTGGTCGTGAGTCCGGATCACGCCGAGCGGCTCGGCGACGCCGCGGTTGTCCGCCAAGCCCTCCGCGAGCTCTCCGTAGAGGATCGCGAGGCGATCCTGCTCATCGCGTGGGACGGCCTGGAGCCGTACGAGGCCGCGCGCGTGCTCGGCTGCACCCGCGCCACCTTCGCCGTGCGCCTGCACCGCGCCCGCCGCCGCCTGGCCGGCGCGGTGGAACGCGCCGAGCGCCCGCCTGCTTACGTCCCCGTCCCCGTGGAGTTGTCCCGATGAACCGTGAGAACGACCTGCTGGCCCGCGTCGCCAGTGCCAATCCGGTCCCGGCGGTCACAGCGGTCACCCGCGAGGAGGACCGCGAGGCCGACCTGCTGCTCGCGCGCCTGCTCGACACGCCGCTGCCTCAGGCCCGGCGCCGCGCGCCGCGGCCGAGGCTCACCCGCGGTCGCGGCTTTGCCCTGGCCGGCGCGGTCGCCGGGATGCTCGTAACGCTCCTCGTAACGCTCTCCGCGCTTGACGAGGGCCCCGGCGTCGCGGACCGCGCCTACGCGGCGGTCACCGCCGATCACTTCTTCCACGTGGTGCGGCGGACGTCGCTCGATCTCCCGGTCGACCTCGCCGACGGCGACCCGGCGCAGGACGGCATCACGGAGTCCTGGTATGACACGAGCGCTCCCGCGTTCCACACCGTCGCCTACGGGGTGCGCAACGGACGGCGCACCGCGCCGACCTTCGAGTCGGCCGGCAACCGCGGCGGCACGCGAGCACGCTTCGGCGGCGAGGCTGCGGGGCCCGTCTCCGACCTCCAGGACGGTCAGGGAAGGATTCCGCCGCGGTACGACCCGGCCGCGGACTACAAGCGCGCGCTCAAGAGCGGACGTGTGCGCGAGGAGGGCGAGACGACGTTCGCCGGACGTCGCGCCAAGCGACTCGTGGTGGCCCTGCCCGACCAGAAGGTCCCGGGTCCTACCCCGGAGGTGGTCGATCAGGTCGAGACCTACTACGTCGATCCGGACACCCTCTATCCGATCGCCTACCGCGCGCAGGGCTTCTTCGTGCAGGACGGTCGGCGCGAGCGGTTCAGCAGCTCGGTCGACTTCACGACGTTCGAGATCCTGCCGCGCAGCGCCGTCAACCAGAGGCTGCTGCGCCTCGGTGCCCGCCCGTAGTCTCAGCTCGCGAGGAGAAGCCAGCGAAGGCGCTTGGCATGAGGTCGAGCGGCATTGACAGAACAGGAGCCTCCCGTTCGCCTGGTCCGGCGTTCGCCGTTCGAGCGGGGTCGTGGCGGGCGGCTCCCCCGCTACGGGCAGTATTCCCGCCTCGGACATCGCGGTGGGAGATGCCGACGGTGATCGCCGGCTGGACGTGATCGTCGGGCTCAGCTTCTCGGACGCCCATCGCAGCCGCCCCGGGGACGGCATGGTCGTCCTGCGCGGCCGGCCCGGCCGACGCCTCGCCGCGCGGGTGCGCCCCACCGCCGTGCGTGCCGGTCGCGACAGCGGCGTCGCCGTACCGCAGCTGCTGGCCGGTGACTTGGACGCCGACGGAGCGCTTGACCTCGTCTTCCAAGATGTCGTGGTGCGTGGTCTGGGCCGTGGCCGCTTCGCCGCACCCGAAGCTCTCGCGCCTGTCTCGCGCGACGCGGACGGCTTCAGCGTGGCGCGCGCGTTGGTCGCCCGGCGCGGCCGGCTGGACGTGCTGGGCGCAACCCGGCGCACGTCCGATGCCGTGGCGCGGCTGGGCATCGTCACGCGCGGCGCCAAGGCGCTGCGACCCGCGACGTTCACGGGCCTGCAGTCCAAGGCGGACGACTTCTCGCGGTTCTCCGTGGAGGAGCGGTGCGGCGCGCTTGCCGCCGGTCGCTTCGCCGTGGCCGGGAGTTGGACGTCGCGCTTGCGACGAGCGACGCGATCTGGTTCACGCGGACCACCGACGGCCGGCGGTTCACTGCGGCCGTTCCCACGATCGTCCCCTTCGGCGAGGACCGCCGGATCGCCATCGCCGACCTCGACGGAGATCGGCGCGCCGAGGTCGTCAGCTCGGACGCAAGCGGCCGCCTGATGCTCCTCCGCGCCGCTGCATCGACGCCGCTCGCGCGCCCGGTGCTGCCACCGTCGGCTCCGTTCATCACCGTCAACCAGACCGCGTACCCCGTCGTGTCCTGCACGCTGGGCGCGGGCGCCTGCATCGGGTCGCTGACGTTGCCTCCTGGGCGGGTGCCGCTCCGGCTCGTACCGGGCGCGAGAGTTCGCGTGCGGTTACCGACGGTGGCCCCGAGCCGTCCTGGGGACGAGCCCTTGCTGCGTTGGCTGTCGCCGCTGATCGGCGCCGAAGCCCCGTTAACGCCGTCGCGGTCGGCGCACGGGGGGCGTTGGCCTGGATCGCGTGTCCGCACGCGGACGAGTTCGACCCGACCTGCGACGGCGGCCCGTACGACGTCTATCGCCTCGATGAGCGCGGCCGTAGGCATGTGGGCGGAGGGCGGCGCATCGACCCGCGGTCGCTGCGGGCCACGACCGACGGGCTCGGGTTCACCTGGAGGGACGCAGGTCTGACCCGCACATCGCGCTGGGTCGGCCAGCCGCCGGCGACGCTGCCCGCGCCGCCTGACGGGCCTTGAGCCGGCGCCAGATCATGACGTTCGGGCTCGACGACTAGCGACCGGACACGCAGACGGCCGGCTTCTGGAGCCGGCCGTCTCGGTGGGATGAGGAACGCCGCGCCTCGTCTGTGCGAGAGCGGGTGAGGCGACGCAGGCCATCACGGCGGTGGTGCCGAGCGTGGCGGCAAGGGGGTGCGGAGGGACAGGGATGAGGCTCCTTCTCAGTTCTTGCCCTGCGCGCTCCCGAAATGCTCCTCAGGCCCGAGCGTCGACCCGATCCCGTACGCAGCAACCGGACGCCCGCGCCCCAAGGAGGCGCGGGAAAGGTCAGCGTCGCTGATGCTGTCCTTGGATGCGCAACCTGACCGGCAGGGCCACGCCGGTCGAGGGGGCGCCGCTTTGGGCGAGGCGTAGGGCGCGCCGAAATCAGCCGTGGCCGGTTCCGTGATCGCCATGGCCAAGGACCAACCGCCCACCACCATGATCAGACCCACCCGCCAGTGGCGCATAGGCCGGTGCTGCCGGCGCACGTGGTAGGCGGGTTCCAGCCGTTGGGCACCGCGGACATCCTCTCGAGCCACCGCGCGTCGAGGGTGTGGATCGGTCTGTCGGGCGGGGCATCGCCAGCCGCTTCGCGCCTCGAGCCACTCCCGATGCTCGATGCCAAGAACCGTTCGTGGCTCCTCGCCCGCCAGCAACTCGTCCACCAGCGCGCGCCAGTCCGCGCAGGCCCGCAAATCGGCGCACACGGAGCAGACCATGTGCTCCATCCGGCGCCGCAGCACCGCCTCGCTCGGGAGCGAGAGCGACTGGACCATCCGCTGCGGATCGATGCTTGGTGCGCTGGTCATTGGATCGAGGGGTCCTCCTGCGTGGCCTGGCCGTTGTCGGCGTCGGTCTGCTCAAGGGCTCTGCGGCTGCTCTGCCCTGGATCCTGCTGCTCCGATTGACCTGAGTGCTGTCGTTCGTTTCGCCGGTCTTGCGCTTCTGTACCATTTCGGGTCCGTCATGGGTGACATCGGCGAGCCCATCCGCGAGACTGAACGACCGGCGCCGGTCCGAACGCCCGTGCCCGAACCCCAACCGGCGCGCGAGCCGTCGCCACCACAACACGAGCCCGAGCCGGTCGAGGCGCAGCGAGCGTGAGCGCCGAGCCGGTCGCGGAGCCGCTTGTAGGCTTCCGGCGCTGGGGATGCAAGCGCGGTGGCCTGTACTCGGGCATCTTCGTCGCCGGCCGCTTCATGCCAAACCCAGCGCTCGGGATGATCGCCCCGCGCGTTGGGCAGTCGCCGTGGCCGACAGACCGCGACCGCGTCGCGAAGTGCTTCGCGCTACGCGGACACGAGGCCCCCTATCGAGACTGCAAGTGCGGCTGGTCGGCGTACTACACGCTCGCCGCCGAGCCCGAGCTCCCGGCACCGGAGTGCGTCTGGGGTGCGGTCGTGGCCTGGGGCAAGATCGTCGAGTGCCAGACCGGGTTCCGCGCTCAATTCGCGCGCCCACTGGCGCTGCTGGATCGAATCAACCCCGACGACTTCCGTGAGCAGGGCCGACGCGCAGCGGTCGCGGCAGAGGCCTACGGCATCCCGCTGCTCGAGCGCGACGAGATGATCGCGTACGCGCACTGGCACGGGGAGGTCCGCTTGTCAGCTCCTTAGCGCGGACCGTCGCGCGGCGGGTTGTCAGGAGCTCCGCGCGGCGAGCCACTGACGGTGCTCGATGCCCAAGACAGTCCGCGGTTCCTCGCCCACCAGCAGCTCGTCTGCCAGCGCGCGCCAGTCGGCGCAGGCGCGCAGATCGGCGCAGACGGAGAAGACCATGTTCTCCATCCGGCGCAGCAGCACCGCCTCGCTCGGAAGCGAGAGCGACTTGACCATCCGCTGCCATTCCGGCCCCAGCTCGAAGATGCTGTCCATGATCTCGTGGGCGGTGCCGCTGGACAGCCGGCGGGGCTGCGGCGGGTCGATCATCCAGGACGACGCGCGGCGCATGTACTCGAACAGCAGCTCGTCGGCGTGGGTCCACGGCTCGGGCAGATAGCCCAGAGCCCCGAGCTTGCGGCGGAGGCCTTCCCGGTCCTCGGAGCACAGCGCCCGGAAGACCTCGCCCTCGCGCTTCATGTACTCGGCCGGGAGCTTTCGCACCATCCCGAAGTCGATGAACGCGAGACGACCGTCCGCGGCGAGCAGGACGTTGCCGGGGTGCGGGTCGCCCAAGGCGACGCCGAGACGGCCGGCGGTGTCGTGGAAGAAGCGGTGGATGACCTCCGCGTAGCGGTCACGGTCGGCGTCCGCGTGCGTGCGCATCTCGCCGAAGCCCGCGCTCGGGACGAACTCCGTCACGAGCACGCGCCGCGTGGAGAGCTCGGTGAGCACCCCGGGCACCGTCAGGTGGGGGTGGTCGCGCCACCCCCGGGCGATGCGGCGCTGCGACTGCGCCTCGAGCTCGTAGTCGAGCTCCTCGGAGATCCGTTCCCGCAGCTCCTGGGCGAGCGCCTTCGTGTCCAGGCCGGGCGCGACGCGGCCGAGCAGCGGCATGAGGAGCTTGAGATTGCGCAGGTCGCTCTCGACCGCCTCGGCGATGCCCGGGTATTGCACCTTGATGGCGACGTCCCGGCCGTTCTTGGTCGTGCCGCGATGGACCTGCCCGATCGAGGCGGCGGCGACGGCCTCGGGGTCGATCTCGGCCATGACCTTCGCGACCTTCTCGCCCCACTCCCGGGCCATCAGCTTCTCGAGCGAGGGGAAGTCGACGCGCGGCGCGTTGTCGCGCAGCTCGGCCAGGCGACCCTTGATGCGCTCGGCGTCCTCGAGCTCGAGGCCGGGCAGGTCGATCGTGGAGAGCACTTGGCCGAGCTTCATAGCCGCGCCCTTCATCTGGCCGAGCTGCACGACGATCTGCTCGACGATCGCGGCGGTGCGCTTGCGCTGGGCGCGCGCCTTGGCGTCGTCGGAGCGGACGCGGTCGACGGCGCGGCCGCCCGCGACGCGCGCGCCCTGGCCGGCGACCAGCCCGCCGATGCGCGCCGAGCGGCTGAAGCGGGAGGTGGGGGTGCGGTCGCGATCGTCGGAGGCCATCGCGGCACAGGGTGGCAGCCGCGAGCGGGCGGCTCGCCGGCCGCTCGATCAGGGCGGCGCGGCGAGCACGACGTCGAGCTGCCAAGCGCCCTTCGCCCGTGCGAGCTCGACGCTGAATCCTGCCGCCGCCACGAGCGCCGCGACTCCCTGAGCGTCGGTCGGCGTGTGCGGCGCTGCGACGAGCAGGCGCGCCACGTCGCCGCGGGTCGCCTTGGCCATGTGCGAGACGACGGTGCGCTCACCGGCCGCCTCGAGCAGCGCGCGGACTTCCACGACCGTCCCGTTCTCCGGCCGCCACGCGGCGGCGTAGGATTGCGAGCGGAGGTCGACGACGAGGCCGTCGGGCGGAAGTGCGGCGGTGAGCGCCGGACGCCACCAGGTCGCCAGGCCGCCGAGGCGCGGGAGCCTGGCGCCCATGCTCAACCGGTAGGCCGGGATGCGGTCGTCGAGACGGACGACCCCCCACAGCGCGGAGGCGATGAGCAGTCGCTCGCGAGCTCGTGCCTGGGCGTCGGCGGGCAACGAGGCTAGGTCGAGACGCTGGAAGAGCACGCCGGTGTAGATCTCGGCGGCGGGCGCCGCGGGGGCGGTGCGCAGCGTCGCGTTGCGCTCGAGGTCGGCGGCGAGGCCGGGACCGATGCCGAGGCGGGCGAGCCCCGCCCTGCGCGAGCCCCGCCCGAGCTTCTCGACCGCCGTGAGCAGCCGCTCGCGCTGTGGCGTCAGCTCGGGGAGGATCAGTGAGCCGAGGTCGACGGACGGGCCGCCGGCCGGGACCGCCTTGCCCTCGGAGGGCGGCAGTAGGACCAGCACGGCGGCGCAGGCTAGGCGATCGGCGGCCTCGCGAGCTCAGCCGTTCCGGCTTCTGCGTGCGGGATCGTCGGTGCGCCGCCGCCGCGTCGGTCCGTAGCCTTCCCGCCCGTGCCGCCCGCCTCCAAGCCCCGCCGGACCGCGAAGAAGCTGCCCGGGACGCTTCCCGAGCCGCAGGCCGGCGAGACGCTGATCTGGACCGACGGCGCCTGCCAGGGCAATCCCGGGCCGGGCGGCTGGGCCGCGATCATCGTCGACGACCAGGGCAACCCGATCGACGAGCGCTCGGGAGGCTCGGCCAAGACGACGAACAACATCATGGAGATGACCGCCGCGCTGGAGGGCATGCGCGCGCGTCCGGCGGGCTCCGCGGTCGTCGTCGTCACCGACTCGCGCTACCTCCTGGACGGCATCACCTCGTGGATGGCCGGGTGGAAGAAGCGCGGCTGGAAGACCGCGGGCGGCGACCCGGTCAAGAACAAGCAGCTCTGGCTCGACCTCGAGGAGGAGACCCGGCGCCACGCCTCCGTGCGCTGGCACTGGGTCAGGGGCCACGTCGGCAATGCCCTCAACGAGCGCGCCGACGAGCTCGCGGTCGCGGCGGCCGCGGCGGCGGGATAGCGACGGTGCCGCCGGCTGTCGAGCTACTGACCGAGCGCCTACGGCTTCGGACCTGGCGGAGCGAGGACGAAGCGGGTATGGCCGCGATCAACCACGATCCTGAGGTGACACGCTTCCTCAACCGCCCGGTGGATCCCGAGGCGGTCGCGGCGTTCTACGTGCTCGTCACCGACCACTGGGCCGAGCACGGCTTCGGCCTCTGGGCGCTCGAGACGCGCGAGCCCGGCATCGCCGGAGAGCTGATCGGCTTCGTCGGCGTCAGCCATCCGACGTTCCTGCCGGAGCTTGCCGCCCGCCCGGAGCTCGGGTGGCGTCTCGCGCGACGCGCCTGGGGGCGTGGGTTGGCCACGGAGGCGGCCGCGGCGGCCCGCGACCACGCCTTCGACGCCCTCGGGCTCCCGGAGCTCATCTCGATCATCCACGCGGACAACGCCCGCTCACAGCGCGTCGCGACAACGCTCGGCATGACCGTCACGCAACAGGTCTACAACCCGGTACTCGACCGCGACGTGGACGTCTGGGGGCTTCTGCGCGCCAGGCATCGCTGATCCGCTCGTTGCGCCTGCAATCATCGACCGGCATGCGCGACGCCCGCCGCAGGACCATCACGCTCGTCCTCTGCTGCCTGGCGCAGTTCATGGTGATCCTCGACGTGTCGATCGTGAACGTGGCGCTGCCGTCGATCCGCGGCGACCTCGGCTTCTCCGCTGCGAACCTGCAGTGGGTCGTCAACGCCTACACGCTGGCCTTCGCGGGCTTCCTGCTGCTCGGTGGCCGCGCGGCGGACCTCATCGGGCGCCGGCTCGTCTTCGTCGCCGGGCTCGGCGTCTTCGGCACGGCCTCGCTGGTTGGCGGCTTCGCCCAGGACGACACGATGCTGGTCGCCGCGCGCGCCGCGCAGGGCCTCGGCGGCGCGATCGTCGCTCCCGCGACCCTCTCGATCCTCACCACGACGTTCTCCGAAGGGGCGGAGCGCAATCGCGCACTGGGGCTGTGGGCGGCGATGGGCGGAGCGGGCGGAGCGGCGGGTGCCCTGCTCGGCGGCATGTTGACGGAGTGGCTTTCATGGCGCTGGATCCTCTTCATCAACGTCCCGATCGGCCTGGGCGCCGCCTTGGTTGCCACGCGGGTGCTGCTGGCCGGTCGCGAAGACCGCGCGAGCCGTCACTTCGACCTCGCGGGCGCGGTGACGGTGACCCTCGGCCTCGTCGTCCTCACCTACGGCATCGTCGGCTCCGAGCAGCACGGGTGGGGGTCGGCGCGGACGCTCGCGCTCCTGGCCGCCGGCGTCGCGCTGCTCGCGGCCTTCACGTTCATCGAGGGGCGACTGGCCACCGCGCCGCTCGTGCCCCTGCGGATCTTCACGTCGCGCCAGCTCACGGGCGCCAACGTCGTCGTCTGCCTCATGGGCTCGGCCGCCTTCGCCATGTGGTACTTCGTCTCGCTCTACCTCCAGGAGGTCCTCAGGTTCTCGCCGATCCAGGCCGGGCTCGCGTTCCTCCCGATGACCCTCACGATCGTCGCCTGCTCGCAGATCGCCTCGCGGCTCGTCGGGCGCATCGGCGCCGGCCGCGTCCTGACCGTCGGGATGGCGTCGATCGGTGTCGGCATGCTGCTCTTCGCCCAGGTTCGCGTCGACGGCACGTACCCGATCGACGTGCTCGTGCCGTCGCTGCTGGCCTCCACGGGGATCGGCTTCTCCTTCGTCCCCGTCACGATCGCGGCGACCTCGGGCGTCGCCGGCCCGGAGGCGGGGCTCGCATCCGGGCTGGTGAACACGTCGCGGCAGGTCGGCGGCTCGCTCGGACTCGCACTCCTGGCGACGTTCGCGACGCAGCGCTCCGCCGATCTCGCGGACACGCTCGACCGCGCCGCCGCGCTGACCGAGGGCTTCGATCGCGCGTTCGCGTTCGGCGGGATCCTCGCGCTCGTCGGCGCGTGCGCCGCGGCGGGCCTGCTCTCGCGGCAGCCCGCCGCGCAGCTCGCGTGAGCCTCGCTGACGTCAGAACGTCGTCGCGAGCACCAGCGGGCGCACCTCCTCCGCGCCAGCCATTCGCAGCTGCCCGCCGGCCATCGCCAGCGTCCAGCCCGAGAAGCGCCGGTCGTCGACGAGCAGCCCCATCCCCGCAGGCGGCTGCCCGACGACGCGAAACGCCCCGCGCACGTTGGCGGCCTGCTGTACCGCGTTGGCCATCCCGCGCTGTGACGGCCGCGCCTCCCGGCGCTCCAGCAGCCTCAGCGCCGGAACGCCGAGCTCCCGCGCAACGCGCGCTGCGAGATCCTCCAGAGGCGCGCCCACAGCCGTCGACGGGACGGCGGCCACCCAGCCGGCGCGGACGCCCGCCCCGCGCACGATGTCTGAGAGCGCCACGACCACCTCGTCGTCCATCCGGCCCGCGCGCAGGCCGCGCTCGACCGCCGGCCACCAGCCGCCGTCACCCACGCGGGCCAGGGCCCAGCCGTCCGCGACGCGCACGCCGTCCGGGATCTTGCGCATCGCTCCGTCGGGGCCCGGAGCCAGCTTCTTCGCCTCGACCGGCAGCGATCCCGACCGCAGGTGACGTTGCGCGGCCTCCACGAGCGCCGCGTCCGGCGGCGCGGCGAAGCGCGGCGGAGTGCACACTGCGCAGCGGCCGCAGTCGGCAGGCCCCGGGTCATCGAGCTCCTCTTGGAGCGCCCGCATCAGGCAGCGCCCGTCGGTGCCGTACGCGGCCATCGCCCGCTGCTCGGCGCGCCGCAGCGCCGTGACCTGCGCGTAGCGCTCGCGCTCGTAGGCCCAGGTCCGATTCGGCACGGACTGCCAGCGCGACCCGGCGCGCGTCACGGCACCCTCGACGTCGAGCACCTTGAGCATCGCCTCGATGCGGCCGGCGCCCAGGTTGACCGCGGCCATCAGCTCCCGCGCTGTTCGCCCCTCGGCGCCCGCCGCGTCGAGCTCGGCCAGCACGGCGAGCACCCGCTCCTGGCTCGGGAACGCCTGCTCGATGAAGAAGTCCTGGATCCGTGTGTCCTCCGCGCCGCGCAGCAGCACCGCGTCGGCGTGGGGGACCCCGCGGCCCGCGCGGCCGACCTGCTGGTAGTAGGAGACGACGGAGCCCGGCGCCTGGAAGTGGACGACGAAGCGCAGGTCGGCCTTGTCGTAGCCCATGCCCAGCGCGCTCGTGGCGACAAGCGCCTTCACGTCGTTGCGCAGCAGCTCGTCCTCGGCGGCGATCCGTACCTCCGTCGCCTGATCGCCCGAGTAGGCCCGTGCGGAGATTCCGTGGGCGGTCAGGAAGCCCGCGACCTGCTCCGTGTCGCGCTTGGTCAGCGTGTAGACGATGCCGGAGCCCTCGAGCTGCGGGAGCGTCTGGGCGAGCCAGGCGAGGCGCTCCGCCGGACGCGGCAGATCGACCACCTCCAGCCGCAGGCTCGTGCGCGCCAGCGGGCCCCGGTAGGAGCGCAGGACGGGCAGCCCGTCGTCACCGCTGCCGGCGCCGGCGCCGAGCTGCTCGAGCACGTCGCCGACGACCCGATCGTTCGCGGTCGCGGTCGTCGCGAGCACCGCGACCTCGGGCCCGAGCGCGGCGAGCATGTCCTTCACCCGCCGGTAGTCCGGTCGGAAGTCGTGACCCCAGTCGGAGATGCAGTGCGCCTCGTCGATGACCAGCAGCCCCACCGCT
>JAABUS010004983.1_pt1 | contig 18189 bp, 13 predicted proteins | sample 5560161 | NCBI WGS metagenome assembly JAABUS01 (sample SAMN10711885, study PRJNA513376) | rock metagenome | isolation source: Antarctica rocks | place: Antarctica: Victoria Land, Trio Nunatak nord | collected 2016-01-04 | reverse complement strand
GTTCCAGTAGCGGTCAGGAATCCTCGTCGAGAGATGCTCACCAGACGAAGAAACCACGGCTTTGGCCGCAGGATGACTACGGACGCCGCGAGTTCATTCGATGTTCATCGGCATCCCCGATGAACAGGGCATTCAACCGCCGGTGCAGGTCGCCTTGGGCCCGGCGTCCGTGTCAACTGGATCGCCGCCACGCAATCAGGCCGCCTCCAGACCTGCCGTCCCGCCGCGGCAGAAGCCCTGTCACGCCTCGCAGGCGAAGGTCGAGGCGGTGACGCCTCCGCGAGCTCGGAGCGTAGGGGCACGAGCTGCGACGTCCCGTTACCGCGGGCGGCAGCCGGCGCACGCCTCACGTCCAGGGGTCGGCCAGGAGCAGGCGGACGTTGCGGTCGGCTGTCGTCCCGGCGCGCGGGTGCTGCTCGAGCGGCTGGCCTCGCCATTGCCAGTCGTTGGCCGCGAGCTCGCGCGAGAGCCCGGCTAGCTCGTCCGGCGAGTCCGTCGTCGGCGTCCACGGGGCGCTGCCGGCGTGGTCAACCATGATCGCGTCGATTGTGAGGACGCCGTCGCCGGACCGGAGCAGCGAGACCAGCCGTGCCTGCTGCGGCCAGTCGATAAGCGAGGGCGCGGTCACCTCCCACAGGGTGTCCCTGGCCGTCACGGTCGTGCGGTGGGTGTGTCCGTTCAGCCACAGCACGGCGCTGCGGTGCCGGGCCAGGACGGCCGCCAGCTCGGCGGCCAGCACCCGCCGCGAGCCGTCGAGCGAGCGGTCGTTGACCAGCGTCGACAGCGGGTGGTGGCTGGCGAGTACGGCGTAGCGCCGCTCGGCGTCGGCCTCGGACAGCTCGGCCTGCAGCCACTCCAACTGGGGGAGGTCGAGGGAGCCCTGCCAGCCGCCGTGGTGGTTGACCGTGTCGAGAGTGAGGACCGACACCCGCCCGTGGTCGTGGCGGTAGTAGGCCCGCCCGGTTGCACGTTGGTCGGCCCCGAAGCCGTGCCCGACCGGCCTGGCGCGCGGGCCGAAGTGGGCGTCGACGAACTCCTGCCGAGACACCACCCGGCGCGCCGCGTCGGGCGTCACCGGGCGCATCCGCATTGCCGCGAGCCTCGCGATCGCCTCAGGCTGGCAGTGCTCCAGGGCCGCCAGCAGGGCCAGGGCCGCGTCGGTGCTCCAGTCCCCGGGCAGCGCGACGGGTTTGGCGGCGCCGGTGGAGGAGTGCGCCAGCGGACCGGTCGCCGGCAGCGTCCCCTGCAGCATCTTGTCGTGGTTGCCGTGCGCCGCGAGCCACGGGACGTTCAGGCCGGCGCTGGTGAACGCCGTTCGGGCGGTGTCCAGCAGCCCGGGTACGGCGGGCAGGCAGTAGCGCTCACGCGGCAGGTCGGTGCGGGGGTCCGACGGGTGCCAGAACCGCGCGTCGTGGTCGACGCCGTCGGACACCCCCTCCCATCGGTCCGGGGCGCCGGAGTCGGGATGGACGCTGCCGCCCTCCAGGAGGGCGAGGTACCAGCCGAGCTCGTTGGCCTGGGCGTTGTCGGTGGAGTCGCCCGTCACCACGGCGAGGTCGACGCCGGAGAGGCCGTTGACGGCGCGCACCATCGCCTCGACGACCTGGGTCGTGAGCAGTTCCTGCGCCCGGTAGGTGCCGACCTCGGTCAGGGCCTCCAGCAGGGGCGAGTCCGGGTCGGCCCAACGGTCGAGGAACTCGACCCGCGCCGGGGACTGGGCATCACAGACGTGCAGGTCCGACAGGTGGGCGACAGTCAGCAGCGGCCGGCCACCGGGACGGCCGCTGCACAGGTCGGTCCGGACGACGGCCGGCTCCCCCGGTCCGGGCTCCAGCGGCCGGTAGCCGCCGGCCCGCGCCACCCCGGAGCGCAGGCTACGCTCGTCGGTCCTCACGGGGTGGCGAGCAGGACCGGTCGGTCCAGCAGCGACAGGACGACACGTGCGCCGGCGCCAAAATGATCAGCCCGGTGGGAGGCGATGTCGGCCAGCACCTCCAAGCCGTCGGCACGCGCCAGGCGCAGCCGGGTCGTCGCGCCGCGGAAGGTCGCGACGACCACGACGGCGTCGCCCTGCTCGTCGGGCGCGACATCGACCGCCTCAGGTCGCACCAGGACGGTCACGTCGCTGCCCGGTGCGGGGGCGGGGCCGTCCGCCGGCAGGACCTGGCCCGCGACCCGCACCCGGCCGTCGGGCTCGGTGACCCCGGCGAAGCGGTTCATCGTCCCGACGAACTCCGCGACGAACGGCGTGGCCGGCCGGTCGTAGAGCTCGGCGGGGCCCGCGCACTGCTCGAGCCGGCCGGCCCGCATGATCCCCACCCGGTCGGCCATCGACAGGGCCTCCTCCTGGTCATGCGTGACGAACACCGTGGTGACCCCGAGCTCGAGCTGGATGCGGCGGATCTCCTCGCGCAGTTGCTCGCGGACCTTCGCGTCCAGGGCCGACAGCGGCTCGTCGAGCAGCAGGACGGCAGGTTGGATCGCCAGGGCCCGCGCGAGCGCGACGCGCTGCTGCTGGCCACCGGAGAGCTGGTGGGGATACTTGGCGGTGTGCTCGCTCAGGCCGACGAGATCGAGCAGCTCGCAGGCGCGGCGCCGGCGGTTCCCGGTGCCCTGCTTGCGCAGCCGCAGGCCGAAGGCGACGTTGTCGCGGGCCGACATCGTCGGGAACAGGCTGTAGGACTGGAATACCATGCCCATGTCCCGCTTGTTGGGCGGCACCCGCGAGACGTCCTCGCCGTCGACGATCACGGCGCCGCTCGTCGGCTGGTCGAAGCCGGCGAGCAGTCGCAGGGCGGTGGTCTTCCCGCACCCGGATGGCCCCAACAGGGCCAGCAGCTCGCCGGGTTCGATCCGCAAGGAGAACCCGTCGAGGGCCTTGGCCGCGCCGTAGAGGCGGGAGACGTCGAGGTACTCCACGGTCGTCCCGCGGGGCTGGTGCGTGGGAGCGGCGCTCATGCCTGGGTCCTTCGGGCGGACGGGTCGCGGCCGGCGACGGCGGTCAGGAGCAGCAGCAGACCCCAGGTGAGCAGCAGGCTCATCAGCGACAGGGCCACGGTGAGCTGCCCGTCGGCGCCGTTGAACTGCAGCAGCCAGACCGCGAACGGCTGGTACTGGAGGATGCTGGCGATCGTGAACTCCCCGAAGCTGAGGGCGAACGTCAGGAACGCCGCGTTGAGCAGCGAGGTGCGCATGGTCGGCAGCACCACCCGCAGGACGACGGCCGGCCAGGAGGCGCCGAGGTTCTGCGCGGCTTCGACCAGCGTTCTGACGTCGGCACCCCGCAGGCCGGCCGCGATCGCGCGGTAGGTGAACGGCAGGGCCAGAATGACGTACTCGAAGGCCAGCACGAACGGCGGGTGGCTGTTGAGCAGCTGGTTGAAGACTTGGCCCTTGAGCCCGCTCTGGTCGCCGCTGCTGCCCCAGGACAGCACCTTGCCGACCCCCACGACCAGCACGACCGGGGGAATCACCAGCGGGAACAGCGAGAGGGTCTCAACCAGCCCCGTCACGCGAGGGAAGCGCAGCTGCACGAGGAGCATCGTCGGCAGCATCAGCGCGATCGTCACGACGACGGCAATGCCCGCCAGCTCGAACGACAGGGTGAGGGCCGCGGTGAAGCCCGGCGCGGAGAACATCTGGGTGTAGGCGTGCAAGGTGATGCCGCCGGTGTTCTTGACCGAGAACCAGAAGGCCGCCACCAGGGGACCCAGGAAATAGACCGCAGAGACCAGCAGCACGGCCGCCCTACCGGGGCGCATGGTGCCGGCCCGGCGCGGCCCGGTGCTGACGGCCGGTGGCAGGCCTACTGCAACCATCGGCTGGTCCTGCGCTGCATGGCGAGGTAGAGGATCGTCAGCGGGACTACCACTACGATCATGTCCAGTGCCAGCGCGGCTCCGACGTTCTCCTGGCCGGTGATGACGTTGCCGGAGAGCACCGCGCCGATCTGCAGCGACGTCAGCGACAGCGTGCCGTTGGTCAGTGCGGCGGCGGTGGCGTAGGCGGAGAACGAGCTGCAGAACAGCAGCGCCGCGGCCCCGAAGCAGCTGGGGGCGAGCACCGGGCCGGCGACATACCTCCAGTACTGCCAGCGGGTCGCACCGAGGTTGAGGGCCGACTCGCGCCACTGCGGCCGCAGCCCCTCCAAGGCCGGGGTCATCACCAGCACCATGAGTGGAACCAGGAAGTAGAGGTAGACGAACTCCACCCCTACCACGCTGTAGAGGTCGAAGTGCAGGTCGCCGGCCAGTGAGAGCCCGAGCTGGTCGTTCAACGCGGAGGTCAGGATGCCGGCGTTGCCGATGGCCGCCACGAACAGAAACGCCAGGGGGAGGCCACCGAAGTTGGCCAGGACCGCGCTGGCGCTGCTGACCAGCCGCCGAAAGAAGGTCCACCGGCTGGTGACGATGGCCTGGGTGAGCACCAGGCCCAGCACCGAGGCGATGACAGCGTCCAGGACCGAGACGGCCACGCTGTGCTGTAGGCCGGTGCGGTAGGCACCGCTGAGGGAAGCGTGCAGGTTGTCGGTGGTGAGGGCCCCGCTCCGGCTGGACTGGAAGGCCGTCCACAGCAGCACGCCAGTCGGCAGGAGAAAGAACAGGCCCACGTAGGCGAAGAAGGGCACCAGCCCCAGCCAGGACCAGCCGATCCGGCGGTGCGCCACTGCCGGCCGCGCCGACTCCCCGGCCAGCCGGGACGTGAGGATCTCAGAGCTCGCGGTCACAGGACACGGCGAGGGTGGCCCTGTGACCGCCGGCTGCAGGTCACTCCTACTTGACCGCATTGGCCCAGTCCTGGGTGACGATGGCCTTGGCGGCGGTCACCTGGTTACCGGTGGGGAACGTCGGCGCGCCGCTGACCGGGGGGAGCTTGGCGGCGTAGGAGGCGTTGATCTTCTTCGCCGACGTCAGGGCCTCCAGCTCGGCGGGTCGGCCGTAGCCCTTCAGCCAGCCGTTCTGGCCCTCGGCGCTGTAGAGGTACTCCTCCCACAGGCGCGCAGCTGCCGGGTGCGGCGCGTACTTGCTGATCGCCTGGGCGTAGTAGGCGGCGAACTTCGCGTCGCTGGGCACGGCCACCGAGTAGGTCCGGCCCTTGGCCTTGAGCGCGTCGGCCTCGGAGGCGTTGAGGTAGTCCCAGTTGATGACGATCGGAGTCTCACCGCTCTGGATGGTCGCGGCGGTCGCCTGGACGGGGACGTAGATACCGCCATTCTTCAGGGCCTTGAACAGCGCGATGCCCGGCTTGATGTCATCCAGCGAGCCGCCCTTGGCCAGGGCAGCCGCCCAGACGGCGCTGAACGCCGCGTTGGCCTTCGTTGGGTCACCGTTGAGAGCGACCTTCCCCTTGTAGGCCGGGTCATCCAGGGCGGCCATCGAGGTCGGGCACGTCGTGACCTTGCTGGAGTCGCAGCCAATCGAGATGTATCCGCCGTAGTCGTTGGTCCACAGCCCGGTCGACTCCTTCAGGGTGTCCGGGATGTCCTTCCAGGTCGCCACCTCGTAGGGCGCGTAGAGGCCGTCCTTGGCACCGCTGATGGCGAAGGACTGACCCACGTCGACCACATCCGGGGCCCGCGACTGGCTCTTAAGGGAGGTGATCGCGGTCAGCTCGTCGGCGCTGGAGCCGTCCGGGTTGGCGTTGTTGATCTTCAGGCCGTACTTCCCGGCAAAGCCATCAAGCAGCTCGCCGTAGTTGGTCCAGTCGCGCGGGAGGGCGATGACGTTGAGCGTGCCCTCCTTCTTGGCTGCGGCGATAAGGGCGTCCATGCCGCCACCGGCCGCAGCGGAGGCGGCGGTGGCGAAGGCGGTGCCGCCCGACCCGGCTCCGGCCGTGGAGCCCTTCGTGCTGCTCCCCGCGCAGGCCGTCAGCGCGAGGCCCAAGGCCACGACGGTCGCAGCAGCAGGCAACGTTCTTCCGGGCATGTCGTGGGCCTTTCGTCGCAAGGTGGATTCTCGGACGCGCCGCCCGACTCGCACCAGGGTGACCCAGCCGTCGGACGGGACGGTGAACGAGACGTGAACTCCTGGACAGAGTCGCGGCCGCATGCCTGCTGGGGCCCTTTGCGCCTTGCGAGCGGCGCGCCGCTGGGTCCGTAGGTATTCCTTGGCGGGTACGGACGTCACTGGCCAGGGGCGGCCGTTGCTGGCCGCTGGCGCCTACTGTCCCGGGGCCCGGGCCTGCTGGGCTGTGACCGGGCCGGTAGGTCTAGCGAGTCCGAGCCGCACTGTCAGCCGCGGATCCGCCCGGTTGCTTGTTGGTGGATGCGCCTGGATGGGGTGTTGTGGTTGAAGACCCGCATTCCTTACGGTACTGGCGCGAACCGTCTTCCCGGCGCTCGCGGCGCGTACGGGGTGACCCCGTCTGCAAGTCGTGAACATGCTGCGGGAATGGCGTTAGGAACGACGAAAAACGGGCTGTTCGGGTTGGAAGGCGAGTTGAGTTCGTTCTCGTCTGCCGGGGTCCCAGCGGGCCGAAGCGGGGTGCGGAAGTCCCCAGGTTGATGGAGACGCAGTGAGTGACGTCGTGTTCGTCGTGTTGACCCTCGTGGTGTTCGGGCTGCTGGCCTTGGTCACGAGAGGGGCGGAGAAGCTGTGACCGGCGCGAATCTGGTCGGCTTGATCCTGGCCGGTGTGCTGTCGGTGTTCTTGGTCATCGCCCTGGTCTTCCCGGAGAGGTTCTGATGAACGACACGGTCGCCGGGGTCCTGTTCCTGGCCACGTTGGTCCTGGCGTTGGCGCTGGTGCACAACCCGCTCGGTGACTACATGGCCCGCGTGTTGGAGAGCAAGCGGCACCTGCGCCTCGAGCGGGGCTTGTACAAGCTCGGTGGCGTGGACGCCGACGCCGACCAGACGTGGAGCCGTTATCTGCGTGCCGTGCTGGCGTTCAGTCTGATCTCGGTGCTGTTGCTGTATGCGTTCCTGCGCCTGCAGGACCGCTTCTGGCGCCCGTACGCGGTTCCACGGATGGGCGGCTCGCAGGCCTTCAACACCGCGACCAGTTTCGTGACCAACACGAACTGGCAGTCCTACTCCGGTGAGAACGCCCTGGGCTACGTCGTGCAGATGGCCGGCCTGGCGGTGCAGAACTTCACCTCGGCCGCAGTCGGCATCGCGGTGGCCATCGCATTGGTACGTGGGTTCGCCCGCAACCGCACCGACCGGCTGGGCAACTTCTGGGTGGACCTGACCCGAATCTGCGTGCGGATCCTGCTGCCCATCGCGCTGGTGTTCGCGGTGGTCTTCGTGGGCTCAGGAATGGTTCAAAACCTGCACCACTATCACACGATCACCACGATCGCCGGGAGCCGGCAGACGCTACCCGGTGGCCCGTTCGCCAGCCAGGAAGCCATCAAGGAGCTGGGCACCAACGGTGGCGGCTCGTTCAACGTCAACTCCGCGCACCCGTTCGAGAACCCGACCGCCTGGACGAACTGGGTCGAGATCTTCCTGTTTCTGTGCATCTCGTTCTCCCTGCCGCGCACCTTCGGCAAGGTGATCGGCGACAAGCGTCAGGGCTACGCGATCGTCGCGGTCATGGCTGTGCTGGCCATCGTGTCGGCCGGGCTGATGATCGGTGCGCAGCAGATGCATCACGGCACCGTTCCGTCGGCCGTCGGTTCGGCTCGGGAAGGCACCGAACTGCGCTTTGGGGTGCCCGATTCGGCGGTGTTCGCGGCCGGCACGACGCTGACGTCGACCGGTGCGGTCGACAGCTTCCACGACTCATACACCAGCCTCGGCGGCGGCGTGGCCCTCGTCGACATGATGCTGGGCGAGGTAGCGCCGGGAGGTACCGGCTCCGGTCTGTACGGAATCCTCGTCCTGGCCATCCTGTCGGTGTTCATCGCCGGACTCATGGTCGGGCGGACACCGGAATACCTGGGCAAGAAGATCAGCAGCCGGGAAGTGAAGTTCGCCTCCCTCTACCTGCTGACCACACCGATCCTGGTGCTGGGTGGAACCGCACTGGCGATGGCGTTCCCGCATGAAAGGGCCAGCATGCTCAACAGCGGCTCGCACGGCTTCTCCGAAGTGCTGTACGCGTTCACCTCGGCGGCCAACAACAACGGCTCGGCCTTCGCCGGCATCTCGGTGAACACCACCTGGTACAACACCGCGCTGGGCATCGTCATGCTGCTGGGCCGGTTTCTACCGATCGTCTTCGTGCTCAGCCTGAGCGGGTCACTGGCCAAACAACGCCCCGTCCCGGCCTCGGAAGGCACTCTGCCTACCCACCGCGCGCTGTTCGTCGGCCTGCTGACCGGCGTCACGGTGATCGTGGTCGCCCTCACCTATTTCCCTGCTCTTGCTCTCGGCCCGCTCGCGGAAGGTCTGCACTGATGTCGATGTACACCGTCTTCATGAACGCGCCTGTGGACGAGGCGGCCGACGTCACGGTCGCGAAACAGGCCGACACCCCACGCCGGGTCGGCGGCGGCCTGCTCGACCCGAAGATGCTGTGGACCTCGCTGCCCGGCGCCTTCGCCAAGCTCGATCCACGCACGTTGTGGAAAAACCCGGTGATGTTCATCGTCGAGGTCGGCTCGGTGTTCACCACCGTGCTGGCCATCCAGAAGCCGTCGTCGTTCGCGTGGCTCATCACCGCCTGGCTGTGGCTCACGGTGCTGTTCGCCAACCTGGCCGAGGCGGTGGCCGAAGGCCGCGGCAAAGCCCAGGCCGACGCGCTGCGCCGCGCCAAGACCGACACCATGGCCCGCCGGCTGGTCGATCGCACCGATTTCGCTGGCCCGCAGGAGCCGGTCGGGGCCCCGCAGCTCCAGCAGGGCGACCGCGTCATCTGTGAGGCCGGCGACACCATTCCCGGTGACGGCGACGTGATCGAGGGTGTGGCCAGCGTCGACGAATCGGCCATCACCGGCGAGAGCGCGCCGGTGATCCGCGAAAGCGGCGGCGACCGATCCTCGGTCACCGGCGGCACCAGAGTGCTCTCGGACCGGATCGTCGTGGAGATTACCCAGAAGCCCGGCGAAAGCTTCATCGACCGGATGATCGCTCTGGTCGAGGGCGCAAGCCGGCAGAAGACACCCAACGAGATCGCGCTGAACATCCTGCTCGCCTCGTTGACGATCATCTTCCTGCTCGCCACCGCCACATTGCAGCCGATGGCCATCTTCGCCAAGGCCACCCAGCCGGGCATCCCCGCCTCCGCGGCGATCACCTCCCAAGGTGTCACCGGCCTCGTGCTGGTGTCACTGTTGGTCTGCATCATCCCGACGACGATCGGGGCGCTGCTGTCGGCGATCGGCATCGCCGGCATGGACCGGCTGGTGCAACGCAACGTGTTGGCCATGAGCGGTCGCGCGGTCGAGGCCGCCGGCGACGTGAGCACGCTACTGCTGGACAAGACCGGCACGATCACGCTGGGCAACCGGCAGGCCAGTGGGTTCACGCCGGTCGGCGATGTCGCGGTGGACGTGCTGGCGGAGGCGGCGCAGCTGTCGTCGCTGGCTGACGAAACGCCCGAGGGCCGCTCGGTGGTGACACTCGCGGCGCAGGAGTACCGCCAGCCCGAGCGGCACACTTACGACATCTCCAGTGCCCAGTGGGTGCCGTTCACCGCGCAGACACGGATGAGCGGTGTCGATATGGCCGCCGCCGGTACGTCGTCGGCGCGCCAGATTCGCAAGGGCGCGTCCGCGGCGGTGATGAACTGGGTCCGCGACGGCGGTGGCTCCGTCCCCGCCCAGACCGGCCAGGTAGTGGACGCCATCAGCTCTGCCGGCGGCACGCCACTGCTGGTCGCCCAGCGAGTCAACGGCGGCACCCCGACGGTGCTGGGCGTCATCCACCTCAAGGACATCGTCAAGTCCGGGATGAACGAGCGGTTCGCCGAGCTGCGGCGGATGGGCATACGCACCATCATGATCACCGGCGACAACCCGCTTACCGCCAAGGCGATCGCTGCTGAAGCCGGCGTCGATGACTTCCTGGCCGAGGCCAAACCCGAAGACAAGATGGCCTTGATCAAGCGGGAGCAGGAGGGCGGCAAGCTCGTCGCGATGACCGGTGACGGGACGAACGACGCTCCGGCGCTGGCTCAGGCTGACGTGGGCGTGGCGATGAACTCGGGCACGTCGGCGGCCAAGGAGGCCGGCAACATGGTCGATCTGGATTCCGATCCGACCAAGTTGATCGAGATCGTCGAGATCGGCAAGCAGCTGCTGATCACCCGTGGATCGCTGACCACGTTCTCGATCGCCAACGACGTGGCCAAGTTCTTCGCGATCATTCCGGCGATGTTCGCTGCGGTCTATCCGGGTCTGGACAAGCTGAACATCATGCGCCTGCACTCACCGCAGTCGGCGATCCTGTCCGCGGTCATCTTCAACGCGTTGATCATCGTCGCCCTGATTCCGCTGGCCCTGCGCGGGGTGCGCTACACGCCTTCCAGTGCCAGCGCGATGTTGCGTCGCAACATCTACATCTACGGCGTGGGCGGCATCATCGTGCCGTTCGCCGGCATCAAACTCATCGATCTCGCCGCGCAATACATTCCTGGAATCCGGTAATCGTCATGCGATCTGTTGTCAACACCCTGCGCCAACACCTCGTCGCGCTGCGGATGCTGCTGGCCTTCACCGTCGTTCTGGGCGTCGGCTACCCGCTGGCGGTGACCGCCGTGGCCCAGGCGCCGGGTCTGCAGGGACGCGCCGACGGCTCGACGATCTCGCGCCACGGCACGGTGGTCGGCTCCAAACTCCTCGGCCAGGACTTCACCGACGCCAACGGCGACCCGGACAAGCAGTACTTCCAGAGCCGACCGTCGGCGGCCGGGGCCACCGGCTACGACCCGACCGCGTCCTCGGCCAGCAACCTGGGCCCGGAGTCGATCCTCGACACCCTGCCTGACCTGTCGAACACCAAGGACGCTGGCAAGCAAAGCCTGCTCACCCAGGTGTGCTCGCGTAGCCTGGCCATCGGCCGGCTGGACGGCGTGAGCGGGGCACGACCCTTTTGCGCCTCGGACGGCGTCGGTGCAGTATTGGCGGTGTTCTGGTCCGGACCCGGCTACCAAGGCCACGTCACCCGGGCGGTGAGCGTGAACCAGAGCGCACCGGCCACGTCGTTCCTCACCACCTACAAGGGCGTCGCCGTACAGCTCGCCACGTTCGGTCAGGACTACTCGAAGGGGCAGATCGTGCCGATCCGCGGCACCGCGCCGCCGCACCCGGCAGTACCGGCCGATGCGGTCACCGCCTCCGGATCCGGCCTGGACCCGGAGATCAGCCCTGCTTACGCGCGCATCCAACAGGATCTCGTCGCGAGGACCCGCGGCATCCCGGTGGCCCAGGTCCGCGCTCTCGTGGCGAAATACACCGCCGGACGCGACCTGGGCTTCATGGGCGAGGCGAAGGTGAATGTGCTCCAGCTCAACCTCGCCCTCGACGCGGCCTGTCCCTACCGGGCCAAATAGCTTCTTGACGACGACGGCACCGAGTAGGCAAGAGCAATGACCGAACGCGGCCAGCTGCGCGTCTACCTCGGCGCCGCGCCCGGCGTCGGCAAGACCTACGCCATGCTCGACGAAGGCCATCGCCGCATCGAACGCGGCACCGATGTGGTGGTGGCCTTCGTCGAGACCCACGGCCGCCCGCACACCGCCCATCAGCTCGGTGACCTCGAAATCGTCGCCCGCTGCACAGTGGACTACCGCGGCACCCAGTTCAGCGAGATGGACCTGTCCGCCGTCCTAGCCCGAGCTCCCGAGGTTGCCCTCGTCGACGAGCTGGCCCACACCAACATCCCCGGCACCGAACACGCCAAACGCTGGCAAGACATCGAGGCCCTGCTCGAGGCCGGAATCGACGTCGTGTCGACGGTCAACGTCCAACACCTGGAATCGCTCAACGACGTCGTCGAGGCGATCACCGGCGTCGCCCAGCGCGAAACCGTTCCCGACTCGGTGGTCCGCGCCGCCGAGCAGGTCGAGCTGGTCGACATGACGCCCGAAGCTCTGCGGCGGCGGATGGCCCACGGCAACATCTACCAGCCCGACAAGGTCGACGCGGCGTTGGGCAACTTCTTCCGCCCGGGCAACCTCAGCGCGCTGCGGGAGCTGGCCCTGCTCTGGCTGGCCGACAGCGTCGACGAAGGCATCCGGCGCTACCGCGAAACCCACGGCATCGCCGCCACCTGGGAGACGCGCGAACGGGTCGTCATCGCCCTCACCGGCGGCCTGGAAGGTGAGACGCTCATCCGCCGCGGCGCCCGGATCGCCGCCCGCGCCACTGGCGGTGACCTGCTCGCGGTGCACGTCGCCCTCAGCGAGGGCCTAGCCGGCTCCAGCCTCGCCGCCCTCGACACCCAGCGGCTGCTCGTGGAGTCACTCGGTGGCAGCTTCCACTCCATCGTCGGCGACGCCGCCGCCGACGCCGTCCTCGACTTCGCCCGCGCCAACAACGCCACCCAGATCGTCATCGGCGCCAGCCGCCGCAAGCCGCTCGCCGCCGCGCTGAGCGGCCCCGGGACGGGAATGACGATCACCCGCCGCTCGGGCTCGATCGACGTCCACGTCGTCAGCCACGACTACGTCGGTAAAGGCCGAGTCCTACCGAAGCTACGCGAAGGCGTCGACCGCACCCGCCGGCTGATTGCGCTCACAGTCGCTGCGACCCTGCTCGCCATGCTGGTGCCGGTCTGCGCTGCACTGCGCGACAGCCTCAGCCTGGCCAGCGACATACTGCTGTTCCTGCTCGCGGTGGTGATCGTCAGCCTCGTCGGTGGATTCCTGCCGGCGCTGCTGGCGGCGATCGCAGCCAGCCTGCTGCTCAACTACTACTTCGTCGAGCCCCTGCACACTCTGTCGATCGCCGACCCCGACAATGTGCTGGCGTTGATCGTCTTCGTGGTGATTGCTTCGCTGGTGTCGCGGGTGGTCGATCTGAGCGCCCGTCGCAGCAGCGAAGCGGCCCGCTCCAACGTCGAAGCCGAGACGCTGTCCACGTTGGCCGGCAGCCTCCTGCGAGGTGAACAGGCCCTGCCCGCGCTGCTCGAACGCGTGCGCGAGACGTTCGCCGTCACCAGCGTGACCCTGCTCCGTCGCGAGAGTCACGCGCCGTCCAGCGGCGGTGGTGCAACATCTCAACGTGAGACCGCCGGACTACGAGGCACCTGGTCGTGCGTAGGCAGCGTCGGCGACCAGCCCAGCCTGCGCCCCGAGGACGCCGACACCGAGGTACCCGTGGGCGATGCGCTGGTGCTGGCGCTGCGGGGACGCCGACTGGCGACCGAGGACCAGCGGCTGCTCGCCGCCTTCGCCAGCCAGGTCGCCGTGGCCTATCAGCAGCGTCGCCTGGCCGAGGCTGCGCAGGCCGCTGTTCCCCTGGCCGAGGGCAACCGGATGCGTACCGCGTTACTCAATGCACTGAGCCACGACCTGCGCACGCCCATCGCCTCGGCCAAGGCCGCGGTATCCACGCTGCGCGGGCGCGACGTGCAGTGGGACGAGGACGAACAGCAGGAACTGCTCGCCAGCGCCGACACAGCCTTGGACAAACTCACCGCCCTAGTGACAAACCTGCTCGACCTGTCCCGCGTCGAAGCAGGAGTGCTGAGCGTCGCGCCGGTACCAGTCGCCCTCGACGACGTCGTCAACCGCGCGCTAGACCAGATCGCGCCCATGCCCCATCTGCAGCTGGACGTGCCCAGCACCCTGCCCGAGGTGCAGGCCGATGCCGGGCTGCTCGAACGCGTCATCGCCAACCTGGTCGAGAACGCCGTGCGCTACAACCCACCCGACCAGCCAATCCGCATCTCAGCCAGTGCACACGGCGACGTCGTCGAGCTGCACGTGAGCGACCGCGGGCCTGGCATACCCGTGCGCGAACGCGAAGACGTCTTCGCGCCGTTCCAACGCCGCGACGACCATCCGGTCCACAACGGCGCCGGAGTCGGCCTCGGCCTGGCCATCGCCCGCGCGTTCACCCATGCCATGGCCGGCACAATCACGTTGGAAGACACGCCCGGCGGCGGCCTCACCGCCGTCGTGGCGCTGCCCAAGGCGCCCGGCGACGAACTCACCGCCACCGTGAAAGCAGGACGGGTGGAGTCGAGGTGATCCGCGTCCTAGTCGTCGACGACGAACCGACCTTGCTGCGCGCGCTCGTGCTCAACCTCACCCATCGCGGCTACCGCGTCAGCACTGCCACGACCGGTGCAGCCGCGATCAGCCAGGCAGCCATCTACCGCCCCGAGCTCATGATCCTGGACCTCGGCCTGCCCGACATCAACGGGCTCGACGTCATCACCCACGTACTCAGAGTGCAACCGGACCTCGCGATCCTGGTGCTGTCAGCGCGAACAGGCAGCACCGACAAGGTCTCGGCGCTCGATCTCGGCGCCCTCGACTACGTCACCAAGCCCTTCAGCATCGACGAACTCCTGGCCCGGCTGCGGGCGGCCACCCGCCGGTTCACTATCAGCGAAGCACCAGCCGTCACCACGATCGGCGCCGTCACCATCGACCTGGCGGCCCGGCTGATCCGCCACCGCGACGGCGCCGACCACCAAATCGTCCACCTCACACCGACCGAGTGGCGAATGCTCGAAGTCCTGCTCCGAAACCCCGGCTCACTGGTCACCACCACCGAACTGCTGACGGTCATGCGCGGCCAACCTGAACACACCGAACGTAGCTACCTGCGCATCTACATGCAGCAACTGCGCCGCAAACTAGAACCGGACCCCGCCCGGCCGCGGTACCTACTCACCGAACCTGGAATGGGCTACCGCTACATGCCGTGACACGTTGAGTGATTCAGACGAGCTGATGGCATCTCAGATGCGCGTACGCCCCGACGTGTCGACTGCGCTGAGCTTCCGACGCGTCCCAGTTCCTTGGAAGTGGGACGTGGGCCGCTTGTGCTTCGGCCTGGTGGTGTGAAGCGTCGTGAAGTTGTCACCGGATTCGCTCGTCAGGTTGTCACCGTGACGTCGTCCGGGGGTGACGGTGCTGTCATCGGCCGTAATCGGGCCGGGTGAGAACTGGCGATCAGCCGACTTTGGTGCCGCCGCCGCGCTCGACGGCTCGGTAGACGGTGGACCGGCCGACGGAGAACAGTTCGGCGAGTTCGGCGGTGGTGTGTTTTCCGGCTCGGTATAGCCCGACAAGGTGTGTCTCCTGGGTAGCGCTGAGCTTCGGTGGTTTGCCCCGGAGTCGGCCCTTGGCTTTGGCGACTTTCATGCCCTCCCTCGTTCTCATCCTGATGAGGTCGGATTCGGCGATCATGGCCAGGACGTTGAACAGCAGCCGTCCGATCGGGTCGTTCGGGTCGTGTACCGATCCGCCGATGTTGAGTTTCACTTCGGCGACGGTGAGTTCTTCGACGATGTCCCGGGCGTCGGGCAGTGATCGGGCCAGGCGATCGAGTTTGGTGACCACCAGGGTGTCGCCGGCGCGGCAGGCGGCGAGCGCTTCGCGCAGGCCGGGTCGGTCTCGGTTGCGGCCGGTGAGGCCGTGGTCGACGTAGAGCCTCTTGGGCTTGACGCCGAGCGCGCTGAGGCCGTCACGTTGCGCGGTCAGGTCTTGGTCGTCGGTGGAACAGCGGGCGTATCCGATGAGCATCGCGGCCATGATCGGACTGTACCGGTTGAGCTACCTTCACCGGGCATTAAAGCGGACGGGTCTTACGGGACTCTGTGCCCGGCGTCATCATGAGGGTTTCAACGTTGGTCCGATAGCAGGCCGGGTGTTCCGGTCAGGTTCGGCTTTCGGTCACTCGCGCGCGGCGCCTTCAGCGTGCAGAACAATCCGCTCTATGCCGATGAGTGCATGAGGCCGTAACTGGGAGTTCATGCAGCACTCCGCATGAATATTCAGTTTCCCCCCCAGTCAACAGCATTTGGCCACGTTCCAGATCGCCGAATCTAGAGCGGCGACCGCGGGCCGGCACGGATCACCACGGCGTTGATATGCGCACCGCAGCCGTCTCGATCGCCCGCCCCGTCGAGCGAGTCCTTGATGGCCGATTATGCGTTCGCCGTCCTACATGTCGCTGATGCAGAAGTACGTCCTCGGCGTACGGCTCGGCGGCCCCGCCACCAGTCGAGGATCGCGATCCTGACCCGGACCGAACGGGCCTATCACCGGCGCCGCCGGCAGGATGCGATGGACCGGTTGACCCCCGTCGCGCACGAGACGATCATGGCCCCAGCCGCCACCGAGGCGGTCCAACCGAATCTGTCACCAGTTCGTGCAGCAGATCCTGGACTCCTGCATTAAGGCTCGCGACTCCCGAAGAGTTTGGGCCGTGGCAGGGCGCCATTTGCGACGGGACGGATTAAGCGGGTGCGGGAAGGTACGGGGAAGTGGCAGACCACGCGGGGCTAGCTGATCGGCGTGACCTCGCTCAGTGGGCCGACAGCGTTGAGGCAGAGAGCAAGTTCCCGCGCCTGGTTCGCAGGCTCATTCTTGAGACGGGCAAGGATTTGACCGCGCTGGGAATGCCGGTTGGGGAAGGCGTCAGGACCGGAGGTTGGGACGGGACGGTCAGTGCTACAACTTCGACCCACAAGATTCCACAGGGCCTTTCGGTGTGGGAGGTTTCCGTCCATTCCAGCCCTGGCGTGAAGGCTCAGAAGGACTACGTCAAACGCTTCACCGCACCCGATGGCTTGAGCACATCCGACGTCACGTACGTGGCAACCATTCTGCGGCCGTGGAAGAAGCGAGCTGACTGGGCACAGGAGCGCACGGAGGAGGGTCGGTGGAAGAAGGTAATTGCCTACGGCTTGGACGACATTGACGTATGGCTCGACGATGCTCCCGCGACCCTCGTCTGGTTTTCAGAGGAGATCGGGCTGCGCCCGACCGGCCTCAAGTCTGCTGAACGCTGGTGGGCGAGTTGGTCATCTCAAACCAGGCCTGCGCTCTCACCGGCCGTACCCGTCGCCGGGCGGACTCAAGAAGTGGCTGACTTGCAACAGTTCATCGACCAGACCGGAGGCGGGGTCCTGACAGTCGGCGCTGCCAGCACCGACGAGGCGACAGCCTTCGTTGTTGCCTTCGCACAGTCTGAGGCTGATGAGGGACGAGGCGACCTGCTCTCTCGGACCGTGGTCGTCGACGATTTGGCCGCTCTACGGCGTCTCGCAGAACGTCAGCGCCCGCTTGTGCTCATTCTTTCCGACCCCTCTCTCGCGAACGACCTCGCGCCGGACAACAAGCACCAGGTCATCGTCCCGCTTGCGGAGTCACACGATGTCGATCTACGTCTGGGACGTCTCGATGCGGGCAGGGTTGCATCTGCCCTCGTTGACTTGGGTCAGTCGCAGCGGGACAGCGAACAAGGTGGCCGACTGGCCCGTCGTAGCCTGACCGCCCTCCGCCGAAAGCTAGCGGTCAACCCAGCCCTCCATCGGCCGCCGTGGGCAGCGCCTCCAACGTCGCGAGAGGTTCGATCAATCCTGCTCGTTGGCGCGTGGCGAGATGACATCGAGCACGATCGCGAGATCGTCGCGAACTTGGTCGGTACCGACTACGAGCAGCTACGCGACTATGCCGCCGGCCTAGAGGCTGAATCCGATCCGTTTGTGAGTCGCGTGGGTGATCTTTGGGAGGTCGTCTCGGTCGAAGACGCGTGGATGCTACTGATACAGCGCCTCAGCGTCGATGACATCAAGCGGTTTGAGGACTCCGCTCTTGCGGTGCTCGGTGAAGCGGACCCGGCCACCGATTTGCCGTTGGACCAGCGATGGATGGCTGGCCTCTTGGGCAAGGGCGCAAACTACTCGCCGGCGCTCAGGCGCGGTCTCGCGCGTTCGCTCGCTCTCCTAGGAACATATGGAGGCGACGCCCACATCTCGACGTCCGGCACAGCTGCTGACTGGGCGTCAAGGATCGCTCGGCAGCTCCTCGAGCAGGCGAACGCTGAGTCGACGGGAGGAATGTGGCAGTCACTCTCCGGGCTGTTGCCCCCTCCTAGCGGAGGCGGCGCCCGAGGTCTTCCTCGCAGCCGTCGATGTTGGCGTGTCAGGGTCGTCTCCAGTCCTGCGGCGCGTGTTCACTGACGCCAAGGGCAGCTCATCGATGACCACACGGGCCTACCATTCGGGCCTGCTCTGGGCGCTTGATGAATCCTGACGGCGTGTCCGGAGGCTCGATCCTTTGAGGAGGATGGGTCTATGTCATCTGCGACGTCGAGGAAGTACCCGCCGGAGTTGCGTGA
>JAABUS010004982.1_pt1 | contig 18190 bp, 17 predicted proteins | sample 5560161 | NCBI WGS metagenome assembly JAABUS01 (sample SAMN10711885, study PRJNA513376) | rock metagenome | isolation source: Antarctica rocks | place: Antarctica: Victoria Land, Trio Nunatak nord | collected 2016-01-04 | reverse complement strand
AAGCGCAAGGGAAAGCAATTAAGACCCATGTTTGTTCTTTTAAGCGCAAAGCTTGGTGGAGAAATTAACGACAGCACTTACCGGGCTGCCTCGCTTGTAGAGCTATTACATACTGCTACTTTAGTGCACGACGATGTTGTTGATGAATCTTTAGAAAGAAGAGGATTTTTTTCAATCAATGCATTATGGAAAAACAAGGTTGCCGTATTAGTGGGCGACTACCTGCTTTCGAAAGGCTTACTCTTATCTTTAGATAATAAAGATTTTAAGATATTACAAATACTGTCAAGCGCCGTTAAGCTGATGAGTGAAGGAGAACTTCTGCAAATTGAGAAAGCACGAAACCTGAATTTGAAAGAAAACATTTACTTCGAAATCATAAAAAATAAAACAGCTTCGCTGGTTGCATCTTCCTGTGCGGCAGGTGCATCCACTACCTTCACCAGTGAAGAAGCGATTAACAGAATGAGCGTGTTTGGCGAAAAAGTAGGAATAGCCTTCCAGATAAAAGACGATCTCTTTGACTACGGAAATGCAAATGTTGGCAAGCCTACCGGCAACGATATAAAAGAAAAAAAACTTACGCTTCCATTAATATATACCTTAAATAAAGCAGACCGGTCTTTAAAAAAACGCCTGATCTATATAATAAAAAACGAAAATAATAAGAAGGAAAGTGTGCGTTTTGTAATTGATGAAGTTCAGAAAGCGGGCGGAATTGATTATGCAACCGAAAAAATGTTTGCTTACCGGGATGAAGCATTAGCAGTTTTACACCAGTTTCCCAACTCGGAAGTAAGGCAAGGTTTGGAAGAATTAGTGCGATACACAACTGACCGAAATTATTAACATGCAAAAACGCTGGAAACTTTTACAAGCAGAACCTGTTAAAATAACCTCATTGCAAGCTGCATTGAAGATTAACCGGGTTATATGTAAAATATTAGTGCAAAGAGGCTTTGATACTTTTGAAAAAGCTAAAGATTTCTTCAGGCCGCAATTAACCCACCTTCACGATCCCTGGCTGATGAAGGACATGAAAAAGGCGGTTGACCGTATTTTAACTGCTATCCGTTCAGGCGAAAAAATATTAGTATTCGGAGATTATGATGTAGATGGAACTACCGCTGTTGCAAGTATGTTTCAGTTTCTTAGTAACATTTATACTAACATAGATTTTTATATTCCGCACCGGTATAAAGAAGGGTATGGTGTTTCAAAAATCGGGATTGATTATGCAAAAGATAATGGCTTTTCGCTAATCATATCTTTAGACTGCGGCATTAAATCAATTGATCTGATTGCTTATGCAAACACACTTGATATAGATTTTATTGTTTGCGATCACCACATGCCAGATAAGCAATTACCGCCTGCAATAGCTATTCTTAATCCTAAACAACCCGGTTGTAATTATCCTTATAAAGAACTTTGCGGCTGTGGTGTGGGGTTTAAATTAATGACTGCTCTTGCCCAAACACTTCATCTGTCTGAAGAAAGTTACCTGTCTTATTTAGATTTATTGGCAACAGCTATCGCTGCCGACATTGTGCCGATGACAGGCGAAAACCGTGTAATGGCCTTTTACGGTTTAAAGATGATTAACGAAAACCCCTGCAGCGGAATTAAAGCCTTAATGAACTTAGCCAAAGTTGAAAAACAAATGTTCATCACCAACCTTGTTTTTATAATTGCTCCGCGTGTAAATGCTGCCGGCAGAATGGATGATGCACGCAAAGCCGTTCAACTTTTTATTGAGAAAGATTGCGATAAAGCAGAAGCTTTAGCCAAACTGCTTCACGACGATAATATTGAACGCCGCATTGCCGACAGCAGCATAACCGAAGAAGCGTTGGCTATTATTGAAGGTGATGAAATGATGACGAACCGGAAATCAACAGTTGTTTATCAGGAACATTGGCATAAAGGTGTGGTTGGAATTGTAGCTTCGCGACTGATAGAAAGTTATTACCGCCCAACGGTAGTGCTTACCCGAAGCGGTGAAGTTGCCGCAGGAAGCGCAAGAAGTGTGGCAGGCTTTAATTTGTACGAAGCCATCCACGCATGTAAAGAACATTTGCTTGGTTACGGCGGCCATTTTGCAGCCGCAGGGATGACGCTTCTTCCCGAAAATGTTGAAGCCTTTATAAATAAATTTGAAGAAGTGGTGAGCGAAACAATTGCTCCCGAAATGCTGATACCAGAAATTACTATAGATGCTGAAGTTTCATTTGCCGATCTTACATTTCCGTTCTACAATATTATAAGTCAGATGGAGCCTTACGGCCCTGAAAACATGCGTCCTGTTTTTATAGCCAAAAATGTTTTGGATACCGGATATTCAAGAGTAATTAAAGAGCAGCACCTGAAATTTTCTTTGAAACAAAACAATTGTATTTATAATGGAATTGGTTTTAATATGGCTAACCGTTTTCATTTACTCGAATCAAAAAAACCTATTGATGTTGTTTTCACTATAGACCAAAACGAATGGAATGGTGAGAAGTTTCTTCAGCTAAAAGTTTGCGATTTCAGACTATCAGAAACAGCAGCAAATTAACGGAAGGGATGCCTTAATAAGTTCAATCAACAAGCACAACAAGATATCCTGAAATAAATTCTGCAAAGGAGTACTATGTATGTACAGGATGACGGTGAAAGTATCAGGATGAGGGATGAACCGGCGGCTTCCCGTTTTTCTTATTATTTAAAAGTTCAGTTCGTTGTGGCTCCGGTACATTTTCGTATTCGTAGGTACAATGTCTGCATCCGTTGCCGCAACAAAAACCTCTCTCACGGTGGTACTTTTCTGTCATTACAATAAACCCTGCTTCATTGTAATAAAAATCCTCACCTTCAACCGGCTTCTTCACTTAATAAAAGTTTTAATTGTCCATCTGCTTCTATTGGCAGAGGTTTGTTTAACGAGAACTTTAAATAATGTATCCTGCTGCTTTTAGCAATGTCTAAACTTTCGTAATAAGTTTTAATTGCAAGCTCATCACGAATTTCAGAATTACTATACACATCTTCAGAATCCTCTAATATATCAAGCTGAAAAAGCTCTATAACTTGTTTGGTGAAATAATACAGATCAGGACTATCAGTTTTTAAATTCACTACCCCATTTGTAATAAGAATTGATTGATACAATCGCAGAAAGCGGGGATGTGTTAATCGCTTTTTTGCCTTGCTAAAGCGTAACTGCGGATCGGGAAAAGTTATCCAGATTTCAGTAACTTCGCCAGGAGCAAAATAATCAGTTATCTTCTGAATTTGTGTACGAAGAAACGCCACATTATTTAATCCTTCGTTAAGTGCTGTTTTTGCACCTGCCCACATGCGGTTGCCTTTAATATCAATGCCAATAAAATTTATTTGTGGGTGAAGCCTGCCTAAACCAACAGCATATTCACCTTTACCGCATGCCAGCTCTAATGTTATAGGATTTGTGTTACCAAAAAAAAGCTTCCATTTTCCTTTTATGTTTTCAGGATATTCTAAAACATTCCTGAAGGTTTTAATCTCGGCAAACCTTTGTAATTTCTTTTGACCCATAATTGGTAAAAGTACAATGCTTTTTAAAAACCCTCAGCCGGCCTCTACCTGCAAGGGAGAGGAGGAAGATATACAAAAGCTGTAGGAGGTGACTTTTTACAATATAATAGCTGTAGGGGGAGGGCTCGAACCTCCACGAGGCAGTTAGCTAAAACGCAAAGTTTAGTGGTCAACCCTGGTCGGCCGAACGAAAGGAACAGTCGGCTCTACGTTTAGTTTATCCCGTAATCCTCACCCCCGAGACAAGAGGGCATGTCTGCCAAAAATTTCATCACCCCACAGTGTTTTCAATGAACTTAACAATGCAATATTAATACAAAACCTTCTTTTATTAAATAATTTTCAAGATTAATTTTGAAAATATAGAATTTATCCAAATATTTGCGTTAAGTAGTAGAAGAAATTTAATCCAAAATAAAAAAATGGCAGGCAAATTAAATCTTGACAAACTCGACTACCAGATCATCTACGAGATGATGGAAACAGCAGAAGTTTCTTATGCTGACCTGGGTAAAAAATTATTTGTTTCGGGCGGAACCATTCATGTGCGTATAAAAAAGCTGCAGGAAATTGGAATTGTGAAAGGTACACGATTAAATGTAGATTTAAAAGCTTTAGGCTATGATGTAATAGCTTTTATAGGAATTTATCTTGAAAAAAGCTCGTTGTACGATGCGGTTGTAAAAGATCTTAAAAAGATCACTGAAATTGTACGCCTCAATTATACTACCGGCAACTACAGCATGTTTGCTGAAATTATTTGCAAAGATATTTCTCAACTCAGGCATGTGTTGCACGACGAACTGCAAAAAATTAAAGGGATAGAAAGAACAGAAACTTTTATATCGCTTGAAGAAAGTTTTAACCGCAATGTTGTGGTTACTAATATGTGAACACGCTATCTAATACTGTAGCGGTTCCGAAGCTACTATTGCTAAAAGCTCGTATTTATGCGGCCTTAACCTGTAACTTTTGGATGGCATCTAATAAAGAACCTTTAGCATTTTTTTCTTCTTCAAGGTCAAAATCGTTTTGCAATCCAAGCCAGAATTTAGCCGAATTCCCAAAATATTTGCTAAGTCTTAATGCCGTATCGGCTGTAATCCTCCTATTTCCCTTAATAATTTCTGAAACCCTTGTTTGTGAAATATCAATATCTTTTGCCAATTTGTAAGCTGAAATATTGAAAGGAATCAAAAACTCTTCTAAAAGGATTTCTCCAGGATGAATATTTTTAAGTTTTGACATTTTTTAAATTTTTAATGATAATCTAATATCTCCACTGCAGAAGCATTGCCGGCATTCCATTTAAAAATTATACGCCACTGATCATTAATCCTGATACTATAAAAGCCTTTCAGCTTCCCCGAAAGTTTTTCCAGTCTGTTGGAAGGGGGTATCCTCAAATCAACCAGATCTATGGAGTTATTAAGCATTCTGAGCTTTCTTCTGCCAATCTCCTGAATTTCCTTTGGAAGCTTTTTTACCCGCTCTCCATTCCATACTTTTTCTGTATCAGATTTGCCAAAAGATACAATCATGCTACTGTGTTACGATACTAACGTCAAAAGTAAGTAAAAGGTTTAAAACGTCCAAAATGTAAGGAGACTGCTAATGCTAAATAACGCGCTTACCTTTTTACAATTTTCCCCTCACATTCAATGCATCGCGCAAACCATTGCCTAACAAATTAAAGGCTAAAACTAAAATCATAATTGCAATTCCCGGAGCTAAGGCAAGCATGGGATTATGGGTAATTATGAAATTATAATTCTCTTTAACCATTAACCCCCAGCTTGGCTGCGGCGGCTGAACGCCTACTCCTAAAAAACTTAAACCCGCTTCAATAACAATTGCTGCTGCAAAGTTGCTTGCCGCAATTACCATTACAGGTCCTAATATATTTGGAAGAATGTGTTTGATAATCGTTCGTGCATCTGAATAGCCTAAAGCTCTTGCAGCTTCAATATATTCCAGTTCTCTTACAGCCATTACCTGGCCCCGTACCAGCCTTGCCACATTTACCCACATGGTTAAACCCACTGCTATAAAAACCTGCCAAAAGCCTTTACCAAGTAAAAGGGTTATTGCAAATACCAATAATAACGTAGGGATACTCCAAATTACATTTATAAACCACATTATCAAATCATCTACCCAGCCGCGATAGTAACCTGCTAATGCACCCAATAATATTCCGATAGTTAACGAAATAATTACTGATATTAAACCAACACTTAAACTAACTCTTACGCCAACAATAAGCCTGCTCAAAATATCTCGTCCGAATTTATCAGTGCCTAAAACATATTGTTGAGTTACTACCGGCTCATTACCAAGTTGCGATAAAGGAAATGATTGTCTTTCGGTAATGCCTTCATCTACATATTTATTTATGATTAGGCTATCATTAGTTTTTTTAAATGCGGTAACCGGGATATAATCATAAGGTTCCGTTTTCCCATTTATTAATTTTGAAAAGAATGATGTGTTTTGTAAAGCGCCTATTTTTTTCAGCTTTACGAACTTCATTTTAAATCCCGGTTTCTCGCCCCCGATTTCAACCGTCATTTTATTTGCATTGGGTGTATGATCGGGCGCTATAAAATATGCAAACACTGCTAAAACAAACGAAAGAATAATTATAACCATACCAAACAAAGCACCCTTGTTTTTTTTGAGCCGCTTCCAAAAAGCTTGTGAGTATGTTTGGTTATTATTCATCATTATATGAAGAATTTAGAGCTGCACAAGTTGAAATAAATTTAGTAACAAAGACAAAAGAAGTAACCTAAAATAATTAAAGCAGCAACTACAATCCTTATCGCCCTGGCCCCATTAACCTGATGCGCCCCCCTGAATGACCTAATGACCCGCTTCACTTAACCATCCTTCCCTTCCATGTGTATTTACCAAACTTGCCTAACCAACCAGCAACAATAGTATATAAAATATGAAATGGTTGCATAACAGGAAACCACCACAATAATTTTTGCTGCTTAAAAAATAAAGCGACCGGGTAAATAAACCGAAGTTCAATTAAAGTTTTAGCAACCAGCATGGCCAGCCAAACTAATAAAAGCGCCGGATAGCGTATTGACAAAACCAGCACCATTATAAACGAAAGGTTAAACACATACACCAAAACAAGCACCAAAAAAATTCGCCTGTCGTTATATTTATCGGCTTTGCTGGCCCATCTTATCCGTTGATTAAAAAAAGCTTTCCATGATGGCATTGGCAAAGTTTCAACAACGGAATTAGTTGACAGAAGAAAGTGTATCTGGGTGGGATGTTTTTTATAAATCTTATGCATCAGCAGCATATCATCGCCGCTTGCAATGTTATCAATTCCTGTAAAGCCACCAACTTCGGTAAAGACTTTTTTGCTGTAAGCAAGGTTAGCGCCGTTGCACATGCTGTGAAAATTATGATGAACAGAAGCAGCCGTAATTCCCTGCAAGGTCATAAAATCCAAACATTGAAAAACAGAAACAAACGAACCAACATTTATAAACTTAACAGGCGCAGCAACAAGCACTGAATTTCGGTTTTTAATAAAAGCATTAAAAGTATTTAACCAATTTGTCGAGACAATACAGTCCGCATCAGTTGTTACTATCCAATCTCCCGATGCCTGCCCTACAGCATATTCGATTGCTTTTTTTTTATAACTGTTCAATTGTCTGCCCTGCAATAACTTTTCTAATTGTATTAAACGAAGATGGGCATATTGCTTTTGTAAAGTTTGCATAATAGCTGCAGTATTATCTGCAGAGTGATCGTCAATAACAATCACTTCAAACAAATCAGCCGGGTAATTTTGTTTTAGAACAGATTGAAGACAGGAAGCAATAATTTCTTCCTCGTTGCGTGCAGGAATAATAACTGAAAATTTTATAGCAGCAACTTTTTCAGATGGAGTAAATGGCTCGATTGCTAAAAACCAGCGGCGGTAATTTTCAATAAGAAAAGCATAACCTGCTAATAACGCTACTATAATAAGAATAACTACAACCATGCAGGCAAAGAAAACAACATTTAGTCATTAAATAGCTCTGCTATCCGCGGTGCGTTTCCTTCATTTAAAAGATGGTGTCCTAAATCCACCACTTTCAATTGGGCATTTTCTTCAATGCCGGTAAAAAATTTTTGTCCGCCTTCTAAAGGTATTATGTTGTCATATTTTCCAAACATCATTCTTATTTTCAGGCGTTGTTTATTTACCAGCCGTTTTAGTTTTGAAAGATTTGGCTTAAACATTCGCATGGTCGTCCAACGCAGGTATAACGTTAAACGCTGTTCACTGTCATCCATATAATAATGTACAAAGCTTGAAATGCTCTTATTTAAAAGCTTTGTTTTTTCGGCAAAGTTTAAAACCTTTAAGAACCAGTTTGGGTTGTCTATGGTGTGCTTCAAAAGCTTGTTTCCTGCCCAGGTTTGCGTTCCGATGTAGTTCCAGAAATTAAACTTTAAACCATCAGGTGCAATCAATATCAGTCTTTCAATATGCTTATATAAAATCTGGGTAAGATGCATTGCAATGCGGCCACCCATGCTGAAACCCATTAAAGAAAACTTCTCTTTTTCTTTTTTAAGTGATGAACGTATTTGCTGCATTACCTGTATTAAATAGTCAGGTTGAAAAGTGAGTTCCTTATCCCATTTGGTATTACCATGAAAAGGCAGATCAATTGCTATAACTGTATAACGAGTGCCAAGAAGACGATCGAGAAAACTGAAGGTATAGCTATCTCTTCCATAGCCATGAAAACAGAAAAGCAGCTTTGGACCATTACCATATTGACGATAGTGAAAAGTGGAATGCGGATATTTTATAAAGTGGCTTACCATAAATAAATTAAAGCTTCAGAGGTAAGTGATACTAAATTTAAGGCCAATAATGTAAGGATTACAGATTTGCAATAAAGCATATCAAGTCCTAATAGTTCCAACCGTCATACGAAGTTTTTTTGCTTCGCTTTCTATAGCATCTTTTATAGCCTGCTTTACTTTCTCATCAAGATCACCTATAATTTTAAAATAGACTTCACGTTCAAACCAATAATGAAAAATCCTAAACTCCACATGCTTTTCTAAACCACCTTTAGTTACCAATGGCGGAAAAGAAGCATTTAATCTTTCAACTGCTGATTGAAAGGCCTGGTAAGCATATTTATCTTGCGGGTAAAACACTTTTAAAACAGGAAATAGATTGAGGATTTATAAAAGAAGATTATTAATAGCAGCATGAAATTTTTCAAATCCAAATTCATCAATTGCCCGTTGCATTGCATCAGCTATTTGTTGTGTACACAAATTACCTGTGCTTCCTTCATGTGTATGATTTACTGTTGTTGAATATTGAAAGTTTTCTTCTTCAATTTCAAGTCCCACTTTTTTATAAGCGTCTCTAAAAGGCACTCCCTGCAACACCAGTTTGTTTACTTCCTCCACACTAAATAAATATTTGTATTGCTCGTTGCTCAAAAGGTCTTGCTTCACTTTCATATTAGTAATCATCTGGTGCATCATATCAATACAACTGTTAAGCGTAATAAAGGCAGGAAACAAATATTCTTTCAGCAACTGAAAGTCGCGATGATAGCCTGACGGCAGATTGGTTGTCAGCAGAATAATATCATTAGGCAGAGCCTGCAATTGATTACACTTTGCGCGAATGAGTTCAAATACATCAGGATTCTTTTTGTGCGGCATGATTGATGAGCCGGTAGTTAATTCATCAGGGAAAGAAATGAAACCGAAGTTTTGGTTCATATAAAGGCAGCAATCCATGCTTAGCTTGTTAAGCGTAGCGGCAACATTACTAAGCCCCTGCGCAACAATCCGCTCACTTTTACCCCGGCTCATTTGTGCATACACAACATTATAATTTAAATCTTCAAATCCTAATAGTTGTGTTGTGTAAGTTCGGTTTAAAGGAAACGAAGAACCATAACCGGCAGCAGAGCCAAGCGGATTTTTATTAACTACTTTGTATGCAGCCTGAAGGGTAATAACATCATCAACCAAACTTTCGGCATACGCCCCCAGCCATAAGCCAAAAGATGATGGCATAGCTAACTGAAGATGCGTATAACCAGGCAACAGATCATTTTTAAACTCCTCGCTCTTTTGCTGAAGCAGTTGAAACAGGGTATGTATATTTTGTACAAGCTGTTCAACTGCACTTCTGAAAAAAAGTTTCAGATCAACTAATACCTGGTCGTTGCGGCTGCGGCCACTGTGAATTTTTTTGCCTGCTTCACCTAATTTTTTTGTTAATAAAAATTCAACCTCAGAGTGTACATCTTCAACGCCTTCTTCCAATATAAAATGGCCAGCCTGTATTTCGTTATAAATATTCTTTAATTCTGTTGAAAGTATTTTCCATTCGTCACTTGTAAGCAAGCCAATACTTTCGAGCATTTTTATATGGGCTAAAGAACCCTGTACATCGTACGGCGCGAGATACATATCCATAGCACGATCGTTACCTACCGTAAAAGCTTCTACCACTTGCGATACGCTTGTATTTTTTTGCCAGAGTTTCATTATGAAAGGTTACAGGTTTAGAGGCTGCAAGTTACCGGTTACACGGTAAAGGTTACACACAAAAACTGTAGGTGTAAAATTGAAAATACTTCCCGATATTGTTAAAATTGTTTGACGTTTCACGTTTGACGTTATCCATCTGTTGCTAACCCTAATGCGCTGTAACCACAAATTCTGTGCGGCGGTTAAGTGCACGGCCTGCTTCAGTTTTATTGTCGGCAACCGGTTTGGTTTCGCCAAAACCTTTATAAGTTAAACGGCTTGCATTTATTCCTTTACTTACCAGGTAATCTACTACAGCTTTCGCACGGCTTTCTGAAAGCTTTAGATTATCTGCGGGCTTACCTACATTATCGGTATGCCCGTTTATCTGAACTTTTAATGTAGGGTTTTCAGTCATCAACTGCAACAGCCTGTTAATCTCTATAAGACTTACAGTCTGAAGTTGCGCAGACCTGGTTTCAAATAAAATATTTTTCAGAGTTAATGATGCATTTACTTCCAAAGGTTGCAGCGGAATATCTTTTTTATAAGTACTGTCTGCCACAATTTTACTTAACGGGTACAATTGGCTGAAGAATAAATAACCTTTGCGGTTAACGGTAAAGGTATAATCTTTTCCAACGGGCAGCGTCATAAAGTAATTGCCTGTTTCATCTGTTTGTACATTGCTAACCGATTTTTGATTGCTGTTATCAATCAGCTCAACAGCGCTTGGCAAACCTTTGCCTGTTTTTTTGTCGAACACTTTGCCTTGTACATACAATGTTCTTGCAGGTCGAACGTTTGGCCTTAATTCAAACGTATAAATATCTAAATCACCACGGGTGTCGCTTCTGTCGCTTGCATAAAATGCAGTTTTACCATCGGCAGCTATAAATATGCTTCCTTCGTTTTCAATTGTGTTAATCGGAAAACCGAGGTTTTCCGGAACGCTCCATTCGTTATTTGGACCTTTACGGCACAAGAAGATATCGCTGTTGCCATAGCCGGGCAAGCCATCACTATTAAAATATAAAGTGGCATTGTCAGCATGAATAAAAGGCGCTAACTCATCACCAGCGGTATTTATAGCAGGGCCCATATTTTGAGCAGGTGCCCATTTTCCGTTTGGCAAACGATAACTTACATACAAGTCTTTTCCGCCAAAGCCGCCGGGCCTGTTACTGCTAAAATACAGCGCCCTTTTATCAGGACTTAAACTGGGAGAACTTTCCCATGATTCAGTATTAATATTTCTTCCAAGGTTTTCAGGTTCGCTCCAGCCTGTAGGTGTGTTGTAAGAAATGTACAAATCAAAATCTCCGTACCCACCACGGAAATTATAACCGGCAAAAATCAGCCATTCACCATCCTGCGAAATATTAATTGCGCCTTTGGATGGTTCCAGATTTATATCGCCGTTAATCAGCTTTGCTTTGCTGTATTTTTTATCAGGCAAAATAGTGCATTCAAAAAAGTCTTCGCGATAGCCCTGGCCCCGGCGTGTAAAAACAAACAGGCTGTCGTTAATAGTTATCGAAGGATAATATTCTGACCTTTCAGAGTTTACGCTATCGCCCAAATTAACAGGTGCAAACACATAGTTGCCTGCAGGATTTTTATGGGCATATTGCACACCAAACTCGTAGGTGCGTTTGCGAAACTCGCCGCTTTTACGGCTGCGCTCATTCAACTCAGGGATGGCAAGAAAACGGTTAACTGCATTTAATGCATCGTTAAACCTGCCCAGGCCTGCAAGGTTAATTGAGTAAGGAAGATAGAAGTAACGGAAATAAACACTATCCACTGGTCGTGCTTTTTCAAACTGGCTGACTGCATTTTGGTAGTCCTTCAATTCGCCGTAAGCGCTGCCCAAAGAAAGAATGGCATCAACATATTTTGGGTCAATTTCAATAGCTCTTTTTAAGAGTGGAATTCCTTCTTTTATCCGGTCGTCCTGTAATTTAAGGATGGCGCTTTCGTGTACCTCAACAGCTTTTTTATTCACCTTGTCGGGATTATAAGTTTGTGCATACGAGTACAAAGACAAGGTGCAAAAAAGTAGAAATAAAAACTGCTTCATGTAAACAAATCTGGTTAAAATGAAGGTCGGGAAAACTTTTTTTACGCGGGTGTTAAAAATTGAATCTTGATAGCTCAGGGATAAATCCTGCCGTTATATTTTTTACCGCTGAGAAATACAGGAGTTTTCGCAGAGCCCGCTGAGAAGGGTTAATTATTTCTCTACATCCAAAAAATCTTGTTTCACAATTTATTTAAGGCATTCTTTGTAAGCGATTTTTTCAACAGACTTAGGGAACATTTATATACTTGTGTATTTGCAGGCTCAGCTCCCATTTAGGATTTTGCTTTATATAATCTATAATTAAAGGAGTGATTACAGGTGTTCTTTCCCACTCGGGTTGCAGGTATAATTTGCAATTTTCGTTTACCTGTTTTGCGTGCGTCTCTGCCCATGCAAAATCATTCTTGTTATAAATTACCACCTTCAATTCATTAGCAGAATTGAGGGCTTCGGCAGTGGGAGGCTTAAATTTTTTAGGCGAAACACAAATCCAGTTCCAGCTACCGCTTAAAGGAAACGAACCCGAAGTTTCAATATTCGTTTCAAACCCTTTGGATTGTAATTGATCAGTAAGCTCATCAAGATTATACATTAAAGGTTCGCCACCTGTAATTACTGCAAGCCTTGCCGGCTCTTCACAAGCTTTTTGTACAATATTATCTATTGAGATTTGCGGGTGTTTGTCTGCATCCCAGCTTTCCTTTACATCACACCAAAAGCAATTAACAGTACAACCTGCAAGCCTTATAAAATATGCCGCCCGCCCCTGGTGAAACCCTTCGCCCTGAATGGTATAAAAAGCTTCCATTACCGGAAGCTTTGTCCCCCCGTCCCGATAACTATCGGGAGCTATCGGGGCTATGGGAATAACAGATGTTTGAGCCAGATGCATTATGCAAAAATAAACCATTTAAAGCAGAGAAAGAAAGGCAACTAAACATGCTTTCAACTCTTTCATAAACGGTTGACTTTGTAATAACCAAAATTGCTCTGCTTTTCCAATTAATTTGTATTAAATAACTGCTCTTAACAATACTTTTAAAAACCCTTGTTAAATAGATTTTTCTTATAATCTTCCCACCCATTGTTAGCGTTAATTGCATCAAATAAAAAAAACATTTATAAAGTATGCGATTAGCAAATGTAAAGTTGATCCTTGCAATGGTTGCAGGGTTAGGTATATTTTCTTCCTGTCAAAAAAATATCCAAGATGCTCCTGCAGTTGTTACCACTTAGCTTCAAAAAGATTACTGAAATGAGTTGATGAACTTAAATATGGAAAGAGGTTGTCTGCATCAGGCAACCTCTTTTCTATGCAATCACTCCAAAAGAATTTGGCTAAAGCCAATATTTGAATTTTTATAACAAACCACGACCTGAAAGTCGTGGCAATTGTAACCCAATGGATACAACTTTTTATTTTTGCAACCTCTCTAACTCATTTCTTAATTCTTCTTGCTTTTCTTCTTCTTTTTCGCGACAGGCTTATAAACAGTTGTAGTTGTACTTGGTGGAATTTTCTTTACCATTGCTGTGTCAGAAATTTTCTTTTTGTCAATTATCAATACATCGGCTTTGGCAGCATTTTCCTTTGTTTTTGGGTCTTTTGCCTGCCCTTCAATTTTTTTATGAACCTCCTGCGAAAAGGAAGCAGTTGTAATAAGCACTGCTGCTGCCAATAATAAAACTTTATTCATAACCAACTTTTTCTTTCCTATAAATCGAATTTGATGCCAATTGCTTCCTTACTGATGTTAAACAAAATTCAACTTATTGCCGGAAAGATTGTGGCACTGAGGAATAAATTTGGTGGGCATGCGGTGGTGAAGAAATGAAATATTAATAAACCTTTGTAGAACTCTTACCCGCATTTCACCTTTCCCGCCAAATTCGCTACGGCTTCCTGCAAATGCTCATCAATGTTTACTTCATCTTCACTTTCTCTGAAAGCCTGTTTCAATGCCTTGCTGTTTACTTCGTTTGAATAAGTTCTGAACAGCTTATTTATATTTCCTGCTGCATTTTGATTCATATTAAAAGCAAGCGGCCTTGCTGTGCACGAAAAATTAAATGCCGCAAGATCGAAAGTTTTTAACTGCTGGTGACCCTCGGTTTTAAAATGTACCCTCTTATTTGTTATGTCGTAAACAATGCTCCACTTTGTAAAACTGCCCTGCGACACATTATTTAGTATGTCGAAAGAATAATCAATGATCGGCTTCTTAGTATCTGTCTTTGTGTATCGCTGAACCATCGTACAGGCTTTCAAAAACCGGTCTCCCGAATTTGCCTGGAAACCTGGCCCTTCATTTTTTAAAACGTTTGCCTTCATCATTTGAAGTGATGATTCATAAGTGCTGTTTGCAAGAACAGGGTATGGAAGATTACTTCCGGTATGTACTACCATCTTACCATTTAAAAATTCTATGGCAGCTACTTTGCCTTTGCTGTCGGCAACAAGATAATGTTGCGGAGTTCCGGTATCAGTTATGCGTACATTTTTATCAGTTGCAATCACCTCTTCTACGCTGCGGCAATTATCGAGCTGGTATTGTATCCACTGCAACACACTTAGTGCAGGCCTGTTGTCGGGCACAGGATAGCGGCTATCCGAAAGCCACATCAATTCTACAACAAGCCCATGCTCGTTCATGCCTCCGTTAGGAAACTCCTTGCCATATTGATTAAAAGTGATGCTTCCATATTTTGATATCCAGCTTAAAATATTTCCGTTATCTAAAGGCAAAGAAGTTTTGGCAAGACCACGAAGATTGGTATTAACAAAACCGGTTGCAGTAATCCAGTCGTAGTTACGGCCAAAAACCATCTGCCCGTTCTTCTGTAAGAAAAAGGTTGTGCATCCCATAGAAATATGATATATAAAGGCAAAGAGAAAAAATAAAGCAAGTATCTTTTTCATAAATAATAGAAGTAAAAATAATTTTTGTTACTCTATCAAATACCTAAAATACCCTTAATACTTTTACCTTGCCTGTTAACGGGTGTAGGGTGTAGGGCTACAAGGCGTAATGTGAAAGGCGTAAGGTATAAAAGCGTAAGATAAAAAAATTGACTGCTGTTTTAAAAATATACTTTGCTACTTTTGATTTGCAACTTCTTTACTTTATTAACCATCAAAGGTCAAATTTATTAAACCATCAAATGTCAAACGTCAAAACGGCAAACCATAAACCTTAAATAACCCTAAACCCCCTACGCCTTACACCCTAAACCCTACGCCTCACCTACTTTATGAAACTGCTTCTCCAATACTTAAAGCCTTACCGTGGATTGATCCTTCTTGCACTATTTCTGGCTGCGGTAAACCAGGTATTCTCATTGTTCAGCCCGATGATTATTGGCCGCATAATGGACAAACTTGCCACTCATCCTCACGTTGACGATGCCGGTCTTCCACGTACCGAGCATCAATACATTACGGGTGTTCTTTATTTTTTAAGCCTGCTTATCGGCACTGCAATGGTTAGCCGTATAGCTAAAGCATTTCAGGATTATGTGGTAAATGTTATCATCCAAAAGTTTGGCGCCAAAATTTTTACAGATGGTTTGCGCCACAGTATGCGGCTTCCTTACCAGGAGTTTGAAGATCAGCGCAGCGGCGAAACTTTATCCATACTTACTAAAGTAAGGGCCGATACCGAAAAATTTATCGGCTTCTTTATCAACGTATTTTTTGGCATTATTGTAAGCGTAGTATTTGTTTCGGTTTATGCTGCAAGCAAGCATTGGAGCATCGTTCCTACTTATGTAGTAGGCATGATAATTCTTGCTGTAGCTACCAGCATTCTTAGCCGAAAGATAAAACAGATACAAAAGAATATAGTAAAAGAAACCACCGAGCTTGCCGGAACAACAACCGAAAGCTTACGTAATATTGAACTTGTAAAAAGCCTCGGCCTTACCGAGCAGGAAGTAAAGAGATTAAATAATAATACCTACAAAATATTAGGTCTCGAATTACGGAAAGTAAAAAGCATCCGTACACTCAGCTTCATACAGGGAACGCTGGTAAACTTTTTACAACAGCTTATCAGCTTTACTTTATTGTTCCTCATTTTTAGAGATGTGCTTACTCCGGGACAGTTTTTAGCGCTTCAGTTTTATGGCTTTTTTATTTTTGGTCCTATGCAGGAAATGGGCAATATCATTATAAGTTACCGCGAAGCACAAGCAAGCTTGCAAAACTTTCATGATGTGATGAACAAATCTGTTGAGGCAAAACCATTACAACCCGCAAAAGTTGGCCCCATTAACGAACTTGAATTTGGTAACGTTAGCTTTAAGCATCTCACTGCACAGTTTAAAGCTTTAGACGGAATTAGCTTTGATGTAAAGAAAGGTGAAACCATTGCCTTTGTAGGGCCAAGCGGCGCAGGCAAAAGTACGTTGGTGAAGTTACTGGTGGGCTTATACCGGCCCCAGCAGGGAAACATTTATTACAATGGCATCAGCAGTGATGAAATTGATTTTGATGAGTTGCGTTCGCAGATTGGTTTTGTAACACAGGACACGCAATTATTTGCCGGAACAATTAAAGAAAACCTGCTGTTTGTAGCTCCCGGCTCTGCTGATGAAGACCTGATAGATGTAATGCACAAAGCAAGCTGCACTTATTTATTATCCCGAGCCGAAAAAGGTTTGGATACGATGATAGGCGAAGGAGGACTAAAGCTAAGTGGCGGAGAAAAACAACGCCTCAGTATTGCACGCGCTTTACTTCGTCATCCGCACCTGCTCATATTTGATGAAGCCACTTCATCGCTCGATAGCATCACTGAGGAAGAGATCACTTCCACCATAAAAAAGATTTCAAACGAACGCGAACAGATCACTGTTTTAATTGCACACAGGCTAAGCACGATTATGCATGCCGACAGAATTTATGTGTTGGAAAAAGGCAGGGTTGCCGAAACAGGAAGCCACTACCAATTGGTTGAAGAAAAAGGTTTATACTATGCGATGTGGCGTCAGCAGATTGGGGAGAGAAAAGTTTTGGCGACGGCTGCTGCGGCAGTACGGACTGTATAAGACTCCGGCGTTTCCTACAAATCCTTGTAACCTTGGCTTGCACTTAGCAACAAGATTACGGCCTGCTGAAAATTTATGCACTAAGCAACATGTTGGGCGTAATAAAATCAGACTTCTCAAATGACAAAAAATAACTTCACTTTTCTCATATTCATTTTGACACTTCTTAGCTGTGGACAAAATCGTCAGCAATCTCCAAATAATATAAGCACTCAAGACAGTGCGACCTCCGCTGACTTTACACAACAAGAGCAAAAAAGATTGCAAAGAGACAGCATAGAAAAAGCAGAACAAGACAAAGCTATCGGTGACATTGGTTTTTACATTTCAGAAAAACAGTTTAACAAAGAAAAGGAAGCTTTTATTAAAAAATGCAAGTTGCCTAAGTATGAATTTTATAAGAACGCCACAATCATTGACAATAAGATTGGCGGCTATGGCTTCAACAGCGTTGACGGTTGGTTTTATAAGGATAGTTTGTATAGTATAGAGCTTCGTGGTTGCTTGATTGACTATGACGAGTATAATATTGTAATGCCTGACCAGTACAATGCTCTGATGGAGTTGCTAAAATCAAAATATGGACAACCCAAAACAGATAATGGTTTCCCTAGTTGGACCTCTATAGAAAAGGGTTATTTTAGAAGATGTGCAGCGTGGGAGATAGGTGACAAAACTATTGAAGCAAGAATTTCGTGTGATGGGACACAATACACACTTAACTTAGCTGTTTTTAAACCTGCAATTGGAGATGTAGTTACTAAAGAAGCGGACGAAAAATTAAAAGAAGAAACCAAAAAAGGTTCATCAGTACTTTGACTTTACTACGCCCAATATTATCTGGATGGAACCTGTTTTTACATATAGACTTGGCGTTATCGCGGCTAGATGTAGGAGCAATCAGCAGCGGTTCGCTACTTATCTGCAGTCCAGCTTGACCGAACATTATAATACAAC
>JAABUS010004981.1_pt1 | contig 18195 bp, 13 predicted proteins | sample 5560161 | NCBI WGS metagenome assembly JAABUS01 (sample SAMN10711885, study PRJNA513376) | rock metagenome | isolation source: Antarctica rocks | place: Antarctica: Victoria Land, Trio Nunatak nord | collected 2016-01-04 | reverse complement strand
CCACTTCGGCAAGCACAAAACTGTCAGGAGGTCTCGGCAAATTGTACGAACAAAGAAAGGCGAATTTTGTTTTAGGCAGTTCTGCACAATTTGCAGTGCATACCTGACGGCAGTGTCTATGGCTTTGGTCATAAATTGTCTTACCGGATCCTTCGCGGGCTCTTTCAAGGGCTTCTTCACTGGAGCATGCACCGAAACCAGGCTCCGCGCCCCTCCATTCGATGGCAGCTCGTAATACATATAGCGTCGTTCGACGGAACAGAGTTCAGGACGTCCGTGACGAGGCAGTCACGCTCATCTGGGTAATGAAAGAATATTCGGAAAATCAAATCTGTTGCCGCAACTTTTGGCAGTTTCACTATGGTTTTGCGGCAGACATCGAGTTGTAGAATGTGTATAGCGAGAGACTGGATCGAAGAAATGTAGCGACTGACATCTACCTTCGCCACAAATTGGCTTAGTATCTGCAACGTCTTTTCTGTCTGGCCCTCGAGATGTTTCGATTCCTGCCCAACGATCTTCTCCGATAGTGATTTCACGAAGCCCCTAGTCTTGTGCAATGTACTGAGCACCATGCTAATCAGCTCGTCCGAACAGATCTTGCGCTGGTTTGGTTGGCCGCACATGATCAGGAGTGCTATTCTGGCAGACGTAAATGCGTCTGTTACCGTCTCGACACTTTTCGCGCTCGACACTGCAAGAACCACCTTTAGAGCGTCTATGCAGGTATCTTGTAGCCGGCATAAAAATTCGACCGGGATTATCTCGGACTGGCTATTCGAAGCAATCTTCTTTAGATTACGCTCAAGCTTGAGACGGACGCCATCACTTATAACAAGGAAACTCTGCCCGTCGTGCTGCAGAACCTTGAACTTCGCGCGTAGCTTAGAACGGCCGGTTGGCAGTTCGCCACAGGATTGGAAAGTACTGTGTACCTCCACAATATCCAGTATAAGGTCCTTCAACCCACTACTCGGCATTTCCCTAGCTCACACGATGGAGCAACGTATTTTTTGTTGAGTTTACGAATCGGCCAAAATGTGAACACACTTTGGAACAATCCTATTCAGGTATGTATAGCATATTCCAACATTTTTCCAAGATCAAATGGTGTCCTCTTAAACTCGGAAGCGTTTGCGCTACTTCCGCAGTCCAGTTGTATGTCAAGCGACCAGAGTAGTAAGAGGACAGAATATCGACACCACGACGGTGGTAAGGTAGGTAGAGAAATTGACGCCCTCAGCCAAGTTTTTGAATATCGAAATCTGCGTCTGTTGGCGGGAAGTTCTGATGGAACTGGGGAACAGACACTTGACCACATTCTGTGCGTGTGCCAGTCAGTAATGGCCATTGGGTTCCTCACAGCTAATGATTCTCTCAAGTCTCAACATCTTAGGTAGCAGACACACCACTACTGTCTGACTGGGCTAAGCGGAGTGCATACGTGTATCGCACGCAGTTGATCAAGATACATGTTCTTGAATGATATGCTCGCATCCATGTATTATTGAATGCTCGCATCCGTGAACCGAACGACCTTCTCACGAATCTGTCTTAGAAAGGCGTTTCGCAACATGCTATGGGAAAGGGGTTTGAGACAGTCTTCCTCTCATTGTTCATGCCTATTGCCTGCGACAAGCTTGAACCCTGCAGAAACACTGACAAACGAGACAAGAAGATCGGATAAGATAGCTAGCGAGGACGACGTGTGTAGAGGCTGGTGAACAAGGACAATGAGGCTTTGAGAACAAAGTTTGAGGAAGGGTTTTGTTATCGATGAATCAATTGTTCTCATGAATGGGACCACCACTACTAATACATAAAGGTTTCAGTTCGCATTGGGTAGGTATTCAAAGAATCAATATCTACCTCAGAGACCTCACCCAGGGAACTCTAACCAAGGCGGACAGGAGATCTTAGCCGTAACCCTGGCCCATCAGGTCAGATGCAGATTGGGAGGAGTGCACACCCATTCTCTCGAGAAACCAGATCTTAAACCAAAGTCCATGGCGCTAATCCTCGCAAAGCACGATATGTTTTTCAAAAGTTTCCAAGTACCAATCCCTAACACGAAACACGAGCATGGGACGGAACGATCGATCGCAGTCCATACGCAGACTTAAACAATAAGACCATACTAGTATCTAATTTGCCAACCAAACCAGAAATCCGTTGCAGTTACGACTTTTTAGCAAAAGCAAAAAACAGCAAGTAGAAATATATATATCAGACATGGTCAGAAAGAGACCGGAAACGGATTTAGAGGGTTCACGACCTCCATGGATGATGGGAGATGTTTGAATTTTCTTGTAGGAGCAACGCCCGCTGCGCTGAGAGTGACTACTGTAGTATTTGCGCTTTGGGGTACCGTACGCCAATAGTTCATTGGGGTAATGAGATCGCCCGATGGAGATAATAGGCTATTTCTGCCATTTTTGACCATTTTCTGTGGAGATGGGTGACAGTAAGAAGAGGTATGTAGAATCAGCCAATGGATTGATTTCCTGGGAGAGCTTCGATGGGATGGGAAAATTATGCGCGATATCGGTGTTCGACTTGAGAGAGAAAACAGTGCAGTTTGGCCGTTCCTGGATACATGAGTAACCAGTGTTTGAGGCTTCACGAGTCCGAGTCAATCTCTATTCGGGGATGGAGATGAAACTATATAGTACTATAAGGGAGATATAGATAGAGAGAGTTCTTGATCATACAAACCTAGCTTCTTCTTCCGAGGGAGTTTCTGAAGCTCGGCTTTGCAGAGCAAAGGCTACGCAGAGCTGGAAGGTACGACTTCCGCCTGGTTCTGCCCGAACCGTGCCTCAAGCCCCTTATATACCTTGGCTTTATTGGGCGAATGACAGTTGACCATCCAACGCCACACAAGGCATCTCCTAAAGACCTGTGCATCTGCATCTGATCCCAGTTCAAGAATGGTTCGATCAAGATGGAGTCGGCAGGTGACCTGATCAACCAACAACTGGCTGCAACAGCAGAAGAATTGTTCGACCTGAGAATGTTGATGCATTGAAGATAAGACCCTGTGGCATGTTCGGCGATCTATGGAGTTCGTGCAGCTGAAGTACCGCGGTCGTGGTTAGGCTAAACCCTATTCATTGCAACACATCATCTCCCGCCCGCAGCAGCGCCGCCGGCCTTGCTGGGGTGTCAGTCTTCCTGGGAGCGGATGTGTCCTCCCTATGCCCTAATGCAAGGTAAGAAGACGTTGAATCGTCGTCGAATCAGAGCAAAAAGTACAACCCTTGTCAGTTACTCCCACACCATTCTACGTAGTAGAATGTTACGAAGGAATGGATATGGAGCATGCGTAGTAAAGCAATGGAAACGTACAAAGCCATAATTTTTATCATTCCCTCCCAAAAAGGTATCTCGGATCGGAGGATCTCTCGCAGTTTTTGCCACTGCCTTGCTGAAGCAGAAGGATCTCTGATGTGAGGACTTTGCAGTAGTTTGTCCGATAGAACGTGGTACTGGACCCGACGAGGTTGGGTTGGTCAAATTATGGGAAGGTCTCTTTCCCCACCGTTCTCCCTGCAGGCTGCCATAACAAATGATCGGCGTCGCAGTCTTGAGGTTGCCCTTAGGTCCAATGCAGATCAGCTTCTAATGCGCCCTTCTAAAACTCGAAAATGCATTGAATACTACCATTCCTCTTGTTGTTATGTAGATGTGATGAGCTGAAATTGATTTCAGACATCAATATTCGCCTTGACTCTGGTATTGCTTCCCACATGAGGTATTTCACTGGCCGGTTTGTCTTTGTGGATTTCAGGGCTGCCGGCGATGTTCACTGTTGGTGCATGGCCTTGCTGTAGCCTAAAGAATGACACAGCAGAACTTCGAGAACACGTTATGCCCATGTGATGTCTGGGCTTGAAGCTTGTCATGCAGCTGTCGAGCAAAAGAGTTAGTAGCACTAGCCATGTCGTGTCATAGAAAGTCCCCTCACGGAAACCGTCAAGTCTAGCAGTCTGGTGCATAGAGCCCGTCAAGTTCTGACTTGGCGAGGCCGTAATCATCCGCCACTTGCCGCAACAGAATCGGCAACGCAAAGTCCGCTCGTAGAGTATCGCATCTGATTTCTTCCCTCTATTGTCTGTTCGTTGTCAGAGCGTTTGCACTCTGAGCAGAAGACCATTTGTCAGGAAGGAAATGATACTACGGCGCGAACAGAAGGAAATATGGACATGAATCGACTTGCACTGCCCTGCATGGTTCCACCATCCGCTCATACTCATTGGGATGTGCAGAACAAGGCAGTAGACAGTAGACAGTACTGCAGGCTCTTTCCTGCTTAAGGCAAGTTACACAGGGGCCTCACATGCCATCGAAGCGCAGTAAGTAGCAGTGGACGTGCCTTATCAAGCATTGTCATCGTATCATCTGGTAAAGCTAAGTAAGGTATGTAAGCTAAGGTAGCGTCGGACAACAAACACATGGGAAATGGAAAATGATGAAATCCCAAGCGACCGGTTGCTGTACCTTGTCACTTGTTTGTATCCGCGTCGGTAGGTACCTTAGCGCTGCGCTATGTCATGTATCGTAAACCTCATTGTCATGTATCGTAATGGTCTAATGGAGTTTCCACTTATCCTCGGACTACCATCCAATCCATCTCTTCAGCAATGGCATTAGGTACAACACCATCATCCATACGTTCCATACTTTGAACGTCAACTTGTCTCCCCGCAAGGTCCTGACGAGTAAGACCCTAGAGCTGACGATGGTGCCGAACGCGACTGGAAGTACAAATCCTACCGCCGCAAATGACCAGAAAAAAGGGCAGATGAAGGACCAAAGCATGACAGGAACCGCGATTGTCCATCTTGCAGGTCCGTCGCCCAATACCAAAGGAACCGTCCGTCTGCCACGGGCACTGTCTCCCTCTTGATCAGACATGTCTTGCAGCTGGACTGTGGTAACGACGACGGCACCGATTATCAAAAGCCAGCTATACGCCATCTCGTTGAGAAGTAAATGGCCGCTCGCGACAATCGTGGCGCCGGAAGCAAAGGATAGGTACCCAATCCCGTTGATGAGGTTTCGGATAATAGAGCTCTTATCAGCTCCACCAAGCTCATTGTACACCCAGCCAAAGAATATCAACATCACACTAGGTTTTGTGGCTCCAAGATATACGCTAAGAACGAGAGCCGCGGGATAGGCTATCAGCATCAGAATCTTGGCTTCTTCGGGTGTCAGCCGCTTCGACGGCATTGACCGCCATGGCTTGTTCAGCTTGTCTTCTTCGATTGCCTTTGGCTGTCGCTGGTTGTTAATAGCGAACGGCAGCAAGTTTATCCAGATCCAGAAGGCCACAAGAGGTAAACGGCAGATGATGAGACTGCTAGGCAAAGGGTTCACCATGAGCACTGGGCCGGACAGTGCTGTGGAAATGCCGAACGCTATCTTTGGAAAGACAATAGTCTTCAGATCGCTAAAGGTAAATAGCCAGACACTGTAGAGGTGGTACGAGAACGAGCGTGAGTCTAGTGAGTCGAGAGCTACCTTCAGAGGGATGTCAGCCATATAAGCTTCGCTCTTCATCCATTTGTCCTGTGACACCAGCAGAGCATATGTCCATCTGCCAAAGACCACGTACCTGGTTATCCTCTTTCTCGGAAAGTATCTCAATATCAGAAGCCATGGTCATCTCGTGCGTTAACATCTTGAAGTAAGGCATAATCTGTTTCCTGGTGGATGTCGGAGCGAATTGGTTTTCCAAGGAGCAGTATCCTGTGGGCGAGTTCAGGATACAACTGGTGTGCTTGACGTGTGTTCTAGTCTTGCAAAATATTCTATTTGTGCTTTGAAATTCAATACCAGTCCGTTGATCTCTGAGGTAGCCTCTAGTTGGAAGGTCTTTAGCGTGGGTAAACCCCGAATGTTCTTGCAGCAAGCTAATAGCCCGTGTCCTTGGGCTTGTCGGTATGAAATTACGGATGGCGGTGCTTAAGTGTGAATGGGGAGCAGCTATTCCACGTGATTGGATGTCAATCGTTCCATTCACCGGGAATCCCACCCACAGACCGAGCCTTTGGGCGCCTTATTCGCGCGGCAAATACCATTGCGTTGTGCGACATTCACTGCCCTGGACCCTCCTGCACTCTAAAGACTCAGTGGGAACTTAATCACTCCCCTGGGTTGCCAACAACCACTGGCAGTGGATCTAGATCCTGCCTCAGCTTTGATCCAGTTTACAGGTCAGTGCGTCACACCGAACCGCTAAACGAGAGGATACTTTATCTTAAAGAACCTTAAACCTGGAATCCTTCTCCAGGACGGAATTCTTCTCAAGGACGACAAGAAAGACGATGCATACTCTAGATCACGATCAGCATGCTCACGAGTTATTTGCAATTGATACATAGGTAAATGATTCTTTTGTTACTTCGGATCGGGGCGTCCCGGCTCCTAACATTTATGCTTGCTGGCTATCTGCTGAGGTCCAGTCGGGACATCATCGTCTGTGAATCTTTCTTGCACAGCCCCAGATACGGTTGTTCTATATCCCATTCATTGTGTCGTAGCACTAAGCCCATTTGCCGAGCCTTGTTGCGGCAACGGCGGGTATTGAGTCTCATGGTGTAACTCTCATTCATCAAGAGCTTCATCAAGAGCTTCATCACGAGGGCCAACGAACATCACGCTCTGCTCCTTTGTCCCTCACTGTTCACTCACGGGGTCACCGGGCACTTCTCGGCATGGCACAATTATGAGGAGATATTCTAAGTTGAACCCTGAAATATGTTTACTTCTTTCTTACAATCATCCCCAATAGAATCACACATCCCTCAGGCCCTAAGCTTGGCAGGTCCTCAACGACCCAGCCGTCAGAGACATATAGAACGATGTACGCTACCTCCAGCGGCGCTTAAGCCGGCACAGGACAACGCCAATCACGATAGACCTTGGCACATCGTGGACATACCTCTTACTACCAAAGATCTAAGGTGCTCTACTTCTCTTTATCACCCGATCAACCTTGTTGTTCACTTCTTCAGATACCAAGTAGCCGCATCACAGCTACACCCACCAACCCTCCAAATAACCTCCCAACCTGCCATAACCCCCTTCACACCACTCCTCAGTTCCCAATACATCAGCTCGGACATCACCAGAAGTTCTCACATCCGAAATAGTCCCCCTTCGCATGCTCAACAATGGCGCAACTCACAAACGCTGTCGACGTGTTTCATCGGGGCCTGGCATGAACTTTCGTTCTGGCTGCTTCACTCCTTCTGCTTGCCTGTTTTTTAACATGTGGAGTATTTCAGACTTTACTACGAGATTTATCAGGACGACGGAATGCAACGGAACGCTCAACAATCACAACCCCGCTCTAGTATGCCAGTCCCCTTCCACTCCCCAAAAACACCCACACTCCCGATTAAAAGCCACCAGCCTCAACCCCTAGAAGCCCGTAGCATCTCCCCCCTCTCCGCCATCTTTCCCTAACCCAAGAAGAGCACAATCCCGCATCTCCTCCGCCTTCCTTCACCACGCTCCTATAGCCCATAAAAACTGCGTTCATTGCTATCAAGCACGGAAGAAGGGAGAATAGAAAAACCCCAACTGCCGCTGGCGACTATTAACACAAATTCATAGAGAAAAAAAACCGGATACCGTCTACCACCCACCTACATACCTCTCTTTGGGGGCCAACCTAAACCAGCCCCAACTGTTTCCCATCCGCGTCTCTTTCGCAATCGTGCCTCGTTTGGAAGCTCATACCACGAGCACCTACCTAACCAGTCCTTTGTTGTTGCTCACTCATCATACGCGATATAGGCGCTACAATGTTATAAACCCGATGTCCCCTGCTCTTCCTTTCCCACACCTCCCTCCCCGCCCGCTTTCCTCCTCCACCCAAATATATATATATATAATCCCGCCCTTCCTCCCCTCCTTTTTCCATCAGCTAGTCCCCCATCACCTCCCAACCATAATTCTCACACCCAACTTTCCCACCACCAAAAAAAGAGAAAAAAAAGGAAAACTAGCCACAAACAAACACGACATCCCAAACATCAAACCCTTACAATTCCCATCACAGTGGGAAAACTTTGCTCTACCGCAACACACTCGCCTCGCATCCCTTCCTACCCTCCCTTCCCCACCCCCCTCGTTGACGTCCCCAACTACCACCACCACCACCACCCACCACAAATCTCACTCCCAACCTCCCAACCTCCCAACCTCCCAACTTCTTGGAAAGAACAAAAGAATTAAAGAACAGGAGATGGGAATGTTGGGAATGTCGGTGGTAAGAGCGTGGGAGTGAAGTGGGGTGGGTTATGAGTGCATTGGATATTTTTGAGATGGGGGTGGGGATGGATGGGGATGGGGATGAAGAGAGGTGGAGATGGGGCATGGGGTGGTAGTGGAGGAGGAGAAGGGGGGATAAGGAGGAAAGGGGTGGGATAGGGGAAATGGGAGGGGGGAACCGAGATGGGAAAGGGGAAGATGGGGGGGGAAGGAAGGTGGTGGGATGACGGGGAGCTGGTGGCCGGAGCAGTGGTGAGAACAATGTAGCTAATACGCGTATGCTCACGACTCTCCTCTTTCTAAGAAAAATAAAAAAAACCTTGCAAGCAAGCATTCCCATCTCGATACGATCCTCGACATCATCACCAACCTATCCACCAAACCAAACCATCCCTTCACCAGCCATCTCCCGTCGCCAACGAACAAAGCAAGGGTACGAGTACGGGTGCGAAGCGGATAGAAGCATAGCCAAGACATTGAGGGGTGTATTTTCCCCCAAAAGGTAATATTTATAAATAATATATACACCACCCAGCAACCAAAACAACGGCACGTTTCGCACCAGCGACCGTTTTGCACATTTCTCAATCCAGTTGAGGAAACAAAGAACGGGGGTGTAGCAGATACGCCGACTCGCTGCTATCGATCCTACAGAAGAGCCGCCATCAATGGGGTTGAAGAAACTATAGGAAAAGATTGCGTATGCGTGTGCGTGAGAACGCCTTTTTTCTTTTACCCAGCCAGAACCAGTTCCCCGGCAACAAACGCTCGAGAGGAAAAGTGGGGAAAAAAAGAAATTGTAGTGGTACATGCGCTTGCAAGTCGTTGCGTCCTAAAACCGTATATTAAGAACTTGCGATGAAAAAGAGAATCAGAACATGGCAGCCGACGCCGGCACATGGCTCCCCTCAAGATGCACCGGCGGCGCATACGGCGCAGCCGGCGGATGATGAAAAGCCTGTAAAGGCGCCGAATTCGGCGTATGCGGTGATGGCGAATAAGTAGGTACGGCCGGACTCGGCGCCGTCATGGCATACTGCCTAGCTTTCGCGGCAAGGTTTCCACCCTCACTCGACGTCTTGCGAAGCCTTTGGCGCATCTTGGACTTTGGTTCGCTCTCATCGGCGGAGAAGGTACTTCTTTCTTCGTACGGGTCTTCGGGGTGGTCCGTTGGGGCCGGGGCGGGTCCGTCGGCTTTTTCTAGCCGGCCCAGCGCTTGAAGAAGAGTTTGGGTGCGTTTGCGGCGGGGGTTGAGCGGGGGGATTGGGGGGCGGGACGAAAGAGGTTCCATGCCGTTGCTGAGGCTGGCGCCTGGAGGGAGATTGACGGTGCCGACAGATGAGGTGCTAGAAACAAACCTTGGTTCGGATATGTCATGTTTGTTGACGGAGTGTTTGCGGTAAGTTGGTGTGCGGCGAGTATTGTAGGATTCTTGGGAGGTGATCATTGTAGGCGTGATATAAGGGTCGACCGGGGAGGCACCATGCGAGGAAGATGTTGATGACGTGGAGTACGGGGATATAGGTGGCTGTCTATGCGAACTACCACTGTTGGGTGTAGTGTTCTTTTGACTCGGCATAGGACCTCTGTTGTCAAAGTACCCTGGCGTATTGCCTCTACTATTGCTTCTCATCCTGCCGGACATTGCCGACTGTGATCTCTCTGCAGGGGACTGGTGACTTGCAATACTCGCCATGAGTTCCTCTGTTGGCCTGAGGGCACTGGTAGGTTCTCGAGTCTGCGACATGTTCGGCTGATAGCCGTTAATGCGATCTCGTTCGGCAGCCGCTCTTGCAGCAAAGCTATGCGGTTGGCTGTGCCACGTCTCCGATGGTCTTTCGGATGCGTCGGGGCCAGCTCGGCCAGCTCCAGGACGTCTGGCCGACGGAGGTGAAGGTCTCCGATGAGTAGTGGCCCCACTCCGTTCATTGCTGGGCTCACGAGGTCGCTGCATTCGAGTGTTGTCTGGAGGTTGGCGTCCTTGAGGCTCCCGTCTTGTTTGTGAATGACCTCGAGAAGCGTAACGATTCGACTGGTTATCCTCTCTTTTGAAGAAACTCTCTTGGGAAGGCCGCGACGATAAACTCGTCGAACTTGAATTCGCACTAATACCCAACATCTTCATCGCTTTGGAAGGTTTATCTTTTCCAACCAGAGAGCCTCCACTTGTCTTTGACCTGAGAACTCCAAATGGAATACCTGCCTTTGCAGGGCTATCATCGCGGTTGCGAGCCCCAGGCATGGGGCTAGCAGATCTACTGTCTGGTCCTACAAAACTCTCCAGCTTGCTCTGGACCATGCGTCGTCTCTCTGCTAGCTCCATGGCAAGGCCTTCCCGCTCTATCTCTGTCTCTGTACTTCCGCCTCGGGCGTGATGAGCCTTCAATTGCTCCTGCCAGGACGGAGTGTTCGAGGATTCTTGGCTTCGACGAGGTGCTTCACCGCCAAGAACCCGCTGTGCTTTATCAGGACCGTGCATCTGTGGACCTCTTGAGAATTCGTGGTGCCTCGGTGCATTCGTTATGTCAGGGGCGATCCGTATTCTATTCGCCAAAGGTGGCATAGCTTCGTCGCTCATATCTTGTAGCGGCTCTTTCTTACTTTGCTCGACTATTCCATTGTCTTGAACCCACGTGCTTTCTCGGAAAAATGTCTCCGATCGCCCCGATTGTCGCGGGTGATCTCCCGGATAGTAATTGTTTTGAAGTTCAGCGGGAAATTCCTCTACCAAGCCAGGAGATTGCTCCGGATATATAGACGACTGGCCGCTATGATTGCGCAGGTGCGCATGTACGAGGCCGCTCAAGCCGTTCGCAGGGCCTAGGGTGGGTGAATCAGCATCCAGGTATGTTGCTTTGACCTCGTCCAATGTAGAAGCACGCCGCGCTTGCGTTATCGTCGTCTCGCTCCGGTCATCAAATGCTGTGTCTTCCGGCAGGGCCAGGCCACTGTTGGTGCTTTGGTGATGGTCCGAAGTGGCTTTCAGGTTGAAGGGCTTCTGTGGCTCTGGGATTGGGACTGTGGCGCTCGCTCGGCTTTGATACTCGGATTGGCCGTGCTGCGTTGCATTCGTTTCCGTTTCTGTATCACTCTCCGTCGGAGACCCCAATTCACTGCCGCTCATGCCAGCCAAGAAGGTGCCATTCATAGATGGATGACATTCTATACCAACGTTATAGCCTGCTCTGTGGGGACTGTTGCTTTCAGGTACGATGCTCAACGCATGATCGTTGGTTTGACGTTCTTGCTGGTGTTTGAATGATTCTGTTCTCGATTGCATGCTCGAGAGAGAGTTTTCGCGAGTACGACCAGACATCTGTTCATCAATAGATGGAGCGTGCGGAGAAAAGGGTCGTGCAAGAGGAGGTGTTTCTCGACCTTGCTGTAGCTGGAGCTGACGTTGTAAATATTGCTGCTCGTTGTACTGCTGTTGTGGTTTGTTAAACGCTCCCAACGCCGTAGCTTTGCCCAGATCATTTGGCTCCAACGCAGAGACAAGAGTTGCATCGGGACTTGGAGTCATCAGTGGGCTCAGAGGAGGCGATCTACCATAGTCATATTCATTTTGACTGGGTGATCTAGCTCGCATCTCTTCTGTCAGGCCAAGATCCAAATCCGCCATCCTTGGTGGCGTTGCAGACGGAGGCGGACTACCGGCACGGAAGCCATTAGACGCATACAAGGGACCCGTTCGCTGATAACGGTCATGCAGATTCGTGGCGCTTCTGGACTGCTGCACGTTCATCGACGGTCCTCCGATAGTTCGCTGTCGATGCAATGACTCGAGCCTATGCATAGCCGAAGACTGTTGTTCATGCATCTGTTGATCGAGCCCTTGGCCATAGAGCCTTCTGGGCTTAGGCATCGGTCGATCAGGTCCATGTGAATGTATCGATCCCCGAGTGGAAGGCAAGTTGATGTGAGAAGAGCCATTTGCATTCCTTTCGTATATAGACTTTTGCGAAGCAACCGAGGTAGCAGCTGTTGACGTGCGAGGCTGAGAAGGCCCAGAAGTTGTAGAAGACACAGTCTCTCGATTTCGATTGTAATTCGCCGGAGGTGAATTAGATCGATCATGCTCCTTTGACGTGCGTGTGTTTTGCCGTGCCTGTTCTTCTCGTTCGCGCTCTTGCCTTGCTCGATCCCGCAGCTTTTGGAAGGCAGACGTAGCGACATCATCCCCGTAAAGCAACTTCCCACCCATACCCTGCCCAACAGGCGACTCGCCATCGTCATTGCTGAGATTTTTCGACGATGCTGAGGCTCCAACAGGAATTTTGTATATCTTCTGCCTTCCGCCAAACAGGGTGTTGCCTTCGCCAGGCCTTGACCGACTCATCACATTGCCACTGTGAGAAGCATCATCGTCCGTACCATATCCGTCTGTTGCGCCTGACCCGTAAGAATTGGTCCTTGTGTATGATGCGAACGGTGGACGAATGGAGTCCCGAAGCGAGTCAACCTCGGTGATATCGGTGAGCCGGCTGTGACCGAAGAGGTCCAGCCTCGACGCCCGCTTCGGAAAGAGAACGCTGTCGTCGTTGGCTTTTCCTAGCTTGGAGTTTGGGTCATCCTGTTCACGTAACATGCTGAACCTGGCCGAGAGATTTGGCATCAGGAGACTGGTCCGAAAGTCATCCGACGGAGGCAAGGCGGCTGAAAGGTCGACCTCCGGCTTTGGTTCTGGCTGGGCTTTCTTATTTCGCTTGAAGGTTCTTGACGAGAATGTTGGCAAGGGAGGAACATCCGAGTCGGTCGACGGCCTCCGCAATGCTTGCGCATCCTGCGCTGGCTTCTTCTTTGATCGAAAGCGATTCATCCCGACAGAAGGAGGCAGGAGTCCTGGGTGTTGTAGGCAACTACGCTTGACACCATCGACCTATCAGCGAAAGGCACTTCTTTGACAATGACCCAGTCATGAGGTCCATGGTCTTGAGAACTCACCAACTTTCCTTCACTCTGAATGCTGCTAAAATGATAATAGTAAGATCTTCCAATGCATTAAGAGCTAGCCGGAGTCTTTGGTCCAGGGAGTAGAGAATGTAGCTTGGAAGAGAATGTCCGAATACAATTGCAGCTCCAGCTGCACGAACGGTGAAGATTGGCGGCTGGGATTGAAGTTCTTTGGAAAAAAGTGAGTGCGAAACCGCGGTGGTTCAGCACCCTCCGTAGTCAGGCACTTGTAGGGGCGGATGGTCGATAACCCCTGGTTAGTACGCTCAACTTTCGAATGTCTGGTAAATGAGCGTGCGGGCAGGACAAACGCGCAGCGTGATCTCGTCAGGACCCAGGACTCAGGACTCAGCTAGCAGCAGTCGAAGTTGAAAAGGATCGAGGCCTTGGTGCAGCTCGCGGAGAATAATTTAGACGGCAAGAATAATGTGAGCGTCAGAGTGTGTGCAAATTGAACGGAGCAAAAGGGGGTTAGGGTGTGAGCTTGTCTGGGGTGCACGAAAAGGATAGGGACGGGGTAGCGCGTTCCTGACTACGTCGGTTGAACCTTGTAGGGGACTTCTCCTGGTGGTCTAAAGGAATCTATCTAACCCATATCATGATATAAAACCTAGAACAAGATGAGATGGGAATCTTGATCAGACAACGTTTGACGGGGGTGTTTTGGGCCGAGATGGGCTATGGAATGGAGGAAGCGGCAGAGGTGGAAAAAGCAAGGCCTACAACGTGTGGCGAATGGTGATGTCAAAACGTCTTTCTGGTCATTGATGGGGGATGTGTAAGGGATCTTTTGCGAGTTCCACGAATCCTCGTCCGGATTCCAACATCCAACGCTCTAGTAGATAGTGACTCGATCCCTCGAGGCCGCAATGGCAAAAATGATTATAAAGATCAGAAGATTAGAAGATTAAAAATCCGATCCAAAAAGCCACGCATCTCACAAAAAAGACGATGATTGAAAAGTCGGTTACGGGAGTGTCCGATTGGGCCGTTGGGAAATAAGTCAGCTCCCCCTATCAAAAGCTACTGTACTCGTACTACTGTGGTACTCCCGTTGGTGAAACACCAAAGCAAAACTGGTCCCTCATCCCCGGGGACGCTGTTGGTGTTGTGCCAATACTGTGGTTGACTAAGCCCTTAGCCTACCAGAGCACCAGGAGTAGGTGCCAGTGTCGCGTTGTCGCCCGTTCTGTCGGTACCCTTTGGCCTCTGCCCGTCTGTCACTTGGTGGGCCGGGCGTGTGGAAGATCTTTCGTTGTCCATAGAATAGAATGTAAAATAATCATACGAAAGTAAGCCCGTGCGATTTATCCAGACTCGAGTCGCACAAGATTATTTATTGGATCAAACAATGAGGACTCAGATGTGACCATCCCCCCCCCCCCCCAATCCACGGTTGCTCGTGCCGAAGGGCAAATAAGCCAGATGCCAGGATCGCCAGTTGATTCGGCAGGTACCACTATGTAAGGTAAGGTACTCCGTATGTACCTGTCGTTTGAGAGTAAGCAAGGGATGGGTGCTGTATGTCCTGCGTGAGGCAATCGTGTACTGACTCTACTGCCGCCAATCCCATAATCTCTACACGTTGACGCAGGATATTCGCAGAAAGACTTTGCATGCTCGAATGCCCCAAGACTGGGGGAAGTATGCGACTGGTCGAAGGAACAAGGACTTCGCCGTGTCAACAACGCGACGGTTGACGCCAGATTTGGAGTTTCGCATAGGCTAGAAGGGATTTGGTGGAAATTGGGAAACGATGGATGAGCACATCACGTTATACAGTAGACTATGTAATACGTTGAACCCGATTCTTCACAGCTCATCTTTCGGTGCAGCTGCGCTTGGTTTCCCATTGCCCGCAGCACTGCACACAGCGGGCGTTCCAACTTCCATTCGATACACGCACTTCTCTTCTTCCACCACCCTCCACACCTCATCCTTCTCAGCACATGCCAGCACCACCAGCGTGCTCCGATTCGGTCCGTTCCAGCAATGCTGCCCGTTCTCATACCTCAGCGCAACCCTCTCTCCCGATCCCAGACCTTTGCCGTCGGGCGGTAGATCATCATCAACCATGATTGAGTCGATCCGGACGAAATCTCCCAGACTCGTCTCTGCACCACCTTTTCTGGATTTTTGCTTCGTTCTATCAAACCAACAAACTTCGTAGGTGTACTCGCCAGCATCTCTGGAAACGCATTGACCTTTGAGCGCTCGGAAGATGTCGTCTTGGCCATAGTCCTTATCCAAGTCTTCTTTGTCACTATTGAGCTGGTTCTGGAGATTATTCAAGTCGTCTTGACCTGCTTTGAGCGCGTCGCGGGCATCCGTGACTGCCTTCGATTCAGAAGCGTCTGGATTGTGAGAGGCTGCGAGGATGCCGTTCTCTACGAGAAGAACCCGTAGATCTCGTAACTTCTGGTCAAGCCATTCCCGAGCCGCTTTTGGAAGGTATTCCTCAAAGTTGTAGACTGCATAACGTTAAGCGTCTGCCTTTCCCTGTAGACCGGGGCACGGTCAACTTACGAGCAGCCACATCGTCCTCATCGTTATCCTCCCATTCTTCCCATTTGATTGCCCCAGTCTCGCCATCAGGTTTTGATATTTCATCCAAGTCTCGATCATGAGCGGGACCTCCGTCTGCTGGCTTGTCTCGGGCTGCGTAGTCCTCCCAAGCTCTGACTGCTCGTTTGACACCTTCGTCGTTGAAATTGGGGTTGTACTCCTCCTTAAACTTGCTTAGAATAGCCTCCAACTCGGTGACCCTGGCTATGCTGATATCGCGTTGCGCCCTTACGTCCATCAACGCCCCTCTAAGCTCGTCTATCCGATCCTTGGCCAACCCGGCTAGAAGGCCGACCTTGCTGCCCTTACCGGGAGTTTTAACAACCTTCCCCCTTTCTCTCTTCTCAACCTCGGCCAGAGCCACCTCTAGCCCCCCAACCTTGATGGTAGTTCCTTCAATCTGAGTCTGTAGCGATTGTAACCGATCTTCCATTTCCTTCCTCAATATTGCTGCGCTAGCCACCAATTCCTTTCTCTTCTTTGTCGCAAGCCCCATCGCTCTTTGATTCTGCTCATCCTGTTTCTTCCACTCTTTGCCGATTTCCTTACACCTGTTCTCACACTTCGTCCCCCCTACGTGTTGCCATTCGTCGCTACCATCACAGCAGGAATCGTAATCGCAGACGCCGTCATTGACGCTCAGGAATGGGGTGTAGCTCGGTTGGTGGCCTTTGTTCTTACAGTAGAACCCTGGAAGGGCAAGGGAGATATTTGAATCGTAACTCGATGCATCACTCAGTAATTGCGGGGAGAGATGGGACAAATACGAGCAGGCGGAGGTGCCAGGCTCGTCAGACCCATCGGGGCAGTCGCAGTAATCATCGTTGACTTGCGATGGGGATAATTTGATTGAAGGGTTGGAAATACACGTGAAGCTGTCAGTAGACTTGAAGAATTTAGCGACTGAAGATCGAATCCGTTAGTGACTATGGTGGTTGAAAGGCATAGTTCGTAATAGGGGGGTCTTACACTCAGGGCTAACACCTCGAGGTCGAGCTGTCTCTGCAGCCTCAACAGAGCAAATTGCAATGCTAAGCTGGACCAACCATTCAAGATTTCTCATCTTCGAACAAACAATTTCAAAGCATCCAATGCAATCACACAGTGCGCCGGGAGTGAAGGTCAAGATAGGTATCAAAAGCGGAAAAGAACAGAGTTCCGTTTCTCGCTTAGCGGATCAAACAGTTCAGAGAAACAAATGGCCAGCATGAGAGCTTCAAGAGGCCACTCCATGCGTCTGGCTAGCTGCAAGATAATTCAATTATCACAGGGAGTTTTGATTCTCAGATACTATGTTATATGTTATTGATCTACTGAAGACAAGATGTCTATCCTATTGCACCTCCTTCCGGGGCCCCTGAACTCCTGAGTATTCTTCATGATCATTATCGCTTTGCGCCGGCAGGTATCGAGTATCCCCGGGTCATGAAGTCAATATGCTTTTCATCCATCCCATTCTTCGAAGAGAATAAACTCTTCAGGTTGTCATTTTTGCCCATCTTCCGTCGTTTGTTTTTCGCCTGCTCTTCTGCAAGAACCTTTGCAGTGAGCGAAGCAGTATCTGCATTCTGGATAGCAACACTTCCGAGTTTCATGGTATTATCAGAGTGCGAAACTACTGGTTTTGTGCATTCTTCGAACACGTCCGAAACTGTGGCGTGTACGATCTGAGCGTCCTTCTTCCTCTTCTTTGCTGTTCCGGGGGCTTTCTTTAGAGAATGCGTGAGACCCTGCTCCCTTAGTTTCTGTGCACGTTGTTGAAGGCGCTCTTTTTCTGCGGATAATGTAGGGAGGATTGTTATCACGTTGTCCTTGGTATAGGGTTCATTACACTGGCGAAAGTCAACAGCATGCTCACCAAGCGTGTGTTGTACGACTCACCTGTAAACAATTCTCTCCAGACATCTCCTTGACGGCGCTTTCCAGGAAGGCATGACCGCAGGGTACTAGATATACAGCCTTTATCCCAGGTCCCAGCTTCTTGTTGGTAATCGGACAGACCAACTTCAACGGACTTGCTTTCGAATTCCCCTTCCCCTTCTCCTCCTCTACTTGGAATTGGACTTCCACCACATCTCGGAGGCTTTTCAGTCTCGAGCTAAAGTCGTCTTCAGTGCTGGTTTTGCTCTTGAGCGAAGACTCGGTCCCCGCAGCTAGCAAGTATTCAAGAACGCCATCTTTGCTGTACAGATTCCCTAAGCAGTCAGAGACTATTGGTAGTGATAGTGGCTGGTGTGAAATTGGGTCAGTAGTCCAGTAGTGCTCTTGCTGTTCTTTCTGTGTTTCTTTCACTTGCGTTGTTGAGGGATTGCGTGCAGCTTCTTTGACAAGTTCACGGCGAGTGGGTATACTATCATGAAGCTGGTTAGCTGGGGTACCGAAAGCGAAGTA
>JAABUS010004980.1_pt1 | contig 18201 bp, 30 predicted proteins | sample 5560161 | NCBI WGS metagenome assembly JAABUS01 (sample SAMN10711885, study PRJNA513376) | rock metagenome | isolation source: Antarctica rocks | place: Antarctica: Victoria Land, Trio Nunatak nord | collected 2016-01-04 | reverse complement strand
TGACGCTGCAGAGCTACTGCATAGACAATTCCTGAAGCACATACTTGGTGTTAGGGACAGTATTGCAAATGTCATCGTACTAGCTGAATTAGGCCGTTTCCCTTTGTGTTTCCATTGGTTGCAACAAATTTTGCGATATCATAATTGCATCAACAATCTGTCTGATGATGAACGTCTCATCAAGTGTGCCTTTGTTGAGAGCATGCATGATCCGGCACACCTTTTTTGGAGCCATAAAGTTCACAGCTGGCTCCAGGGTCAATCTGTAGGTTTGAGCATTGAGGATGATTCAGACGTGAGTAGTGTTATTGGCAACGCCAAACACCATTATGCACAGACATGGCATCAGAGTAGTCTCAGCAGTGTTGCTAGGTACCAGCCCTTGCAGCCAGAATATGTCCTAGCACCTTACCTTTCAGCAGTCAAGGGCTTCAAGAACCGAAAACTCATCAGCAGATTTAGATGTGGATGTCATGGTCTTCATGTAGATACTGGTAGGCTTTTGCCTTTGGCACAGCAGGTGCCTAGGGAACAACGTCATTGTGTTTTCTGCGCTTCTGGTTCAGCAGAGGATGAACATCATTTTGTGTTTGATTGCCCTGCACACTGTGTCATCAGGAACAGATTCACAAACATATTTTGGAGCCCAGCCCCTACACTGTCTTCTTTTTTTACTCTACATGATCCCCAAGTCATAGCTAGGTTTTTGAAGGAATGTTTTGAACATAGGAACACCCTGGTGGCAGCACAAACTGGACATAACCTTTAGTTTAGCTTAGGGTGCATCAGCTGTGAACATTATTGTTTTCGTAAGTGCTTTAGAACAGTTGGATATCTTGTTTGACATTTTCAGTGTACTGGTCCAATGGTCATGGTTGGCCCCAACGACCTTTAAAATCTAATGAATGAATGAATGAAGTTGGCCAGCCAACAAGTCTGATCGCTCGTTGGCAGAGCCTCAGCAACCCTGCCTAGTGTCATTCATACAATACGATACAACACAATATGAATATGATACGGTACGTACGACATCACATCACAAGATTTTTGCGCATGTATACACGTAGCGGGACAACACCACAGCAACACATGGATGAATATCCATCTAGTACAATGGTAACGCAGATCAGCAAGCAATTACAACACAGCTAGTACAGTTAGATATGAAGGATTAGATCTGCAGATGCAAGGACTGGCAGACTGCATCTGAGAAAGGGTCAGATTATCCCTACCTAGTGAGTTTCAATCCAGCACAAAACGCAAGCATTATGATGTCGAGCATGCCAAAATATCATTGTTCAACATGCAAGTTGCACACACCTGCTAGCCCAGAAGACAAACGTGCAAATGCAAAGACATGAGGGTGAAATCCACAGTGTGTCACACGCAAAGGTCACAGCTGGCCGGGTGACCCAGACAGAACACTTTGGCTGCATGGGAATGAGCTCGAGCAGCCATCACAAACTCTAGGAATGAAGCAGTAAGGAGTTGAACTCAATGTGGGCGAGACAAACTAACATGCAGCACTACATGGCTGGCTATCATTGCCCTTGAATGTTGCCTTGCTCCACAGCCATGACCGTAGACCCTTCAGATCCGGAGCTGCTCTGTGATGCCACACCTTTTAGGAAGGGTATGTGCACATCAATATGGTCATCATTTGCCAGCACCTCTGCATGATACGCCTGCAGCAACGTCCAGTGAGGCTTTGTGTCCACTGTGTGTGCTGAAGCCAATACCTGCTGCTGGCTGGGTTGATTACGCTGCCTTGCAAGGGCCTCCAGCATGTGGTCAATTTGGATCAGGTATGGGTAGGAATGCACATGGATCTGCGCAAATTGCTTGATGGTGAGTACCTGCACGACACAATGAACATGACAGTGAGATCACACAGGCAGCCACTGTTAAGCTTTGCTTAACCCTAGCCTGACACAGACATGGGCTGTCTGGTACCATTGTGTGAGAGCAAGCACTCCGACATAACGTGAGACATCTGATGGGGTGTTTGTCCTATGCAGCTATTCCTGCATGCCTGTTGAGATAATCTGCATATTCAGATGTACATAATCTACCCCACTGATTGCTTGTGTTACAGACGTGACTCGCATTAGTTGTTACATGAAAGCACATGAAATCTGATTGCGATCTACATAAAGATAAAGTGATACGCATTGGGGCTCCGGCCTTGAAGGAGACAAGAGACAACACAGTCAAAGCAGCAAGGGTAGCTGCAGCTCTTTTCAATCCTGAAATGTCTGTACTTTTACAGAAATGTCCATCCTACACTGGAAACCTAAACTCAGAAACGCCTGGGGACAGTAAATTCACTTGGGAGATGTTTTAGGCAACAGCCACATTTGCAGAAACTTCAGATGCAGAAACTTTAGATGCAGAAACTTCAGATGCAGAAACTTCAGATGCAGGAGAACCTGAGCGTTCTAGCTGTGACAGTATTGCCCCTGGCACACACCACTGCAGGACAGACAACTGAGCTGGGGTGCACAAAACATACAGGACAGACAGCTTACCCCTCTGTAGATGGCGCACATAGTGTCACTATAAACTTTGAAATCCTCTGTGCCGTTTTCCTTGATGAAGTTGGCCATTTCTGTCAGGTTTGCCACATTCTCCCTGGGGTCAGGCATCTGGACATCACTGAAGCATTCGACAGGAATCTGGGTCAGCTTGGTTTTGCGAGCATTTGCCAGCTGGCCTCGCCTGGTTGAACACATGCGCCACAGGTGGATCAGGTCCAGTATCTGGTCCTCTGAGAGCTGTGCTGCGTCCTGGGCAGCCAATCAAAAACACATCAAGACCTGCTTGCACTGCACTCACTAGTGTTGCTTTGCCACAGTGTAGCATGTACAGAATTTCGGTCTGGTTGGAGGAGGAGGAGGTGGATTTGCATCTTCAGCCGCAACCAGCTAGGTTGTACAGACATGCCTGGTTTGTTAATATTCTGGTTAAACGCATCAGCACTAAGGGGTTTGCATGTCGAAACAGTCTGGGACAAAGTTGTAGACAGTCATACAACCTTTTCAAGCACAGCATGCAATAAGCCAACTCTCTAAACCAAACAGCCCATGCTTGGGATTCCAGCAGTCAAGAAGGCCTAAATGGTTGTGACATGCGGAAGCAGCGCTGTGTTGACTGACAGACAATATAATAATACAATAATTGTGACATGAGAAAGCCGGTGCTAATCTCAAGACAACATGCAGAGAACAGCTTGGTGCCTCAACGCTGCATGTCTAGAGAAAAGTGCAAAGTGCCTGCATGCTGTTGCTGTTCCTCTGTACAAGGAGGCCAGCCTGGATGATGCAGTGACCTGCGTCAGTGTGTTGTCAACAGGCGTACAGCAGCACAGTCTCTTTGTGATTTCAAAACGACTTCAGAAAACGCTTAATAAAAGGAAAGGTTTCCTGACTCGCTGTTGAACAGCCAAAGACGATGTTTCCTTCTGTTGTGAAGCACAAAGAGCAGCAGAAGTCCTAAACCTAGCTGTAGATGACAGCAAAACTCAGACAGTGTTTACAGTCTCTCTAGCTGTGAGTGACTCTAACGGCACAGCTTGTGTCATAGCAGTATACTTTCTAGCAGTGATCTAGATATGACTGTAGGAAGCATGTTCAGACATGTACAGGTGACTGCACGTGCCTGTCCATAGGCGAAGGCACATGTTGAGTGAGTGAGTGAGTGAGTGAGTGAGTGAGTGAGTGAGTGAGTGAGTGAGTGAGTGAGTGAGTGAGCGTGCAAGCAAGCCGGCGAGCGAGCCAGCGAGTGAATGCATGGGTGACTTAATGCTGATGTCCAAAATCACTTGGTACAAGCCTTAGCTTATACAAGGACTGCATATCATTCCGACATGTGTCATATGACAGATCCATTTTCATGGAAGAAGGCATTGCAAACATGGGTAGTGATCACAAGCTGACTGTGGAACGCATCTTTGCATCCCCACAATCCAGGGTAGCAAACGCCAAGTCTCAGCTTCCACAAGAACGCTTCACACTGTCAAACACATAGCGCTGCTGATGAGTTGCTCCTTGCGTGAAATGAACATGAACCGTAGGGGCTCACCACAAGTTGACTGTAGAATGCGTCGCCAGGTTGGTGCGGAACAGGCTGACCATTATCAAGCCTCAGCCCATACAGCGCCTTGACAGTGTCTGCATTGAAATGGACGAGGCAACACACCAGGGCCGCGGCTTCCATAGATAGCTTAGTCAAAGCCTGCTCGGCCTCTACAGTCTGGTGCTCCTCTACCTCCAGCAGACATGTTCCCAGCTTCTGTATGTAGGCCTGCAGGAGAAAATGCATCCATTGGAATTGCTCTGGCTGCCCACACTGGGCATGCAAATGCTGCATTCAATTCGTTGCTGCCAGACTTGCATTCATTCACTCATTCATTCACTCACTCGTACATTCACTCATTCATTCACGCATGAACAAAGTGGAGTCAGGTACGTACAGCCTTGACTAGCGCCCTGTATGAGGTCCTGTTTTGGCAGTCAGCCTACCAAACAAAATCTGGAGGTACTCTCAACCAGACTGGACAAGTTCACGCCCAGAATGCAATGGGAGCAGAAGTGAGAGGTTACCAGGCCACAGAAAGGTAATAGACAAACTTGCGCTCAACTACGCCTGAGATGGGGAGCACCTCACGCCCTTGACAGGCTTGTTTCAGAAAGACAGGCTTGTATGGAATGCAATATCTTGCCAGTGGCTGTTGCCAGCATGCTGGCAATGTGTACAGGTGCATCTAAGTTCAATCACCATATTTGCATTTGCTATGCAGTGCATTCAAGGCTGTCTTGCTATTTGTATACAGCCCTGTACCATTCTGTGCGCAAATGCAGGGCACCAAAAGCAAAAGCCATGCCATTCATTAACAGCACATCTGATGTGACACTTGCAATGCCAACATATGCCTTGATGACAGTGAGATTTGGGAGCATACAGACAAATCCAGTGCACAGCTCTCACCCTCCATAGGCTTGAGAAGTCAGCAGGTGACATCTGGCTCACAGTGGCCACTGTCAGTGTCTGATCTTGACCCCGAACTGTGACAGCCAACTCTGGGCCCTCTGCAGTCTTTGGGACATTTGAGAAGGTATGCTTGAAGCAGTTGCTCTGCATCAGCGTACAAAGATATGAACTGCAAGCACTTCGTGTGGCATACCACTAGAAAGAGTAGCCATGCTTGTGAGCATGCATCAATGCAGTGCATGTATACAGCTGTACGACGTCAGAACAAGCTGACAACAAGCATCAGACCAGATGGTCTTCAAACCTGCATGGAAGGCTGTACGTCATCTTTAGATGGTGCCTTGCTGAGCTCTGCAACCTTTTCAAGCAGGCGGTTCCTGGCTTCTAACTCTTGCTGTCGAAGCTTGATCTGCTCAAGCTCGGTCTTGGTCTCGCTCAGCTCAGTCTCAATGTTCCGTTGCTTTGCCTGTGAACAGTGTCACAGTGAAGCAAAGCCCAAGGCCTGCTTGCAAAGCAAGTCAGCCCATCGAAGTACCTTCTGTCGCTGCCGGAAACGCTTTTGAGCTTCACGTGACACAGCAAGTTTGCGGTCCTCTTTGCTATTTGCACGCTTGGGTTGTACTACAGCTGGGAGGTCATCTAGGAAGTTTGCTGTGCCGCTTCCCACGCTGCCGAGTTGCACCGCAAGAGGATCTGTCGTTTGCCCTTGCGCAGGCAGGTCTGAGTTGGCAGCGAGATTCCAGAGCTCAGATGGAGTGTCCCACAGAGATGCAAGATCGCTAATGGGCTCTAGCGGTGCAGCATTCCAGCCTGAAAGTGGTTCTACATGTTGTGACTGAAACTGCATGATCAAGCTGCCACACGTCTTACGAGATGCATGCACTTTTCCAACCCTTGCAAGTGTTGCTTTCTGGACCGACAATTCGCAGATATCTGAGCTGCGTGCAACAATGATGTGCGCTGCTCGGGACACTGACTTCCAGTCTGAACGTTATGTCATGCTTGGAGGAAGAGGTATGCCGAAGATTCGAGCTGGCGTTATGACACTGGAACCATTAACATTGGAACTCTCGATCTGATCTGTGACACACAAAAAGTCACACAAAAGCGGTTGGGAGGCATTGGTGACATCTGCGTGCAGTTGAACTAGATCTTGATTGCCTGCCGGCATGTCAGTCTCCACTGGAGTCGCTTGCAACAAAATGGCGAAGCTGCTTGCTGGACGTGCTGGTACGCAGACGACTCTGAGTCACAAAACAAGTCTGGCGGGTCCTTCACGGCTTCTTCGTTGACACGCTAGCTTGAGTTTCTGCAGGAAATTGTTCCTTAAACGACTTGCCACTGACTCTGCTGTACAACATCTGTGGCAGTATGGACATCGAGAGCCAGCGGAACCTCTTTATGGTCAGTTCATATCTGTACAGCAAGTGGTCTATGGACGTCTCACAGCAAGACCACAACTGGCATACCCTCAGCAGCTGTATACAACTGCTTGAACATACAGCAGCAGCAGGAAGCTGCGACACAGACAGGACATCCATCAAAGCTTATCTCGCAGACCAGAGTACTGCACAAATTTCACGCTTGCAGCAGCAGAACCTGTTCATTGTGGTGGTATCTCAGAAGGGTGTGAAAAACTCAAGGCGGCACCCTCGAACTGTTTGGGCGGGTTTGACACTGCAACTCCTGTGGCGGAGGTTGGCTGCTAGTCCTGGCTTGCTCAGCGCCAGCATGACTTTCGCATCAAAGCCTGCACTTGACTGGCACAAGCTGAAAGCCTTGGCTCAGAAGCTGTTCAGCCTCCTATGCGAAAGTGAAGGCTTTCTGCTTTTCTACCTGCCATCAGCATCAACAGACAATCATGCTCTGTCAAGCCTGCTCATCACACACTTTTACAACAGCTGGACAATTGATCACCAAAAGTGCGTTGTCTTCACCCCAGAGCTGAACTTTGACATGATGCCACAAGATGTCATCTCTATAGAGGCAAGAGTTTTCAGTGCAGGGACTGAACAGGCAGTATTGCTTAGAAGCACTTACTCTGCGTGCCAGTGTGCTCGATTCACTCCAGACAATCAGCACAAAGTGAACTTTGCATACAGCAGTAATGTAGACATTGATGCTTGGGCGGCACAGCAAGCAGCAAGACTAGATGTCGACTTTGACGTTTATGATGAATTTTTATGATGAATTTCTATGCCTACCGCCCCCCTATTTTTAAAACTACAATGTTCTTGCAATTGCAGCTGTTTTCAGTCAGCCACCCCAGTGGATACGGCTGGCTTTGTGACACTCCCACTGACTGAGTGCCATGATGCATTGCACTCGAATACATTGCTTGCCTATGATGCGTGTTGCAGCAACAGTGATGTTATTAAGGTGTTGGCAGTCACGAAGATACCTCCTAAGTGAGCTGAATCATCACAGTCATGTGAATAATTGTACTAGTAATCCCGGAATCCCATATACAAACTTGTACGTGTTACATGTGGGTTGTGCTGCCATGTAACCTCCATTTTTTAATGAGCTATCTACACTTGCACAGCAATGCTGGCATTGTAATGCAAACTCAGGCTGTGCTTTCTCTCAGCAGCAAAACCGAAAACAGTGGTTTCCAATGCATGTCAATGTCCCTGATTACTTGCAGCAGCTGGCTCAGGTACCTCACCAAGCTCTCAAGATACATCTTCGTGTGATGCATGCTTGCATACTCTTCTTTCCCATTCTCTCCTTTGTTGTCAACATTTCAGTGCCCAGTGCGTTCCATTGTGTTCAACCTCACTTGCCATTTCATTACTATACAGCACTCCCTTGACCTGCAACACCACCAGTGCTCATTTCACGAATATGGAGTTGCAGTCCACAGCACCCAAGGTGACGCTTTCCTGCATTTGTGTACTATGACTATTTGTTGCTTAAACAGTCATCAAGACACTGTGTGGTATCCATAGATGCGATGCCTGTTTGCTCCGTTGTCCCGACATTGTTGAGAGTACGCACAGATGTCATGGCAGTTAAGGTGATGCAACCAAAAGCAAGATCAGGAGACAAGACTCCATTCAGTATGACAGGTGTCAATGTGAACGAGAAATAATGGGGCAGTCACCATTGTGATCATGGCTTTTCTCATGGCAGTCTCCTCAGGCCACAGCATCTTGCTCAGGTCCAGAGCTGATCGGCTTTTGGGCTTGTGAATTGCCAGTGCCCTCAAAATAGCAGGCCGCAGCTGAGCTCGAGTCAGGCTCCCATCAAAAGGAGGGCAGGAAACTGTGCTCGCTGAGCATGGTGTGTGGGGTGTAGGGGCTCTATGATGAGGCCTGGGGTGAAGCAATGTGACAGGTGGATGTGATGCATCAGCTGCAGCACCAAGGGATGCAGACGTCAATGCATGTGAGGTCATGCCAGCCCTGAAAGAAGGGCTTCTCAATGACTGTCACACGTTGCCACTGTGTCACAGATTGTGTCAGTCACGAGTCACCGTTGTATGTCTCTAGAGGACCTTTTTGACAAGGCAAATTGCTGGATGCAGCAGACTGCTGTTGGTGGTAGGTCAAATGAGAAAGTGACGTCAAACTGCGGTGCAATTACTTGGCATAACAGTTGTGCAATGCAAGCCTGGCGATGTCACAACATTGATGAAACGCAAGCCTGGCGATGTCACAACATTGATGAAACGCACAGCAACAAGCTTTCATTGTCAGGCCAAAAAGTAAGCTCATTGGCTGACAAGTCATCGTGTTACATAGCAAGCTAGCATTATGCATGACGCATCTGCCCCTCACATCAAGGCTCATGCTATCAAGAATCGCACTGCTGCTATGCTGTGTAAATTGCCTTTCCTTGTAGTGTATGTACTCAAGGTGCTCTTCTGCTCACCTTTATTGCTTGCACTCTGATCATATGCAGAAGTAAGTGATGAATTGCCCACTGGATGATGTATGTCGCTGCTGCATGACTGTAAATTGTCTGCAGCACCTGGCGATGTCCTGCATGCCACAAGCAAGATGTGTGCTGTGATACAAAACTCAGGCTGGAACTGTGCATACAAGAAAAGAAAAGAAAACACTACGCCTGTCGGCGGTGATCAAAGAAAAGCCCAAGGATGAGATACATTGGGCTTCTCTGTAACTGTGCATACACCAACACCAGTGAACGCTGCTGTGACAACCCAAGCTGATCATGCGCCATTGAGTGATTGAACCCAGATCCAGATTTTGTGTCATGATACATTTGCAGACAAGCCTGGCGTGCCAAACATACACGCTACAAATGACTGTGGTGAAGTTGCGCTGCAGCAAAGATCCCCATGTGCCTTATGCTGACGAAAGCCTCTTGATGCAGCATCCCAGAGCTCAAGTGCACTATGTAGGGCTTGCCTTGTAGCAAGCTCCACTTGCACATGTACCAGATCCTCTGTATGCTCTCCCATCTGCATGCAACACAGAAAAACAATACAGTAGAAGTGCACAGCTGCAATAAGCTCGGATGGGAGTGTTGCAGTGTCAAGTCAGTGAGGGTAAGGTGTTGCCGGTGCATGAGAACAAATGCTTTGATCTCTTTCTGGCGACTCAGCACTGCTTGTTCAGGAAGACAACATTGCAACTGCTGAAGGGGTCATAAGCATGGTGCCCTGTACATCACAAGTTGTTTTACGTCCACAGTTGGCATGCATACCTGACCGTGAAGTCTATCTAGCTTGTCATCATGTGCTTGCAGCGTCACGTGCATGCCTGAGACATTCAGCTCCAAGCTTTGAAGCCTTTGGGTCAGATCTTCAGTGCTGACGGTGGAGTAGTGTACCTGCATGCCCAAAGACTGCATGATGATATTCTTAAAGCATCTCAGCAAATCAGTGTGACAGGCCAAGCTTACTGTTGGCTGGCTTGAGGAGTCTGGATCAGAGCAGTCGCTTCTGACGCGCTTGGCTGTTGGTGCTGAGCGTGATGGTGCTGACTGGACTGTGACTGATGCACCTTCATGACTGAGTGATGCAGAGGCTTCACCATCATCTGGCATGATATCAAACATCATGATTGCAAGATCCGCTAACTCATCCACATGTTGCGCTGCATCCACTGATGCAAAGTTCCCACTGAGGCCTGGGTCTACATCGGATGTGTGCATGCATGCCTCTGGAACAGCAGAGCCTGCGCACTCCAGTGATCCTGAGTGACAATCCCAGCCTGTGGCAGCAGTCAGAGGAGGGTCTGCTGCTTCCGCTGCAGGCGCTGTGGCCAATGTAGCTGCTGCAAAAACAGCTGATCTGCACCATTGTTGCAGTCCATCTAGATCACTGCACTGTGTGATTCTGAACTGGTTATGATGTTTGACTGGGTCGCTGACTCGCCAAAAGATGTCCAGCAGCACACCTAGCACACAGTGTACCAACAGAGGGTGTGCACATCTGCAGCAAGTTTCAGGAATGAAGCGATGGCTGCTGTGCGACGGGTTACGATTGTCGCGATGTGCATGCAAGCCGTTCAACACCTGCACAACGACTTTCCAAGAGTCGGGACCTTTCTTCTCAATGGCTGGAGAAACCTTGTCAATGCACGTCCTGCCACCAGCTGCTTTGCCAGTCCGCTGAGGATGCAACCGACACTCAACACATGAGCCATCAGCCAAAGCCAAGGAAAAAGCGTGCGGTGTAGATTTTCCCAGAGGCAGCTGCGTTGCTGACACAACTGAGAAATCTGAAGCTCCGCTGTGGCCATGGAGTACGGCGCACAACCAGCGGAAGGCAGCGACTGCTACAACATGATGGCCCCCAGACAGATATCCTGCGAAAGCTTCGTCTGACACTGCAAAACCTGCAGCAAGGTTCTGATCCGCCTGGGCAAGTGCAAGCCTGGCTGTGGAGTATGCTTTCATCTTCGGTCGGCTTAACAGCACCTCGGCTGACATCTTTCGAGCTGACGAGCTGCCGACGGAAGAGATTCAGTCACAAAAGGGACCTTTCTTCGGCATATTGTGCAATCAGCGCTCGGCCAGCCCAAGGATAAGTTTGAAAGCAGTTTCATTAGTAAAATCCTTACGCCGTCAGATGACGAGCATGCTGCATGCAGACCCAAGGCAGCGCCCAACTGCCAATTCATGCGCAGCGAGCTTGAGTCTGTGCTAGACAATTTGACTGGTCTCTTCTGCAGGCTCAAATGCAAAGCCACGGCCCCATCTTGGCGGCTGTCATTTTCGCGTTCGGCTGGGCCGGACTGGCTGTGGTCAACAACGTAAGCCTAAAGCGTCACCCGGGCTGGGACTATGCCGAGCTTTCGACATTTTGTTGGGGTGAGATTTGACGCAGCCATGTTTGGCCTTCTGAGGATATTAATCCGCATGAGTTGGTATTACACGCCACAGAACTGGATGTTGACATCTTACCCCGTCTTTGACCTGCTGACTGTTCCGCGCAGTGAGAGTTATCGCCTTCGCGTGTGAGGCAGCAGCAGCACACCATCCTGACAGACTCCGCAACGCCTTGTTTGAAGGCTTTTACGACGGAGCTTTCTTCCTGGTTTTGGTGGTTCTGTATGGTATCTTCAAGAAATGGTGAGTTCCCTTCTAGGACACAAGAGTACTGCATGCAAAGCTGAGGTTGTACCTCATGCTCAATAATCCACGAGCATGCAAAATCGTGAAACTCAAATAACAGCGGTCCAGTACTGCAGGTGTCATTTTGCGTCAGAGTGATGTCTGTGCAACACTGGGAATCTTTTGCTTGGCCTGCAGGCTTGAAGAGGCACACAATCACACTTACCTCCCATTTGCAGACCTCAGCGACACAGCAAAGGGCAGAATCCAGCTGGGGTACACCATCCTATGTTGGCTCATGCCTGTCTTCTCAGCTCTGGGTATTGGAGCCGCAGCTGCAAGCCTGAGTGGGCACAGCAATGACAGAGATGGCGGGGCAAGTGATGCTCTGCATGACACATCTGGAGCGGTGAGTCATCATTCATGCTTAGTCAGCTGAAGCAATTTAGCTGGGTTGTGTCTGTGCATGGGCATTTGCTTAAATACAAAAATGGCTGTGAGCTCAGACTGTACATCGCAATGCCAATGATGGGGCGGCAGTATGTGCTCCAGACAGAACTCCGAATGATCATGGTAAAGCTTGAACGTCGCGCCTACATCAACACGACAAAACAAGGGTCTGATGCTGTGCATAAGTTGAGTGGCAAGAGATGTTCCTGTCACTGAACACAAGAAGCACTAACAATAGCTTCTGCACTGCACTGTGCTGTGTTCAAGAGACAGAAGTACAGGCATGTTTGGCTCAGCACAACAATGACAACGACACAGGAGCAGTTACATCTGGCGTTGTGGAGGACCATACCTTCAGACTATACCATGCTTCATGGCAGCAGTGGGATGGTAGAGGGGCTGGATTGGCTGACATGTATGGCAAATGTGCTGTTCAGACATCTTGAGGGATGTTCTTGCATCAACCATGTAACATCATGCATGCACACAGGTCTTGCCCGCCCCTGCAACTGCTGACGTTTTGGGTACCCTTTTTATGCAGTAAAACAAAAAAATGACAAACAAAAAGTACTTCGAAAAGGTGGTACAAATTTTTAGCATATGATGGACTTTGATGCTATTGTCGCTGCAGGGTTTTCTGGGTGTGTTGGCCGTCTACATTGGAGCCATAGCGGTGGTCATAGTCAATGTGGCGAGAAGCAAGATGGCCGTCACATCTTACTGCATTCAGGTAATCCACTCCTGACTTGACTGCAACAAACTTTGTGAGCCCTGTGGCTCGGTGGCTCCACTTTTGTTGGCAGCTTGAGTCAAGTCTAGCAGCATATCAAAACTCTGCTGGTTTTGGCCTTTAGCCATTGCATGTTGTGCCTGTTGAGTACCGTACAATGATATTACATTCACTGTGTACAATGTCAATGAAGCATCATGTCTCTACTGCAGGAGCTGACCCCGCTGGCCTTGGTCGCCTTTCTGCTCCTACTGAAGGTAATTTTTGCCTTCTTTGCTGGCTCCTGTTTGCCTTCTATACTGCCTTTTGTCTGCCAGGCATGATTGGCTCTGTGTGTCAGAATGAGGTGCCCTAACAGAGCGCAGTACTGGCTTCTGCGGCTGCTCTATATGCATGCTGCTCCATTGCAAGCGTTTGCATTCTTTGTCAAGATGCCATGGCTTTTAGACAATGTCATCCTTTGTCATGCTGATTGCATAAGTCATACGTATAATCGTTTGCCTCCATTCACCAGCTGATAGGCATGCGGCGGTGTGGTAGTGCACAAGAGTGCAGGTTTGCAAAGACCTCACAAGAGATCAGCAGCTCTAGCCTGATGGAAACATCCAATGGCGCTTTTTTTGCGGCTCCCATTTAACCATAATGTCGCTGGGTGCTGCCTTAGGAGGCTATCTACATGACTGCAGAAAGGCGCAGAAATGTTGTTATATTTTCCTTGTCTTGCATGTCAACCGTGAACATGTATGATACTTCAGGTGTGCTTCCAGCTGGCATGTCAAACCTACACAGCTGCCTGGGTCAACCCCTCCCTCTTCTACCCGCTCTCAGCCCTGCCTGAGATCCTTGCTGTCATCATTCTGAGCTGGCCAGGGATACTAACCATCATCAAGCACACCCGCCTCAGTTTTGGCGGGAGTGCAACCGTGGGACCAGTCACAAATGCTCAGCATGTGGCAGGATACCAAAATGGTCAGGGTGGTGTTTATTCACATGGTGAGGGCTACCCCCAACAGGGCTATGCCGAGCAGCCCTTCTCACACAGATCACATGCTGGGCCATATCCCCAGCAGCCCTACCATGAGCACATTCAGCAACAGAGCTATCCCAATGGTGCTCTGCATCAGCAGGACGGACCTTATCAGAGTCCTTCCACTGGTGTGTTTGAAGACAGGCGGGAATCATTGCATCCCCAGCATGCACAGCATGGCAGTCAGGCTCAGCAGGGCTACCCAAGCTATCCACAACAGCCACTACCGGTTGCCTTTCACGATCCAAATCTGCCTTTACAGCAACCTGACTTGCCTCTCCACCAACCAAACCTGCCTTTTGAGCAGTCAAGGCTCCCCTACCAGCAAGCCATCCTGCCAGCACAGCCTGTTCCTGTGGACTATCAGCAGAGTGCGCTGTTCCAGCCATACTATCCCAACCATGGTCACTCAGCCCCAGCCTTCTTCCTCCATCAGCAATCCCAGTCTTGACAGCCAGTCTACCCATCAGCCGCCTAGTCTGCCCTTCAGCTGCACCAGCCCTCCTTCTGACAGCACCAGTCATCCTTCTGACAGCCTCAGTCTGCCTTTTGGCACCTGCAGTCCGCCTTTTGGCAGTGTGGGCATGGCTGTCTGGCAGACCTCAAGGGTTTTAGGGTTTAGGGCCAACTTGACGTCTACACGCTGTTCACCCGCAACATCAGTGGTGCTTTTGGAGGCCATTGTGCCTGCATACATACATACAGCAGGCACGTCTTGAAACCATCTTTGCAACTGCTGGATCTGGGTCACGTGCTGCCTGTAGACTCCTCCTCAAAGCTGCAGCAGCTCAGCTACACAGCTGCAGTCTGCTGATGATGCGCAATACCAACAGATCTATGCAGCCTCAGGAGGGGACCTGTCTGTCCCCAACATTCTCCTGATGGGTGCTGGCCCCTTGCTAGAGACCCCCCAGACAGCAGTGGAGCCCCAGCTGCAAATGAATGCCACAAGTGCCACTGATATTGATGCCTTGTCGCGTTGCTTTCCTGGAGATCCTGCCTCCATACTTGCTTGGAGACTAGCTGCTACTCAAGTTTGTGACCACCGCAATATGCTTGGTAAGGCCTAGGCTGCCCATATGCTGTCATGTACTTGCCTCTACACTTGAGCAAAATGCCTGTCGTCACATGCTAGCGTTGCTCATACATCAGATGTCCGATGCAGAGGCAAAGATATGGCCGGCAGCTTTACGTGGCAAATTTGGTCTACATTTGACACAGCTTTACAAGCATGTTGACACAGCAGTCATAGATGACCTGCATCCCACTGGTCACCACATCACAAAAGGTCGCCTGAGCAGAGGTCTGCAGTGTGACAGCCGATTCGCATGTGGTATAATTGCCCATGGTGTGTGTTTGCTGGGGAGGTTGTGCAGTGTTGGTGTGATGCACAGGTGAGGAGCTGTACCCCCATGTACAAAAATTGGAGCCTGAGTTGGCACCAAAAACACCTGGCATGCTGCTGGAGATGCCCGAAAGTGAAATTATTGCCTTAATTGAGGACCAGCTGGCCTGCCAGGACAAGGTGCACACCATTGACTTGCTGCAGCTGCCAATTCTCTGCCCTCCTGCTAGCTTGCTGGATTAGCCTGTTGCCAAATCTACACTGTCCACCGACAAACATCAAGCTGTCTGTCTGTCTGTCTGTCGGTCTGTCGGCCTGTCTGTCTGCCCAGCATTTGCAAGCTTTGCATTGCGTACATCATACCTACATGTGTGGCAGTACTGTATGATATCCACTTAAAGGGGCAGATGGGCCCTCGTGATCGGTGTTCGCCCCATTTACACAGTGGAGCTTCTTGTCTTTGCAAGCCTTGTGTCAGATGCCGTTTGGTCTCTAAGGTCTCTAACCGTTTGTGTGTCTCTGAAAGATGGTCTTGAACCAGTCCACAGAGTTGTATGGTGATTCAGAATACACCCTGTGATGCAATCGTGGATGTGACTATCCCTGGGCCGAGATTAACCCCAACTGGTAGTAAATCCCCAGCCAGAAGGGAGCCCCCCGCTAGTAGGCACCCCTGGGGCTGCAAATGAGCGCCACACACGTCGAGACCATCCACACGTGTGGCGCTTCCATGCCAAGCCAGAATGGGTCAGCGTTGATCCAGGACGAATCATCATTGATCCAGGATGAATCGACATTGATCCAGGATGAATCAGCATTGATCCAGGACCTGGCTGTGGCTCACACTGCTGACATACGCCGCTATATGCTTGGTAAGTCTGTCCAGATGCCTGGCATGTTGTGGCAATGCATTGCTGCAATATGCTTGATACCATGTGGTGCTTGTGGTGATGAGAAGAAATGACTGTGACTGCAATTTGGGGGGTAGGGCGAAGCCCAAATTATAGACCCCACTCCATGAACGGCGTAGCTTGTATGCTTTGGCTTGAGGAGATACAGGGCAGATACAGAATAGCATCAGCAAGCATGGAGAGACAAGACCTGTCCTGCACGTACCTAGCTCATCATGAGCTGGAAAGCGTTTTAATTATTAGTATTATTATTATCAGCAAGCATGTTTGGTGAAGCGAATTTTGACAATGTGCAGCAAGGCTACTCATTCTATTTGCACTTCAGAGTGCTGCATTGATGAAGAGGCAAGCTGCCATTCTAGGGTTCAACCCTACATCCTCTTCTGCAATTTGAAAATATTCCTGCAGATGTGTTGTTGGCTTTCACTTTGCAATTGCTGCTGATAGGACATCTTCAGGTGATGCAAAGGGAAAAGTTTGCAAAGGCTGGCATGGCTGGTCAGTCTGATTTTAGGCCACATCAATTTACATTGTTGCTGGTAAGTTGACTGCCAAAACAGGACCTGCTATGGGGAGCTACCGAGGACTATACATACCTGACCCTAGGGGAAAGCATGGATTGCATGAATGACTGAGCGAGTGAGTGAGCCAGTGAGTGAGAGAACTTCTGAATGAATGAATGAACAAACGAACAAACAAACGAACAAACGAGCGCAAGAATGATTGCACGAGCGAGTGAATGAATGAATGCATAAATGAATGGATGCACGGATGAATGCTTGGATGAATGAACAAGTGATTGAGTGCACGAATGAATGAATGCAGGGGAACATCTGTACCCTCATGTGCAGAGCCTAGAGCCTGCATTGGCCAGCAAAATCACCAGCATGTTGTTGGAGATGGCTGAGAGTGAAATCATCGCCTTGCTTGAGGACCAGCTAGCCTGCCAGGACAAGGTACACACCTGATACAGTACAGATGCAAGCATTTCACTACCTTGTTTGCGCGATGGCCGTGTATATAGATCATGCCCACTGTGACCATACATCTTCGCATAGCGTGGCACCATGGTTTCGTGAAATGCGTTGCCAGCGCATGCTGTGGTCCATGCACTGTCAGAGCGTCTGTGTCTGCACCCAACTGACATGCTGCTTGCATGTAATTGGCTGCCTGGGCAACATACAAAGGCTGCCATTCCATCTGCAACGTACATCGGGAAGCAGTGTGTCGTGATAGCACCTTGAGGCAGCATAGGAATGAAGCATGGTATGCAACATAGTCTTGTGCTGTTTGCAGGTTATGGAAGCTAAGATGGTGTTGATCGAACATGGGTTTGCAGTCTCGGGTTGAAGCCCTGACGGATGACAGTAATGCAAACTTGAAGTAGTGGATGACGTTCCACGGTGCTCTGCAATCAGCAAGACCTAGGGTAATTGGTCTAGTGCGCCATACATCTTTACGTGTGCCGAGCAAACTTGCCGTATACTTACTGATGTACCGATGAGTGCAGAAGGTGATGTGGTTGCCCTGGTGGGGGAGTGATTGCCTTGTGTGCTGGTCAACCATCTGAGTCAGGCTGAGAGGCATGCAAAGCTCAAAGCCCAAATTGCTTTTGCAGTCCCAGATTTGTCAGAAACATGTGACGGAGATTTGCTGAATTGGGACACTGAATGTCGATTGATCGACAGACGTCTCCTTCAAGGTGGACCAGGCTGTTGGTATCTGGCCTAAGACTGTGAACAAGTCTCACAGCACTAGCAACGCTGTGTTGAGTGTTGACTGAACTCACTTGAATCTGATCAGGTCTCACTTGGTGCAAACAGCATGATGCTGATGTCAATGTGAGCACCAAAGTCAGCAACCTTGATTTGAGGTAGATCTCAAGGGTGCAGTGCCAAAGACAGCTTTCTGACAGACACTGGCTTTCTTCTTCATCAGCTTGCCAGCTGTTGCTGATTACCAATGCTGGTGCTACAATGGTGGCATTTACTTCTCTATTATTTTATTGCACATTTTCCTTGTGGTCACAATGCAGCAGTTAGCTCATCTTCAAGACTGCTTCCATGGGCAACATGCCAACATCATGACACATGGCCTGAAGGTCTAACTCAACAGTTGACGTCTTTGTATCAGTACTATACACATCTGCCCTGTTTCCTCCTTGTTTGTTCACTTGTTCAACAAGGCGCCAATACACAATGAAAGTGTCACTTTCACTGTG
>JAABUS010004979.1_pt1 | contig 18204 bp, 16 predicted proteins | sample 5560161 | NCBI WGS metagenome assembly JAABUS01 (sample SAMN10711885, study PRJNA513376) | rock metagenome | isolation source: Antarctica rocks | place: Antarctica: Victoria Land, Trio Nunatak nord | collected 2016-01-04 | reverse complement strand
AGCAGCAGCTCGATCGACTCGATGTGCTCGACCGGGACCTGCCCGAGCGCCTGCTCGGCGACGGCGATCTGGTCGGCGGCAGTGTTCGAGCCGGCGTTGCCGGGGCGCAGCTCGCCCGCCAGCGCCTCCCCGGTCTCATCGCCATAGGCGAGCAGCGGGTGAAAGCCGAAGCCGCCCTTGCAGTTCCCGGCCGCGCCCTCCTTCTCGGAATGCGCGGTGATCAGTGTCGCGTCGAGGTCGATCGTCAACTGGGTCGGCGCGCCGGTCAGCTTCCACGCCCGCGAGCGCGCTCGGGCGTGCGCGGCCCGCAAGCGCTCAAGGCCATCGCGGTCGCTGGCGAGCTGATCGACCAGCCGGAACGCCGTCGATGCGGAGGCGACCTGCCCGAACAGCGGCGCCTGATCGCGCATCGCCGCGAGGTCGGCCAGGCAGTCACCGCCGTCGGCGAGCATCACCGCGAGATCTGCGATCACGCGCCCAGGATCGTGGCGACCACGCCGCTGGCGCAGCCCGCCGAGCCCGATCGACAACGCCCTCGCGAGGCCCGTCTTCTCCGCCACCCCGGCCAGCAGCGCGCTGCCCGCATGCGACACAAGGCCCTCTCCGTCCGGCGTGACTTCTACGGTAATCCGGCGCCCAACGTGCGTCACCTTCACGGTGATCCTCCCAAGTCGGTCCTTCGGTCTTCGACAACCAGAAGAATCCCTGCTCAGGCGGACAGCCCAGCGGCCCCGACCATCGGGGCCGCTGCTGCTTCATGCATCATCCGGGCTAGCGTCGTTTGTCATCTGGAGCCTCGTCAGTATCCGCTTCACCGGCGCGTGACTCTCGCAGGTGCTCAGTGAGTTCCGAACAAAAGGCGCCACTTTCGATCAATGTAGCCGAATCTGAGCTCTGGTGGTGAGTGCGGGCCTGGTCCCTTCACCTTGGCAACGGCGACGTTGCCCGAATGCCGCGCGACACCGGTAACCCGGAGACCTCGGAACCCCCGTGCAAAGACCGCAAACTCGCCGTGCCGCCCAAAGTCGTGCGCGCACTCCCGATCCACCGCGTCAAGTAGCCGGTGTTGGCGCTTGGAAAGAGAGCCGATAGGCCCATCGTGGGAAGGCGCGGAAACTAACAGCTGGCAGGTCGTGTTTGCGTCATGACTGCTAACTGCGTGCTGAAAGCGCAGGAGAGTCGCTTGGAGAGCCTCCTGGACGGAAGTCTTCGCGGGTGCCCGACAACCACCAATCGCAGACAGACCGGCGAGGACCACTAGCCAGACAGCGACGGAACGAGGGCGGCCACATGATCTCGCGCTCATCCCGTTCCTCCAGCGCTGCCCGTTCATAAGCCTCCACCAGTCCTCGGCTGCCTCACGCCCATCATCGCATCGCGATCGCTCCGAGTCCAGTCATTGGACGGCCGCGAGGCACGGGGATGGGCACGGGGATGGGGATGGGCGCCCTGCGTCACGTGAGGCTTCCCGTGAGCTGATGAATCACCGGTCGCGGAGGCGGTCCCGACCGCGCCGACGATCAGCGCGGCAGCACCCAAACCTACACCGCCATCCTGCCCGCACCCCACGGCCCGTGCATGGCCTTACGGTAGCAATGGAACAGGAACGTACGCTAAGTGCCAAGAGTGCCGACGGACAATACGTTAGGGCGGACCCTCGGTTTCAGCTCGGTTTGGGTATCGGGATCGTCGTGAGCCATTGCTCGCCGACGCGCACGAACTGCGTCGGCTGCTCAGGTTTTCCCGGCGTCTGGACCGTCGCCACCCGGCCAGCGACGTGACCGGTGGCAAGATGGCCGTGAACCACGAGTCCGTGGATCGCTAAAGAGCGAAGGGAGTTGGGACGGCCGGGCGCGACAAAGAATCGAGCCTGGATGCACGCGGCGATCCACTTGCGCTGCACGCTGAGGAGGTCCCGAATGCGGTGCAAGCTGGTCTCCGTCAGGAGTTGTTCGCCACGAGGGAAGCTGAGACGGCAGCTCGTCGCGACGTCGTGTGCGCGGACCGCCCGCATGAACGTGGCGAAGCTCTTGGTGACCCCGCGCTCCGTTTTAGCTGCGGCGCTCTCGCCCTCCAGCGCGGGCGATCCGCACGCGCTCACGCCAACCATTCCGCCGACCGCGATCACGGCGGAACAGCAGAGCGCGAGGAGCGGGCGCGCAGTCACCATTTACCGGGGCTGGGGCATCGCCGCGACCATGCCGTCACTCTTGGTCTTCCGGCCGTTGCATTGCTTCAGCGCTGCCGTGTTACCCCAGTTGTCGAAGTGGGGCTTGCGCCTGATCTTCCGCCAGATGGTCGCGATGGCATTGCGGGAGTCGTTGAAGCTCACCGACGAGTGCTGGTAACGCCTCCCGAGACCCGGAAAAGAATATGACTTGCACGTCCCGCCCTTGAGACCCCGGTCATGATGGGCATCACCGACGATAAAGTGAATCCTCGCCGGGTGTGTCGGACTTGCGGTCGGTATCAGACGCACATGGAAGCGATTCTGACTGGCGAAGTTCGCGGTCGCGCGCTGAGCAGTGTCCGTGATGCAACCGAAAGAGGCGTCTTCCGCCGCTTGCGTGAGGGTGGGGACTATGCCCAACAACCCTCCGAGCCGGAGAATCCTCGAATGCTCATCGTTGTCGCGCCAGCCATGCGAGAAGATCTGCGAAGGTCCGCTCACCTGTTCCGCAGGGAAAGCCAAGCGGCAGGAATGACCCTACACGATCGCGAGCCGCCGCGGTGTTACCTCCTTGTGACCGCCGTCCACGGTCCACGGAGCCGCATTAAGTAGTAGTGGCCGCGGTTCCCCCGACCCGCAACTCTTCGTGGCCGTGCCGCGCCGGTCTGCTCAGGCGGCGGTCAGCGCTCGCCGAGCGACTCCTGAGACGTGAGCGCGCGAAAGCCGGTTGAGCAGCGCGTGGGCGTCCTGCGCGTTGTCGGGGCCGCGGTAGTGCAGCACCGCGTTGACGAGGTCGGTCACCGTCGCACGGCCGCCGGCCTGACGTATCTCGACCGCGAGCTGCTCATATTGGACCCACAAGCTCGGGAACAGTCGCGGGTTGACCTGGATCTTGCGCTCCCCGGCGTACGGATTTGCCCCCGTGATCGCCTGCTCCCGGCCGTCAGCCGCCGGCGCCCCACCCAGCGCCCGGTGCTGGAGCGCTCGAGCGCCCGGAGGAGCAGGAGGAGGGCGGCGGTGCTCGCGGCCGTCACCAGCGCGTAGGCGCGCGTCTCGGTCGCGTAGAGCATCGCGAAGGGCGAGACGGCGAAGGCCGCCGCGGCGAGCCATGCCGCGCGCCCGGGCACGAGGCGCCGCCCCACCGCGAGCAGGAGGGGCACGGCGGCGGTGCCGGCCAGGAGGGAGGGCAGCCGGATGTCGGTGAGCGCGCCCGAGAGCCGGCCCGCGGCCCAGGCCAGCGCGTAGTGCAGCGGAGGCGTGCTCTCCGGCGCCGCACGCAGGGCGCGCAGGACGTCGACGAGCGAGCCGTGGTCGAATGATCTGGTAGGTCAGGACCTCGTCGCCGAACAGGCTCTGGCCCATGCCCCGCACGCGCAGGAAGAAGGCGAGCAGGGTGAGCCCGGCGGCGGCGGCGAGCGCGCGGCGCGACACGCGCCGAGAGGCTAAGTCCCTCTGGTCGGAGGCTCGGTCGCCGATGAGACGCGAGGGGCCGGGCGCCCGAGAGCTCCGCGGTGGCGCCCGGGCCGATGTAGACGACGCCGCTCAGCCAGAGCACCCGACGGGCGGAGGCGGTCCACGCGGCCGCCGCGCTCGACTACGACGCGACGCGGCTCCGCCCGCGAGAAGCGCGAACTATGAGGACTTGGGTCGCCAGATCCCGAACCGGTTGCCGAGTGGGTCGACGAGGTGTGCGAATTCGATTGGCCCGTTGTCGGTGAGTGGCACCGCCACGGTCGCGCCGAGCTCCTGCGCCTGGTCGATCGAGGCTTGCACGTCCTCGACGTGGACGTAGAAGATCGCCCAGTTCTCCCCGCCGAGCGCGGTCGTGTCCCACAGCCCGCCTTGGTTCTCGTCGATCATGCTGTATTGGGCGGGTGCGGACGGCGGGCCGATCTTCCAGCCGAACAGGCCGCTGTAGAAGGCCTTCGACGAGTCTGGGTCGGGTGAGCCAATCTCGAAGTAGTCGATGTTGTTTGCCATTCCGACCTCCGTTCGATTCGATGATGCGCGCGCCACGTGTGTCGCGGTTTCGACGGCCGCGCGCGTCTCCCGCCGCCCGCGTTGTCGGCGAGGATCGTCACCTCACCCCGGCACGGCGATCACGATCGCGGCTCTGAACCTGATAGCGCTCGCTCTTGGGCTGCCGATGGTACGCATTCAGCGCATCGCTGGGAACCTCCTGCGAGCAGTTCGCCTCTTCGCTGCCGGAAGCCGGCTTCCGAACTTCCGAGTGGCCGACGGCCTCGCGTGTCACCTACGCGCGACCGGGCTTCGTGATGACCTCATTCAGCGAGCTGCCGCAGTCGCATCATGAGGAAGTCTCGCTCGACTGTGTTCTCGGTGAGGTGCAGTGCCTCCTGGTAAGGCGGGGAGAACGCCGTAGAGCGCGGCGCAGCCGAACCGGCGCGGCGGACCCGTGAGCGGCGCGAGCACGCGGGCCAGGTCGATGTCGCGACACCCCGTGAGCACCCAGCGGGCCCCCGACCGGCGCACGAGCCCCCGGGCGGCGCGCGGGCCGAGCACCCCGGTGGTCAGCTCCCGCGCGGCGGGCACCCGCCGGAAGTAGTCCGGGGTCCATGACACCGCGCCCACCCAGGTGCCGCGGCCGGTCAGCGCGGGCACGAGCGCGCCGAGGCGCTCGTCGGCGAGCACGCCGCCCGGACGCGGGGAGGCGGCGAGGAAGCGCATGGCGTCGCGCTCCCCCGGCGCGAGGAACCATGTCTGCGTCTCCGAGCGCACGGTCCCCTGGAACGCCCAGAGGCGGTGCACGGTGCCCACGCCGACGAACAGGACGAGCGCGAGCGCCACGACCGCCGCGGGCAGACGACCGACCCCCACGCGGCGCCGGAGGGCCAGGACGAGCAGGATCGCCAGCGGGTACTGCGCGCCCTGGAACGCGTGGGTCGGGAAGGTGATCCCCGGGACGAGGTAGAGCCCGAGCGCGGCGAGTGGCCATGCGCGCAGGGCGACGTCCCCGAAGGTGGGGGCGGGTAGCCGGTAGGCCAGCAGCGCGGGCGCGAAGGGCAGGAGGGTGAGCGCCACGACCCAGCCCGAGCCCCGGGGCGGGAAGACGCGGTTCACCCGGCCCGCCAGCTCCCAGGACGGATCGACCTTCGACAGGACGAAGTAGTAACCGAGCGGCGCGAGGGTGGCCCCGACGGGCGGTGCGAGCGCCTTGAGCCGCGCGCGGACCACGGGGAGCCGGGCGCGTGCGTGGGCGAGCAGCACCCCCTCGGACACCAGCAGGACCGCGACCACCGTCGCGCCCTGCCACGGCTGCAGCCACGCGCTCAGCCCGCCGGCCGCCGCGGCGGCCCAGAGCATCTTCTTCTCGCCGTCCCGCCCGCGCTCGTAGGCGACGAGCGCGAGGGGGACGAGACCCACCGCGAGCGCGGCGAACATGTACCCCCAGAGCTGGGTGCCCGCCCACATCTCGCCTCCGATGAGCACCGCCGCGAACCAGTCGAACCCGTGACCGGGCCAGTGCGCCCAACCCATCACCGCCGCCGTCGGCGAGGCGGCGAACAGGGCGAGGACGAGCGCGAGGCGGCGGTCGCCCCGCCGTCCGAGGTGACGCGAGACCAATGCGAGGGCGCCCGCCCAGACCACGAGGACGGCGAGCGGCGTCCACAGGAGGTAGCTGACGACGGGGTCGAGCCCGGCCCGGGTGAGGAGCCCCGAGAGGAACAGGCCCGGGTGCAGGAAGACGTGGTGGGGCGGCGCGAGGTCGAAGAGGTTCCCCGCAAGCGCGTGGTCCGCCGCCTGGCGGATCCAGCTCACGTACTGCATGAAGTCGACGACGACCCCCGCGTCCGCGCCCGTGAACGAGCGGCCGTCGTGGGCCCCCTTGAGGGCCAGCCAGGCGAGCGCGCCCGCCGGCAGGCCGGCCAGGGCGATCAGCGAGGCCCATTCGACCCACCCGGGGCGCGGGACACGGATCGCGCGCGTCTGCGCCCCGCTCGCCACCCGGACGCTCATCGGCCGTGAGGCTAGGCGCCAACGGATCCCGCAAGGACGCCGCTGGTGGACCAACGGGCGGTTTACACTTTGGGTGAGGTTGCCCCGACCCCGGCGTCTCGTTGCCCGTTTCGCCTTCTTGGAAGTTGCCGAGGCGCTTGCCGCCGTGCTCGTCACGACGGGGTTGGTGGCGGTGTTGAACGGTGTCGCCCCGGTGACGGGGCTCGGAGTGATCTATCTGCTGCCGGTGGTGTGGCTGGCGGTCCGTCGGGGGCTGGTCGCCGCGTTGCTGACCGCCGTGGTGAGCGTGCTGGCGCTCAACTACTTCTTCATCGCTCCGGTGCATCGGCTTACGATCGCCGATCGCGAGAACGTCGCCGCGCTTGCCGTGTTCCTGATCGTGGCGGCGGTCGTTGCTCGGCTGGCTGCGGCGGTCCGGGCGCGGGCTGCGGATGCGGATGCGCGTGCCTCCCTGGCCGTCCGCAGGGAGCGCGAGACCGCCGTGGTGGCGGAGGCCGCCGAGGCGTTGTTGAGCGGGCGCGGTGCGGTCGGGCCGCTGGACGCGATGGCGGGGGCCGTCGCGCGCGCGGTGGGTGGGGGTGCTCGCCTCACCCTGGACCGGACCGCATCGCCGCAGGCGGGAGAGCGGGCGCTGGAGCTGGGGGCGAGACCGTCCGGGGCGACGTTGTATCTCAGCCGGGTCGACCCGGCCTGGGGCGACGAGGACCTCGGCCGGCTGCGGGAGCCGCTGGCCCGGCTGGTGGAGGTGGCGCTCGAGCGTGGACGGCTGGCCGACGCCGCGGCGGAGACGGAGGCCGCGCGTCGGGCGACGGGAGCGAAGACCGCCGTTCTGCACGCGATCTCGCACGACCTGCGCTCGCCCCTGACGGGAATCACGACGGCAGCAGGCGCGCTCAGGCAACCAGGGCTGGGGAGGGCGGACCGCACCGAGCTCGTCGAACTGATCGACGAGCAGTCCGCCCGCCTGGCTCGCATGGTCGACGCCTTGCTGGATCTCTCGCGTATCGAAGCCGACGCCGTCGAGCCCCGCCGGGACTGGTGCGATCTTTCCGACGTCGTCGCCGGTGCGGCGGAGGCGGTCCGAGCCACTCGCGGGGAGTTCGTGATCGAGATGCGGCTGGCGGAAGACCTGCCGCTCGTCCAGGCTGACCCGAGCCAGCTCGAGCGGGTGTTCGTCAACCTGATCGAGAACGCCGTCAAGTTCTCACCTCCCGGCGAAGCGGTGCGAATCAGAGGCAGCGCCGGGGGCGGCCGGGTGGTGGTCCGCGTGATCGACCGAGGGCGTGGGATTCCCGCCAACCAGCGACAACAGGTCTTCGAACCGTTCTTCCGGGGGCGCAGTGGCGACATCGGTACCGGACTCGGGTTGGCCATCTGCCGCGGGTTCGTCGAGGCGAACGGGGGCCAGATCTTTCTTCAGAACGCGCCCGGCGAGGGGACGTCGTTCGCGGTCGTCTTCCCCCTGGTCGCCCAGCCCGTGGCCGCCCTGTGAGCGCGCCGGCGTCGGTCCTCGTCGTCGACGACGAGCGGCAGATCGTGCGGGCGCTGACCGTGGTTCTCCGCAGTGCCGGGTACCAGGTGGACACTGCCGGGAGCCGCGAGGAGGCGCTCGCCGCGCTCGCCGTCCGGCCTCCGGACGCCGTTGTCCTCGACCTGGTGCTTCCCGACGGCAGCGGGGTCGACGTGTGCCGCGAGCTCCGCAGTTGGAGCGCGCTTCCCGTCCTCGTGCTCTCGGCCGTCGGCGACGAGGGCGAGAAGGTCCGAGCTCTTGACGCGGGCGCCGACGACTACATCACCAAGCCGTTCAGCACCGACGAGCTCCTTGCGCGACTACGGGCCGTGCTGCGCCGCTCGGACGGCCCCCAGCGCACGGCTGTCGTGACCGTGGGTGACCTCGCGATCGATCTCGCCGATCACCGGGTGACGGTCGGAGGTCGAGATGTGCACCTGACACGCCTGGAGTTCGACCTGTTGCGCGTCCTCGCCCGTCATCACGGCCGGCTGGTCACCCATCGGATGCTGTTGCACGAGGTCTGGGGCCCGGAGTACGGCTCGGAGACCCACTACCTACGGGTGCACGTATCCAACATCCGCCGCAAGCTCGAACCCGACCCCGCGCGACCCCGGTACATCATCACCGAGCCGGGGATCGGCTTCCGCCTCCGCGCTCCGGTCGCATGAGGACGCCACTGGGGGCCCGACCTTGACGAAATCCTTACGCTCCTGAGCGGAGACTTAGCGCGCCGTTGACGCCCCGACGCCGATCGTCGGGGTGTGGCTCGCATTCAGGTCCGGGGGCTGCGCCGCACGGTGGGGGTGCCGGGCCTGTTCGCCACGGCGTACGGGAACGTCGGCTCCTCGATCTACTACGCGCTCGGGCTGGTAGCCGCCCACGCCCTCGGGCTCACCCCCGTGGTGTTCATGCTCGCCGGCGGTCTCTTCGCGCTGACGGCCAAGACGTACGCGGAAGGCGCGGCGATGTTCCCCGAGGCCGGCGGGTCCTCGTCCTTCGCGCGGCACGCGTTCAACGAAGTCGTGTCCTTCATCGCGGGCTGGGCGCTGACCCTCGACTACATCCTGACCATCGCCATCTCGGCGTTCTTCGTCCCGCACTACCTCGCGGTGTTCCTCCCCGCCCTGCGCCATAACCCGGGCGACATCATCGGCGGGATTGCCGTCATCGCGCTGCTCGCCGGACTCAACGTCCGGGGCCTGGGCGAGTCGGCCAAGCTCAACCTCGTTCTCGCCCTCCTCGACCTCGGCACCCAGGTGCTGCTCGTCGTCCTCGGGGCGATCCTCGTGCTCGACCCGTCGCTGCTCGTCCATCAGGTACACCTCGGCACGGTCCCGAAGTGGTCGGAGCTGATCTTCGCCCTGTCGCTGGCGATGGTCGCCTACACCGGCATCGAGACCGTCTCGAACATGGCCGAGGAGGCGCGCGACCCGGGTCGCGACGTCCCGCGCGCGGTCAACCTCGTGCTCATCGCGGTCCTGGGCGTCTATGCGGGCATCACGGTCGTGGCCCTCTCCGCGCTGCCCGTCGTCCAGCACGCGGGGCACTACACGACCGCGCTCGGCTCGACCTACGAGAACGACCCAGTACTCGGGATCGTCTCGCAGCTCGGGCTCAGCTCGGGACTGCTCCAGGTCGCTCGCGCCTACGTCGGCCTGCTCGCAGCGACCATCCTGCTCATCGCCACCAACGCCGGGCTCATCGGGATCTCGCGGCTGGCCTGGTCGCTGGCCGAGCACCGGCAGCTGCCCAAGCTGTTCACCCGGTTGCACCCGCGCTACCGCACGCCGTGGTTCACGATCGCGGTCTTCTCCGTCCTCGCCGCTCTACTGCTGATCCCCGGCAAGACGGACTTCCTCGGCAACCTCTATTCGTTCGGGGCGATGCTGTCGTTCACCACCGCCCACGCGGCGGTGATCGCGCTCCGGATCAAGGACCCTGACCGCAAACGGCCGTATCGGATGCCGTGGAACGTGAGCATTCGCGGCCGGCCGATCCCGCTGACGGCGGTGCTCGGGGGTCTGGGAACGGGTCTCGCCTGGGTCTCGGTGCTCGCGCTGCACGTCGAGGCCCGGACCGTGGGCATGGCGTGGATGGCGGTGGGACTCGTCGGCTACTTCATCTACCGCCGTCGCATCGGACTCGACCCGCGGGTGATCGGCCGGATCGAACGCGCCGGTCGGCCCTTCGACTTCATCGACCTCGATTACCGGTCGGTGATCGTGCCGATCTTCGGCACGGACGCCGATGCTCGCGCGCTCACCAAGGCAGCCCGACTCGTCGGCGAGGGCGGGCTCGTCGACGCGATCTACGTCCTGCCCATCCCCGCCAACCTGCCGATCGACGCCGATCTCCTCCAGGAGGAGGAGGTCGCTCGCCTGGTGCTCCGCAAGGCCCGGGCGCACGGCCGGAAGGCTGGGCTGAAGGTCAATGGCCGCGTGGTCCGGACGCGCAATCCGGGGGCCGCGCTCGTGGACGAAGCCCGTCGCTCCGAGGCCGAGGTGATCTATCTCGCGACCGAGCATGCCCCGCTCAACGAGCAGACCGGGCTTGGTCCCACGGCGAGCTATCTCCTCACTGCGCGGCCGTGTCGGGTGGTCATCGAGACGCTCCCGGGCCAGCGGCGGGCGTTGCGACCAAGCACCGGTAGCGCTACCGCGGGCCGCGAAATCGACCACGCGGAACCCAGGCCAGCCCGAGGCCGCTGAGTCCTCCGATGTTGCGTTGTCCCTCGTTTCGCGCCGTAGCGCGGCCGTCATCCGCCCCGGCGTGTCGATCCGACCGCAGCTCTTGACCTGGGACACCCGTGCTCCCGACCCTTTGGACTCCTGGGCCATCTGGCGGCGCTTGCGCGTGCAGCTCCGCGCGCGGTCGTCGTCGCCAAGCCTCGACGCGCGGCTGGCCGCCGGCGAGGATCCGCTCAGCGACCCCGTGCTCTATGTCCGGGCGCGGCAGCTGACGAGCAGACGCGCCCGCTCCAAGCTCGCCGACAACCTGGAGCGCGCGATGGCGCACGCCGGTACTTCCGCTGCGTTCGGTCCCGCGATGCCCAACAACCCCGACGCGTCGGGGCGAGCACGTACCGCGCTGCGGCAGCTGGTGCGGCGCCTGCGACGCGACGCGACGGTGCATCCGGCGGGTGTGAGCCTGGCCCGGAAGCTGCTCGTGGACGGGTCGAGCCCCCTTTACCGCGCCTCGTCCGAGGGGGCTCTCTGGGACGCGGCGCGCGAAGCCCTTCTGTGGCTTGACGGACCCATCGGCGAGGAGGAAGCGGGCGGTACAGCCGAAGGGTCGCGCGGCAGCCCCTCCACAGCGCTCGAACCGGAGGACACCGCTCCGAGGGGCGAAGAGAGCGGCGATCCCGCGCCCCCTCGAGGGCGTCACGACGGAAGCCGCCCAGCGCTGCACCGCAGCGGTGTGGCAACCCTGACCCTCGGCGCCCTGGGCGTCGTCTTCGGGGATATCGGGACGAGTCCGTTGTACGCCATCCAGACCGTCTTTACCGCTGACCACCACGCGGTGGGAACCACTCCGGGTGAGGTCTACGGCGTGATCTCACTGGTGTTCTGGGCGATCATGCTCATCGTCTCCATCAAGTACGTCACCTTCCTCTTGCGCGCCGACAACGGCGGAGAGGGCGGCATCATGGCGTTGACTGCTCTGCTGCAGAAGCAGCGCTTTCACACGCGACGCGCGAAGGTGACGCTTGTCACCCTCGGAATCTTCGGGGCGTCGCTGTTCTACGGCGACGGGGTCATCACCCCGGCCATCTCCGTTCTCTCGGCCGTGGAGGGCCTGAAGGTCGCCGCCCCTGGCCTGGGCTCCCTGATTCTCCCGATCACGGTCAGTGTGCTGACGATGCTCTTCGTCATCCAGCGCTTTGGCACCGGACTCGTGGGCCGGCTCTTCGGCCCGGTCATGGTCGTCTGGTTCGCGGTTCTGGCGCTCGCCGGCGGAGACGAGGTCGCGAAGCACCCAGGCGTCCTCCGCGCGCTGTCGCCAACCTACGGGGCGCAGTTCCTGTTCGCGCACGGCGCTGTCGCCTTCGTCGCCCTCGGTGCCGTGGTACTCGCAGTCACCGGCGCCGAGGCGCTCTACGCCGATCTCGGACACTTCGGTCGGGTGCCGATCACGAGGGCTTGGTTCTTCCTCGTGTTCCCGGCCCTGACGCTCAACTACCTCGGGCAGGGCGCGCTCATCCTGCATGCGCCCGGCAGCGTCGAGAACCCATTCTTCATCCTCCTTCCCCATTGGGCCCGCATCCCCATGGTCCTCCTGGCCACCGTGGCGACGGTCATCGCCTCGCAGGCGGTCATCTCCGGAGCGTTCAGTGTCACCCGGCAGGCGGTGCAGCTCGGCTTCCTGCCGCGCCTTACGATCCGGCATACGTCCGAGCACGAGGTCGGGCAGGTCTACGCGCCCGCCGTCAACACCGGCTTGTTCATTGCCGTCGTGGCCCTCGTCGTCGGCTTCGGATCCTCCGCGGCGCTTGCGTCGGCCTACGGCGTCGCCGTCACCGGGACCTTCGTGCTGAACAGCATCCTCTTCCTCGCCGTCGCCCGGGTCCTCTGGCGCAAGCCGAAGCCGCTCATCGCCGCGGGCGCGGCAGTGTTCCTCACCACCGAGGTGGCGTTCTTCCTCGCCAACCTCACCAAGGTCGTGCATGGTGGCTGGCTGCCGCTCGCGATCGCTGCGCTCGTCTTCACGGTCCTCTTTACCTGGCAGAAGGGACGCGAGATCGTCACCCGCAATCGGACCGAGGTCGAAGGCCCCCTCCAGCGATTTATCGATGACCTGCACGAGATGGACCCGCAACCCCATCGCCTTCCGGGGACGGCGGTGTTCCTCAACCCCACCATGGAAACCACGCCGCTCGCCCTTCGCGCCCTGGTGGAGCACAACCTCACGTTGCACGAGAGCGTTGTCATCCTCTCGATCGAAGTGGCGCGGGTCCCTCACGTGCCCCGCCACGCGCGCCTGTCCGTCGACGACCTCGGCTACACCGACGACGGAATCAGCCACGTCCGTGCCTGCTTTGGCTTCCAGGACGAACCGGATGTGCCTGCCGTCCTCCGCCAGGCCGTCGAGCAGGGGGCATTCGAGGGTGAGGTCGACGTCGACGACGTGTCGTACTTCCTCTCAAGGATCACCATCGTGCCGACGCGGACGCGCGGCATGCCGCGCTGGCAGAAGCAGCTCTTTCTCAGCATCTCGCGCCTCTCCGCCAATCCGGCCGAGTACTTCGCCCTCCCCAGTAAGCGCACCGTCACCATGGGTGCGCAGGTCGACCTATAGGCCAGCGGCGCGCACCCCGTGCGATGCTGCCGGGAAACGCACGGCACACCGCCGCGAGCTAGCCCCGCTCCCCGTGGCAGCGGTCAGGCGGCGATGACGAGTGCACGCCACCGGGGTTGGCCTACAGTCTGCCCTGGTGTGCCGGGAAGCCTGGTCGGCGACACGCCGACCCCTGCCCGAAAGGTCACATGGCTTCCGACACTCTGACCCTGGCCAGCCGGCGCTTCGGGCGAGGCTTTCGCAGCCGACCCGTTCTGTTGCTGGCCTTCGCCTTCGCGGTGATGGCCGATCCGGTGTCCTCGGTCGCCTATGCGATCGAAGCTGCCCTGCGCGCGCTGCACGGCAACTTGGGGCTGCTGCTGCCGACCATGGCGTTGGTCGTGGCGATCATCGCCGTGATCATCACGAACTACCACCAGTTGGTCGCCCGGTTCCCCGAGGGAGGCGGCGCGGCCGCAGCGGCCGGCAAGGCCTTCGGGGAAGGGTGGGCGTTCGTTCCGATCGGCGCGCTGATCGTGGACTTCGTGTTGACCATCGCCATCAGCGTGGCCGCGGGAGCATCGGCGCTGATCGATTACGTCCCCGGTCTCGCTCCTGATCGGATCGCTCTCGCCCTGGTGCTGCTCGTCGGGGTTGCGGGTCTGACCTGGTACGGACACATCGGTCGCGCGCTGTTCGCCCTGATGACGCTCGCGTTCGTGGGCGCGGCCGTCGTGGTGCTTCTCGGCGGCCTTCACGCGCACCTGGCGAACGTCGGTCACATCACCCACGCCAGCGGACATCCCGCGATGATCGCCGTGCTGCTCGCCTTCCCCGTCGCCATGGCCCTGGCCACCGGAGTCGAGGCCCCGTCGTCGGCAATCGCGCAGCTCGGCCAACTCGACGATGCCGGCCGCCGCCGCTTCGGGCGCATCACGCTGTGGCTCACGCTCGGGATCGTGGGCACGATCACCATCGGGCTCACCACCGCGGCCGTCCACCTCAACGTCGGCATTCCGGCCAAAGGACTCCACCCAGATCGGGAACCTCGCCCGGGCGAGCACCAGCCACGGGCTCTACGCGTTCTTCCAGCTCACCACCGCGCTGCTGCTCCTCGCCGCCGCCAGCTCCTCCTTTCAAGCCGGTCCCGGCCTGCTCAAGGCGCTCTCGCGCCGCGCCATCAGCGACGAGCTGCGCACCGGGATCCTGCCTCCGTGGATGGGCGCCGTCAACAAGCACCACACTCCGTACTGGGCCGTCCTGCTCTTCCTCGCGATCTCCGCGACCGTGACCGCCGCCGCGGGCGCTCGCGACCAGGAACTCGTGCTCTTCTACGCGGTCTCGGTGTTCGTGAGCTTCTTCGTCGGGCTGCTGGCGATGGCCCGATTCTCCCGGCAGGAGGGCAAGACCGCCGCGCTGATCACGAGCGCGCTCGGCGCTGTCGTCGTGGCGTTCACGCTGGCGGTCAATCTCAGCCGTGGGCAGCCGCTCGCCTCCGTGGCCGCCGCGCTGATCGTTGGGGGCGGCCTGTACTGCCTCTGGGTACGCGCGGGACGCCCACGCGGGATCGCCGAGGCGATCTCGCACGCCGAGCACGACGACTGACGCGACCGCGTATGTGAGAGCAGTACGACCGCGACGCCCAGGTTTGCTCGTCATGCGCGGGCTGGCGAGAGCGCACGGCGGCGCGAACGACGGGCGGCCTGCACTGGCAGCCCGACGCGGTGCTCGCCGGCGCCGACCCCGGCGCCGCCGACCTGCTGATCGTTCCGGGCGCCGAGCTGTGGGACGCCGGCGGCGGGGCGCAAGGAGACGCCGCCAGCGGGCCCGGGAGCCGGCGGCGCCAAGGCCAGCTCATCGACCTCAACGGGCGGCGCTTCGAAGGGCCTGGCCATCGCGACCCTCGTCGTAAGAGTCCTCGGGCTCGCACAGACGCGCTCGGCGGTCGCTGGCGTCGGAACTCGTCGCCGCCCGAGTGTGTCGACCCCCCGCGCCGGCCTCACCCTCGCCTCGGAGATCATCTTGATCTCCGCCCCACGTGAGCGCTCGCTCTCTCGCTGGCAGAGGACCCGCGACTCCAATCGTGCGTTCGCTGGACAGTCGTCAGCCGGGACGGCAGTCGCGCGGTGAAGCAGCGGGGAGACGTTGTGCGGTCGGTTGGGGCCGAGCTCGCTGGCGTGCGCCGCGGCGGTCAGGGCAGAAGCGTGAACGCGGCCACGTGGTTCGGCCGCACGACGCTGAAGTGGCGGCGATCGATGGTGGCGATCTGGTCGACGCGCAGACGCTCTGCGGTTGTCACCACGGAGGCATCGACGGTCCCCAGTGGAAGGTCGCGATAGCACGCGACGAGCTCGGCGATGCGCAGCCAGTCCGCGGCCGCGACGGGCTCCACGCTGAACGCACCGGCGGCGAGGTCCCCGAGAAAGCGCACCTCGGGATCAGGACCGAGGCGCGTCGCGAGCAGATAGGCGACCTCGGTCACCACGAGCATCGGAACGATGAGCGGGCCGGCGTGCGTCTCGAGAAGTGCCAGCGATGCGGCGTGGTGGCGGTCGTCGGCGTCGACGTAGGCGTACAGAGGCCCGGCGTCGACGAGGACCGCGGCTATCGCCCGACCTCGGCGGCGAGGATCTCCTCGATGCGCTCCGAGACGTCGCTGCGCCCGCTGCGGCCGGCCCCCGCCGCGCCGAGGCGGCGGGGCCCGGGCGGCCCGACGAGGTAGGCCGCGAGCGCCTCCCGGCTGACCTCGGAGATCGTCAGGCCGCGACGCTCGGCCTCGTGCCGGAGGCGGGCATCGAGCGCGTCCGGGATCTTCAGGGTCGTGCGTCTCATGTATGCCAGCATACCCAGAGAGTCCGGGCCGCAGCCGACCCGAGCCGGTAGGCGAGGGTGAACCACTCTGGATGACCCTCGACGCCCGCACCGGAGCGCCGGCGGCCGGAGGAGGTCATGCCGGGTCCGGGCGATGGCGTGGGAGGCGGCGCGGGAGGTCTCTGCGGCGCCGCCAGAGCTCGAGTCCGACGAGGGCGAGGGCCGGGGGAATCGTCGCCGGGAGTACGTCGTAGATCAGAAAGAGCTGATCCCAGCACAAGGCGACGGCGATCATGCCTATCGCCGTGGCGAACTGGGGGGCTCGCTCGGCCGCGCAGATGCCGCCGACGACCGCCGCGGCGAAGAAGTCGCCGTAGCCGAGGCCGGCGGCGCCGAAGGAGGCTGATTGGAGGCGGGGAAGTCCGCCGCCCGGCGACGCCGCGACCAGGAGCGCGTTGGGGGCCTGAAGCTGGTTCGAGAAGACCAGGACCGCGTCGATGGTCGCCATGGCGAGGATCCCCGCCTTGAGGACTGCCAGCGGCGCCACGCCCGCCAGTAATCGCCCGAGCGTGACGGCCGAGCCGACGATGAGCAACGTCGCCGCGACCTGCCCGGCGCGGGTGTTGCCCATCACCCAGGCGACGGCGAGCAGTGCCACCGCCACCACCGCCAGCGCGGGCCGTGCCCCGCGCGCCGCCCACCCGAGGGCGAGCGCGCAGCCGATGGGCACGAGCACGAGCGCGAGCACGGTCAACCCGTCCGCGGTCGACGGCACGAGCGCAATTCCCGCGACCACCGCGGCGATCGACAACGGCAGGACGAGCGTCCATATGCGGGTCCGGAATCGCTCCAGGCGCGCCGGGATCCCGGCTCCCGGGAGCACCACGCATGTCGCCTGGGCGAGCGTCAGCGCCAAGTTGTCAGACGAGAACCACACCGGGCAGAGGATGCCGCCCACCGAGCGCACGCTGGCGACTCATCCGGGGAAGCCGGGGCAGGAGTCCGTCCCCAGCGGGAGAGCGAGCGTATGCGACTCCGCCCGCGCTCCTGGATCTCCTCGTCAGCCACACCTGCGGCGGACGAGACTTGGTCGTAGCCTGACCCGCGCTCATGAGCCCGGTGCGAGCGTTCCTCATCGCGGCCATCGCCATGGTCGTCCTCGTGGCTGGGTGTGGAGCGGAACCTCGCCGCGAGGCGCAGGCACACCGGGACCGGTACATCGTCCTGCCGGCGGCCTCGCGTACGCCGCCGCGGCGACGGGCGCCGGGTCCCCGGACGGTGCCGGGCAAGGCGGGCACCCGGCCCGACCCGTTGCCGATCGCGTCGGCGACCCGCTCTCGTTCGGTCTCGCCGGGGGCACCTTCGGACGCCGAGATCCGCCGCGAGGTCCGCCAAGCCCAGCGGGCGGGAGTACGCCTTCCGACCGGCAACACCGCCGAAAGCTTCATCGCGGGAGCGGGCGGCACGCCGGTGGTCGGCGGGTGGGTCTTCCCGCTCTCGACTGCGCTCGATCCCAGCACCTGGACCCTCGATCAGGGCGTCGACATCGCCATGCCGGGGGGAGCCTGTGGCGCCCGTGCCGTGGAGGTCGCCGTCACGAGCGGACAGATCGTCCAGGAGGGAGTTGCCGGCTTCGGACCTGACGCGCCCGTCCTGCGCATCGATGCCGGCCCCCTCGCCGGCCGGTTCATCTACTACGGACACGCTTCGCCCGCTCTCGTGCCCGTCGGGGCGCACGTGTCCGCCGGGCAGCCGATCGCCGAGGTGGGATGTGGCATCGTCGGCATCTCGAGGGGCCCGCACATCGAGATCGGGATCAGCGTTCCCGGTTCCCGGCAGCCGTGTTGCCCGGCCTTCGGTCAGACGGCCGCCGAGATGGCGGGACTCTTGCAGCGTCTATACCGACGGGGGTGAGCAGGGCGTGCGTCCCGCGGTTGGCCGTCAGCCGCCGGGCCCACGCCGCCGCCGTTTGTCGGCGCGACCGGATCCACCCGTAGGCCGACCGGTGCCTGCGGAGCCAGGGGTGCCGGAGCCGGCCACAGGCGCCTAGAGTCGTGCGCCGTGGAGGCCGGGGTCGCAAGGCGGGTCGCGGCCTCGACCCTGGCGCAGGTGCTCGGGCGGGCGGTCGCGCTTGGCGCCGGAGCGGTGTCGGTGGTCCTGCTCACACGCTACCTCGGGGCGGCGGGCTACGGGCGGATGGGGCTCGCGGTGTCCTACGTCGGGGTGTTCGGCGTCCTGGCCGACCTCGGGATCGTGACCGTGCTCGTGCGCGAGCTCGCGCGCTCCCCCGAGCGGCGTGAGGAGCTCGTGGGGACGGCGATGGCGCTGCGGCTCGCGCTGTCCGGGGGGATGCTGGCGCTCGCCGCGCTCGTGTCGCTCGTGCTGCCCTACGACGAGCGGGTGCGGGTGGCGATCCTGCTGCTCGGGGTGCCGCTCGCGCTGACGGGCCTGAACTCCG
>JAABUS010004978.1_pt1 | contig 18204 bp, 13 predicted proteins | sample 5560161 | NCBI WGS metagenome assembly JAABUS01 (sample SAMN10711885, study PRJNA513376) | rock metagenome | isolation source: Antarctica rocks | place: Antarctica: Victoria Land, Trio Nunatak nord | collected 2016-01-04 | reverse complement strand
TCCAGCGCGCTAAAGAGAAAGACTGGGAAGATCCGTATGCGGCGAGCCGGCGGCTCCGGAGAGCTTTCCGCGCGGACCGCAGGGTCAGGCAGAAGAACGAGGGCTCGACGGAGGCGCTGAAGGATCGTATGAGCTTGGGTATGGATCTCTTGGCGGAAACTGAAGACGACAGGCGTAGGGCGGGTTTCGTAGACTTTGGTGCTATTGACGGAGAGACAGCCATCGCCAAGGCGACGGCAAGGCCGCTGTTTGCGGGCTCCAACCCGCCTGTTGGAAAGGAGAACGCCGCGAAAGGGCTATCCGATGCGGAGCTCAGGCGGGAGAAGCTCAGGCAGGAACTCAAGCGAAACACCATGGCGGCGATGGATCCCTTCCTGAGTGGCGAAAAGCCGTTCGCGGCGACGGTGGCAGCGAAGAGGAAACGGGACACCGGCGTCGTTGCCGTTGAGCAGGACAGCGGAAAGGAAAGTCATGCTGTGGCATTAGTGGATTACGAGTCTGATTAGGCAGACGGGGCGCAGGTGGGAATGGGGAGGATTCGTGCATAGCGATGGGAGTTTTTGGGAGGAGATTTTGTATTAGGTACCTTACCTAGCGAGGATGTTTTGTATTCGCCGCTCGTAAGGGAAAGAGAGAGCATCCTTTCTGCAGTAAAACGTGGCGTCGAACCTACATAGACGTACCTTGTCTAATGACACAAAACCCCTCCCCCCCCCATAAGCTACGCCAATGTACATATCACCATTAAAGCACTTCCGTTCGTTTTTTGCCCAGGCTAATTCAAAAACCTTTCCCTCCTTTCGACCTGAGCTACAACAACAACAACACAGTGGGGGCGGGTAGGGAGGGTGAGGAAAATGGTAGGTTTAAATGGATCGATCGATCGGATTGACGACTTGAACAAAAACAGGATATTTCTTCCAACAGAAAGATCGATTTCATTTATTTTTTCCCCAGCCCAATAAAAACATTTCACTAATACCTCGTAGTAACATCGCTTCCCCCCCCTTTCCATCCTATCTTCCCCCATTCGCAAACCCTCGACTGCGCCGTACCTCTCAGACCTTTATCCTTCCAACCTAATCTCACCAACCGCTGCCTTCCACCTTAATCACCCTACCAAAACCCTCAACATCATACAAGCCACTCCGGATCCGCATCCTCATCTTCCGGGTCATGTGAGAGCAAAGATCCTGGGTCTGAAGCCGGACTTTTTGCTTCGAGTTCTATATCGTCTTCCTGCAGTGGTGGTGGTGGTGGTGGAGATTGGGTATGGTGGGGGATGGCTTCGTTGTGGGCGGCAGAGAAGGGTTCCGCTTGGCGTGCGGCATGTGGATTGAGGTTGTGGGGGTTGGAGTTGGGGATAGTGGTGTTTATTTGGGAGGATTCGTGAAGTTCTTGCAGCATGGTTGCTTCGGCTAGATCGTTGTCCGCGAGGCCGGGATCGTTGAGAGTGGGGGGTGTGGTTTCTGGGTTTCGGAAGATAAGAGGTGGAATGGTTGATTGTGACTCGTTCTCGTCCTGTGGTTGGATCCGAGTCGCGTCTTCCTCGTCGTCGATTAGGAAACCTCCGCCTTCCTCGAAGGGCGAGTTCTGTATCGGGAAACTGGCAACTTTTTCTTTACTTTCTTCGACTTCATCCCGCAGGAAACCTCCTCCTTGTCCTGAGATGTCTTTGGAATCATAAGGATCATATAGATCCGCTGACTCAGTCTCGCGCATTGCCTTTTCTGCATCCTCATCGATATCGTATGCGTAGAAGCCACCACGATCGTCGTCTTCGATGGTGTTTGTAAATGGGTCTGCAGCGAGTTGGTGCTTTTCTCTAGTATTATCATCTCGGCTTTCGGCTTCGTCATCTTCCATGAAGCCACCACGGTGTTCTTCGTTGCCGTCCATGAAGCCACCACGGTATTCTTCGTTGCCGTCCATGAATCCACCCCCTTCGTCTTCTTCCGGACCAGCAAACTCATGGGCAAACGTTCGTCCAGCAGTCGGCTCCGCAAAGCCTTTTGCATCTCGGTCAGGTAGAAACCCACCTGCTTCTTCGTCTTGGACTCCCTCCATGTCAGCCTCCTCCATCCTCTCTCTCAAAGCATCACGCTCTCCTTCAACCTCATACCCCTCAATCCTCTCCCTAATTCTCAGCCCAGTCAACAATCGCCGCCACATCCTCAATGCTTCAGCACTTCTCCTGGCCTCTTCCTCTTTAGCACGCTCGTCTTCAAAAGCTTCGATAACTTCTTCTACTGCCTCGCGGTATTCCGTAGCAACTACAGCGCCCTGAGTAATCGCAGTACCATGTCTGCCTTTGAATGCGAAGCCAGTGACCCCATCAGCAAAATCAATGCCAAGGATCTTGGCTGCTCGTGCGGTTTCTGGGTGGGTTATATGGGCTCCGCCTGCGGGAACCATGCTTGGAACGTAAATGTCGAGGTTTCCGTAGATATTCTTGGGAATGCGGCCGTTGATGACTGGTGGAGCTATGTATACGGTCGTCTGAAATGCAGCATAGAGACTCGTCCCTGCGTTCTCCTCGTCTTCAGAAATTTGCTCTTCGTCAAATGCCGATCCACGTTTCCGACGAGCGGTAACACGTTTGAGCGGCTGTTCTCCGGTCTTGATTTCCCGCCCCATCCGATACCACTTGTCCGCACTTTTCACCTCTTGCACATCACGGCGGCGGTAGATTGGCTCTAGTATCTTGTCTCCACCAGATCTACCAGCTGCAACTTTACCAGTTTCTCGCTTCGGATGGATCACCTCGCTCCTTCTTAGGTGTCTTTCTAGCGCGTAATATGGATGGTCCCTGAAGTCCTGCACGTTCTTGGGCATTCCCTCCTGGGCTTCCTTCTGTACAAGCTGGGCGTCTTCTAATTGGTCACGGTCAAGATCATGATCCCTTCTGTACATCCTCATCACTCTTCGCCACCACTTCTCGCCATCCTTCGTAACATCAACTCTCTCTTTGCGGGTTTTGGCATTGTAGGCTTTTGCATACCGCCGAGTGACATCGCGAGCAGTTCCGTCATCTTCGAATGCAACGACGTAGCTAAGTTGGTTCTTTGGATCACTGGCTGGAGGCTCAAATTTCGAAGGTTTCGCAACCGACTTAGTGACTAGTGGGTCTACAGGTATCCACTTTTGATTTGCCTCGTCAAAGGCTTCGACCCAATAAAGAGGATACGGTGACTCTCTGATCCGTTTTGTTTTGGGCCCTGTTCCGTTTAGAAGATTGCTCACATATGCAGGGAAGAGGGGAGTGCTGACTCGGTTTTGGAAGTTTAAGTGTAGGTGTACTATTGCTGTTGCTGTTGCTGTTGCTGTTACTGACCGGACGAGGATGACCATGGTTTGGAGACGCAAATCGATTTCGACCACCAATAGAACCGACTGCTCTCGATGCCGAAACTGGCGCATCGCTCTTATAATCGATTCCACTCTCGTCCCCACTAGTGGCAGTCCAGCTTTCTGGATCCGTGATGGTCATCATTGGCACTGATTTCTGCGTCGTTGTGCCTTTAGCAACGGCAACAAAAGGCAAAGGTTGCAGCGAGCACACCAATCGAGCGTCGACACCAGCGGAGCGCAGAAGAGCACAAAAGAGCTGAGCCCCAACATCTCGAGATGCATTAAGACTGCTTGCAGTCTCACGAAAATCTGATTTCTGTATAGGAAGATCCAGATCTTCGGGTAGACAAGTCTAAGGCCAGTTTCAATGTCAGCTTTCAAACCAAACTATAATATACTGAACTAGAGAATATACCGCTTCATACATTGGCTAAATCCTCCGGACTGTCAGCCCAGTATGATCTGCTCATACCTCTTGCACTAATCTTATATTTCTCGTTGAAAACACCAAGAGCCTGCGTGAGGCCATCTACAAAAGATCGTGATCTCTGGAATTGGGATTTCTGACTGTCGGGGTTCAAGTACGATATCGTACGCTTGTACAAAAAGTTTCTCAGTGTCTTCTATTAAGGTCTTAGCGTGCCGATGTATATATTGTTGGGTATGGCATACATGAGAATCTTCGTCATTGCACCAGTGATTGCGTCGATGGACATGCACAAGCAAGCTTAGCAGATGCATCTTGTGTATTTCAAGTCGAAGCTTTTTATCAGCAGCACTAGCAGGCTTACGCCTCGCCGCGGACCGTCTTCGAGTATCATGATCATCTGCACCAAGTACCAGATTAAGCTCCTGGTCTTCAACAATATCTTGCTCAGAAAGATAGTTTTCAGGGGTGTCCTTAAGATCAACCTCCTCCCAATCAATGTCACTATCTGCAGAGCCATCTGATTCTGTGTAAGCTGTCTGTTTCTTCGCGGCCTGAGATTCAAGCTGCGACCGCTCAATATCCGTATGATTTGCATCGGTTGATGCTTGATCGGATAGATAATGTGCCATCTCATCGTAGCTTTGTTTAACCACGCGACCTCCAACTCTGCGTCTTTTGACAGGCTGGCCTTCCTCATTGAATTTAGAAGGCGAAGATGAAACAGCATCTGCCAGCATCTCTCGGTAAACATCAGGCATCACAGTTTCGTTGACAGGGTTTCTGGGAGCTCTTGTCACACGCCCCTTCTTACTAGCTTCTGCTCTTGCCATGATGAACTTTTAGGCTCAGAGAATAAGATACATCAGATTAAGCAGAAACAACTTGCGAAAGCACAATTGAACACTGCAGAGTCATCAGCTCATTCGCGAATTCTGAGCTCTGATCCACATAAGCCTTCAAGAAGCAAGTCATTGCTTCTCATTCCAGTAAGCATGACACTTGGAAGATTCAGAAATCAACGAATGGACAAGAGCACCAGAGAGAGGACATGTTCAACTCTGCATAAAGTTAGATCAACTACATTATATCCAGATTGCCGAGCACATGACGTCGCGTACTCTAGATCATTGATCGCGTCAACACGTAAACTACGTTAGCGTGGATTCCAACTTTCATACGCCTCACCCTCAACTTAGAATGAGTTTTTGTTCTCACAGTATATCATGTCCTCGCGACCAAGTAGGCGTCGCTCATCTGGTCGGATGTACGAAAATTTGACACCGGCACCTAACCAGCAGTACGTCACACCCAAAACCCGAAGCGTCAGGTCTGGGCCTTCGACGTCGTCCACGACAAGAAAGAGACAGCAGACGATAACACAGATGGACCCTTTTCGTGCGATCTACCACCCACACGAAGGAGATGATCTCGCATATGAAGAAGCCGTTAGCGACGCTCAAGAAGAACTGCCTCCGAAAAAGAAGCGACGGAAGACTATGCCACTTCAACGAGAGGATACCTTGACCCAAAGTGGTTATGTATCACGCGGTTTACAGGTACAGGAAGAGCTAGATGGATTGAAAGAGATGGACAACATTCATGTCCCCGGTGCGTCGTTCCGGAGGCACAAGCGGGGACAGACTACGCCTACTCGTACCGTGCAGACGAGGAGTGCTGTGAGGCAAGCTGTGCAGAGCAAGATTAAGGGCGAAGAGGACGTGGTGAAGAGTGCCCAGTCGTCGGTAGTCGAGAAGTTCGAGGACAACCAAGCAGACATAGCAGCGGCATTGATGCCACCACCAAAGACCCCGAAGTCATTAAGACGCAAGGAGATACCTTCTTCGCAATCTCCTGCGGACACGCCCCTTTCGAGTCAAAGTCGGAGATCATGCCGTGAGAAGTCCAAGTCGCCTCTCAAGGAAAAGTCTACAAACATTCCGAAAGGTTTTCATTCTCCGAAGAAGAACGTTCGACAAATCCCCAAGCTGGTGGTTGCTGATACAATGGATAGTACAAGTAGCACGGAAGAATCTATATCTACGCAAGCCGAGTTCAAGAATGAACTTAGAACTATATATTCCGGACGTATTGTAACTTCAGCAGTCACCTCAAAAGGCGGCTTTATCGTTGGGGATCATGTCTCAAGTTCCGTCCTACCTGATCCTGTGGACCGGATCGTTCACAGCAGCAGAAAGCAAGCTGAGATTGCCAGGTCCGAGGTTTTCGACTCTGACGGCGGAGACTCCGATGAAAGTCTGGCAGCTAGCGGCTTGGATGTAGGCTTCATACCAAAGCCAGCAGAAGCGACTATGACCCTGGATGATTTTGCTGAACCCATTGAGCACCCTGTCAACCAGTTTAGTGATCAAGAAAGTCATGACGACCAAAATAGCTCAGAAGACGCTGCGGTACCGCTGGCTACATATTCGGATGACGCAGCAGAAGTGCCTAAAGAAGACTTCGTTCACCAACCACGAGCTTTAGACGAATCCGGGCCACATGACCATCAATGTATACGCTCTGAATCAGAAGAAGCGTCTGCACAGCTGACCGCCGAATTCATCCGCATTACCCAACCTTCACCTCTTGTGGAAACAGACTCCCAGTGGGAGGCTACCTGGCGCCCTTACTCAGGATCCGAAGATCCTAGAGACTATTATCAGCCCAAAAATGAGGACTCATCTAGTCCTGCCTTGAACAGACTTCCTGCGTTGATTGCTACGCCCTTTTCCCGCTCTCAAACGCTCCCAATGAGCTCGCCAATTCGCCTACCCCCTTCCCAAGCAACAACTATCGATATTTCCCAACCTTTAACCCAATTACGTTCTTCCTCTGCCAGGCGCCCTTCACACTCTTTACCAACCCTCTCCTCCCCGCCGCCTTTACCTCCTATATTGTCCTCCTCGCCCTTTCGCACACGTAAAGATGCGGAGGCGTACATGGGCTATGTCGGCGGATGGAACGGAGAGAGGCTTACTGACAGCCAGTTACTACCGGAGAGTTTGATGGATGACAGCATGCCGGGCCCGCCATTGTCACTGTTGGTGGAGGAGGGGTGGGAGGGTGAGGATAGTAAGGAAAATTAGGAAGGAAGGATCAATATGTCGGAAGAGAGAGAGTTGTCTAATGAGACGTCAAGTAACAAGTTTGGTCATAGCGTCAGGTCATAAGGAGTATCTGCGGATATCAGAGGTTGATAAGACCAACCCATGTTAAGGCGAGTAGCATAGTTTCATCAGATACCCAGGGTATCAACAGACCCACCATGAAGAAACATATGAGCAATGCCACATAGAGTGTCTCGGGACATGCTTTGATGTATGGAAGTTTCGAAAACCACTAAGTCATTCAATGGTAAACCTACCTTAACGTACGCTACAGTATCGTGGAGTTTGCCCTACAAGAGATATTGTGTCCTCGGTTAAGTCGGAGCGGAATGTTTCCGCAAATCTCTAGAATTTCATGAAGCTTGATCATGGCCAATTGGAAAACCAACCAATATTCGTAATGGCCAAAGAGAAGACGCCCAGATCATGGGCAGAACAGATTGCAGATTTTGACAACCCTGCGCCAAAAGGTACTGTCATGCAGCACCCCAGCAAATAGTACTCACAATCTTCCAGATATTGATCCCGAAGAACATGGGGAACACTTTGGCAATGGCGACGATTCTGATTCCGTGGGTAGTGAAGAAGGAGTGGCAACGGCTCGCGAACACTACATAGACGTTGGGTACGGCTTCAAGAGGTCTAGGTGATTAGGACAAATTTGACCTTTTGATAGAAAGAGCACGCTCCGCAAACCCAAAGGAATCTCGCTGGGACCACAATATACAGGCTCAACTATAAGCCGAGAAGATCTGCTTGCAGAAGGAAGTGATGATGATCCTTTCGGTAGCGGCACCAGCAACCACGAAGAATCAGCTGGGGACATCGATGATACTGATCCAGACGAGGATCTTCAAGTGGAGGAGGTAAACGTTGCCAAGGAGGAGGCCTTCCAGGACGGGGTTAATGGAAACACCAAAAAGTCTGCAAACAGGAGAAGCAAAAAACAAGAGAGGAAACGCGACCAGACGCCTTTGCGAGCGGTGGAGGAAGAGGCAGATGACTCAAGCTCTGGAGCGGATGAGGATATGGAAGCATTGTCGAATGGTATCAATGGCGGGGGTCACGAATCGGATGGCAGGGATGATGAAGATTCGGATGACATTGAAATGGAGGATGAAGACGGTATGTCCGAAGGCGACACCGACGGCAGCAGTATGGAAGGTCGGGGCAAAAGATCCCAGACAGACGACCGCGCCGAGCTCCGCAAAATGATGGCTGAAGAGCAAAAGACAGTCTTATCAACGATTTCTAAAGCCGCAAAAGCAGATATCACCAAAGGCCAAGCCATCAAATATCAACGCTCCACCTTCGATAGTCTTTTAAATACCCGTATACGGCTCCAAAAAGCTCTTGTAGCAACGAATTCGCTCTTTGCTGAAGCACCGTCTGCGGGAAAGAGCGAATCAGACACAGACGCGATCCAAGCCGCCGAACAAGCAGCTCTAAACCTATGGAACACCCTCGACGATCTCCGCCAATCCTTGCAAACCACCGCCACAGAAAAGCGTCCCACCTCCAAGAAACGCTCGTTCTCCGCCACCGTCTCCACTCCCACCTTGACCCTGTCCAACCGTATGCAACAACATGAATCTACGTTCCTTGCCCACCGCCGCACCATTCTCTCCAAATGGTCCTCGCGCGTCCATGTCTCCTCCACCCTTCAACCGCGCAATGCCCTCTCCGCAGCTTCCACGCACCAACCGCTCACCAGTGTCCTAGACCAACAACTCTCCGCCCCAAACAACGCTCGCCTGATAGCCCGCACGCGCGTACCAAGGTCTTGTGCGCCGTTGCAGGCTGCGAAGAAAGTACTCGAGGACCGGAATATCTATGATGACGCCGACTTCTACACTCTCCTCCTCCGCGAGCTTGTCGATCAGCGCATGTCATCTACCAATCACAATAACACCAACACCAGTACCAACCCGTCGTCTATCTCCAATGGCACCACCCTGTTACCGCTCAAAGTGCCAAAGATACGGAAACAAGTCGACACCAAAGCGTCCAAAGGTAGGAAAATGCGGTATACAGTGCATGAGAAACTGCAGAATTTTATGGCGCCAGAGGATAGGGGGAGCTGGGGGGAGAGGCAGGTGGGGGAGTTTTTTGCAAGTTTGTTAGGTGCCAAGGTGGCTTTGGATGAAGAAGATGAGGGCGAGGAGGGTGATGGGGTTGAAGAGGAAGGCTTGAGGTTGTTTCGTGCTTAGGGTGGGGGAAAAGGCAATTAGGCCCTAGAGGATTATAAAGAGTGAGGTTGCTCATCAGTGTGTGGTACGTGTCTCAAGACTCGATCACCTAACATGTGAGAACGCATCGAAGCAATAGCATCCGATCTCAATACCAGTCTTCCCTCCCACTCATCCCATTCTCCTCACCCTCCCCATACACTTTTTCATTCTCGACACCGTTCACAACCCCAATAAACCCACCTCTATTCGTTTGCGTCCATATTCAATCGACTAAATTATGTCCCCTGCTCTCTCCCTTCTCCAAACAGGTTGTCCTCAAGATATCTCTCACATTCTTTGAAGGCCTAAAGCTTTGCAGAGGCCGTCACGTAGTCAACATACCATGGATTCCAATCTGCATCTCCTGTGTTTTGTTTTTTGAAATCATGCTACTTCCCCAGGCCATATGAGCACCTCCTTATCTACACTTGACATAGCGGTGACACACAGAATATATTCCAACACACATTTTATTATAAAATCATCAAAGCCCTCTGGAAAATCTATCAAGCAAGCAAGCAGCTAACCATTCCAGCGCCAACCTCGCTGCGGCCATCCGTGGGCGCCCCCAAGTTCATCCTCCCGCTCCACCTGCAAATCTAGCAGCTACTGCTACTGCTCCCCCGAGTGCCAGCAAACAGACGGGACCACCCACAAGCTTCTCTGCGAACCCCTTCGCGGCCCCGACCCTACATATAAAACCCGGCGTTCTTCCTTTCCCGTCGATGCACAAGCCCCACAGCTACTATTGACCGAGTGTGAAAGTAGAAAAGAAAGGCGTGGTCTATGATAGCACAAAGACTGCTCACGTGCTAGGTCCTTGACGAGCCCCGTTTTCGTAGCGGGCGCAGCCCGATCCTGGGGGCACAGATACCGGGGGCTTCAGTGCCTGGATCATATATATACAGCCGAGACGCAATTTCTGACAGACGGCTCACGGGCGAACAAGAAGCGTCTTCGTCGAAATCATCAGGGGGTGGCCTCGTCCATGGATTCGAGAGGGGGCTGGTAGTGGTGTTGCGCAAGTCAGGGGGGCTCGGCGTCGTTCCCGGGTTCTTCTTCGAGGGATGTCACGCTCGCGGACTTTCGCCACGGGGGTAGATTGTTACGGCGACGGGGTTGTGCGAGATCTGCAGGGACGGCAGATTGGTACTGGATTTAAAGTCAGTGGCGTCGGGGTCAGCTGGAAAGGCGACTAAGAGGTTTGCGGAGCGGAGGTTTTTGGTCGCTGTCCAAGTCCTATGAGATCATCAGGTGTTCGTGTTGTTCAAAGCAACCACCCATCTCGACCTTGATTGGTGTCCTTTTGCTCACACGCAAGTACCCTCCCGATCGGGCATGGAAGGATGATCAGACCGTTGGCTTTTGTCCGTATGAGAACGTCGCAGCAACATTCCTGCATCTGAACGCAGACCCTCAGGGTTCGTCCTGGGGATGGGCGCCTCTGAGACGGAAGGATAACGTCGGCAGTGTCATCGTCGTGCGCGAGGACGGCAAAGCTCTAACCCCGTACCAGGTTGAGGCGTTGAGTTACTATTTGCCAGCTCGAGCTATAGCCGATTCTTTGAGGATTCGCTCGGTGCTGGATTGGTAGAAAGGACCAAAGGGGGAAGCCCTGGGGTTCATATGACCACATGGAGAAATATCGCGTTTTTTTTTTTTTTGAGACAGGCTCAAGGAGCGGAGAGTTTGGTGAAGATCCAATCGTGGGCGGCGGCGAGGGTACCGGATATTTCCTGCAAGAACAATGGAGGATTTGATGAATTGCTTCTCCATTCTTCATACGCAAGCACAGACAGCAATCCTAACAGACATCCTCCCTACTCTCCCCATGCCCCCCCTCCTTAACCAGCCACCATCAACCACTTCGACCAAACCCATCCTCACAAACCAGTAAAAAAAAACCTATAAATCCTCCAACCCCCCTCCCAAACGCCCACTCCAACACCCATCTCCCACCCACCCACCCTTACCCCCCCCAACAGAACCCATCCTCACCACCATCACCATCAAAACACCGCTCGAGAAAAAAAAACACTCCCGATGCACGAGCCCCAAAAACAGAGCCGGACATGCTGAATAATCGCCGGCGATGCTATCTATATATGTAAGCAATCAAGATGCTCACCCCACGTCTCTGCAGAAACTTTAGATTGCCAGATATCCCCCAGAGAGAGAGAGAGAGAAGAAACATAAAGAAAAACCCCCAACCCAGCCTTCCTCAACCAGACCTATTTTTCAGAACGGAGAAGAAAGAAAGCGTACATCATATCCCGTTCCGCAAGCGCTAATCTACATCATCACGCTTCCTCAAGCTACGAGCAGTTGATTGCTCATTGCAGCAAAAGCTCGAGAAAAAATCGCTCCTGGTTTTGTTGCTTGCGACACAACTGGCAAACTCCATACATACCTTAGTCCATTGAAAAAATTTGGGGTCCGGAATGCCGCCGACCTCTCTTGGCCGCTGTGCCGCTACAGTAGGTTTTGTGCTTGGGTGAAAATGATTCGTCTATCTCCTTTGCTGGAATGAATGGAACGGAATGGAATGGACATAAACCCCGGTTTACCCAAGATTGGATCTTGGATTCTTTCTACCTTCTTTCCAAGGTACTCACTCACTCCTTATGTGGCCATGTTTTGGGAGTAATATATCGGCACCTTTTGTAGAAAGAAAAAAATAAGAAGAAAACGTTGAGTTGAGGAAACCTTTGGGGGGAAATAGAATTCTATCGAAAGTAGAAGGAAAGGGGGGTAATGAAGTGAGGAGTGTTTGCTTGTTGTGGTAAGGGGGCACAACTTGTTGGGGAAAATGGGATTGGGACTAGTGAATAAGGAAGTAATAGCGATGATTACGAGATGGCGATCTATCACGAGCGATCATTGCTAGAGGTGGTGAGAGATGGATTTAAAGCTTTGACACGCACTAGAGGATGTTTTGTCAAGAAGGGAAGCGTTCCTGGTATGCATAGGTGTGGCTGTTCGGGGTATGAGTTCATGATGGACTGCTTCTAGTGAAGATCCATGTCGGACAGACATCTTCGTTGTGCGATTGCGCAGCGCTGGCAGGAGCGGAGAGCGCGAACGGCGTGGATGGGCGATGGACAGGGGTTGAGCAATAGAGTATTACTTGACAATAAGTCTGGACCACTTGGACAGCAGTGGTATCAGGCTTTAGTGACCTCACGAAGAAGAAGCACAACGTAGTCTGCCAAATGGGGGAAATAGCTATTGCAAATTCGAATCGAGCAGACGTCATTTCTCCACCCTGACCCAGGCCTGATATTAGCTCAGAGGGGCGTTTCTTGGCTTCCTTCTCGGTCACAAAACTTGCCTTCCAATGGAGTGCAGTCTAACCTGCAGGCTTGCCATCTTGATAGTACCGTATCCGAGGCAAGGTACGGTGTAGTTCAGACTTGACGAAAACGGTCTATCCCGATATTCCCTTGTGAACGGAAGTTTCCACTGTTCACCGCGTCCTGTCAATGATCAATATCACTCGCTGACACACAAGAAACCCTTACGCAAAAACCCCACATGGCCAAACTGTCGCTCTCGCATTAGCCCTGCATTAGACGTGTACAAGGGTGTATATACCTACATTAGCGCTGTGAGGCTTATGAGGCTGAAAAGCGGACTTGTTGCTAGAAGTTCTAGGGGCGTTTTCCGGGGAATTTGAAGGCGTTATTAATGGGGTTACGAGAAGAGGCGCTTTTGGCGCCAGGATAGGCGTGATAAGTGATTGCTTGGTGCGGAGCAAAGCTTGACCATCTTGATACTGGTGGGTGGTAGAGAAGGTTAATTGAGGAACAGTTGAAGGATGGAGAGATAGCGGTGAGAAGTTCCAAGTGCAACGGCTTCTTCCTTGCCTGATCTATCGTGACGAAATCCGAAATCCGGTGATTTTGACACTGGATTGCTTATGAGAGTTCTGAGGGTTGGTAAAAAAAAGAGTCATTTGGTAACAATGATCTATCCTAATCGATGATCGAGCGCCCGGGACGTAAAAACTCCTGCATGACTGCCCTCAAAGGCTGTGGTGGGTATAGAACAGTAGCGTATCCAAAAGTAGACAAATAACCACCAGGAAAAGTGGACGTAAGGATGAATGAAGATGATCGTTTCCAGGACTCAACGTTTCGTGCCATTCTGTGGTCGATTTGATTACTCCGTAATGTGAAACCGGTGCAAAAACGCGGTCTTGAGGTGCTTCGACAGCCGGACGGATCCTCAGCCCCCCTGGATGCACTCACGAATGCTATTGGCTTTGTGCTCGCTGCCCTCCTCGATCCGATACTCCATGGTCCGTACAATCTTGGAGTCGGGGAGCTCTCCCCCATTGTACATGATAAATTCCTCGCTCCCACCGTCTCCAGCATTGAACATCGAAGGCCGTTTGGTCCCTCCCTTAACTGAAGTCACGTACGAATTCGACTTGGTGCGGTTGCCTTCGGGGCCTGGGACAAGTTGCCGCGCGTCGAAGTTCCTCAGCTCTTGACTTCTTCCGCCTTGAGAGCCTGATCTGTGATATTTGCGCCCGCCGCTTTCGTATCTGTCGGATGCGGGACCGAGAAGGGAGGGGAAATATTGGCGGACAAAGGGGCGGATGACGGGGACGGAGCCGCCGAATATGCTCATGTTTAACTCGATAATGCACCAGAGTAATGCGTTCGCGGTATCATCTGCTGAAGGTTAATGCTTGCACTGATAGAGTGTGATTCGGCAACGTACAGGTGAGATCGGTACTTCGTAAAAGCTGATAAAGGGAGGCGAGGCGGACAATGCTGATAATGCAGACGAAAGCACCTGTCATCAAGACGGCTATAACCCCTATCTTTTGTTTGAGAGGAAGCTGCAGCTTCCGCAGAATTGGACTAAACGAGCTTGATCAGGAGAGCCCAATATGCTGTTGTATCTCACTCACAATGGCAATAACAAGGTAATGAAATCAGCAAATATCCCAAGGCCAGCGTTGGCAAAGTACAATAATGGCCGGTTGATGCAGGTTCCAGTAAGAATGGTTACATCCCAGGACATTGCAACAGGGTTGCAACTGAAGATGTTTGCGAAAATAGAGGCGACATTATAACTGACCACGAAGAATGCCGCCGTCCACACAGCAAACTTAAAGACCCTGCCGGGAAAGATTCGCAAGTAGAAGAGCAGAATTGAAGCCTTTGAGGCAGCTGTAGCAGCACAATACACACTCGCCGCAAGGAGATTGAACTTGGGATACAAGTCAGCAGTCATAAGTCGTAGTGGTTTGGCATGATCGTTTGAACGATACGTACTTTGAGGAAACCTGGTGAAAAGGACGTAAGAGGAACATCCCACATGTGCTTGGCGAGTCCGTAATTAAGCACTGCCTCGCACTTTTAGTTGTTTCCGCACAATACCAGCTGTGGGATACTTACGGTTCAAAGTGAAAGCGCTTAAGATGACGGATAGAATCTGGAATTGAAGTCAGATTTAGCAAGCCGCAGGATCAATAGGCTCATCGTGAGGCTTGACGAACCAATGCGAAGACCATAATGTCTGTACCACACATCAGCTCTCTTCATCAATTCAAAAACACCTCCCCCCCTCTACTTACAATCATCCGCAGCAAAGCATCGTTGAATAACAGCTCTGGTGTAGGCTCGCAAGACGACAATGGCGACAGCCAGGCTAAGAAATACAGCGCTGATGGCTATGAATCTGCCGCCGTCATATTGCGGGTCCACGAAGTTCGAGGTCACCCCCGCGGGCGGCTTGCCAGCGGGCAGGATGGCTGTCGATGCCATGAAGAAACAACTGTACTGTTATTTGAACCAAGTTGAGAGCACTTGAAGCGGACGTATTGCTGAATCCGCCTGCCCAGAGAATGGCAGCTGCGAGGGCGGAGTTGACTCTCTTTTAGAATAGATCCCCAAGATACATCAAGCCTTTGCACGCCATGAGCCGGGGCGTCAGTGGGCTCGAGAGGTCCAATGGGCATGATTTCGACCTGTTCGTCCCCCGACATTGAGCAATCGAATTGAATGAAACAAACCGATCTAAGGTAAGCGTAGTACAACACCTAGTAAGCCCTGCAAGCTCCCATGCAGACCAGATGTAGCCAGGCACCCAGGTACCTTAGCCTCTTAGGTACCTTATGCTCTGGTCATTTAATAAAGGTTGGAGGCTGGAGGCTTCGACGCAATTTACTTTGGGTATGAAAGATAAAAAATTACACGGGGAATAAATTAAGGGTCCCACTAAACATACACCCCTTTTTACTACATTGACGCCCCCCGTTTACTACACATACACCCCCCCCAATAGGTCTAGCGGCTACCCAACTAGGGTTTAGCGGCTCAATAATCATAACAACGCGCACACGTTCTTCTTCATCCTACCCACCACCCACCCTACCTCATCGCCGCCATAGATCTTGCACCCCCTCCAGTGTGTGAGCTCTATGTGAACCACGAGGAGCTCATCGCCGCCGCCAATACATGGGCTGGAGCTCACGGTTACGCGCTCAATATCAAACGCTCGAGCAAAAACAAGCGGTGAATCAAGGATAAAATTTGGTTGAAGTGTGATAGAGGCGGTAAAAATACGTGTCCTGTCGGGCAAAAGAGACTACACGCCGGTTCAAGGCTCATCGAATGCCCCTTCAAAGCAATAGCTAAATGGTCGCTTGACGAGGCGGGTTGGTTGCTCAGAATCGAAGATTCAGCTCATAATCACTGTCCAACTAGTGCAAAATTCACCTATTGCAAGGGCTCGAGGTAGACCAGTTGGTGCAACTGCAGCAGCAGCTCATACGCGCACTGAGCAAGAGCTAGACGACTCTACCCAACGCGAACCCAGTCAATTTGAACACGTGGAAGCGAATCTGCAGCAACGAGCTGAGCAAGAGCTAGGGCAAACATATAGGGAGGGTAGGGGTAGGGGCCGGAGCAGAGGTAGACCGCGGGCCGAAGGTAGAGGTAGGGGGCGGGGGCGAGGTCGAGGAGGTAGAGGGGGTGAAGCTTCGGCTGAGCCTCTATCCGAACATCAGCAGGAAGCTTCAAACGGTGGAGGCTTCTACGGGGTGTTTCAAATTTGATATGTAGAATAGTTGCAAATGTAAATCAGCTTCGAAAAACATACATATCGACCCCAAAGATACTTAATTTTTGGTGAGCCGCCCATATAAAATCAAGTATCTTTAAGCTGCCAAACCCTAGTTGGGTAGCCGCTAGACCTATTAGGGGGGGGTGTATGTGTAGTAAACGGGGGGCGTCAATGTAGTAAAAAGGGGTGTATGTTTAGTGGGACCCTAAATTAAAGATCCGTGGCCACGCTTGCCAGATGGCGCAGAAAAGAATTGGGTTCCACCAGCCAGACATCTCCCACAATCTCCATCGATCAAGATCTCATCCGCATACTCCGTATACGTACTATCCATGCAGCGACGATGAGGTTCAAAGCGAGAAGCGAGGTATGCCGAGGTAACAATGATAATCGTAGTCGCCAGCGTACCTTAAGATGCGACGTTGGAACTTCCATTCTGTCTCGGTTTCCTCCGGTTGGAGCTCCCCCTCATCCCCTCTTAAAGCCGTAATCTTTCTGCTGGTTCCTCCCCGGCGCTCCGGGTACCATGGCCCGGGGATGGTTCGTCGCCAGTCCCCCATGTTCTAATTTCTACGGAGGTACTAAGGTACGACCCCAGAAGCCCATACAATAACGTACTGGAGTACTTGATTGGTGGCTGTTGGTTGAACTTGCGCTTCCAATGCCGTGTCGATGTCGTTGGCTCGTCCCCTAATGACCGGGCCGAAGCAGGTGTAATTGCACTGCTGCAATGTGTCAAACTCTCCCTTGTTGTTGTTTCCCCTCGATCAAGGGCCAGGGGCCGGTCTTTCGACTCGCGAGGGGCTAGGCGGATGATGATGATCAACCTTGTGACGGAGGTACGAGTACATTGTACGAGTACAGTATCTGAACCACACCTCAAGCTGGACACTGGAAACTGGAAAAACAACAGAACAGCACAAAACACTGGACCAGACATGATAGCCCACCCCATGTCTTTTCGTTGGTGAGATCCCTTTCCAATCAAGCCACAAGTTGCCACTTGCCACATGTTCAGGTAATCTACGGAGTACTGTACAATCCAAGCCACCTGCATATCGCGTGCCTGAGTAGCGAGCCCTCGATGCACAAGAAGCTGGCCTTGTTACCTCTGTACTTGAACCTCGATCTGCGTGGGCCTCGGAGTGATCGTCGTCGCCTGCGATGCACCTACTTCCACAAGCTTGGAACCTGCGTCCGACGGGGCAACGATTAGACATTCCTCGAGACAACAGTTGATCCAGCATGCTAACGGATAGCTGAGGCAGACACGGCTCATCAGTAGGGTGGAATCGATTGAGATTGTACATAAGGGTCAACGGTCGAACATGGCCCCCAGGGAAACACCCAACATTCGAAATCGACCCTGTAGATAATCCAACATGCTTGCCTCCACCGTTTTGCCTATTCTTGCGCCTTTCACGTCCCTGCTACACGCTACCGGCGCAACTGCATTGTCCCCACGCAAATCGATCGATGTGATTCAAACACGCGATCCTGGTCCGGACAATGCAGGCTGTCTAGCCCTGGCAAAGGAATTTGATGGCGAGAATGCAATCTTCTCCAAGGGGACGGATGTGTACAACTACGAAAACTCTCCTCGCGAGTTCTGGTCCAATACCGAGATCCTGTCGCCGTCATGTGTCTTCCGCCCCACCTCTGCCGAACAGATTGGCCAAGCAGTGACAGTGTTGAAGAGGGCCAACGTCAAGTTCGCCGTGAGAGGGGGTGGACATATGGGAATCAAGGTGACCCAATCTGCTGGATCTATAGCAGGACCGATGTTTTGGTTGACGAGCGGCTGATGAATGAACTTCCAGGGTGCGAACAACATCGACGATGGCGTTCTCATGGTCATGTCGAACATGACAACCCTTGCCCTATCCAAGGGGGACACTGTACTTTCCATTGGACCAGCCTACCGGTGTGTTTCTACCATTTGACCGATTTGGAAACAAGATTGACCATGTCATTAACGCGAATTAGGTGGGTTGATGTCTACTCG
>JAABUS010004977.1_pt1 | contig 18208 bp, 17 predicted proteins | sample 5560161 | NCBI WGS metagenome assembly JAABUS01 (sample SAMN10711885, study PRJNA513376) | rock metagenome | isolation source: Antarctica rocks | place: Antarctica: Victoria Land, Trio Nunatak nord | collected 2016-01-04 | reverse complement strand
GCCGATTCCTGGAGCGACCGGCTGATCGGCGAGGACATTGTCCTGACCGGCGATGCCGCGGGAGCCAACGACCCGAGCCAGGGACACGGGTTGTCCCTCGCCTTCCGCGATGCCCGCTCCCTGCGCGACCATCTCTGCTCGACCATACCGGCAGGGTGGCCGGCGGCGATCGCTGACTTCGCCGCCGATCGCCAACAGGTTTTTGCCACGCTGCGGGCGCACGCCCAATGGGCGGGTCAGCTGCTGATCGACCAGGGAGCAGCGGGGGATGCGCGGCGCGACCAGGTGCGCCGGGCACGGGAGATCGATCCGACCGGCGGCGGCTTTGCCGGCATCCACGCTTTCGGACCAGATGGCCTGATCGCCGATGAGGCCGCCCGCCGTCACTTTTTTGGTGAGGATCTCGATCTCAGCGCGCTCGCCTCGTAGGGCCGACATCGCTCGAATCGAGCTTGAGATCGAGCCCGGTTTTCCTATCCCGGCTGGCGATGCCAGATGTAGACCCAGCTGTCGTCGTCGTCACGAACCCAGGAGTGGTACGGTCGGCGGTTGTACAGCTCGTACCCCGGTTTGGGACGGGGCGACGCCGCGACGATATAGACCGGGTCGATCATCGGCGCGACGATCCAGAGCCACCACGGGTCGCCGACCCGGCGTTGCGCCCAATCGGTTGGATTGGCGACGTGGGCCTCATAGAAGAGGGTGCCGTCCCACTGGACGGCGCCGTCGACCTGACGCGCGGGAACGCCCTGCTCCTGCACCAACCAGGTGGCCGCATCCCATTGTGCCTGCTTGAAGGCAAACCAATCCTGGAGCCCGGCGAGCCCGACGACGGCGAAGAGGGTCAGCCCTACCGCCACCGGGGCAAGGTCGAGCGGGCGGTTGCGCAGCGACCAGAGGAGGAGCCCGATCGCCAGAGGAATCATCGGCAGGTAGTAGCGGTCGAACGTGATCCATTGCCAGATAAAGAGTGAGGGTAGGATCGCCCCGGCGAACTGGCCTGCCGCCAGTGCCGCCAGGAGTCCGCCGAGCGACGGCCAGAAATGCCACCGTCGCCGCTCGTCGGCGGCCTCACGCTCCCGACCGGCGACCAAAATGAAGCCGGCGGCGGCCGTCACGGCGAGAACGATCGCGATCGTCGCATAGACCCAGCCGGGGAAGAAGAAGGGTCGAAGACCCTCGGCGTCGAGCACGCCGATCCCATCTTCATGGAGCACGCTGCCCCACGGGATGAAGGGAAACGTGCGACCGTTAGATCGGTCGGCATACCACCGCGTCCAGGCGAGTAGCCCGATCAGGAGCGCTATCGCCCCGACCCGCGACCTGAGACCGGTGCGTTCCCAGGCCGTGGGCAGCCCGCGCAGCGCGCCGAGCACCACGGGGAAGATGAACAGACCGAGAAAGAAGACGGCCACGGTCGCCAGGCGCCACAGGTGATTGAGGACACCGCCGACTCCGGCGCGCTGCACGCTGTTCAGGTAGTCGCCCTGCGTCGATGGGATGCCCGCGCCGATCGTCCAGGCGAAGTAGATGACCACCGCCACGAGACAGGGGCCAATCGTGGCTCCAAGCACCCGCAGGCGATCGACCCGATACCAGCTGGGCCGCACCAGCAGCAGCCACCCGACCGTCGCCAGCGGTAGCATGACACCCTGCTGGCGGACGAGAAAGGCGAGTCCGGCGAAGGCTGATGCCTGGGCCAGCCAGCCGGGATCCTCGCGCCGCACCGCGCGCACCGTCGCATAGATGCCGAGGTTCAGGAGCGCCGCGTAGGGAATCTCCGTCATGAAGGTATAGGAGAGCGTGAGCACGAGCGGGTTGAACCAGACGGCCAGGGCCCCGGCGAACGCGCGTGGCTTCGACGCGCCAAGCTCCCGGAAGAGCGCAAAGCAGGCGACCGTTCCCCCGAAGCTCGCCACCAGGGTGGACCAGCGTAGCGCGACCGGCGTGACCCCGAGGACCAGGGCAAAGAGCGCACCCCATCCGATTTGAAGCACCAGGGTCGCCGCAGTCCAGGGCGCCACCCAGAGCTCGCCCCGGTCGACGAGGTGACGCACCGAGAGGAGGTAGTTCCAGTCGTCGATCAGTGGGGTGGCGTGGGTCGGAGGAACGATCAGGAGCGGGACGGCGTAGGCCGCCAGCAGGACGAGGATCGGTCCCGCCTGGATCAGCAGGCGACGCATCGTCGCCGCCAGCCCGCCGTACGCGTGGGGTGGTGCCAGCGAAACCCCACGGCGACGTTCGGTCGACGCCACCCTCGATCGCGGCGTGGCCACCACCGCGGGGGAGGCGTCCGGTGCTGAGGAAGGGTCATTGATCGTCGCCATCGTGGACGGACCCCAGAAAGCTCGTTCCCGCGCGTCCGATCCATGCCCGTGCACCGAACGATACTCGGAATCCCGGGCGCACGGCGCCAGTCGGTTCGGCTCGTGCCTACATTGCCCGGTTGGACCGCGCCCGGCCGCGGCGAGGTGCCGATGGCGGTCGCTCGTCGATCTCCTCGGCCACGAGGGCTGAAGCAGACGATGTCGCGGAGGCTCCGTCAGGCAGCACCCACGCGGTCGCTGGTTTGATAATGTACGGCATCATCAGGGTCTCAGCCGAACGAACACCCGGGATGACGGAGAGCCGCTCGGTCAGGAACGCTACGAGCGCCTCCTGCGACTGGACGACGATATGGATGACGATGTCGAAGGTCCCGGTCACAAAGGCCGCGAAGGTCACGTCGCTCAGATCGCGGAGTGCAGCACCGATCTCGGTCAGTCGTCGCTGGTCGATGGTCAGACCGACGACGGCCCGGAGATCGAAGCCGAGGCGGGCCGGGTCCGCCACCAGCGCGAACTCGATGACTCCCTGCTGTTGGAGGCGCTCCATGCGCCGGCGCACCGTCGATTCCGGGATGCGCGTCGCGCGGCTGACTTGCGCATACGACATGCGCGCATCTCGTTGTAGGAGACGAATGATCGTGCGATCCGTCTCGTTCACGATGGGTAACATGATCGTGGTTCACACCCCCTTCACCGCGGACCGGCTCGGGTCCGGGGTGGGTGTTGGGACAATATGCTCGCATGACGCGGCACCGGATGGGCAGCACGAGAGGATGGGTGGATGGCCGTGGCGCCGGGCAGTTTAGCAGGTCGCTGGAGCCGAACCGCCGGCAGCGCTCGCCCGATGGCCGCTTCCGGGGCTATGCTACGATGAACGTGCAGGGGAGACGTTGACACGGCACATCACCTCCTTGCTCGCATGCGGGCGGTCGGCCGGGCGGACGTGCGGTCATGGACATCGGGAACAAGAACCGGGGGGTTGGCACGATGAGGCGGGGCATTCGAGTGTGGGCGGCGGCCCTTGCCGCGACGACGATGGTCGTGGCGCCGCTGTCAATGGGGCACGGTGGGTCCGGGGTGTCCGCTCAAGAGACGGCCGGTGTCGAGGCCTATGTCGAGGTTGGCAGCGTCTCACCCGGTGTGGGCTGCGCGGTCAATACGTCAATCGAGGTTCGTCAGGATGGCACGTCGGTCGCGGGCGTCGATGTTGGGTTGTCGCTGGTAATCGACGGCGAGATCGCCTCGATGGACCGCTCTCTGACCGACGACAACGGGGTCGCGTGGCTCAAATTTCAGACCGATGACGCCTACGACGGCGCCAGCGCCTGGCTCGATGTTCTGCTCGACGGCACATACGCTGGTGGCACCGAGATTCACCCAACAACCGACGGGTCATGCGACGGCAACAGCTCACTCCTCCAGCTCGAAGGAGCCGTCGCGCTCGGCGATACCCTCGGTGCGGTCGATGACTCGGAAACTGCGTCCTCCGCGGCGAGCGGAACGTTTGTCGGTGTACCGACCTACACCCAGCAGCGCAATCTGAGCTGCGAGTACGCCTCGCTGGTGATCGCCATGGGTGCCTTTGGAGCCGATGTCTCCGAATGGGATCTCGATGGGATCGTCGGCTGGTCCGCTAACCCTCATTGGGGTTTCCGGGGCGACATCACCGGCTGGTGGGGCAACACCGATGACTACGGCGTCTATGCCGAGGCGCTGGTGCCCGGTCTTAACGCCTACGGCTTCTCCGGCGATGTCTTCTATGGACAGGGCGATAGCGGTGCCCTAACCGCCCGTCTCGATAATGGCGAGCCGACGCTGGTCTGGCTCGGCTACTGGGGCGATACGAGCTTCTATGACTCCACGGACGACGGCTCGGCGTTCAAGCTCGCGGCCGGCGAGCATGTCGTCGTGGCCTACGGCTACGACGCGGATGGGGTGTACGCCTCCGATCCAGCTTCGGGGACGACCCGTTTCTATGGGTGGGATTACTTCCTCTCGATGTGGAACGTGCTCGATGGGATGGCCCTGGCGGTCAGCCCCGCCTGACCTGCGGCAGGTCTCACCTCAATGACGATCGGAACGGCCTCGGGTGTATCGACCGGGGCCGTTCGTTAGCCCGGTATCAGCGCCACGACAGCGATCGAAGCAGCCGCTCCACCTGGCCTGCTCACCGGGATCACCGGCCTTGAGATGGTCAACTCGGGGCGCCCTGGTGACGCTGCTGGCGCGAACTGACAGCAGTGGCCAGCCGTCGTGCGGCAATCCACCAGGGCTGGCTCGGACCCGGGCGGAACCAGCAGCGATCGATCACGACAGCGCCCGCGCCGATGGCCAGCCATGCCCACCGGCCTTCCGGTCGGCCCTGGCGAACGATAATTGGTGGCTTGCGGCGAGCACGACCACGCTTCACGATCTGTTCGTTCCAGAAGTCCTCGAGTGTCCGGGAGCCCCCGTAGACAAGCAATAGGGAAAGCCAGAGCGATAAGATGGCCTGAGTGCGGCCGGAAGTCACTGACTGGAGTGGGCGCGAAAGCGCAAGCGCCGTCAACGCCAGCAGCGTCCCGTCCATCCCGTGATGATGCCCCAGGTGCACGGCCACATCACCGGGGTTGATTGGCGTTTCCCGGGATAGAAAGAGTCGACCGATCCCGGGAATGTCCCCACTATGGAGTCCCAGGTCGGCGAAGATCCATGGCACCGACGACGAGATCAAGAGCAGCGCCAGCGCGACGCGCCGACGATCCGCTGGAGCCGGCGGTGAGAAGCCCCCGGGACCGGTCCTCCAGAGTGTCTCGCCCGTCAACGCCGCCGTGGCGACAACGATCGCCACCCCGGCGGAGTCAACCGCAACTGGCGGGCCTCCGGCCGGCCGCCGCCACGCCACGACCGAGCCGCCGATCCCGCCGGCGAGGGAAGCCCGAAGGCCCACACCGGAGCGCGACCCGTGCGGGAGTCGTGCCCAGGCGAGGGTCGCCTGTGGGAGAGCGGCGAGCGACCATGGGTGGGCGGCAAAGGCCAGGACCGGTGATCCACGGCGTTTCGATGGATCGTCCCCCGTCAGGAGCCGGTGCTCTCGCCGCTCGGTGGCGCTGATCGCCGCGGCGACCGCCCCGTACATGGCCCAGACTCCGACGACCTCGCCGAGAGCCGGGGATGTGAGGAGACGGTCGTGCCCCTCGGTCATGGAGAGTGCCCCGCTCATCTTCTTGCGTCGCCCGGTGTCGCGCTGATCGATTCCACCATCGTTGTTCCCGCATCGCCGTCGCCCGCGCGCCGCCTCAAGGCGACCGTCGGGTCGCCGCGTCACCCCGCCTTGGACATCCTACGCGATCGCTCGCGAAAGCAGACTTATGAAGCCGCCGCGCGGGTGAAACCGTCCTCGTACGTCCTTGACCTGGAACACGCCAGCGCGGTCCACCGATCCCGTCGCTCGGATGGATACCGCGCCCAGTTCCATTGAGGAGCGGCGACGTCCCGTCGATCAGATCAGACCCTTCATCTGGATTTTGTAGCTAGAGATACACTTTTAGAAAGCCGAATCGCTCGATGCATGGACCGAGTGGGTCAGCATGTCATCAGACGGCGCGTGGGGCGATTCAGCACCTCAATCGCATCAATTGCGGACATTCATCAGAATATCGCCACCGTGGCAACAGAGGTGGGGAAGATTATCCCCGTGCTGCCGTCCGTCAGCGTGCAGGTGGTGACAGAGGAGTCACGATCGAACACGTTGCTATCAACGTGGTTCGTTGACCCGTCGTCACACCCCACTTCAAGCGCCGCAGATGCCTCGCCAGGAAGGGGCTTCCCCACCGGGGGCACGATGGAGTACCCTGTCCGTACGGTCTTGCAGGACCGAGGAGGTTGTGGGTGGGCGCGGGGCTGGAGCGCCCGCTCATCAGTGGTTTCAGGCGGGGGGAAGGGTCGATGTCGGATCCGAGCACGGATCAAAGCGCGCGCGCCGGTGGTGCCAGGGATGGATCGAGCCACCGGCGCGCGCGGCCGGTCTGGACGATAGGGCTTGCGATTGGTCTCATCTTCGGGCTGATGGCGATGAGGAGTCAACCGGCCGTCGCTGGATACGGCGCGACGGTCAATTCAGATGGCGTCAATCTACGCTCCGACGCCGGAACCTGGGCCGCGGTCGTCGGAACGATGTGGAACGGGGAATGGGTCGAGATCTCGCTTGGACCGACGGAAGACGGTTGGTACGAGGTCGCCGCCGAGGGGGCGACCGGCTGGGTCTCCGGCGCATTCCTGACCTTCGACTCGGGTAGTGTCTGGAGCGATCCCGCGGTCGACCCGTCATCGGGCGCGCTGGTGGATACCGGCGATGAATGGACCGAGGCGGAACTGGACCTCGTCCCTGATGATGGACTGGTCGATGACGGAGTCGTCAACGACGACGGGTCAGCGAACGATGTTGGCGTCGGTGGAGTCGGGGGAACGGCCTGGGTCGCGATCGATTTCATCAACGTGCGCGCCTGGGCTGGGGTCGACGCCGACCTGATCGGCACGGTGGATTACGGCAATTCCCTGACGATCACTGGGGGCGAGGTCAACGGCTTCGTTCCCGTGTCGTATGGCAACGGCGACGGTTGGGTCTGGGGGAACTACCTCTCGCTCAACGCGGCACCGGGTCCAGAACACTGGATCGATGTCGATCGGAGCAGCCAGACCATTACGCTTTTTGAGGGAGACCAGCCGATCGCGTCCTACTGGGGATCGATGGGATTCGATGAATCCGACGAAGGGTTCTTTGCGACCGCCAACGGCACCTACTACGTCTATGAGAAGTTCGGTGGGCTCTCGTGGACGAACTGGGGACGGGCGTGGGTCCGGGATTGGGTCGCCTACGACCCACTTCGCCTGAACGGGTTTCACTCGTTCTCGCTCGACTCCAACGGAGAGATGATCACTGGTGGCGACGGGCCAACCGGCGGCTGCATCGCCCTGCCACCCTGGGCCGCCGACGCGGTGTACGACCACATGCGCCTCGGCAGCCGGGTCGAGATTCACTGGTAATTCCTTCTTACCAATGCCGGCTTCGGGAAGGGAGTCGGGTGGGGTGCGGGAAGGGCGGGGCCAATGGCTCCGCCCTTCCCTTGTCGCTCGCAAGGGCGATCAGCGGACACAAAGAGGGGGCGACATGATCGGCCGCCCCCTCTTCTATGTCGATGTCGGTCGTGGTCCACGCGTGCGCGTCCGCTGGCTAGAGAGCCGACGCAAGCCCTGCGGACTCGGTCATGTTGCTCTTGTCGGTTTCTTTCCAGATACTGTCAACCGCCTGGCGGTTCTCCTGAGCGGCGTTCGCATTGACGATCGTGTGATCGTCCTTCTGCAGCTCCCAGATGACGATGTCCGCCATGATGTGATTGATTTCCTGGATCGCGCTCGCATAGCCACGAAGACCCTTCGCGGCCAGATCGGCCGAGCGGGTGTCGCCAAGGGCAAGCGCCGTCGCGTGCAGCATCGTGTAACCGATAGCTGCATGGTTGAAGGCGGTGTAATCGTCACGGAGCGACTTCGACACGCCCTCGGTCCGGATCTTGTCGATCAGACCGGCGGCCTTGCCCAGCACACTGGCGCCGACCGCTTTGACGGGGTTGCCACCGGTGCTGCCGATCTGGTCCTGGTACTGCTTCAGCGAGTCGCGGTTGCTCTTGACCATATCGTGGAACCGTTGCACCGCTGGGCCCGCCGTCGGATGGTCTTTCGCCATCGGCAGCTGCCGGTCGAGGGCTTCCTCGATGTGACTTTCGAGCGCCACCATATCGCCGACGTAGTCGGCGATCGTCTTCTGATTCTTTTCGTCCGCCATGCCGTTCTATCTCCTCATGGTAACGACCCAAAACGGTCAGCTTCAACCTACTGAGATTTGACGCAATCGCTATACCAGCAGCGGTAATCGAGGCTACTCCCCGGGAAGCGTGCGCAACACCCGGGGGAGGCTATGTCGACGTCACTCCTCCTGATGAGCGCCGGTTTTACCGGCGTTTGCCAATCAGAGCGTAATCACGTGGTCGGGCGGATTGCCCGCGAGTGCCGCGTAGAGGTCGGGAAAGCAACCGACCTGGACGCCGTCGACGACACCAGTCGGGACATAGCCACCGTTGTGCTCGGTGGCGAGCCCTCGCTCGTGGGCGCATTGATCGCAGAGCATCAACAACATACCGGTCGATGCCGCCACCTGACGAAGACGCGCCCCAAGTGGATCACCGGAGCGCAGCACGTAACAATTGTCGTCGAAAAAAAACATACCAACGACCTCAACGCCATGTCGCCCTTCTTCCAGTTGAGGAAGAATCATCTTGCCGCGCTTATAGCTCGCGGTATGACCCGACGTGCTGAAGACATAGGCCACCTTCATCGACTGCACCACTTCCTCTCCCTGATCCATGCCGGGCCATCGATGGCGCGGCGCCATCCCGACCCCTCGCGGTCCCAAGACTACACGGGCGTCGGAGGTTGACGTGAGTCGATGGGTGCGTGCAGCACAAATCAGCTCGAGGCCGGTCGTCCTGCCAGCGTCAGCCCTTCGGCCGGCTACCGACCTACCGGCGCGATGGCGTCGCCCTGCTCGCCCGGCACGGACAACTCTCCTTCTGAAACATCCGCAAATTGATCGCGCTCCGGGTGGGAGAAGTGCAGCGCTCGGGCCAGCCGCGATGTGATGATGCCGTTTTGCGGAGCGAAGAGGTAGACCAGACCAAACAACCCGGTGGCTACCAGCACCACACTGGCGCCGGAGGCAATCCCCGCGTAGTAGGAGACATAGAGACCGGCCACCCCGGAGACCGCGCCAAACGTTGCCGCGAGCAACGCGGTCGTTTGGAGGCGGTCGGTGAGCAGCCGTGCGGTTGCGGCCGGGGTCACCAACATCGCCAGCACGAGCACATTGCCGACGGTTTGCAGCGACACGACGATCGCCAGGGACAGCAGGACCAGAAAGAGCTGGTCGTAGAGCCAGACATTCATCCCCGTGGCCTGAGCGTAGGTGCGGTCGAACGCGACGACGATCAGTTCCCGGCGGAAGAGCAGGATCGTCAGCAGGACGCCGAGGCCGACGGTTCCGGTCAGCAGCAGATCACCGCGTGAGACCCCCAGGATCGAGCCCAGCAGGAACCCCGCCAGGTCGCGGGTGTACGTCTTCTGGGCCGAGATCAACGCGATGCCGAGCGCGAATGCGCCGGCGAAGAAGACGCCGATCGCGGTGTCGTTGGTCAGACGTCCGCTCTGTCCGACAGCCCCGATCCCGAGCGAGACCACGACCGCCGAGATCAGCGCCCCGATCAGAAAGTTGCCACCGAGGATGAAGGCGATCACCACCCCGGGAAAGATCGCATGGGCCAGTGCGTCGCCCATAAAGGCAAGCCCGCGCAGTGTCACGAACGTGCCGATCACCCCGCAGATCACCCCGACCAGCAAAATCGCGGCAAACGCGTGCTGCATGAACCCGTGTTCGAGCGGTGCCAGCAGCCAGTTACTCACATCGTGTCCTCGACAGCGAACGGGATCACGGCCTGCCCCCCGAAGGTGGCGCGCAGGTTCGACGCGGTCATGACCACCCCCGGCGCGCCGTCGGCAATGATGCGGCGGTTGAGAAGGATGACCCGGTCGGAGGAGGCCGCCGCCTGTGCCAGGTCATGGGTGGCGTAGACGATCGTCTTGCTGGCATCGCGCAGTTCCCTGAAGAGCGCGACCAGCAACTCCTGGGTTGGCACGTCGACCCCGGCGAACGGCTCGTCTAGCAGGTAGATCTCACCGTTCTGCACCAGGGCTCGGGCCAGAAAGACCCGTTGTTGCTGTCCTCCCGACAGCTGCCCGATCTGGATCCCCGCCAGGGCCCGCATTCCAACCAGGTCGAGCGCCGCCAGCGACCGCTCGCGGTCTTGCCCGCGGAACGGCGACCAGCGCGGTCGACCCTGCGCCAGACCCATCAACGTGACATCGAGCACGCTCACCGGGAAGTGCCAGTCGACCCCGGTGCGCTGCGGTACGTAGACCACCGCCGGACTCGGGCGACGCACCGGGACGCCGTCGAAGCAGACGACGCCATGGGTCGGCGGCAGCATGCCGGCCAGACTCTTGAGGAGGGTGCTCTTCCCGGCCCCGTTCGGACCGAGCAGACTGACGGTTTCCCCCGGACTGAAACCCAGGCTGATCCCATCGAGGGCCGACCGCGATCCGAAATGGACGCGAACATCGTCGAGGCTCCACCGGGGAGTGGCGCCGGTGGTCGCACGCCCCTGGGAGGCGACCGCGAATGTCATCGGCTCGCGACCCGCGGCAGGTGGCGTCTCACCGAGCGGAATCGTCGCCAACCTTCCTCCGATGCTGGACCGATCCCCGTGGTCAGGCACCGGCATCACCGGAGCGCCTCGACGATCAGGATGGTATCGGTGCGCATCATCGCCAGGTAGGTATCGGCCCCGGAACCGGACTTGCCCAGGTTATCGCTGTAGAGATCATCGACCACCTTCACACCGGCCTGGGCGGCGAGTTCATTGACCAGACGGGGGCTGGCGGTATTCTCGGCAAAGATCGCCGGAACCCCTTCTCGCTCAATCAGATCGATCAGCTCGGCCGTCTGCCTCGCCGACGGCTCGGTGGTCGTTTCTAACGATGGAATAACCGTGCCAACGATCGTCAGACCAAAATGGTCGGCGAAATAGCCGAGCGCATCGTGGCTCGTGACCAGCTTTCGGCGCTCGGGGGGGATGGTCGCGATAGCGTCCGTCATCGCCTGGTCGAGCGCGCCAAGATCATGCTGATAGACCGCCGTCCGTGACTGAAAACTGCTTGCACCGTCCGGGTCCGCGGTCGTCAGGGCCGCGGTGATCGTTCCGACCATCGTCGCCACCCGGGTCGGATCGAACCAGACGTGGGGGTCACCTTCGGCAAACCCTTCTTCATCCGAGGTGATCGTCGGGACTCCCTCCGTCGCCACGATGACCGGCGCATCGCCACCGGCGCTCTGCAGCAGCCGGTCGAGCCAGGTATCGAGCCCAAGACCGTGCCGCACGATCAGATCCGCGTCTTCAACCGCGACCAAGTCGTCGGGGGCCGGCTCGAAGTCGTGGGGGTCGGCGTTAGCCGGCAGCAGGGATCGGACATCGACCCGCTCCCCCCCGATCTGCCGCACCAGATCGGCCAGGATGCCGGTCGAGGCCACAACCGTGATCGCGCCGCCGTCCCGCGGAGTCGCGGGGGGCAGCGGCGATGGCCTCGGCAAGGTGTCGACGAGCGCCGCTGGGGTGCCCGGTATCTCCTGCCCGGCAGCTGGGGACGAACCGGACAGGACCGTGGTAGCGACGATGACGGCGAATAGGGCCCACGAGAACGGCCCGCGTCGTTGACGCATCAGACGAGGACGGGGCATGACCAGCATCTCTCGGGTAAACAGGCTCGGCGGCAATGCACGCGCGTGGAGAGCGACCCCTCCGCGAAGCGACCTTGCCACCGTACCAGCAGATGAGACATTGTGTCAATAAGGGCCAGCGACGCGGTCAGATAGTTGGACCTGTGCTTCCGGCGCGGCAGGTCGGACACCGGCCGAACACTTCAAGGAGATGCCCATCGATGGCGAAATCGGTATCGCGGCTGAGGTCGCGGACCAGCTCGTCGACGGGGCAGCTGGTGAACGCGATCACAGAACCGCAGTCGGAGCAGACCAAGTGATGGCGATGCCCGGGGGTGCCGGTGATGTAGGCGGGGTGGCCGTCCGCCTGCAAGAAACGCGTCAGGACATCGACCGACGCCAGAATCTCCAGTGTCCGGTAGACGGTCGCCCGACCGACGCCCGGCTGCCGCGCCTTGACCTCGGCCACGATCTGCTCGGCGGTGAACGGCCGCTCCCGGTCAAGCACGGTGGCGAGCACCACCTGGCGCGGCGACGTCAATCGGTAGCCGTGCTCCGCCAGGACCGTCTCGACGGTCGGGGACGTCAGTGATCCATCGGCAGGTCGTTCCGAAACACCAGGCATGTCGCCATCATACCATTGGAGCGAGATGATGTCTCATAACTGGATCGCCGTCGCGGCCCGATATCGTCCCATGCCAGCGGTTCTCGGAGTCGCCCGCTCGCCATTCACCGCTCGGCCGACGACCGTCGATGATCGTCACGTCCACCTCGATCATGAATCCCGGCTCCGACAGAAGAGGACCCTCAACGCCACGGAGACGAACCTAGCGAGAAGCAAGATTCGATGTTGTGTTCCGGGGATGATCTGGCAGCGATCTGCGTGGACTCCTCCTGCTCACCACAGACACGCGGCCTGTCGGTCTCCAGGTTGTCGAGTCACCTTTACCGCGGGGGAGTTGTCGTGACGCGACGATGAAACTGACCCGGTCTCCGGGAGCGGACGATGGCGGGAAGACTGCGGCTCGAAAGGGGAGAGCGCGGCGCATTCAGCCGGGTTCTATCCAGATCTGACGCGCCTTCACGGCCGCCACACTCGGGCATGCCGATAGTTCTATCTTGCTCCGGTACATGGTGATGGTTGTCATGATCGGAGCCTGGTTATGGATGGGCGGTTCATGGAACTTCGCGCTCGTCCCGAGGCGGCGATAGCGTTCGTCATCGACGTGCCCGCGTCCAAGCCGTTCCTTGCGAAGATCCCTGATCGCTCAGGATCGTCAGCACTCCGCGAGAGCCGCGTCTCGCGGTACCGCTTCTCCGGCTCGGCCCGCTATCAGCTGCTCCTGTTCGAGTGAGACGCATGCCATACTTGAGGGGTTCGCGGAGGTTGTTGGCGTCATGCCGGAGTTCACCATGACTTCAGATCGCGTTGGCGGCGACGAGGCGCCTCATCTCGGATGGGCGGGTTTTTGGCGGATCCTGCTGCTCGTCGGTCTGGCGACGCTGCTCTTTCCGGGTCTCGCCGGTGGTCCGCGCTCGGTTGCCGCGCTGGAACGGTCGGTCGAGTGGTCCCGCTTTGATGTGACGGTCGATCTCCAAACCGACGGCTCCTACCATGTCACCGAGCGCCAGGTCGTTGATTTCCAGGGCGGCCCGTTCAGCGGAGGGTTCCGGGATGTCCCCCTCGGCCGGATCGACGACATCAACAATGTCACGGTCAGTGAGGAGACCGCGTCAGGTGTCGAGCCCTACACCTTTGACACGGCCGGCGCCTACGACGAAACGCCGCGTACCTACACGTATAAGAAGACGAGTAGCCAGCTCCATATCGAGTGGGGATTTCCACGCACTGTGAGCGAGGTGCGGACCTTTCTCGTCGAGTACGACGTGATTGGCGCGATGCGCGTCTACCTCACGAACGATCCGCCGAACGAGCAAATCTGGTGGACCGCCGTTGGCACCGAGCTGACCGATGTCGCGCCGGTCCGCGAGTCGACGTTGCGGATGCGCCTCCCGATCGCACTCCCGATCGATCAGACCCTCACCTCTGGCGGCGACCCAAGCGAGCACACCAAGGACGGCCGGGTCTGGACCTGGACGGCGGAGAACCTGACCGAGGGCGAGTCGTTCGAGGCGCGCCTCCAGTTCCCGCCGCTGATCGCCGCAAATCCGCCGAGGTGGCAGCAGGCCGACGATACCCGCCGCCAGAACGAAGAGAAGCGCGCGGAGAACGGCGCATTCCTCAACATTGTCTTTATTGGTCTGGGGCTGGTGCTCGCCGTCGGCGGCGGACTCGGCACCTATGGTCTCTGGTATAGCCGCGGGCGGGATCCGCATACCGGCGCCGTCGCTGATTTCATTCCAAATCCACCTGACGACCTGCCGCCCGGCGCCGCCGGAACGTTGCTCGACGAGCGGGCCGATCAGCGCGATATCGTCGCCACCCTGGTCGATCTCGGTCATCGCGGGGTCATTAAGATCGACGAACAGGTGCAGGAAGGGGTATTTGGCTTCGGCGGGGGTCGTGATTACGAGCTGACCTTGCTCAAGGCTGACGCACCGGTCGCCCGGTTTGAGTCCGAGCTGCTACGGGCGCTCTTTAACCAGGGATCGGCCGCCGGTCAGCAGACCACCCTCAGTGCTGCCAAGGCGAAGTTCGACGCCGCCGTACCGACCATCCGCCAATACCTCTATGACGAGCTTGTCCAGCGCGGCTACTTTCCGCGTTCGCCGGAAGCGACCCGGAAGAGCTGGAAGACGGCCGGGATTGTTGCGGTCACGATCGCGGTCATTGCCGGCTGCATCGGCGCGAGCCTGATCGCCGATCTGGCGCCCTTTGTCTGGATCCCCGTGCTCGTCGCCGTTCTGCTCGGGGCGGCGCTCATGCTCCTCAGCAATGCGATGCCGCAAAAGAGCACCGTTGGCGCCGAGACCGCCGCCAGGTGGAGGGCATTTCGCAAGTACCTCGAAGACATCGAGAAGTACGAGAAGCTCGATGAGGCCCGCGGCATCTTCGACCGTTATCTCCCCTACGCGGTCGCCTTCGGGGTTGAGGACTCCTGGGTACAGAAGTTCGCCAGTGTCCGTACCCCGACCCCTAGCTGGTATGGCGATACTGGTTCGATGGGCGGGGGCTCCCTTGCCGACGTCTTGACAAGCAACGCTTACGGTCGTCGCCGCCGTGGTTTTGGCGGTGGCACGGTGATTCTGCCCGGTGGTGGCTGGGGCAACGAGTGGGGGGGCGGACAGTCGAGCCAGGGCGGCGGCGGTGGGGTCGATTTCCCCGACATGCCGGATCTCCAGGACACCAGCGACGATGCGGGACGATCACTGCAAAGCAGCAGCGACGGCTTCATGACGATGCTGAACCTGGCCGGTCGCGCGTTTAGCGGCTTCGCTGGCAGCGGCCGGCATGGCGGCGGCGGCGGTTGGGGCGGCGGGGGCGGTGGATTCGGCGGCGGCGGGTCCTCTGGCGGATCGTCGGGCGGCGGCGGCGGTGGGTTTCACTAGCGGCTGTCGGCCAACCGGGCGCTCGGCCTCCGTCTTGCTCCCTATCTGACCGGAGAAGGGTCGCGTTGAGCAACACTGGATCCGGCGCGCTTGCCATCGGCCAGTACGACTATGTCTGGTATCACGATCTCGCGGACGCCTATCGGCCCTATGTTATCCGGTGCCCGGTGGTAGCACATCGCATCGCCCAGCTCGTCGAGCGCCACCTGTCAGGGGTGCGGATCGAACCCATCGGCGGCGCGGCGGTGCCCGGGTGTCCCGGTGAAAGGGTCGTCGAGGTGATGCTTCTGGACGCCGCGGACCAAATCGGCACGCTTCCGCGCGCGGTCCATGGGTTGGGTTCCGACTCCACGTTGGCCGCGATCCGTTTCCGCCGGACCGCCCCGTCCTGGTCGAGACGTAGGTGCATGGTGGCAACTCGTTTCGCCTTCACCCCAACCTCATCCCCGCTGACGATCCGGAGTTGGAAGGGCAGCGGCGCTTTCGCGACGCTCTCCGGGCCGACCCGGCGCTGGTGGTCGCGTACGCTCGGTGCAAGCGCGATGTCCTCGCCGCGGGTGCCGTCGACGGCACCGCTTACAATTGTGGTAATGAGGCATTCATGCGGTTGGTCATGAGTGGCGAACCGACCGCCGCAGTGGTCGACGAGCCAGGCTGCCGCCGGTGATGACTTCACGGGGTGTGTGCACGGGAGAGCGCTCAGTCGGCACCGCTAATGAATGTCCTGGGTGAGAAGGTTAGACGCTGATGATCTCGACCGGCACCGGACCGCTACGTGGCGAGGTGGTGCTGATTCGGCGGACGACGCCGGACGATGCGCTGCGGCTGACTGAAATTCTGGAGCAGCCGGCCGTCGCTGAGTGGTGGGGTCGTTATGACCCCGACCGGGTGCGGCGCGAGATGATCGATCCCGACGACGGCACGGTCCCCTTCGCGATTGAGGTCGACGGCCAGGTAGTCGGTTTCATTCAGTACTGGGAGGAGAACGAGCCGGATTACCGGCACGCCGGTATCGATATCTCGTTGCACCCCGACTGGCATGGTCGTGGCCTGGGGACCGATGCGGTCCGCACCGTCGCTCGACACCTTTTCGACGATCGCGATCATCATCGCCTGACGATTGACCCCGCCGCCCACAACGAGCGAGCGATCAGAACCTACCGTCGGGTAGGATTTCGTCCCGTTGGGGTCATGCGCCACTATGAGCGGGGTCTCGATGGCACCTGGCACGACGGCTTACTGATGGATATGCTCCCAGAGGAGTTGACATAGCGAGTCAGAAACGGCGAGCGGTCGGGCCGCCACGGTGCCATCAGCATGCCGCATCACGAGTCCCGGGCCGATGGGGCAGATCCTGATGCCGGATCTCCTGTTCCCTCCAGCGTTGGTCATGATCGCCTGGTTGTCGTGTCCGGGCCGTGGGGGCGACGCCTTGGTCGCCACCGACCAACTCCAATCGCCGCCCCTGGCCCAGTTCCGACGGTTGCAAGACAGTCGCACGAGCTGGGAGCGTGAGATGAGGTCGCCGCGCGGCTCGCGATCGCCGGCGGTCGTTCGGGTGCTCGGTGTCCCCGTCGATCTACTCGATCGGGATGACATCGTCACCCGCCTGCGGCTGGCGCTCGCCGATCCGTGGGACGGCTGCTGTCGTCATGTCGTGACCCTAAACCCCGAATACGTGATGGCCACGCGGAGGGACGCAACGTTCAAGGTCGCGATTGAGGAGGCCGACCTGATCGTCGCCGATGGCGTGGGGGTCGCAGTGGCGGGCCGGCTGCTGGGTGGATGTCCTGGCCGGCCGGCCCGCATCACCGGGGTCGAGCTGACCGAGTGGCTGGCCCTAACAGGAACGAGCCTCTTTCTGATCGGGTCGCGGCGAGAAATAGGCACCGGTGCGCGGGGGGCACTTCTCGCTCGCTTTCCTGCCGCCAATGTGGCCGGTGTCTGGTCCGCCGGTTCGCCCCGCCCTGAGGATGACCGGGCCACCCTGGAGGCGATCCGTGGCAGCGGGGCACGCGCCGTGCTGGTCGCCTATGGCGCGCCGGGTCAGGTAACCTGGATCGCGCGCAACAGGGCGGCCCTTGCCGCCGAGGGGGTCCGGATGGTCGTCGGCGTCGGGGGAACATTCGACTATCTCGCTGGCGCCGTACCGCGTGCGCCGCACTGGCTGCGGCGATGGGGCCTCGAGTGGCTCTACCGCCTCGCCAGAGAACCGCGCCGATGGCGCCGCCAGCTTGTGCTGCCGCGCTTCGCCGTCCTGGTCTGGATCGGGTGGCTCTGGCGACGTGGAAACCGGGCGCGGCGCCTCGTCAGGACGATGACGCCCCTGGCGTCTCGGCCGGAGTCGAACAACTCAAGGTCGCCAACCAAACCACCGCCAACGGGTGCACCACCGGCACGGCCCGCAGAGGAATCGTCGAATGGCGAGGTGAAGCGCCCATAATCGCCTCGTCGCCACGCCGTTCCTTCCATCCAACGTGGTCTCGGGCGGCCCGCGTGCCTGGTCATAACGTATGCTTGACGATCATTCCAGATGATTCGCGGCCCTGGCCGCACTATGCGATGGCGACCCGCGATGGCGCCGCGGCTCCGAGCTACCTCGAGGATTGCGACAACGTCCATGGCGACGACTGATGACCTGCTGACGACCGAGGAGGGAGCGACGCGTTGCTCCTATCACCCGGGCGTCGAGACGCGACTTCGGTGCTCGCGTTGCGGCAAGCCGATCTGCCCGCGCTGCGGCGTGCGGACGCCGGTTGGGCTGCGCTGCCCCGATTGCGCCGGGGTGCGCGGGTTGCCCACCTATGCGACAAGCACATCGGTCCTCGGCAAAGCAGCCGCCGTTGGTCTGGCGGTGGCGCTCCTGGTCGGTCTGCTCTGGGGCCGGGCGCCGGAGTGGGGATTCCACCTGGCGCTGCTGCTCGGATTCGGCGTCGCCGAGGCGATTGCATGGGCGAGCAACGCGAAACGCGGGCGGGACCTGCAACTGCTGGCGATCGCCTGCGTGGCG
>JAABUS010004976.1_pt1 | contig 18208 bp, 20 predicted proteins | sample 5560161 | NCBI WGS metagenome assembly JAABUS01 (sample SAMN10711885, study PRJNA513376) | rock metagenome | isolation source: Antarctica rocks | place: Antarctica: Victoria Land, Trio Nunatak nord | collected 2016-01-04 | reverse complement strand
CCGGGTGCGGCGCCCGCCCGCAGGGGTACGAGCGCCCAGGCCGCCAGCACCGCGGCGAGCGGCACGAAGGCGGCCATGAGCAGGGAGATTCGAGCATGGCGAAGCGTCTGCCGGGCCATCGGCCCCATTGCTTCTAGCAGGGCCGGGCGCCCGGCTCCAGCCCGCGGCGCGCTTATGTCGCCCCGCGACGAGGCGCCCGGTCGCTCGGCCGCTCCTCGCCTACCTCGAGCTTGCGCGGCGACGCCACAATTCCTGCCGTGGACGATCCCTACGCGATACTCGGCGTCTCCCGTGACGCGCCGCTCAACGAGGTGGCCGCAGCGTGGCGGCGGCTCGCCAAGGAGTGGCACCCGGACCTGCGCGGCGATGCCCACGCGCTGGCCCGGATGGTCACGCTCAACGCGGCCTACGAGAGGATCCGCTCCGAGCGTTCCGAGCGATCCGGAGGAGGCGGGGGAGGGGGAGGCCCCGCGGCGGACCCTTCCGCCCGCGGCGAGGGCAGCGCTTCCGGGCGCCCGGCCGCCCGGCGCGGTGGCCGCGAGGCCGGATGGTGGCTCTCGGCCGACGTGCGCCGGGCGCTGGGCCCCGAGCTCATTCGGGCGCTGCGCGAGCGAGAGCGCGTCCGCGAGGTCCTGCGCTGCCACAGCGGCGGGTCCAGCGCGCTGCTCTTGCTCACCGAGTCACGGCTCGTCTGGCTGCTCGACGACCTGGTGCTCGGCCGCGTGCGCGCGCTGGAGCTCGCGAGCATCGAGACAGTCGCGCGCCCTCGCCCGCGCCGCTGGCGGCGCGGCGCGGCCCTCCGCATCCGCGGCGGCCGCGTCGGCGTGACCTTCGGCGGGCTCGAGCCGGGGGCGGCCGACCTAGTCGCGTCGGCCATCGCGAATGCGAATGGGGGCGCGGCCCCATAGCGTGCCTTCCGCCCCGGGCGCTACGGTGCCGGCCTGATGATCGACGCGCCGGAGACATCCGAGTCAGACGAGGCGAGCGGGGATCGCGCCGCCCACGTCGCCGAGCTGCGGCGCCGGGTCAGAGCCGGTGAGTATCGGGTAGATCCCGTCCAGGTCGCCGATGCGCTGCTGCGAAGGCTGAGCACCGGCGGTCGCGGACGCGAAGCGCACCACGAGGATCGCGGAGCGGCGGACGCCGCCGGCGGCGCGGGGCTCATCGCAGCCTGAGCGCCCCCCGGTTTCGCCCCACCGGCCCGCTCAGCCAAGGGAGCCCTTTCCTTCCGCCTCTTCGCGGATCATGGCATCTGCCTGCGCTCCTCCCAGGAACGCGATGCAGGACAGGTAGAGGTAGGCGATCAGGACGACGAAGGTGGCGAGGTTGCCGAACGCCGAGCCGTAGTCGGCGATCACGCGAAGGTAGACGCCGAAGCCGAGCGACATCGCGATCCAGGCGCCGATGACCAGCAGCGACCCGAGGCTCACCCATCCGATCGTCGGGCGGGTCGCCGGGGCGTAGTGGATCAGGAGCCCGACGCCCACCAGCAGGAGCGAGGCGGCGATCACCCAACGGACAAGAAAGAGGAGGACGTCGAGCGCCGCGCCGCCGTCGCCGTAGAGCAGCGGGGTCAGGGTCACGGCCGAGATGGCCGTCAGCGCGCACGCGCCCGTCGCGACCGCGAGCAGGATCGAGACCGTCAGGCGCTGCAGCAGCGGTCGCGTCTCCTCGACGCGGTAGATCGTGTTGAAGGCGCCCATCACCGCGCGCACGGCGCCCGAGACCTGCCAGACGGCCAGCAGCGCCCCGGCGGTCACCCAGAAGACCTGGGCGCCGCCCAGCACGTTGCCGACGGTGTCGTTGACGATGGAGAGGGCCGCGGGGGAGAGGTGGTCTCGCAGGTGGGGCGCGATGTCGCTGGTGTAGACGTCCTGAAGGTGAAGGAAGCCGAGCAGGCCGAGCACGAAGAGCAGCGCCGGAGCGAGCGCGGAGATGACCTGGAAGGCGATCGCGCTTGCATAGGTCAGCAGGCCGCCCTCGTTGAATGCCACGACGAAGTCGGTGACTCGGGCCTTCACCCGTCCGCGCTCCTCGGCGGCGAGGCCGGCGGATCGAGCACGGTCGGTCCGCATGGGAGGCGGTCCGCGTCGAAGCGCTCGAGCAGGTCGCCGGCGAGGAGGCGCTCGCCAGGCTCGACCATGCCGAGGTCCGCAGCCATCGATCCGACGGCGTCGCGCGAGTCCATGCCCAGCCGGGCGCGGTCGCGCAGGGTGACCGCCCCGTGGCGCTTTGCCAACCGGCGGCCGTCGGGCCCGAGCACGAGCGGCACGTGCGCGTACCGAGGGGAGCTCAAGCCGAGCAGGCGCCCGAGGAGCAGCTGGCGCGGCGTCGAGTCGAGGAGGTCGTCCCCGCGAACGACCTCGCCGATCTCCTGGTCTGCGTCGTCGACCATGACGGCGAGGTTGTAGGCCGGAGTGTCGTCGTTGCGCCACAGCACGAAGTCGTCAACTACCCCGTCGAGGGCGCCGAGCATTCGGTCGACGAAGACGATCCTCTCCGTCCCCGCGTAGAGGCGAAGCGCGGGCGGCCGCCCCGAGCGCTCGCGTGCGGCACGCTGGGCCGCCGTCAGCAGGCGGCACGTGCCCGGATAGGCACCCTCGGGCAGGGGGCCGCCGTGCGGCGCCTGCGCCGCCGTCCGGACGTCGGCTCGCGTGCAGCAGCAGGGATAGACGCGTCCCGCCGCCTCGAGCACCGCGAGCGCCTCTCGGTGACGTCGCCGGCGCGCCGACTGTCGCATGACCGGCCCGTCCCAGTCCAGGCCGATGGCCCGGAGATCGGCGAGCTGGTGCGCCTCGTGCTCGGGACGCGAGCGGACAGGGTCGAGATCCTCGATGCGGAGAAGAAAGCGAGCGCCCGCGGAGCGGGCGGACAGCCAGGCCAGGAGCGCCGTTCGCAGGTTGCCGAGATGAAGCGCTCCGGTCGGGCTGGGAGCGAAGCGGCCGTCGTGCGACGGCGCGGCGGCCATCCTCAGGCCTGCACCACCGGCCTGCCCTCGGAGGGCTGGACGAGCACCCAACCCTGGCCTGAGAAGCCAAGCTGGAAGCTCTCGCCCGAGCCCATGCCTATGAGCGACTTGGCCTGCACGTCGGTCTTGAGGTTGGTGGTGACGCTTCCAGACCAGGCGATCGCGGCCTGGGGGTCGCCGAAGGTCGGAGCCTCGGAGACGTCGAGCCTGACCGGCTCGCCGTCGGAGAGGAGGGCGACGTTCCCGGTGCCTCGGAGGTGCACGTTGAACAGGCCCCCGGCGAGCATGCCGGCGGCCCCGCCCTTGACGCGCGTGATGTCCCAGTCGATGCCGGCGTCGAAGGCGAGGATATTGCTGCCATTCACCGTGAGGGAGTCGTCGTGGAGAGGCAGTACGTGGACGAGCATGGCCTGGTGGGCGAGGAAGAGCTCGCCGGTGCCCGTCGCCTGCATGAGCCTCAGGCTCTCGCCGGTGGCAGCCTTCTTGAGCAGCCGGCCGAGTCCGCTGCCCTTGTGCTCGAAGTGAACCTCGCCCTGGTAGGCCACCATCGCGCCGTTCTTCGCCATCACCGCCGTCTCCGAGAGCTCCACCTTGAGCAGACGCGGCCCCTGCATGGTGAACGCCTCTCCGGTCTCAACCTCCTGATAGCGGTCGAGCGGTGCCCCCATCTCCGGCATCTGTCCTCCAAGGATCGCGGTGAGTGCGAGGAGAGGCTACCGGCCCGCCTGGTCCCGACGCCTATTCCCGCGGCGCCTCGCGGAGCGCTCGGTCCATGTCGGGGCCGGGGTTGGCGATCACCTTCCCGTGACCCGTGCCCAGCCGGCGCGGATTGAGCGCGCGCAGCCGCTCCGCCGTCTCGTAGGCCGTCGGCTTGTGCCACGTGCCCACCAGCGCCGGCACCGGGAAGCGCCTGACGAGCTTGGTCGTGACGAACAGCCCGCCGAGCGCGAGATAGGCGTCGCCGCAGAGGAGGGTGTCGTCGCACGTGTCGAAAAACGCGAGCTGGCCCGGCGTATGGCCGGGCGCCGCGACGGCGCGCAGGGAGCCCACCATGTCGCCGTCCTGGAGCGTGCGCGTGGGGACGGTCTTGATCCTCGGATAGAACGGCCCGAAGATCCGACCCGCGGGCTCCCCGGACTGCGTGGAGCAGTCGCCGGCCAGGAACAGCGCGTCCCGGGCACTCACGAGCACCTCGGCGTCCGGGCGCTGCGCGTGCAGCGCGTCGAGCGAGGCGCAGTGATCGGCGTGGGCGTGGGTGATCACGATCCTTCGCAGCGGCTGGCCGAGCCGGTCGACCTCGGCCAGGATCGGCTTCGCTGCGCCCGACACCGTGGTGTCGATCAGGGTGAGACCGTCCTCCTCGCGCACGAGGTAGGCGTTCAACATCCCCATCCGGACCAGCTGGGAGAGGCGCTCCCCGTGCTCGACCGACTTCAGCGCCTTCAACGCGACGATTACGCGGCGGGCGCGGGCTGCCCGGCCAGCTCGCGCGCGGCGCCGACGATCGCCTCGGCGTCGATTCCCAGCTCGTGCAGCAGCTGCGTGGGGTTGCCCGCGCCCGGCAGGCTCTCCACGCCGAGCTTGCGCACCCGGACGTTCTCGACCTCGGCGAGCGCGCCCAGGACGGCGTCGCCGAGCCCGCCCTCGGGCCGGTGGTCCTCCACCGTGACGATCGCGCCGGTGTCCGAGGCCGCCTCGCGCGAGGAGGAGCCCGCCGTCCAGAGCGCTGCCTGGCGCGATCGGCGCCAACCCGGATGGTGGCTCGCGTCTGGCGTGCGCAGAGCGCTGGGCCCTGAGCTCGTCGGCGCGCTGCGCGAGCGAGAGCGCGTGTGCGAGGTGGTGCGCTGCCACGCCGGCGGGTCCCGCGCGCTGCTCGGGCTCACCGAGGGCCGGCTCGTATGGCTGCTCGACGACCTCGTGCTCCGCCGCGTGCGGGCGCTGGCGCTCGCGAGCATCGAGTCGGTGCAGCGTCCGCGGGCGCGACGATGGCGGCGCGGAGCCGCCCTGCGCATCCGCGGCGGCGGCGTCGGCGCGACCTTCGGTGGGCTCGAGCCCGAGGCGGCCGATCTCGTCGTATCGGCCATCGCGAGGGCGAATGGGGGGCGGGGACCGGTTGGCCGGCCCTGACGCGCGCCTCAGGCGGCCGGCCCGCGGCGCCGGAGCGCCGCGGGTCCATCGCAAGCGACATCGCGATCCACGCGCCGACCAGCAGCGAACCGCGGCTGACCCAGCGGATCGGCGGGCGCGTCGCCGGGGCGTAGTGGATCAGGAGCCCGACGCCCAGCAGGAGCAGCGCGGCGGCGACCAGCCAGCCGACCAGGAACAGGAGGACGTCGAGCGCCGCGCCGCCGTCGCCGTAGAGCAGCGGGATCAGGGTCACGACGGAGATGGCCGCGAGCGCGCATGCACCCGTTGCGACCGCCAGCAGTGTCGAGACCTTCAGGCGGCGCCGAAGGCCAGTCCGGTCAGCACGAACGCCGTGCTGCGGCCGAAGCGCTCGAGCAGCTTGAAGCGCAGGCCGCGCTGACGGGAGCACCGCGAACGGCACCCGCTGTGTTCAGGCGGCGCTGCGCGAGAGCGCCGTAGGCGTAGCACAGGCCGATGAACAGGGCGATCGCAGCGAACGCGATCTGCGCGCTGTCGCCGTCGCGTAGCGCGCTGATGCCCCCATAGAGCGTGGCGCGGTAGAGGTAGATCGCGGCGGTGGTTATCAGGCCGGCGCGCAGGAGCGGCAGGCGGCGCAGACGTCCGGCGCCCGCGAGGCCGTAGAGCCCGAACACGGCTAAGCCGGCGGCGGTGATCAGCGTGAGGATGTAGGGCAGCGCCGCGCGCTGCCTGGCGAGCTCGAGCATGTCTTCTTCGATGCCGACGGCGCGGAACATGCTCCATGCCCAGATCAGGCCGATGACGTGGGCGGCGGCGATCGCGAGGTTCGCCCAGCCCGCGACCCTGAGTGCGCGCCGCGCCGGAAGCTCGATGTGCTGTGCTGTCTTGTTGGTCATGACGGTGCTCCTCGCGTCAGGAATCGATGCGCTGGTTCGCGGTCGCGGGTCCGCCATGCCGTGAGCGCGAATGTCAGGCCGAGCACGACGAAGCACACGTAGACCGCGATGTAGATGGCGGGGGTGAGCACCGGGAAGGGGTTGCCTGCGATCGCCTCGGCGACGGTCTGGCCGAGACGAATGAGCCCAACCGGGGCCATCGTCGCGAAGCCCATCCACGCGAGCGATGCGCGCAGGCGCCGCGGTACGCGCCGGCCCCATGGTTGCACGAGCGAGAGCAGGATCGCAGCGGCCAGCAGCGCGAGGAGCACGGTGGCCCACAGCGCGACAAGTGATCCTCCGAGCTGGTCGATGAATTCCTCGAAGGCTTCGGTGTCGCGCACGCCGAGCGTGCTGCCCAACGCCCACGCGGCCTTCAGAACGGCGTAGCCCGCCGCGGCGGCGCACCCCAGATAGGCCGCGGCGACTGCTTGCTTGTGAGGTGTGGATGCCATGGCCATCACTCTGGCTGAGGCGGTCGGCGCCGTCGTCCCCTGCCCGAGGGATCTACATCCCCCGTGCGAGGGATTCGCAGCCCCGCGGGCGTCTGTCACGATCGCCACATGCCTCGAGTGCGTGAGCTGCTCGCCATCCCGGCGAGCCCCTCGACGTGGCGGCGCTTTGCTTACCTCGTGATCGGCGCAGCGCTGGTCGCGCCCTACGTGACGCTCGCTGGGTTCGTCGCGCCGGCGCTGGAGGGCGGGATCGGAACCGTGGCGGCCCGGGCCGTGGCGATCGCTGTCTGCTGCGTCGCGCTGCCGATCGCGACGGGCATGGTGGCGGCCGTGCGCGCGCTGCAAATCGCCGCGGCGCGCCTGCTGCTCGGAGTCGAGCTCGGCGACTTGGAGATGATCGACGGGGAGGCCTCGTGGCCGACGCGCTGGCGCTCCGCCGCGTGGTTCGTCGCCCACCTGGTCCTGGGTGGTGTGATCGGCACCCTGACCGTCGTCCTGCCCCCGGCAGTGGTCGCGGCCTGTCTTGCCCCGTTCACGACCGGAGACGTCGAGCTCGGGCAGCTCGACCCGACGATCCCCGGCGGACCGGAGAGCGCATGGATCGTGCCCCTCGCCCTGCTCTCACCCCTAGCGCTGGTCTACCTCGCCGCGGCCGCGGGCGCGCTGCTGGCGCGCATCGCGCCGCCCCTGCTGGGCCCCTCGCCGTCCGAACGCCTCGCCACCCTGCAGCGCCACGCGATGCGCCTGGCCGAGCGCAACCGCCTCGCCCGTGAGCTCCACGACTCCGTGGGCCACGCGCTCAGCATCGTGACCGTGCAGGCCGGCGCTGCCGGGCGCGTGCTCGACAGCGACCCGGTCTTCGCCCGCCAGGCCCTGACCGAGATCGAGACGTCGGCGCGCAACGGCCTGCGCGACCTCGATCACGTCCTCGGCCTGCTTCGCGACGACGCCCCCTCGCGCGCTCCGACCGCCACCCTGGGTGACCTGCACCGGCTCGTCGACAGCACCCGGTCGGCCGGCATCGAGGTCACCGCCGAGCTGACGGGCCGCATCGACGAGGTGCCCCAGGCGGTATCCCGCGAGGCCTACCGGATCGTCCAGGAGAGCTTGACCAACGCCGCGCGGCATGCCGGGCGCGTACCCGTGAGGCTGACCCTGAACGTCGGCGCCGACGATCTCGAGCTCGAGCTGAGCAACCCCCTCAGCGCGTCGCGACCGCGGAGCGCGGGCGGCGGACGCGGACTGACGGGAATTCAGGAGCGCGTCATCAGCCTGCGCGGCCAGGTATCCGCCGGCCCTGACGCTGGGCGCTGGCGCGTCGCCGTGCGGCTGCCGCTTCACCCCACGCCATGAACCTCGGCGTCCTGCTCGTCGACGACGAACCGCTCATCCGCAGCGGCCTGCGCGCGATCATCGACGCCGAACACGACCTCAGCGTGATCGGCGAGGCGCAGGACGGAGCCGCCGTCACACCGCTGGTCCGCCGCCTGCGCCCCGACGTCGTGCTGATGGACGTGCGCATGCCCGGCGTCGACGGGATCGAGGCGACCCGGCGGCTGCTGGCCAACGTCGACGACCCGCCGCGCGTGCTCGTCCTCACGACCTTCGAGAACGACGACTATGTCTTTGACGCCCTGCGCGCCGGAGCGTCGGGATTCCTGTTAAAGCGTGCTCGCGCCGACGAGGTCGTACGCGCCATCCGGCTTCTGGCCGCCGGCGACTCGCTGCTCTTCCCGGCCGCGATCCGCGAGCTGGCGGCGCGCTACTCACCCGCTGAGGCGCCCGCCGGAGACCTGGACGCCGCGGGGCTCACCGACCGCGAGGCCGAAGTCCTGCGCCTGGTCGCACAAGGTCTGTCCAACGCCGAGATCGCCGCGCAGCTCATCCTCAGCCCCGAGACAGTCAAGACCCACGTCGCCCACGTGCTGACCAAGCTCAACGCCCGCGATCGCACCCAGGCAGTCATCCGCGCCTACCAGGCTGGATTTATCACCCCAGGCTGACAGGCAGCAGGGATCGACCACCAAGCGATCAGCACTGAGCCACCGGCTGCCCTCGGAGGGCTGGACGAGCACCCATCCATGGCCTCCGAAGCCCAGCTGGAAGCTCTCGCCCGAGCCCAGGCCTATCAGCGTCTTGGCCTGCACGTCGGTCTTGAGGTTGGTGGTCACGCCTCCCGACCAGGCGATCGCCGCCTGCGGGTCGCCGAACGTCTGGGCCTCGGAGACGTCGAGCCTGACCGGCTCCCCGGTCGGAGAGGAGGGCGACGTTCCCGTGCCTCGGAGGTGCACGTTGAAGAGGCCTCCGGCGATCATGCCGGCGGCGCCGCCCTTGACACGCGTGAGTCCCAGTCGATGCCGGCATCGAAGGCGAGGATGTTGCTGCCGTTCACCGTGAGGGAGTCGTCGCCGAGATGCAGCACGTGAACCAGCATCGCCTGGTGGGCGAGGAAGAGCTCGCCGGTGCCCGTCGCCCGCATCTCTGCCATGTGCCCTCCAGACCTCGGCTCAGCTCAATCACGGACACGGTACCGGGACCCAGGGGGGTCTGGCCCTACGCGCGGGGCGCCTCCCGTAGCGCTCGGTCCATGTCGGGACCGGGGTTGGCGATCACCTTCCCGTGACCGGTGGCCAGCCGGCGCGGGTTCAGAGCACGCAGCTTCTCCGCCGTCTCGTAGGCCGTCGGCTTGTGCCACGTGCCCACCAGCGCCGGGACCGGAAAGCGCTTGACGGGCTGCGTGGTGACGAAAAGCCCGCCGAGCGCGATGTAGGCGTCGCCGCAGAGGAGGGTGTCGTCGCGCGTGTCGAGGAACGCGAGCTGGCCCGGCGTATGGCCCGGCGCCGCGACGGCTCGCAGGGAGCCCACCATGTCGCCGTCCTGCAGCGTGCGCGTAGGCCGGGTCTTGATCCTCGGGTAGAAAGGAGCGAAGATCCGTCCCTTGGGCTCCCCGGGCTGCGCCGAGCGGTCGCCGGCCAGGAACAGCGCGTCCCGGGCGCTCACGAGCACCTCGGCGTCCGGGCGCTGCGCGTGCAGCGCGTCGAGCGAGCCGCAGTGATCGGCGTGGGCGTGGGTGATCACGATCCTTCGCAGCGGCTGGCCGAGTTCGTCGATCTTCGCCAGGATCTGCTTCGCCGCACCCGTCACCGTGGTGTCGATCAGAGTGAGACCGTCCTGCTCACGCACGAGGTAGGCGTTCATGGCGCCCACGAGAACCAGCTGGGAGAGGTGCTCCCCGTGCGCTATCGACTTCAACGCGACGATTACGCAGGCGCGGGCTGGCCGGCCAGCTCGCGCGCGGCGCCCGCGATCGCCTCAGCGTCTATTCCCGACTCGTGGAGCAGCTGCTCGGGGCTGCCCGCACCCGGCAGGCTCTCCACGGCGAGCTTTCTCACCCGGACGTTCTCGACGTCGGCGAGCGCCCCCAGGACGGCGTCGCCGAGCCCGCCCTCGGGCCGGTGGTCCTCGACCGTGACGATCGCGCCGGTCTCCGAGGCCGCCTCGCGCAGGGTCTCCTCGTCAACCGGCTTGATCGAGTAGAGGTCGATCACCCGCGCGTTGACGCCGTCCTCGGCCAGCGCATCGGCCGCCTTGAGCGCCTCGAACAAAGTCACCCCGGCGCCTACGAGGGTCACTTGGTCGTCGTCGGAGCTGCGCACGACCTTGCTGCCGCCGATCTCGAACTCCTCGTCGGCCTCGTAGATGACGGGTGACTTCCCGCGCGAGGTGCGCAGGAAGGAGATCCCGTCGTGGTCGGCCATCTCGCGGACGAGCGCTGCGGTCTGGTTGGGATCGCACGGGTAGAGCACGGTGCTCGAGGTGATCGCCCGGAAGGCCGCCAGGTCCTCGAGGGCCATCTGGGAGGGACCGTCCTCGCCGATCGAGACACCGGCGTGCGAGCCGCACAGGGCAATCTTGGCCTGGCTGACCGCCGCCATGCGCACGAAGTCGTACGCGCGGCTCAGGAAGGCCGCGAAGGACGATGCGAACGGCGTCCAGCCCCGCACCTGCATCCCGACCGCGGCGCCGATCAGCTGGCACTCGGCGATGTACATCTCGAAGAAGCGGTCGGGATGGGCCTTGGTGAACTCCTCGGCGTGGGTGGAGTTGGAGACCTCGCCGTCGAGCGCCACCACGTCGCTTCGCTCGCCGCCCAGCGCCGCCAGCGCCATGCCGTAGGCCTTGCGGGTGGCGACCTCCTCCTCGTCGGTGAGCTCCCAGCGCGGCCACTCGGGCTCCCCGGAGGTCTCGAAGCGGTGGGGCTCGCCGTCGGTGTCGGGCTTTGAGACCTCGACCGTCAGGTCGCGCACGCCGCCGAGCTCCTCGAGCGCCTCCTCGACGTCCTCGATCGGCTTTCCGTGCTTGTCGTCCTGATCCTCGACCGCCTTGACGCCCTTGCCCTTCTTGGTCTGGGCGACGATGACCGTCGGCTTGCCGGTCGTCTCGGTCGCCTCGGCAAAGGCGGCGTCGATCGCCTCGACGTCGTGGCCGTCGACCTCTATCGCGTGCCACCCGAACGCGCGCGCGCGGTCCGAGAAGCTCGCGAGGTCCCAGCCGTGCATCGTCTCGCCGCGCTGGCCGAGGCGGTTGACGTCGATGATCGCGGTGAGGTTGTCCAGGCCGGCGAAGGCGGCGTGCTCGAAGGCCTCCGACATCGAGCCCTCGGCCATCTCGCTGTCGCCGCAGACCACCCACACGCGGAAGGGCAGCTGGTCGAGCCTCTTTCCCGCGAGCGCCACGCCGACGCCGATCGGCAGGCCCTGCCCGAGCGAACCGGTGGCGACGTCGACCCACGGCAGGTCGGCGGGAGTGGGGTGGCCCTCGAGGCGGCTGCCCTGCTGGCGGTAGGTCAGTAGCTCGTCGTCGTCGATCGCCCCGACCGCCTTGAAGACGGAGTAGATCAAGGGCGAGGCGTGGCCCTTGGAGAAGATCAGGTGGTCGTTGTGCGGGTCGTCGGGACTGTCGAAGTCGTAGCGCAGGTGCTTGGCTATGAGTACCGCCAAGAGATCGGCGGCCGACATGGAGGACGTCGCGTGGCCCGAGCCGCCCGCGTCGCTCGAGCGGATCGAATCAACGCGCAGCTGCTGGCCGAGCTCGCGCAGGAAATCTGGATCGTTGTTGGTCATGCTCGTCTGCTACCCCCGTAGGCCATCATCGAAGCGAAACACGACTCATCTGGAGCCCTCACGAGCAGACTACGAGAAATCGCCGCGCTGGGCCAGGCGGGTCGGTTCGCCGCAACTCGTCGATACCGTCTGCGTTGAGTTCCTCGGTGATCCGCTCCACTCTCTGCCTCCTCCTCGCCGGCCTCGCCGTGCTCGCGCTGGGCGCCTCCAGCTCCGAGGCAGCGGCACCCAAGCCGTCGCGCTCAGCGACACCCAAGCCCCTGCGCCTGTCGTGGGTACGGTGCTTCAGCCTGCAGGCCGCACCGTGCCCGGGGACGCAGACGGTGGTCGCCGGCGGCGCGCTCAAGCTGGCGGCGGTCGCCGGCCCGCGCGCCCGAGTGCTCTGGCGCGACGCGCGCGGCCGCGAGCGCCGGACGCGACCCTGGTGGCGGACGGGCACGCGGCTCTGGGTACGCGTCCCCGAATGGGCGGGGTCGGGGCCCGTTCGGGTCGTCGAAGGACGGCGGCGCTCGAATCCTCGTCAGGTTTCCGTCCAGCGGCCGCCGCCCCCGGGCGCCGCGGCGTTCGGCGGCGACGGGATGTGGATCTGGCAGACCGAGAAGGCGGAGGGCGGCGACCCCGACGCGATCCTCGCGCGCGCACGTGCGGCGGGCCTGGAGGCCGTCTTCGTCAAGGCCGCCGACGGCGGCTCGCTCTGGTCGCAGTTCAGCTCGCAGCTGATCGCCCGGCTGAAGGCCGGCGGCCTGCGGGTCTGCGCCTGGCAGTACGTCTACGGCGCCGATCCGGAGAAGGAGGCCGCTGCCGCGGCCGCCGCCATCCGGCGCGGGGCGGACTGCTTCGTGATCGACGCCGAGACCGAGTACGAGGGCCGCTACGCGGCCGCCCAGCGCTACGTCCGGGCCCTGCGCGCCGCGGTGGGACCGGCCTTTCCGATCGCGCTGAGCTCCTTCCCCTATGTCGACTACCACCCCAGCTTCCCGTACTCGGTCTTCCTTGGGCCGGGCGGTGCGCAGGCCAACCTCCCGCAGATGTACTGGAAGGCGATCGGCGTGACCCCCGACCGGATCTTCGAGGCCACCTACTCCACCAACCTCCCCTACGACCGTCCGATCCTGCCGCTCGGCCAGCTCTACGAGGCGCCGGCAGTGGCTGACGTGCAGCGCTTCCGGGCGCTCTCCGCCGGCTACGGCGCCCGGGGGATGAGCTGGTGGTCCTGGCAGAACGCAAGCGTCGTCGACTGGCAGGCGGCCTTCGGCCTGCCCGCACCTGCGCCCGTGCCCGCGGCCCCGACGTGGGTGAGGCTCGGCCCCAAGAGCCGCGGCGACCTCGTGGTCCGCGCGCAGGAGCTCCTGCGCGGGGGCGGCGCCGCGCTGCCGGTGAGCGGGAACTACGGCTCGCTGACCGAGGCGGCGATCCGCGGCCTCCAGAAGGCGCGCGGCCTGCCCGAGACGGGCGCCATCGACGAGGCCACCTGGCGCGAGCTGCTGCGCTTCTCGCCCCAGCCGACCGACTGGACCAAGGGAGCAACCCGGCGGTGAGCGGCCGGACGCTTGCGACCTGGCCCGTGGCCGGCGGCGCGCTGATCGCCGGCTTCGGCGTCGCCCAGGCGACCGGCGTACGCCCGCTCGGGGGCGCGGTGCTCCTCGCGGGGGGCGCGTGGTGCGCTCGCCGCTGGCTTCAGGAGGCGGGCGCGGCGCGGGCGGTTGGCCTCGTCGCTCTCATGGCGGGCGCCTTCGTCGCCTCCCACCTGCTGGCCAAGTCCATCGGCGCATGGCCGGCGGTCCTCGTGGCGGCCGGAGTGACTGCCGCGGCCGCTTGGGCGCTCGTCGACGCCCAGGCACACCGGGCGCTCGCGTAGTCGCTCGGCGGCGCCCGCGCCCGGCGCCCGCGCAGGCGCTCGGCGACGCTCCCGGCCCGCCGCTCCAGCCCCGGCGCCGTCCTTGGCTCCCACGCCATCATGGAGAGGGTGAGCGAGCCCCTGCGCCTCAGCGTCCTCGACCAGTCGCCGGTGTCCGAAGGGTCCGACGGCCCCGAGGCGCTGCACAACACGCTCGACCTCGCGCGCCGCGCCGACGAGCTGGGCTACCACCGCTACTGGGTGGCCGAGCACCACGGTGGCCCGATGCTGGCCGGCCCGAGCCCCGAGGCCTTGATCGGTCCGATCGCCGCCGCGACGCGCCGGATGCGGGTGGGAAGCGGCGGGGTCATGCTCCCCCACTACAGCCCGCTCAAGGTCGCCGAGACGTTCAGCGTCCTGGCCGGCCTCTACCCGGGGCGCATCGACCTCGGCATAGGGCGCGCCGCGGGCACCGATCCGACGACGACCTTCGCGCTCCAGCGCGACCGTCGGCAGGCCGCCCCCGACGACTTCCCGGCCCAGCTCGCCGAGCTGCTCGCCTACCTCGAGGACCGCCTCCCGCTCGACCATCCGTTCCGGCGGCTCGCCGCGCTCCCGGGGCTGCCCGAGCGCCCCGAGCCGTGGCTGCTGGGCTCCTCGCCCCAGAGCGCGGAGTGGGCCGCCGAGCTGCCCCTTCCCTACGCGTTCGCCGACTTCATCAACCCGGAGGGCGCGACGATCGCGGCTGCCTATCGCGAGCGCTTCGAGGGCTCCGAGGCGCTCCCGACTCCGCGCATGTCGGTCGCCGTGTCGGTCGTGTGCGCCGAGAGCGACGCGGAGGCGCAGCGGCTCGCCGCCAGTGGCCGGATGGCCTTCTCGCTTCTTCGGCACGGGCGCCTGATCAAGATCCCACCGGTCGAGAAGGCGCTTCGCTACCTCGCCCAGCGGCCGGAGGGCCCCGGCCCGCAGCGACCGCGGCGGCGCGCGATCGTCGGCGACCCCGAGACGGTGCGAGCGGGGGTCGAGGCGGTCGCGGACGAGTACGGCGCATCCGAGGTCATCGTCGTCACGATCACCCACGAGCACGCCGCGCGGCGGCGCTCCTACGAGCTCCTCGCCCGGGCCTTCGGCCTCGGAATGGCGGCCCGGAATCCGGCGAGCATCGCGGCCCCGGCCGGCGCGTCCTGACGAGCGGCGCCGATGCCCGCCAGGGCCTCTCCTTTCTCGCCTGGCGGGCGTGAAGCGTCACACTGCGCCGATGGTGGAGATCGTCCGCCGTCCGACCCATCCTGGGCTGCGCGAGCACGCCGCGGGCGGGTATGCCGTCTACCGCGAGCGCGGCGCGCCCCTCCGGCGGGCCGAGCTTCCGCATGCCGGCATCGTGCTCATCCTCAACCTCGGACCGAAGATCGAGGTCGACGGCGCGAGCTTCGGCTCGTTCGTTGCCGGCCTCCACGACCGCCCCGCGATCACCGAGCACCACGGCGAGCAGGCCGGCGTCCAGCTCAACCTGACCCCGCTGGGTGCCCACCGGCTGCTGGGCATGCCGATGCGCGAGCTCACCCGCACAGTCGTCGGCGTCGAGGACGTGCTCGGCCGAGACGGCGTCGAGCTGACCGAGCGGATGGCGGTCGCGACCGCGTGGAGCGACCGACTCGCGCTCCTGGACGCCTTCCTGCTCCGGCGCCTGCGCGCTTCAGAGCCCGTACGGCCCGACGTCGCCTACACGTGGTCGCGGCTGGCAGGCGCCCACGGCGACGTCGCGATCGGCCAGCTCTGCCGCGAGCTGGGCTGCAGCCGCCGTCATCTGGCGGCGCGCTTCGGCGAGGACGTCGGGCTGGGACCCAAGGCGCTCGCGCGGATCCTTCGCTTCGACCGGGCCGCGGGACTCCTCGGGGACGGTCATCAGGCGGCTACGGTCGCGGCAGCGTGCGGGTACGCAGACCAGTCCCACCTCGCCCGCGACTTCCGCTCGCTCGCCCACGCCACGCCGGCCGCCGTCGCGGCCAGCCTGGCGGGGACCCCGGTCACAAACGTCCAAGACCCCGAAGCCCGTGCGGCCTAGAGTCGCCTCCCATGACCTCCATCTATCCCGTCTTCAGGTATCGCGACGCCCGCGCGGCGATCGACTTCCTCGTCGAGGCCTTCGGCTTCGAGCGCCACGCCGCCTACGAGGGCGACGACGGCGTCATCCACCACGCCGAGCTTCGCCTCGGCGAGGACTACATCATGCTCGGTCAGATCTCCGAGGGAATGCCCGACAACCCTCCCGGAGGCGCGGTCTACATCGCCGTCGAGGACCCCGACGGCCTACACGACCGAGCCAAGGCAGCAGGAGCAGAGATCACCCGGGGCCTGACCGACCAGGACTACGGCTCGCGCGAGTTCGGGGCGAAGGACCCGGAGGGCAACGCGTGGTCGTTCGGCACCTACAAGCCGAGCGCCGCAGCGAGCTGAGCGGGCCGGTCGCCGGCCAAACCAGCGGGGAGGGAGGCGGCGAGGCGCCGAACTACGGTACCTGATCCGACGCGGCTCAGCGGCCGAGCGCTCAGCCGACGCCCTTCCCCGGGCGGCTTCTCCAGGCGAGTAGCGGGTGAGCAGGGGGACGGGCCGAGTCAGTGGCGCTGTTGTTGCAGGCTGCTGCGCCGCCGGCGTGACCTTCGGCCCCATGGAGCGCCAATACAGTTGCTTTGGCGCCAAATCACCGCTACTGTGCGGTCGGCATGCGAAGCGTGCAGATCAAGAACGTCCCCGACGATGTTCACCACGTCTTCAGACGTCGAGCTGCGGCTGCGGGCCAATCCCTTCAGGAGTATCTGCTTTCGCGATTGACCGCGGAGGCGCGGCAAGACACGCTTGACGATGTGCTCGATCGAGCGGGGGGCCGCGCCGGCGGGAGCGTGCCGTTCTCGAACGCGATCGAGACGCTCCGGTCCGACCGCGACCGCGATCGGACGTGATCGTCGTCGACGCGTCGGTGCTCGCCCCGGCGCTTGCCGACGACGGCGGCGATGGCGATCGCGCGCGTGACCGGCTGAGGGGGGAGCGGTTGTGCGCTCCGTCGCTCGTGGACCTCGAGGTTGCCTCGGTGCTTCGGCGTGCGGCGGCGGCCACACAGCTCGACCAACGCCGCTCCGCTCAGGCGCTGGCCGACCTCGCTCGGTTGCCACTTAGACGGGTTGGTCATCTCTCGCTCCTCGATCGCATATGGGAGCTGCGCGACAACGTCACGGTCTACGACGGCGCCTACGTCGCACTTGCCGAACTGGCGAGCGCGCCGCTGGTGACGGCCGATGCTCGCCTGTCGCGCGCGCCGGGGATCCGCTGCGCCATCGAGATCCTTGCCTGAGCGGCGGCTAATCCAACCGCGGCAGGTGCGAGGAAGCCTTGAGCCCATCCCGAAGATGACCACTCGCCTTGATAGCTGCACCAGACATCCAGCGGCGGGCGCATGTAAGACGCCAGGCATAATTCTGTTGCGCGATCCGCCGCGCCGGCCCCGGTCGGGGAACGCGTTCGTCCAGCACCGGTCCTTCGGCTCAAGACCGGCGTCTCTGATGCCGACGCAGAACGGACACCAGAGCAGATCTTCTCGACTCAGGCACCCTCGTCGCGAGGCGGGTTCGCAGAGCCACGGGACTCCACCGGAGTTCGCCGGGCTACCGAAGGACTGCCACCACGCCGCTCGCTCTCCGCAGCGGCCAGGTGGCGGCCAAGGAACGTTGTACGGGCTGCTCGCCCATCAGGGAGGACGTTCGTGTCCAACCCCACCCATCTCAAGCGCGCCGGGCGTGCCGGCATCGGCCTCGCCGCGTGCTGCGCGTTCGTTGCCGTCCCGGCGGCCGCGCAGGCGGCTCCGGTGGACCTTGGCACCGCCGGTCCCTTCGTAGCCCTGGGCGGCTCCACCGTCACGAACACAGGTCCGTCCGTGCTCAACGGCGATCTCGGGGTCGCCCCCGGGACGTCGCTCGTCGGTTTCGGGTCCCCCGCCGTGGTCAACGGAGCCACGCACAACAACGACGCCGTCGCCAACCAAGGGCAGGCCGATCTCACCACTGCCTACGTTGTCGCAGCCGGCCAGCCGGTCGCACCCGCCAACGACCTGACGGGCACGAACCTCGGCAACAGGACGCTGACCACCGGGGCTTACCGGTATGCCTCGTCCGCCCAGCTGACGGGTGCGCTCACCCTTGACGCACAGGGCGACCCCAACGCCCAGTTCATCTTCGAGATCGGCTCAACGCTGACCACCGCATCGGCCAGCTCGGTCGTGCTGATCAACGGCGCCTCCCCATGCAACGTCTTCTGGCAGGTCGGCAGCTCGGCGACGCTTGACACCACCACGGCGTTCCAGGGCAACCTGATGGCGCTCACCGACATCTCGCTCAACAACGGGGCCTCAGTGATCGGGCGCGTACTCGCCCGCAACGGCCAGATCAGCCTGATCAACAATGTCCTCGACAATTCCCCGTGCACCACCGGATCCACCCCGACACCCACGCCGACGCCGACGCCTGCGCCTGGCGCGACGCCTGCGTCCGACGCCGCGGCTCCGAGCAGTCCGGAATCCACGTCACAGCCTCCGGACGCTGCGACGACGCCGACTAGTTCGTCGACGTCGGTTCCCAAGGTGACCCGGAAGGGCAGGGCGACCATGCGGCGCGTGCCGGGTGAGACCAAGACCTGTACAGACGGGTTCCGCGCCACGGTCCGCGGCAAGCTGATCAAGGGCGTCGTCTTCAGCCTGGACGGCAGGCGCATCGGCGGCACCCAGACCAGGTCGC
>JAABUS010004974.1_pt1 | contig 18214 bp, 20 predicted proteins | sample 5560161 | NCBI WGS metagenome assembly JAABUS01 (sample SAMN10711885, study PRJNA513376) | rock metagenome | isolation source: Antarctica rocks | place: Antarctica: Victoria Land, Trio Nunatak nord | collected 2016-01-04 | reverse complement strand
ATCTACCGCTGCTGGGTCAATGGGGTCGCCTACGACCCCGCCCGCCATGGCGCCACCCGCAGGCTCGAGGACATGGGATCGGTGGTCGTTGCGGCCTAGGGTTGACACAGAGGGTGTCATGCGACGGCAACGGGCCCCGTCGACGCCGTCGTGGCCTTCCTTGTCTGGGCGGGTCCAGCGATCCTGCTGCTGTCACTGATCGCCATGGGCGCGGCAACCCTGACCCGCCGCCGAGCCGCGGCCGGTCTCGTTCTGGTCGCGGGCATGATTCTGTTCTGGGGCATGTACCTCCAGCCCGCGCTCTCGGTGATGTTCGTGTCGATCGCCGCGGGCCTCGCGGCTCTCGTTGTCGCGTATGTCTGGACCGGCGCTGGGCGCGCGCCCGCCCGACAACCGTGACGAGGTTCCGAGTGACGAACTCGCGGGTAGTGGATCAGCTTGATTCAAGCAGCTGTGATACCCGTGGGGGAGGTTCCGTCAAGCTCGCCCTTGACATTAGAGCCACGTCAAGGTTTACGCTGCCGCAATGCGCATCAGTACACTCGCTCGGCAGACCGGCACGACACCCCACGCAATCCGGTTCTACGAGCGGGAGGGCATCTTGCCGTTCCCGGATCGGACCGCCAATCGGTACCGGGAGTACGACGAGCAGGACATCCGGCGCCTCGAGCTCGTCCTCGCCCTCCGGCGTCTCGACGTGCCGCTGGACGAGATTCGGAGCCTAGCCGGTTCCTGCTTCGATCACCGTTGCGCGACCAGTACCCGGCAGCTTCTGGAGGTCGTCGACCGAAGGAGCATCGAAGTCCATCGCCAGATGGACGAGCTTCGGGAACTGGCTGCCCGCTTCGCGGAGTTGAGACGGCTGCTGGCGGGCGACCATGAACAGAGGAGGTCGATGATGATCGAGCTTGAGACCCAGAACACGGTGGAACAGGCAGCTCGAGCGCCGCATGCCGACTGTGACTGCGGGTGTGCCGGGTCGGGCTGCACCTGCGGCTGCGAGTGCTGCCTGCCTTCCGGGACGCACGACCAGCATCGGCAGGCGCTAGAGGTTCTGGCCCAGTCAGCGGAGGAGGCGTGCGGCTGCGGCTGCTGCGGATGAACTAGCAGAGCCGCAGTCCTTCTCGGGGCGAGGACCAGCCCTCGCCCCGTCAAACTGAGCGACTACCATCTCGCGGCTGTGCTGGTACGCCGCTCCCTGACCGCGCCCGACGCAGCTGGCGGGCCGCAGCGCCGACCGAGGCGACGTGGCGGGGGAGTGGCTGCCGATCTGGTCGGCTACCTCGAGGTCGGATCCGAAGGCGCTGCGTTCCGTCCCCATCACCTCGTCGTACCCGAGTCCGCTCCTGGTCCTCGTATGTGGACTCGCTGCAGCCGTCATGGTCCGTGCGATCGCCCGCGTCATCGGGCGGTGATCGGTCAGGCCTTCATGCCGGTCGAGACCCGCAAGCCGGCGAGCCGCCACTCGGGGAAACCGTCGATGAGTCGACGGGCCCTGAGCCCGTTCTGGTGCAAGATGCCGACCGCGGTCGGGGCATAGAGACAGTACGGTCCGCGGCAGTAGGCCACGATCTCGCGATCTGGCGGCAGCTCGGCGAGGCGGACCTCGAGCTCGTCGATCGGGATCGACAGGGCCCCGGGAATGTGGCCCGCGGCGTATTCGTCGGCTGGACGCACGTCGAGGACCGTGACCTCGCCAGCCCGGACTCGAGCGGCCAGCTCCTCGCGCGACAGCGGCTCAAGATCGTCTAGCGCACTGAGATACGCCGTGACCGCCTGCTCCACTTCAGCCAGCCGCGTCCGGGCGACATCGCGCACCGCGGCGAGGAGCCGGTAGACGTCATCGCCGGCAAGTCGATAGAAGATCCGAGTCCCTTCGCGGCGGGGCTCGACGAGTCGCGCGCCGCGCAATGCCTTGAGGTGCGCCGATGCGAGCGCGACGCTCATCTGCGTTTCCGAGGCGATCGACTCGACGCTGCGCTCGCCCTGGGCGAGGAGGTCCATCAGCTCGATTCGGCGCGGGCTGGCCAGCGCCTTGCCGATTCGTGAGAACTGATCGTTGAGGAAGGTCTTCGCAGCGCGGTCGGCGGTCATTCGCATATTCTAACAATTGTTTGAATATGGCAACGGTCGGATCCCGCTCGGACCCATCGGGAGCGTGTCATGGTCGAGATCACCTCGTTCGTCGACGAAGGCCTCGGAAACTCGTCCTATCTCGTGGACCTCGGTGATGGTCGCTGCCTCATCGTCGATCCGCCAAGGGACATCCGGCCGTACCTCGACGTTGCCAAGGATCGAAGGCTCACGGCGGGATACTCGCTCGAGACGCACCTCCACGCCGACTTCATCTCTGGCAGCCGCGAGCTCGCCGCGATGGGAGCGACGATCCTTGCGCCACAGGCCGCCGGACTTGCCTTCACCCATGTCGGTCTGGCCGACGGCGAGGAGGTCGACCTTGGCGGGCCGCACCTGCGTCCGATCGCTACGCCTGGGCACACGCCGGAACACCTCGGCTATCTCCTGATCGACGGCGATCAGCCAGTTGCGCTCTTCTCTGGCGGTGCCCTGTTGCCGGGAGGTGTCGCCAGGACGGACCTCATCGCACCCGACCGAACAGAGCCGCTCGCACGATCGCTGTATCAAGCGCTCCACGAGCGGATCTTCGTGCTCCCCGACGATCTGCCCGTCTATCCGACCCACGGTGCTGGCTCGTTCTGTTCGACGCCGACCGGTGGCGAGCGGACAACGACGATCGGCCGCGAGCGCGCCACCAATCCGCTGCTTGCGGCGGCGTCAGAGGACGAGTTCGTCAGCCGGCTGATCGGCGGACTCGGTTCGTACCCGGCCTACTTCGGCCGCCTCCGCGATGTGAACCGGCGTGGCCCGCACGTCTTTGGCAGGGTCCCGGCTCTGGCGGCGCTCGGGATCGACGAACTCGACCAGGCCATCGAGGCGGGCGCCCAACTGGTCGACGTTCGCCCGATCGATGCATTCGGCGCCGGCCACATCCCCGGTTCGCTGTCGATCGCCCTGCGACCGTCCTTGGCTTCATGGCTCGGCTGGCTCGTCCCGGCTGACCGCCGGCTCGTGTTCGTCGTCGGCCCCGAGCAGGACAGACGCGACCTCGTCCGTCAGGCGCTCGGGATCGGCTACGAGCGTCTGGACGGGGAGCTCGCCGGCGGCGTCGATGCGTGGTCCGACACCGGCCGGGCGCTGGCCACGACCGCCCTGACGACAACGCTCCAGCCAGCCCGGCAGGCGATCGTGGACGTTCGGCAGGCGTCGGAGTACCGAGGCGGCCATATCCCGGGTGCGTTGCCCTTCGAGCTCGGCCGCCTTGGTGGTCCGGCCATCGCCGACCTTCCCCCCGAGGCGGTCTTCATGTGTGGCCACGGCGAGCGAGCGATGACTGCGGCGAGTCTGGCTGAACGATCCGGTCGACGGGCGAGCGTCTTCATTGGCGGTGCCGACGACTGGGCTCGCCAGACCGGCCAACCACTCGCCCGCGACTGATGTCGGTAACGACCGCGGATCGACCCGTTCGGCTCGGGCTGCGGGCCAACCTCGGCCAGTTCGCGCTCCTCGTCGCGGTCAACGCGCTCGTCGGCGGCATGGTCGGCCAGGAGCGCACCGTCGTCCCGCTGCTCGGCAGCGACGTCTTCGGAATCACCGGCGTCACCGCGATCCTGACCTACCTCCTCGCCTTCGGTGTCACCAAGGCCGCCACCAACCTCGTCGCCGGGGCCTTGGCCGACCGATTCGGACGCAAGCCCCTCCTCGTGGCGGGCTGGATCATCGGGCTCCCGGTGCCGATCCTCCTCATCGTTGCACCCAGTTGGGGTTGGGTCGTCCTGGCCAACGTCCTCCTCGGGGTGAACCAGGGGATGACCTGGTCGACGACGGTGATCATGAAGATCGACCTCGTCGGACCGGCTCGGCGCGGTCTCGCGATGGGCCTCAACGAGGCCGCCGGCTATGGTGCGGTCGCCGTGACGGCGCTCGCCACGGGGGTGATCGCCGAGCGAGCCGGTCTCCGCCCGGCGCCGTTCTTCCTCGGGCTGGCCTATGCCGGTCTCGGGCTGGCGATCTCGACGCTCTTCGTCCGCGAGACGCGGGACCACGTGGAGCTCGAACAGGCGGCTCTCTCGCCGACCGATCGGCCGAAATGGCGCGACGTGTTCGTGCGCACGACGTTCCGCGATCGATCGCTCTCGGCCGCCTGTCAGGCTGGCCTCGTCAACAACCTCAACGATGGGATGGCCTGGGGCTTGCTCCCGCTCTACTACGCGGCGGCCGGACTCTCAGTCGGCGAGATCGGGGTGCTGGCCGCCGCTTATCCCGCGGTATGGGCGATCGGCCAGATCGGGACGGGGGCGCTGTCCGACCGGGTCGGGCGCAAACCCCTGATCGTCGCCGGGATGGTCCTTCAGGCTGGGGCGATCGGGCTCATCGCTGTCAGTTCGACATTCGGTGTGTGGCTCGGAGCGGCAGCCCTCCTTGGGCTCGGCACGGCGATGGTCTACCCAACGCTGTTGGCGGCCGTCGCGGACGTCGCGGAGCCCGTCTGGCGCGGCTCCGCGGTCGGGGTCTATCGTCTGTGGCGCGATCTCGGCTTCGCCGTCGGGGCGATCGTGGCCGGCGTCATCGCCGACGCGGCCGGCTTCGCGACAGCGATCTGGTTCGTTGCAGCAATCACGGCGGGCTCGGGCGTCATCGTCCTCGTCCGGATGCGCGAGACGCGTCCGGCGTCCTGACCGACCACCAAGGGTCCGAACCAGCAAGGAGGCAGAGCGTGCCAACCAGGACCATCGACGACCTGCTCGCGACGGCTCGGGCGCGGCTCGACCGACTCGATCCGGCAGCGGCTCGGGTGGAGGCAGCGTCGGGCGCCCTCCTGGTCGACCACCCGCTGCGCCGAGGCCCGTCTCGATAGCGGCGTCATCCCAGGATCCGTCCATGTCCCCACTCTCGGTCCTCTACTGGCGGCTGGATCCGACGCCGGGGCACGACGACAGGCACCTCTCCGACCGCGACCGGCGGGTCATCCTCGTGTGCGCCGACGGCTACAGCTCGAGCCTGGCCGCCGCGACCCTCCGCGATCTCGGCTTCTCACGCGCGACGGACCTGGTTGGTGGCTTCAACGCTTGGGTGGCTGCTGGGTTGCCCGTCGAGCGACTCACCGACGCATGACGGCCCCGATCCTCGAGGACAAGGACTACGTCGAGCCGTCGGAGTTCACGCCCGAGAGCCTGCTCCGGGAGGCGCGTCGCCAGAAAGCGCTTCCGAACGCCGAGGTGCGTCGATCAGGTGACCGACAAATCCACGCTGGGGCGTCTCCTGGGGTGACAATGAGCTGCATGCGCACCCGCCGCCACGTTCCCTGGACGATTGCCGGTGTGATCCTCGCTTCCATCGTCGTTTCGATCATCGTTGCCACGGCTTCAAGATCGCCCGACTTGGGGAGAGGGACCGATGAGCGACCGTCGTTTGGCGGGTCGCAGCATCCGATCGATCCGTCGTTCGGCCAATTTGCGGCCTTCGATTCAGCAAGCCAGATCGAGGTCTATCGGTTACCGGATTCATCGGCACGCAGCGCAGGCGTCCTGTCCCCGGGCGAGCAAGCCTTCCTGACCTCTGACGTCCGGACGCTGGGCTCGGAAGCCTGGGTTTCCGTGCAACTCGCGGACGGTGATAGGCCGCTATTCGGTTGGATCTTGATGAATCAGACAGGCGTCACGTTGCGGCCGGCAGCGGGTCCCGCCTGTGATCCTCGACCGAATGTCCTCTGGCTTGTGACTCTCTCGCCAGCCGAGCGCCTGTGGTGCTATAGAAGTCGGGAACTAACGCTGGGACCGGCAATCCTACAGAAAGACCCAAACGCGAGCCAAGGTTTTGGCGGGACCCCAGAATGGCTCGTGGGTCCCGCGACTACCCGTCTGTGGGGCGAGCTCGGGATCGATTCGCCCGGCGGGTCCCTTCCGATTCGCAGTCAGTTTGCGACACTCGACGCGAAGCCAGGTTGGTCGAAAATTACCGGGCACTTCAATGATCCAGCGGCGGATGACTGCGCCGTCGACATCTCCGATCAACCTAGTGACTTGTCGGCCTCCCAGCAGGTTCTCTGGTGCCGGGAGCAGTTCGTTATTGTCGCCATCGGCTCCACGACTCCGCCGTCCGCTCCGCATGAGTCTCCGCCGCCTGCTCGTGGCGGCGAAGGCTACTAGCGCCGCTCGCGTGGTGAATTCCGCCCGTGGTCTTCGTCGCCAGCGACGCCTGGGCCGAGGCGTTGCGCTGTCTCAAGCATCGGATCGATCGTCGTGCTCCACGACGCCCGCGGCGGGACATGGTCCGATCTCGCCGGCCACATTCGCTTCGAGGCAGCCACCGCCGAAGCGCAGATCGCCGCGACCCGGGGCTGGTTCGATGAGCGGCGTGACGAGCGGTTCCGCTTGCTGATCGGTCCCGCGGCCACCCGAACGGCATCATCAGCCGGCTCCTCGCCGACGGCGCCATGTGGGACGAGAAGGAGCCCGAACCCACACGGCGATGGTTCTCGACTGCGAGCCGCCGATCGCCCGGGATCACCGTCCGACGTATCCCATCGCGCCGCGACTTCGAGCAGATGGAGGCAATCCACGGCGAAGTCTTCGGCGGATCCGAAGCGGAGCCCGCGGAGTAGCGCGCCCGGTGGGCAAGACAAGGTGCCCGCCCCTGAGCCGCGATGCGGCCGCCGTCGTCAACCCTGACGCGGTCTACCGCCCCTTTCGACCGACAAGCCGGTCGGCCGGCGACGCCGTCCGGTGTTTCGCGGCAATGTCCGCATCCGCCAGCGAGACATAGCGCTTGACCATGTCGAGCGTCGTATGGGCAAGGGCGCCAAGGAGCGGATCGTCCCGATCGGCGCGACGGCGCGCGGGGCGATCGTTCGTTATCTCGGCCAGCGTGGTCCGGGTCCAATCGACGCGCCGCTCTTCCGTCGAGCCTGGCATCAGCGACCTGGACCTGGTGCGGTCCTGGCGACGGACCCACGGCCCGCCGATCTTGAAGGGTTCGATGCGATCCACCGCCCATTCGTCGTGCGCCATCCTGAATGGGCGGGCCGGCTCGAGGTCGTCTACATCTCGCGCGGTACCCTGCGGACCGTTCGAACGAAGGTCGGCCGACTGGCCGTCATCAGCCCGGGCGAACCGCTCAATCTGCGGGACGCCGACCGGCACTAGTTGATGCGCTGGTATGTCGTCCGGGAGACCGGCCGGACGCTCTACGGTCCGGCGCCGGACACGGTCGTTCCGCCGATCAGCCGAACCGAGTTCGTCGACAGCGTGAAGGACCACGCTCCGGAGCTTCCCGGCCCGGATCCAGTCCGGGACTCCCGTGTCGATGGTCCAAGAAAGGACCCTCGCCCGCGGTGGCCAGGCCTAGCGATCCTGACCATGTGCCGGGCGCTCTTCGCCTGTCGAACGGATCGGCCGGCCACGAAACGGCAGGCGGCGATATGGGCCCAGGAGCAGTTGCCGGAATGGTCCGACCTGATCGGCGATGCTCTCCGCTGGCGGGTCGAGCCGGGCGACGTGGACGGGGTCCCCACCTTCGATCGCACCCAGGCATTCGTCACCCATGTCGCCCAGCTGGTTGTTGGGTCGGCGTAGCGCCTGAGCGATGACTGAACGGCGCCAGGCGCGGGAACCCGGGGACAGCGGGCCAGCGAGCAGAAGCCGCCGGTTGCTCATCGGCCTCCGGTACGCTCCGGACGTGACTCCACCAGCTTCACGCAACTTGCGCCGAATATTCGAGACCGTCGCCCAGCTCTATGACCGGGCCCGCCCGGGCTATCCGCCCGAGCTCTTCGACGACCTCGCCGACATGGCACGACTGCGATCGGGCAGCCGTGTTCTCGAGATCGGTTGCGGCACGGAACAGGCGACCCGACCGCTCGCCGAGCGCGGCTACAAGGTCGTGGCGGTCGAGATCGGCCCCGAGCTCGCGGCGCTTGCCCGGCGGAAGCTCGCGGTCGCGTGACGAAGCGCTACCTGACCCAGCTGGTGGTCGCTCACACGCGTCGACCGACGTAGAGCAGGTGACCGGCCCCTCCGAGCAGCGCTGGGTCGCCGGCGCTCTCGGCGATCAGCCGCAGGGTGATGTCGCGCATCAGGCCGCCGGCCTCGACGACTTCGCCGACCGCCTCCGGTATCCCTGCCGCGAGCCCTTCCGCCGCGAGCAGTTCGACCATGGCAAGGCCGTACCGAGCGAAGAACGGCTCGACCTCCTCCGGCCTAAACCCGTAGCCGAGGCTGAACCTGCCGGGAACCTCGTTGTCGAAGACGCCGTCCTCGAGGAGCCGTCGTACCCATACAGGGTCGAGGAGGTGATGTCGCTCATCGGCAAGGGCCAGCGTCCGCCGGATGAACGCATAGCGAGGGATCAGGGCCACAAAGACGAGGCCACCCGGCCGCACGACGCGGGTCTGCTGTCGTGCGGCGAGGCCGCGTTCGGCCGCATCGCTCAGGTGGTAGAAGGGGCCGAGGCTCAGCACGGCGTCGAAGCTGTGGTCATCCCAGCGCGAGAGGTCGGAGGCGTCCACCTCGACGATCTCCGCCACGCCGTCAGTGACCTCCGCCTCGCTCACCCGTCGGCGAGCGATGGAGAGCTGCTCCGGCGACAGATCGGCGAGCGAGACGATGTGGCCAAGCTGGGCAAGCCAGATCGCGTACCGGCCGGGGCCGCCGCCCAGATCCAGGATGCGGGCGTTGTCGGGCAGATGCCGTACCAGGGCAGCAGTCGTGACCGAGAACTCGACCGCGCCATCCGCCGGACGCTCGAGGCGCTCCCACTCCCGCTCTCCGAACGAGGCGTAGTAAGCTCGGATGCGCGCGCGATCACTGTCCGACATCTTCGAAAAAGTCTATGGCACGACCCAGCATTCGCGCCTTGGTGGCGAGTGGCGTCTCAAACAGCGCTGCTACGGTGTCGTCGATGGAGGATCAGTCGAGCCGCGATGCCAACCGGCGGACGTGGCCGGTCGACTGGGAGGCCCGCCGCGCCGGCGAGGGCTGCCCGATGTGCGCCGAGGGCTCCGACGAGACGAACGGGCTCGGCGACCTGCGCGTCCTCGCCAGCCCAGTGTGTGACGCCTACCTCCGCCGGACCGCGGTCGTCTCCGGCTACACCGTCGCCGTCTGGCGCGGCCGGCACGTGGCTGACCCGACCGAGCTGACCGATGCCGAGGCTGGAGAGTTCGATCGGGCCGTCCGCGCCGTGGGGCGGGCCCTGGAGCGCCACTACCGGCCGGCCAAGCTCAACTTCCTGACGCTCGGCAACACCGTCCCGCACCTCCACGTCCACATCGTGCCGCGCTACCCGACCGATCCCGATCCCGGGCGCCCGCCGAGGTTCATGATGGTCGACCGGCCGCCCGGCAAGCAGGTCCTGATCCCCGAAGACACGTACTTGGCCGACGTCGCTGCCCTGCGCCTGCTGGTCGAGGACTTCGTACCCACCTCGGGCGAGCTGCTCAACGTCGAGCGGGTGGCGCTCGGTGCGGCGGCGGCCATCCTCGACGACAAAGGGCGCGTCCTCCTCGTGCGCCACAGCTACGTCCGCCGCAACTGGGAGCTACCCGGCGGCGCGGCCGAGGTCGGCGAGTCACCGGAGCAAACGGCGGTGCGCGAGGTGACCGAGGAGACCGGTCTGACCGTCATCCCGGAGCGCGTCACCGGCATCTATTCCGAGCCGCGTCATCGCCTGGGGCCGGCGCTGCACTTCGTCCTGCTCTGCCGCCGCGAGCCGGCCGATGCCGAGCCGCGACTCGCATCCAACGAGATCATCGACATCGCTTGGGTCGATCCGTCCGACCCACCGCGACCGATCTCCGATTTCACGATCCGCCGCATCCTCGACGCGCTCGACGACGGACCACTGCTGCTGCCGAGCTCTATCGCCAAGCGTGTCTGGTTCGAGGACGAGGACGCGAGTGGGTAGCCGAGGAGTTGACCATTTCACCACGACCGGGCGCCGCGTACCGCTGCTCCACCATCGCGAAGGCTCATGGACAGACGTGGCCGACTTTCTCGGGAAGTTTCAGTCGCATCTATTCGCTGCCTCGAACGTGACGCACATCGCGCAGTACAAGCGGGAGTCCCGTCATGATGAGGCTGACGTGTAATGGCGGACGCTAGCGAGGAGCCTTCGGAACAGAGCGATCGGCAAGGGTCGAGGCGAAACGCTTTTGTTCTCGACGCTGCCTCGTTGTGGCTCGCGATCGCATTTGACTCTGGGCGGAATGCTTGCCTACGCCGTCCCAGGAGTGCTTAGACGTCTCCTCGTCCATGAGGGTACCTATCAAGGGTGTAGGCGACGTCTTTGCGGAACACGAGCGATCGAAGTTGATGGGCGACCTAATCGCGGCGGAGCCGTCAACGAATCGCCTCGACCCTGTCAGGAAGGTTCGATCCACAGAACCCGGTAGTCGATCATCGGTTTCTTGCGGTTGAGCCGCTCGCTCCGCCCAGCAACACGGTAGCCGAGAGAGCGGAGCAGGTCCTCGGTTGGGCGAGCGTGAGATTCCTCGCCAAAGACGCCGATGATGAGGCGCTCGCAATATTCCAGCAGATGACCGATCAGCTCAGCCCGGCGGTGCCGTGGCACGTATTCGAGGCCTGTCCGGATGTACGTGAACTGATGCGGCGGCCGCCATTCCAGGGCGTTGCCGACGAAGAGGTGACCAGCGAGATCCGGAAGCCGCAGTCGGGCAAGGTCGACCAGCTCAGGCGCTATGTCGAGACCGTATCGGTCAAGGCTGTGCACGGTCCATCGCGGCAGGCACTCGAGCAGGTAGCCGTTGGCGCATCCGACATCGAGGAATGAGCCATCGTGTTCGATGGCGTGGGCGATGTGGCTTCGGGCGTGCTCCCAGTCCTCGGCGGTTCCGCTCTTCCCGGATCCCTCCCACGGCGTCTTCGCGGCCAAGTATGCCGGCACGATGAGGCGCGCCGTTTCGGCGTGCCAGCCCGCCTCATCGATGTCACCGCGCTGCAGGCGGTCGTCGATGTCCGCGAGCTCGCGCCAGGCGTTGTCCTTGAGCGCGGCGTAGGGATCGGTCCTATCGACACGGTCCAGCGCCCGCCGGATGGCAGCGACCTCGGCATCGGAGCGGGGGAGGGGATCGCGGCCGTCGATCGGCTGACCCTCGAATCGATCACCGCGCTGCCGTGGAAAGAGGTGCAGGTGGACGTGCGGCACGGTGTTGCCGTGTATCTCGTAGTTCAGCTTGACGGGCGTCAGTTCCCGGTCGATTGCCGCCGCGACGCGGTTGACGTCCTCCCAGAAGGCGATCCGCTCGTTCAGGGGCAGCTCGTACGGCTCGGAGGCGTGACGCTTGGCGAGTAGACAGACATACCCAGGTAGGGGAGTTAGCCGCGGAATCGTGACCCAGCTGGCCGACAGCTCCGCGAAGACATCCTGTGGGCCTTCCTCGCAGATCGGACATCCCGAGCCGTCACGCAGACCAGCCCAGCGGGCCGGGTCAGCCCAGCTCGGAACCATTCCTGACCTTGTCAGTGGCGCCTTGGGGCTGGTCCATTACCGCTGTCCGGCGATCGGTCATGGCTCCCCGCGTGATTCGACACTACGGCAGTATGGTCCCCGACTGTCAACGCCGGTCCAAACCTGAGCAGGAATCGCCGGTTGAAAACTGAGCAGGTCAGCGCTCCTTCTCGCCGGTCAGCACCTCCTGTCGCTTGCCGCGGAGCCTGAAGCTGTCGCCTTTGAGGACGATCACCTCGGCGTGGTGGACGAGCCGGTCGACCATCGCCGCCACGGCGACGGGATCGCCGAAGATCTCGGCCCAGGCGCTGAACGTCTTGTTGCTCGACACGATCAGCGAGCGGCGCTCGTAGCGCGAGCTGATCAGGGCGAAGAACAGCGCCGCGGCCTCGGGATCGAACGGGATGTAGCCGACCTCGTCGACGATAAGCAAGGGGATCCGCCCGAGTCGCTCCAGTTCGTCGTCGAGCCGGCCCGTCCGCTTGGCCGCGCCGAGCCGGTTGACCCACTGGTGGGCCGTGGCGAAGGCGACCCGCTGGCCCCGCCGTGCCGCCTGGACCCCGAGCGCAATCGAGAGGTGGGTCTTGCCGGTGCCGGGTGGTCCGAGGAACACGACGTTCTTCGCCTCGGCCAGGAAGTCGAGCTGGGCGAGGTGGGCGATGAGCGTCCGATCGACCGACGTCGCGATCGTGAAGTCGAAGTCGTCGAGGGTCTTGGTCGCCGGGAAGCGGGCGGCCTTGACCCGGGCCGCCCCGCCGTGGCTGTCGCGCGAGCTGACCTCCTCGGTGAGGACCGCGGCGAGATAGGCCTCGTAGTCCCAGCCCTCGTCGCGGGCCCGCTCGGCCAGGCGCCCGGAGACGGCCTTGATCCGGGGCGCCTTGAGGGCCGCCGACAGGAAGGCGAGCTCCGCTGCCGTGGCGCTCACGAGCCAGCCCCGACGAGGGCGTCATAGCGGGCGAGGTCGATCTCGGGCAGCTCGACATCCCCGGCGGCCAGCCGATCGCGGGCTTCCCGGGCCAGCCGGATGGCCCGGCCGTGGGCGGGGGCGAGGACGACGTCGGCCGGGACGAAACTCCGCTGATGCGTGGCGATCTCCGATCCCTCGCTGGACAGGCGGATCGCGGCCGGCGTCACCCGGATGGCGACGCGCCGTCCGACGAACGCCGGCGGGACCGAGTAGTCGGCGCCCAGGACCCGGACGAAGGCGTCGATCCCGGCCCGGGCCTCAAGGTGGATGTCGGTGTCGGGCAGTGGATCCGGGAGTCGACCGAGGAAGCCGCGCTCGGCATCGAAGCGGTCAGCGACCGTCCCGCCGAGCCGACGGATGTGGCGGCGGAAGGCAACCTCGGCCGCCCAGGCATCGTGCTGGGCCTGGAGATCGTCGAGCGAGGTGAAGTCGCGGAGCGGCAGGAAGCTCGTCTCGGCGTACCCGATCGTACGTTCGACGCTGCCCTTCGAGGTCGGCCGGGCCGGGCGCAGGACGAGGGGCTTGGTGCGCAGCGCGCCGAGCAATCCTGTGACCTCGTCGTGGAGCCGGGCCCGGGACCCTGTGCCCGACGCGACAATCGAGGCGTCGTTGTCGAAGACGAGCTTCTCGGGCACCCCGCCGAGCCGTGCCAGGCAGCCGACGAGGGCCGGGCGCAGGTCACCGACCGTCCGCGACAGGCTGAAGGTCATGGCGTGGGCGGCCGAGAACGGCAGGCTCGTCACCAGGCCGAAGGCCTCGCGCCTGACGCCGCGACCGACGGGCACCCGGACGCCGGTGTGCCACCAGTCGACCTGGCCGATCTCGCCCGGCCGGTACGACGTCCGCTGGAACGCCCTGGCGGCGAGGAAGGTCGGTCGCACCGTCACGAGGTGATCCTTGAGGATCGTGATCCCGCCCCGGTATCCCTCGGCCTGGAGACGTTCGCGGATGACCGTCGCCCGGACCGTCGGGTCGACAGCCAGCAGCGCCGCGATCCGCTCAGTGAACGGGTCGAGTTGCGAGCCGCCGGGTCGCCGCACATAGCGGGGCGGCTCGGTCAGGCCGAGCAGCCGCTCGACGGTGTTGCGGCTCATCTCGAGTTGCCGCGCGATCGCCGCCTTGGGGCGACCCTCCCGATGGAAGAGCCGATGGACCTCGGCCCAGTCCTCCACCTGATGCACTCCTTCCTCCCTCGCGACGAGCTCCTGCTCGCTCGAGGGTGCCAGTCGATCTGGTCAGGGGTGCTCAGTTTTCGACCGGCGCGAAGTGCTCAGTTTTCACCCGGCGTCGACACCCGACGGGCCAGGAACCAGAGTTGTCGGTTTGCATAAGCCAGTGACGGTGCCCACCGGTGGCTTTCGTGGACGGACCCTTCGGCTTTAACCGCCGAAGGCGAACATGCGAACGCCTTCCTCGAGTGGATCTGGCCGACGAGCAAGTCGCACGACACCAACGCTTGCGACACTGTCGGGGATGGTCTGTCAAGGGACATCAGGAACTGGACGGCCACGGTCACGAGATCTGGACAGGCACGGAAACGGAACGTGGACGCTCACGGCCACGAGACCTGGACGCGTCACGACGCGACAAGGGCCGTGTACCCCAGGCGCTGCGCTGTTACTCGATCCCGGTGTGCGTCGGGTAGATCACGGCTGCGCAACGCGTCGATCACGAGCGGACTCGAGTCGTATGGCACGACCGCGCCGTTGACCGCATCGACGATGACGACCTCCGCGCCCGCCGGATCGTCTGCATTGACGAGCGCCACGAGCCACGCGAGGTGGGACCCGCCGGGTATTCCCCTTCTGGGCCTCGCGACCACCGTCACATTGGCCGCGTAAACCTCGACGGCTCCGATCTCGGGCTTCGGCTCGCCCAGCCCACGCGCTTGGTGTGCGGTCCGGGCCGTTGCGACGGCCTCGTCTTGGCTCACAGGGGCACCAGCGATGCGTGCGGGATCGACAAGCTCGATATGGACGCCGCCGACAGCAAGCAGTTCTGCGACCGCGGTGAAGCGCGGGGATGGCGCCAAGGGGACAGGGGCACAGGAAGTGACCAACACCGCCACCAGGGCAAGCCGCGCAAGGCGGGCCTGGGCCCACATTGTGGTCATCCTGCCGAGGGTCGAGACCCTGCCGGGGACACACCCACCCCGTCGCTTGCCGCTCTTCCAAGGAGACACCGGGGCATTGTCCGCATGCGAGCGCAACCATGCTCCTGTTTGGCGCGCGCTGATACGCACATCATCAACCGCACAGGTCCACTTGCGGCCGAACTCACCCCACGCTCGCTCGTCCATGCGTCCACTGTCAGCTTCGAGCGGCCGTTGGTCAATGAGGAGTCAGGCTGTGGGTGGCCCCAAAGAAGTCACGCCGCGACCGTCGAGCGCCTCGGCGAGCCGGTGTGAGCGGCCCTCGGTGATGATCACGTGGGCGTGGTGGAGGAGCCGATCGACGGCAGCCGTGGCAAGGCGCCCTTCGGAAAGATCGAGTCGAAGCGAGCGGGGTGGAGGTTCGAGGTGAGGATCAGCGAGCGACGTTCGTACGCCGCGTCGACGAGCCGATAGAGCGCCTCGGCCTCGTCAGCGCCGGCGGGCAGCGGGCCGATGTCATCCACGACCACAAGCTCCGAGCGAACGATCCGCTCCACGACCTTGCCGGTCGAGGCGTCGATCCTGGATCGGGCGATCGTCGACGTCAGCGCCTCCAGCGTGAACCAACCCACCCGCAGGTCACGGTCGATTCGCGGTATGGGCGATCGCCTCGGCGAAATGGCTCTTGCCGGTTCCCGACGGTCCGACGAGGACGAGGTTCTCGGCCCGACCGATCCAGTCGAGGGTTCGGAGGGCCCACTGGGCGTCGCCCGGGATCGCCGAGGCCTTCGGGTCCCAGGCGTCAGGTCTTGCCCGACGGCAGGCGGGCGGCCTTGCGATGGGCCTCCCGGGTCGAACGGTCGCGTCCCGCCGCCCGTGGGGTACAAGAACTCGATCAGGCAGCCCGCCGAAGTGGTCGCTGGTCGAGCATCGCCGGCATGACAGTATCGCCGCCATGCTTGCTTCACTCCTCTACCTGGTGCTTCGTCGGCTCCTCACCCTCGTTGCACCGAACCATCGCTCCGACCATGCCGCACAGACTGAGATCCTCGTCCTACGCCACCAGCTCGGGGTCTTGCGCCGGCAGGTCAAGCGCCCGGTCTACCGCCGCCGGGACCGGGCGCTGCTCGCTGCGGCAAGCAGGATCCTTCCCGAAGAACACTGGGGCGCGTTCCTCGTTCGTCCCGAGACGCTGCTGCGCTGGCACCGGGCACTCGTCGCGCGAAAGTGGACGCGGCCGCATCGCCCGCCCGGGCGCCCCGCGATCGATCCGGAGGTCTGCAAGCTGATCCTTCAGATGGCGAGGGAGAACCCCCGGTGGGGATACATGAGGATCAAAGGCGAGCTGGGAACGCTCGGGATCCGCGCGTCCGCGACGAGTATCGCGATGCTTCTTCGCTGCTCCAGCGTCAATCCGGCCCCCCGCCGGGGCCTGACGTGGCGCCAGTTCCTGAAGACCCAAGCCTCGGGCATCCTGGCGTGCGACTTCTTCACGGTCGAGACGGCGTTTCTCAAGACGCTCTACGTCCTGTTCTTCATCGAGATCGGGACACGGCGCGTGCATGTCACGGTCTCATCGACCAACCCGGACTCTCCTTCGTCACCCAGCAGGCGAGGAACCTCGTGATGAGCCTCGCCGAGGCGGGCACGCGGATCGGCTTTCTCATTCGCGACCGAGACGCCAAGTTCTCCCGCTCCTTCGATGATGTCTTCGTATCAGAGGGGATCCGGGTGATCCGCACGCCAATCAGGGCGTCGAACGCGAACGCCTTCGCCGAGCGCTGGATAGAGACGCTTCGCGCAGAGGGCCTGGACTGGCTGCTGATCCTCGGCCCCCGGCATCTCGATCGCATCCTTCGGATCTATGTGCAGCACTACAACCGGCGACGCCCGCATCGAGGCCTGGAGCTTCGGGTACCCGAGAGTCTCGATCCCGTCGAAGAGGCCGACGGTGTGTCCGCTATTGAACGGCGAGAACCCGACGGGCTCCGCAGCTCAGGGTCAGAGAACGGGGCGATAAGCCGGTGCGGCACCTTCGGTCGCCGCAGCGCCCGGAAGCCACTCGCCACGGCGACCTCCTCGGCCGCGCACCAGTTGCCGAACGCCTTGAGACCGCGGACGTAGCCGGCGATCGACTCGGGCGCGAGGGTGTCCCGGAGCTCGAGCAGCCAGACCCGCAGCTCGGCCGACGATCATCCGGTACCACTCGAGTGTCCGCGGCGACGCACCCTCGGCGGCCTTGGCGGCGATGAACAGGTCCGCGGCGGCGCCGAGGCCGACGGCGAAGGCGTCCAGAGCGCTCCGAGAATCAAGCGAAGTGCCGGGTGGGGGCGAATAATCAGGCGAACAAACCGGGGAGTAGTCAGGCGAAGTAGCCACGTTTCAACCTCCTCGGCGCGGTGTCCGAGTGAGGTCGAAACCGCAACATCCGGTGGTTCAGCGTTCGCTGTGCCCGAGATGTTGTGGTATGGCTGGCGAGGAAGGATTCGAACCGGTATGGCCTCAACGGACGAATAGCGGGGCTGCCCGACGGCGGCCGTGTCCCCTGGAGTGGTGGGAAATGAGCGATCCGTCGTGATGCTCAGCGACGGTGTCGGCGGCGTCGGTCAGGACGCCAGTAGGACGGTCTTCGCTCGCTCCACCTCCTTGGTCGAGCCATCATCGCCGACCGGGTCAAGCCGCGTCATCGAGCCCTCGGACAGGTAGCGCCGCTCGGCGATCGCCCACTCGTCGTGGATCTCGAGCAGGACCGCCCCGGCGAGCCGCGTGACGGCCGCCTCGTTGGGGAAGATGCCAACGACGTCGGTCCGGCGCTTGATCTCCTTGTTGACCCGCTCCAATGGGTTGGTCGACCAGATCTTGCGCCAGTGGCCGACCGGGAACGCACTGAAGGCGGTCACGTCGGCCTTGGCCTCGGCGAGCATGGCCGCGGCGACCGGGAAGCGTGGTTCAAGCCTGGTGACGATCTCGTCGAGCTGCTCACTGACCGTGGCGGCATCGGGCTGGGCGAAGACCGTGCGGATCGCGGCCAACACCATCTCGGCGCTGCCCTTGGGGATCCGGGCCAGGACGTTGCGCAGGAAATGGACCCGGCATCTCTGCCAGGCGGCGCCCAGAAGGACCGCCCCGATGGCGCCCTTGAGACCCCCGTGGGCGTCGCTGATGACCAGGCGAACACCCTTGAGCCCGCGCGCCCGGAGCGAGCGCAGGAAGGCCGTCCAGAAGGCGCCGTCCTCGCTGTCGCCGACCGCCAGGCCGAGGACCTCACGGTCGCCGGTCCGGGTGACGCCGGTGGCGATGACGATCGCCTTGCTCACGACGCTGGCACCGTCGTGGGCCTTGACGTAGGTCGCGTCGAGGAAGACGTACGGGAAGCTGGTGTGGCCCAGCGACCGGTCGCGGAACTCGGCGACGACCGCGTCGAGCTCGGCGCAGATCCGGCTGACCTCGCTCTTGCTGATCCCGCTGTCGATCCCGAGGGCGGCCATGAACCGACCTGGGTTTCGTGGAGACTCGGCTGATTGGGTTTCAGGCTGCCTCGGTGGTCGCTCGTAGCTGATGGTAGGTCGCCTCGAACTCGGCTGGCGGGATGTCGCCGCAGGCCTCGTGGAGAC
>JAABUS010004972.1_pt1 | contig 18225 bp, 14 predicted proteins | sample 5560161 | NCBI WGS metagenome assembly JAABUS01 (sample SAMN10711885, study PRJNA513376) | rock metagenome | isolation source: Antarctica rocks | place: Antarctica: Victoria Land, Trio Nunatak nord | collected 2016-01-04 | reverse complement strand
TGGAGTTCTTCGTCGAGCCGGGCACCGACGAGGAGTGGCACGAGACCTGGATCGCCCAGCGCACCGACTGGTACGTCGACCTCGGTATCGACCGCGACAACCTCCGCCACCTCGAGCACCCGGCAGACAAGCGGTCGCACTACTCAAAGCGCACCGTCGACATCGAGTACCGGTTCAACCTGCCCGGCCGGGAGTTCGACGAGCTCGAGGGAATCGCCAACCGCACCGACTTCGACCTCAAGGCCCACAGTGCGGCGTCGGGCCAGGACCTCACGTACTTCGACCAGGCCAAGGGCGAGCGCTGGACGCCGTACGTCATCGAGCCGGCCGCCGGCCTCACCCGCTCGTTGATGGCGTTCCTCATCGACTCCTACGCCGAGGACGAGGCACCCAACGCCAAGGGCGGGGTCGACAAGCGCACGGTGCTGCGTCTCGACCCGCGGCTGGCGCCGGTCAAGGCGGCTGTCCTGCCGCTGTCCCGCAACCCCGAGCTGTCGCCCAAAGCGATGCAGGTGGCTGCCGACCTTCGCAAGGCGTGGAACGTCGACTTCGACGACGCGGGCGCGATCGGTCGGCGTTACCGGCGACAGGACGAGATCGGTACGCCGTACTGCGTGACCGTCGACTTCGACTCCCTCGACGACGACGCGGCCACGGTCCGGGAGCGCGACACGATGAAGCAGGAGCGCATCGGCCTCGACTCGATCGTGTCGTACTTCGCGGAGCGATTGGTCGGCTGCTAGGTGCCTCGACGTTTGAACGCCGAGACGTGAGGCAGCGTTAGCCCATGACGACAACCACCGCGCCGTACGGCTCGTGGCGCTCGCCGTTCACCACGGACCTCCTCACGACCGACTCGATCGGCCTCTCGGCCTGTCGGCTCGACGGCGAGGACCTCTACTGGTTGGAGCTGCGCCCTGCAGAGGGCGGCCGGTCCGTGCTTGTGCGGCAGCCTGCCGACGGCGAGCGCGCCGATGTCACCCCAGCGCCCTATGACGTGCGCTCCCGTGTGCACGAGTACGGCGGGGGTGCCTACGCCGTACTCGATGGAGTCGTGGTGTTCGTCAACCAGGCGGACCAGCGGATCTACCGGGTCGACGCGGCGGCGGACGGCGCGAAGCCGCAGCCCATCACTCCAGAGGGCGATTTCCGGTACGGCGACCTGCGGATCGGCACCAGGCGCCAGCACGTCCTCTGTGTGCGTGAGGACCACAGCATCGCCGACAGCGAACCGGTCAATACCCTCGTCAGTGTCGAGCTGTCGGGCCCGAACGACGACGGCGGACAGACTCTCGTCAGCGGATCTGACTTCGTCTCCTCGCCGCGGCTCGACAGCAGCGGGGACCGGCTGGCGTGGGTGACCTGGGATCACCCCAACATGCCGTGGGACGGGTCGACCCTGTGGAGCGGGCGGCTCCGCGAGAGCGGTGATCTCGTCGACAGGCGGCGGGTCGCCGGCGGCCTCAGCGAGTCGGTCCACGACCCGCGCTGGGCGCCCGACGGTCGGCTGGTCTTCTTGTCTGATCGCACCGGATGGTGGAACTTCTACGCCGCCGATGTCACCGACGCCGACGCGGACGCCGACGCGGACGCCGACGCCGACGCCGACGCGCAGAGCGTCCCGCTGGCGCCACGAGACCTCGACTTCGGCGCGCCGCCGGGCTCGCTGGGCGCCTCCGGCTACGACTTCACCGCGGACGGCCGCCTGCTGTGCACCTGGACAGACCAAGGAATCGGCCACCTGGGCCTGCTCGAGCTGACCGGCGGAAGCCCGTCGCCGCTGGACTCGGACGCGACGTTCGTCAACTCGGTCAGCACCAGTGGCGAAGCCGCCGCGTTCGTCGCGGCGTATCCCATTGCGCCCCAGTCAGTCGTCCGGCTGACGCTGCCTAGTGCTGACGGCGACGTCGTACGCCGATCGACAAGCCACGAGTTCGACGCCGGGGCGATCAGTGTGCCGGAGCCGGTCGAGTGGTCAAACCCTGAAGGCCAACCGGTGTACGGCTTCCTCTACGAGCCGGTGAATGCGGAGTTCCAGGCTCCGCACGACGAGCTGCCGCCGCTGCTCGTGTTCTCCCATGGCGGCCCGACCGGGATGACGGTGCCCAGCTTCAACGTGTCGGTGCAGTACTGGACGAGCCGCGGGTTCGCCGTACTCGACGTCAACTATGGCGGCAGCCTCGGGTACGGCCGCGCGTATCGAGAACGCCTGGCCGGGAGGTGGGGCATCGTCGACGTCGCCGACTGTGCCTCCGGTGCCATGGCGCTTGTTGACCAGGGCCGCGTGGACCCGGCCCGGCTGGCGATTCGCGGCGGCAGCGCTGGCGGATACACCACCTTGTGTGCCCTCACCTTCACCGACGTGTTCAAGGCAGGTGCGAGCTATTTCGGCGTCGGTGACTTGGAGAGACTCACTCAAGACACCCACAAGTTCGAGTCCCGCTACCTCGACTCTCTCGTCGGCCCCTACCCGGAGGAAAGGGACCGGTACGTGGAGCGTTCCCCGATCCACCATCTCGACCAGCTGGCCTGCCCCGTCATCTTGTTCCAGGGCACCGACGACAAGGTCGTGCCGCCCGGCCAGGCCCGCGACATGGCAGCTGCCGTTCGGGCGAAGGGCCTGCCCGTCGCGCTGCTGATGTTCGACGAAGAAGGGCATGGTTTCCTCAAAGCCGAGAACATCAAGCGGGCCGTCGAGGCGGAGCTGTACTTCTACGGCAGGGTGTTCGGCTTTCCACTCGCCGACCCCGTCGAGGCGATCAAGATCGACAACTTGGCGGAGCCGCCGGCGCCCTCTCGGTGAGCGGCCGCGCCGCCCAGTCGCGCCGCCAAGTCATGGTGCAGCACCCGGAGCTGTCAGCGAACCCGGCACAATGGTCGGTGTGTCTGCCCAGATGAGCGCCACGGTCCACGACGGCGTACGACGAGTGCGCCCGTCAACGACCGACGGACTGCGGTGCCCCCCTATGGCCCGATCCTGGCGGGCCTGGCGGGGATTGGCCGCGACCGCAGCCTGCGCCGTCGTGCTGACCGGCTGCACGGACACCCTCGGCGGCAGCGGGACGGCACCGCCCACGGCTGGCACGTCGTCGTCCGTCGGCTCGCCCGACGCGTCCATCTCCGCCCCGACCACTCCGCAGGTCGAGGATGGAGCCACAACGCCCGGCACGAACCTGACGCTCGACCGACCCGCGGTGGTCCGGTTCACCGCGAACCCCAAGCACGACGCGTTGATCAGGCTCACCGTGTCCAAGGTGGAGCGGGGCAAGATCAAGGACCTCTCGCAGTTCCGCCTCAGTGACAAAGACCGACGGTCGAGCGTCTACTACGTCTCTGCGTCGGTGAAGAACCTCGGCGAAGGTGACCTCGGCGGGCAACCGCTGTCTCTCTACGGCAAGGTGTCAGACGACCTGGTGGTCCCCCGGGTCATCTTCGGCTCCACGTTCAGACGTTGCGACTACCAACCGCTGCCCCCGAAGTTCGGACCCGGCAAGAAGGTCGACATGTGCATCGTCATGCTCGCGCCTCACCACGGCGAGGTGTCCGCGGTTCAGTGGCGGCCGGCCGACAACTCCGACCCCATCACATGGAACGCACGCTGAGCCTTCCCGCGGTCGAAGCGGCCGAGCTGCGGCTCGGCCAGGTCGTGGTCGACCCGCCGGTCGTGCTGGCACCGATGGCGGGCGTCACCAACGCAGCGTTCCGCACGCTTTGCCGGGAGCAGGGGGCCCCTGGAGACGCTCACTCCGTTCGCTCCTCAGGAACCACGGGTCTCTACGTCTGCGAGATGATCACGAGCCGCGGCCTCGTCGAGCGGGACCAGACCACTCTCGACATGCTCGTCTTCGACCCGGGCGAGACCCGGCGGTCCGTGCAGCTGTACGGCGTCGACCCGGCGTACATGGCTCGGGCGGCGGAGATCTTGTGCACCGAGTACGGCGTCGCACACATCGATCTCAACTTCGGCTGCCCCGTGCCGAAGGTGACCCGCAAGGGTGGGGGAGCGGCACTGCCGTGGAAGCGCCGGCTGCTTAGGGCGATCCTCGAGGCCACCGTCAAGGCCGCTGCGCCGTACGGCGTCCCCGTCACGCTGAAGACCCGCAAGGGGATCGATGACGACCACCTCACCTTCCTCGAGGCGGGGCGGATCGCGCAGGAGGCGGGCTGTGCCGCGATCGCCCTGCACGCCCGGACCGCCGCTCAGCACTACTCCGGCACCGCGGACTGGGATGCGATCGGCGAGCTCGTCGAGCACGTTGACATCCCCGTGCTCGGCAACGGCGACATCTGGGAGGCCACCGACGCCTTGCACATGATGGCCAAGACAGGGTGCGCAGGGGTGGTGGTGGGTCGGGGTTGTCTCGGAAGGCCTTGGTTGTTCCGGGATCTGGCGGCGGCGTTCGGCGCCGCGCCACCCGCCCCGTTGCCAACCCTTGGCGAGGTGGCGGCGATGATGCGCCGGCACGCTGAGCTGTTGGCGCGCTACATGGGGGAAGAGCGAGGCTGCAAGGAGTTTCGCAAGCACATCGCGTGGTATCTCAAGGGGTTCGCCGCCGGCGGTGAGCTGCGGCAGTCCCTCGGCCTGGTCGACAGCCTCGGCTTTCTGGAGACCCTGCTGGCGCGCCTCGATCCCGCTGAGCCCTATCCGATGGCCGAGCTCGGCAACCCCCGCGGCCGCCAGGGCAGCCCCCGCCGGGTCGCGCTTCCGGATCGTTGGCTCGACGACCGCGACGACCTGCGCATCGACACTGGGGCCGAGCTCGGGATCTCCGGCGGCTGACGATCCGTAACGAATACCCGATAAGGTCGTTACATCCCTCGCGCGAAAATCCAATGAGCAACCGCTAGAAAGGGCGCCCATGTCCCGGAAACTGCTGCCGGTTGCGATCGCTGTGCTCTGTGCCACAACGCTTGGCGGGCCAAGTGCCGCGTCGACGTCTCCAGAACCCGCACCCGTGCCAGCGAGCTCTGCACCGGCAGCTAACGTCGTGCTGCTCATGATCGACGACGCCACGGCCGAGGACATGGAGTACATGCCCAACGTCCAACGCCTCCTGGTGCAGCAGGGGACGACGTTCACCCGCAACTACTCGCCGTACCCACTGTGCTGCCCGGCTCGGGCGACCGTGCTGACCGGTCAGTACGCGCACAACCATCGCGTGCTGGACAACGTGGCTCCGCTTGGGGGTGCGTCGGTCTTCGACGACTCCCGCACGATCGCGACCTACATCACTGACGACTACGACACGGCCATCGTCGGGAAGTATCTCAACGACTTCGACACCCCAACGTACGTCCCACCAGGGTGGGACACCTGGGAGGTTCCGGTCAAGGGGACGACGTACAACTACATGAATCAGACTATGAGCATCAACGGAAGGCTCAGGGACTTTCCTGACACCTTCGTACCCCACCACTACGGCAACCAAGTTCGAACCTTCATCGCCAACGCAAAGGGATCGTTCTTCGCGTTCGCCTCGTTCGTCGCGCCTCACTATGGAAAACCACGAGAGACGCTGAACGACCCGGTGTCGCCGTACGTCGAGCCGAAGTACCAAGACACCTATGCTGGTCCGCCCTTGCCGGAAGACCAGACGTTCAACGAAGTGGATGTGAGCGACAAGAGGCCAGCCGTGGCCAACCAGCCGTTGTTGAGACCGAAGCGCATCGCGAAGATCAGCGAACAGATGGCCCAGCGGCGGGAGGCACTGCACTCGGTGGATGACGAAGTGGGTCTCATCGTGCGCAAGGTGAGGCGACTGGGCCAGCTCGACAACACCTACTTCGTCTTTGTCTCTGACAACGGCTTCATGCAAGGTCAGCACCGCATCACAGACGGGAAGTCGGCGGCGTACGAGCCAGCGGCGCGAGTACCTCTCGTCATCCGGGGACCAGGCATCCCGACCGGGACATACGAAAACGTGACCGGGTTACAAGACCTAACCCCGACGATCCTGAGCATGACCGGTCAGTGGGGTGACCAGCCCGTTGCTGAGATCGATGGCGTGAGCCTGCTCGACCTGCTGGCTGGGCAGACGACGAGACGGGCGCAGGTACTTGAGACCGTGCATGGAGCCAAGCTGGCCGACGTCCAGGTGGAGGCGGGTGCAACCCCTAGCACCCAGATGACGCAGCGACTAGTCAGCGGCAGTGTGCCGTGGGACATGCGCGGCATCGTCACCAGCGACGGCTGGAAGTACACGGTCTACCCACAAACGGGCGCTGTCGAGATGTACGACCTCAACATAGACCCGTACGAAGAGCAGAACGTCGCAGGACTCCCCGGCTACAAGGATCAACAGGTGCGACTCGATCACGTGTACCAGCAGTACCGGTCGTGTAGCGGTTCGCGCTGCAGATAGCGGGGATGCCCTCCAGCTGTGACCGTCACCGCGCCAGAGACACTGCGCTACCAAAGCCTCAGGTGGAACACTGAGCGCATGCCCACAGCCGGATTGATCACCCTCGATGCGAGCGTGGGGCCGGGGTATGTCGACTCAGATCTGGAGCGCTACCTCGACGAGCCGAGCGGGTCGCGCCGATCGGCGTTCGAGCGCGACCGGGCCCGCATCGTGCATTCCGGAGCGCTGCGCCGGCTGGCCGCCAAGACGCAGGTCGTCGGCCCGTCCAGCTCAGACTTCGTCCGCAACCGACTGACCCACACTCTGGAGGTGGCGCAGGTCGGGCGAGACCTCGCCGTCTCGCTGGGCTGCAACGCCGACCTGGTCGAAGCGGCGTGCCTTGCTCACGACCTCGGGCACCCGCCGTTCGGCCACAACGGAGAACGCGCGCTCAACGAGGTGGCCGCCGGCGTCGGCGGCTTCGAGGGGAACGCCCAGACGCTGCGGCTGCTGAGCCGGTTGGAGCCCAAGACGTTCACGCCCGACGGCCGCAGCCTGGGCCTCAACCTGACCCGCGCGACGCTCGACGCGGCCACGAAGTACCCCTGGACGCTAGAGGACGCCCCCGACACCGCGGGGCGCCATCTCGATGGGTTGCCGCGAGCGGTGCGCAAGTTCGGTGTGTACGCCGACGACCGGGGCCTCTTCGACTGGATGAGGTCAGGCGCTCCGCCCGGACGCACTTGTATGGAGGCACAGGTGATGGACTTCGCCGACGACGTCGCATACTCCGTGCACGACGTCGAGGACGGCGTCGTCGCCGGCCGCATCGACCTCACCGGCCTAGGCGACCCGGAGCTGCGGGCGCAGGTGTGGGAGACCGCACGCGACTGGTACGCGCCGGCCAGAGGGGCCGACGACCTCGACGCGGCGTTCGCGCGGCTGGCGGGTCTCGACGGGTGGCCGCGGACGACGTACGACGGCAGCCGGCGGCACCTCGCCGGGCTCAAGAACCTCACCAGCGCCCTAATCAACCGCTTCTGCCTCGCTGTCGCGTCGACAGCGACGGGCGAGCTGACAGCGACGGGTGGTCTAGCACCGGTGGGCGAGCCGACGCTGGCGGGCGAGCCGACGCTGGCGGGCCTCCCCGTCAGGTACGCCGCGTGCCTGGACGTGCCGGCCGACATCGCCGCGGAGATCGCGGTACTGAAGGGGATCGCCGCACACCTGGTGATGAAGGCCGACGACCGGGTGGCGGCGCTCAGCTGGCAGCGCGAGCTGCTCGCCGAGCTGGCCGAGGCGTTGCACAAGAGCCCGGCTGACGCGTTTGATGCTGTGTTCCAGGGTGACCTCGAGGCGGCGGTCGACGACGGCGCGCGCCTGCGCGTGGTGGTCGACCAGGTCGCCTCGTTGACCGATGTGTCAGCTGTGGACAGGCACCGCTCGTTGGTCGGCGCTGCGTAGACTCGGCGGTGTGGTCGGCCGCATCCGAGAAGACGACATCGCCTTGGTGCGGGAGCGGTCGCGCATCGACGACGTGGTGTCCGACCACGTCACGTTGCGATCCGCCGGGACCGGCTCGCTCAAGGGCCTGTGCCCGTTCCATGACGAGAAGAGCCCGTCGTTCCATGTGACGCCCGCGCGTGGGTTCTACCACTGCTTCGGCTGCGAGGAGGGCGGCGACGTCATCACGTTCGTGCAGAAGGTGGAGGGAGTCGGCTTCACCGAGGCTGTCGAGCGGCTGGCGGGTCGTTTCGGCGTCCAGCTGAGGTACGTCGATGAGGCGCCAGGCGCACGCCGCGACTACGGTCAGCGCACCCGGCTGGTGGAGGCGAACCGTGTCGCCGCGCAGTTCTATCGACGCGAGCTTGACTCGCCCGACGCGACAGCTGCCAGGCAGTTCCTGAGCTCGCGCGGTTTCGACCAGGGGGCCGCCGAGACCTTCGGGGTCGGCTTCGCCCCACGCACCGGCGATGCGCTGCTGAGCCACCTGCGCCAAAACGGCGTGAACGACGACGACGCGGTCACCGCCGGGCTTGTGGCGCAGAGCAACCGTGGTCCTTACGACCGCTTCCGCGGCCGTCTGCTGTGGCCGATCCGTGAGCGGTCCGGTGACGTCGTCGGGTTCGGGGCGCGCCGGTTGTTCGACGACGACCGGGTCGCCGCGAAGTACCTCAACACGCCAGAGACACCGCTGTACAAGAAGAGCTCGCTGCTGTACGGCGTCGACCTGGCCCGCAAGGAGATCGCCCGCAGCTCCCAGGCGGTGGTGGTCGAGGGATACACCGATGTGATGGCCTGCCACCTGGCCGGCGTCAAGACAGCCGTCGCCACCTGCGGCACCGCCTTCGGCGAGGACCACGGCCGCGTGCTGCGGCGGCTGCTGCTCGACCATGACGAGTTCCGCGGCGAGGTCATCTTCACCTTCGACGGCGACGAGGCCGGGCAGAAGGCGGCGCTGCGTGCGTTCGCCGGCGACCAGCAGTTCGCCGGACAGACCTACGTGGCGGTGGAGCCCGACGGTCGCGACCCCTGCGACCTGCGGCTGGCGCAGGGCGACGCCGCGGTGCGCGAGCTGATCGCCCGTCGGGTGCCGCTGTACCGGTTCGTGCTCAGCAGCGTCGTGGAGCGCTACGACCTCGACCGGGCGGACAGCCGGATCGACGCCGTCCGGGAGGCTGCCCGGCTGGTGGTGAGCATCCGCGACAAGTCCAAGGTCGACGCGTTCGCGCGAGAGCTCGCCGGCATGGTGGGCGCTGACATCGACGATGTTAGAGCCGAGGTACGACAAGCTGGCCAGCGGCGGGGTGGTGCTGCAACGCGTTCCCGAGGCACGGCTTCGGGAGGCGCTGGTCTCGACAGGCTCGACCAGCGCGACAGGCTCGAACAACGCGAGACGCTCGATCGGGGCGAACGCGGCGACGGTCCCGACAAGCTCGACCACCCGCTGGACCACCGCGCCGGCGCGACGGCGACCGACGTACCCGACCCGCGTGCGCGGCGGTTCTCGATCGAGCGTGACGTGCTCAAGCTGGCTCTACAGCACCCGAAGGTGACCGCCGACCCCTTCGCAGAGCTGGAAGGCGCTGACTTCACCCATCCCTACTACCGCGAGATCTACGTAGCCCTGTGCGAGAGCGGCGGTCCCGCCGAGGTCACGGTGGAGAGTCTGTCCGCGCAGGTGTCCGACGGAGCGCTCCGCAACACGGTGTCGGCCTTGTCGGTCGAGCCGCTGCACGTGTCGGGCGAGCCCGATACGCGGGTCGCTAGAGCTCACGTGGTGAGACTGCGCGAGCTGACGGCGTTGCGACGGATCGCCCAGGTGAAGTCACGGCTGCAACGGATGAACCCGGTGACCGAGACTGCGGACTACAACCGCATGTTCGGCGAGCTGGTCGCGCTCGAGAGCCATCGGCGGAACCTTCGGGAAGAGGCGATCGGCGGCGGGATCTGACGGTGCGGCTGCCACCTCGCCGAACCCGGCTCCCCGTCGCTGTGCGCACCGACTTGACGCTCGATCGCGGCGAGCGGCCGCTGGCGTGGGCGGTGGACAGCGACGGACGATGGCACGTCGGCACCGATCGCGCATTGCACCTCGCCGACGGCGACGGATTCCGGAAGGTCGGCTGGGAGCACATCGAGCGAGCCGACTGGCACCGCGAGGACGAGCGGCTCGCGGTCATCGAGGTCGCCGACTGGGGTGAGCCAGAGCGACGCGCCGAGATCACGGTGTCGGACCCTGGGCAGCTACTCGAACTGCTGCGCGAACGAGTCACCAGGAGCGTGGTGACCACGGTGTACGCGCGGGTCCGGGGCAGGGCCGGGTTGAGCGTTGTCGGGCGGCGTTCGCCGGTTGGCGACGGACCAGTGGCGTGGTCCTACGTGTTGGCCGAGGGGCTCGACCCCGACGACCCCGAGGTCGCCGAGGTGGCCGAGCGCACGCTGCGTGAGGCCGCTGCGGAACTGGCTGATCTCTAGCCCTTGCGGAGCGATCGAAGGCTACGCGCGGGTTTCGTCGTACCGCAGCGCTGTTGCTAACCTAGGCGGGTTGCTCGGCGGCTGCCGGGCTCGGTCCCGCGTAGCTCAATTGGCAGAGCAGCCGGCTGTTAACCGGCAGGTTATTGGTTCGAGTCCAATCGCGGGAGCTCCAACCGACTCGGATCGCCGACGCGAAGTTGCGGTCGCCGGCTCGACTTGCGGGGCTTGTCACGGTTGGCTCGGACCTTCACCGCGTGAATGGTCTCCCAATACCGGCATTTGAGACGCCAGATGGACTCTTCGCACAGTCAAGTCACATGGTCACGCCACTCAATGTGCTGAGTTAGGCGTTTCCTCGCGACGGTGGCCTGCGGCGACCTCACGGAGGGACGCCAAGTCGACAGAGCCTCGGTCAGCGACAGCCACCGTGCAGGGCGTCACAGCCGTCAGCGACGCCGTACGGCGTCCGGACTCGAGGATTGACCGCTCACCCAGCACAGCTCCGGGACCGACCTCGGCGACAGCAATCCCATCGACGTCAACTGTCAAGACGCCGTCGAGCAGCAGGAACAGCTCGTCGGCCTGCTCACCCTGTTTGGTCAGCTGCTCACGCGCGTGAAGCCGTCGGATCTGAGGCTTCGCGCCAGAGCGCATGATCTGCCGCGACAGCTCACGCTCGAGTGCCGACTCGACCTCAGTGACGAACGCGGGTGAATCGGTGTCGCCCCAGGGGCTGTGCCGGCCGAAGGCCTCGGTGCTCCACCGCTGGTAGTCGATGGTGGCGGTCTTTGCAGCTAGGCGGCCCTGGTCGTCGTAGACCCAGTGTCGCGGAAAAGGGCTGGCACCGGTCAGCTCGAAGTCTTGGGTGCCGTCGGAATGCAGGGTAAGGCTCAACGTCGTCCACGCCAACGGAGCGGCGAGCTGGACGTAGGGGGGCCGGTTGACTCGGCGCGGGGCGGGGACTCCGGTTCGACCACCGGCAGTCTGCTCAAAGCGCACCGCTTTAGCGTTTATGGACTCGGCCCGGCGACGATCGGGAAGGGCGACTGCAGTGAAGGTCATGTCCTGTCGACCGAGCCTCAGCGTCGTCGCACCGATCCGACCCGTACCGCTGTGGCCATGATCGACGATGACGCCGCCGTCGACCTCGATCCACGCCTGCAGTTGGTTGACGAACCTGGCCCGATCGGCTGCCAGCAGAGCGTCGACGTCGGAGAGAACCTCCGGTGGAGGCTCGTCATAGTGGGAGAATCCGACCTCGAACGGAACTCGGAACACAGCACCTGTCACAGACTCGCTAGGGATCCACGAGACCGCCGTGACGGAACCTTCTCGGCGCATGTCGCCTCCTGGAGCAAACGCCCGTCCTAGAGAACGCGCCTCCTGCAAGGACGCACAATGGCGCGTTTCGCGTCACCATATACCTGGGCCAGCGTCTGCGGAATGACCAAGACAGCGCCGCCGACAAAGGCCATACTGTGAAAATGCGTCCGCTGCCAACAGGGACCTTGACCCTGCTCTTCAGCGACATCGAGGGCTCGACCTTGATGCTGAACCGCCTGGGCGCCCGCTGGGGTGAGGCGTTGTCTGCCCAGCGATCGATCCTGCGCTCGACCTTTGAGAAGCACGGTGGCCATGAGATGGGCACCGAGGGCGACAGCTTCTTCGTGGTGTTCGCATCGGCGCAGCAGGCCCTCCTGGCGGCACTTGACGGGCAGCGTCGTCTGCAGGAGCACCGCTGGCCCGACAACGTCCCTCTTCGCGTCCGGATGGGACTGCACACCGGTGAGCCGGCGAGGCACGAGGACGGCTACATAGGGCTCGACGTGCACCGGGCGGCGCGGATCGCCGCCACGGCGAACGGTGGGCAGACGGTGCTGTCGGAGTCAACCCGGGTGCTCGTTGGCGCCCACCCTTCCGGTGTCAAGGTACGCGACCTTGCCTGGCACCGCCTCAAAGACATCGCCGAACCCGAGCACCTCTTTGACGTGGTCGCGCCAGGACTGCTCGACACCTTCCCGCCGCTGCGGAGCCTGGGCACCCGGGCTAACCTGCCGACGTACGCCACCGAGCTGATCGGCCGGTCCGCGGAACTGGCCGGGATCCACGATGCGATCGAAGGGCGAGGTGCTCGGCTGGTGACGTTGACCGGTCCCGGCGGGACCGGGAAGACCAGGCTGGCGGTGGCGGCAGCAACAAGGCTGCACGAGCAGTTCCCCTGTGACATCTTCTTCGTCGAGCTGCACTCCGCTGATCGCGCCGCACTCATGTGGTCGGGCATCGCCGAGGCGGTCGGTACGCCTGCAGACGTTGACGAGCTCCCGCACGAACGGGCGCTCCGCTTCTTGTCCGATCGGGCGTGCTTGCTGGTCCTCGACAACCTCGAGCAGATCGCAGATGCGGATGGGGTAGTGAGCCAACTGCTCAACGACGCGCCGCAGGTGCGGGTGCTGGCGACCTCGAGGCGACCGCTGCACCTCGTCGACGAACACGATTACCCCGTCGCGCCCCTGGATGTGCCGGCCAGCGGACCGGTCGAGCGCGCCACCGCTGAGCACAGCGGAGCGGTGCGCCTGTTCGCCCGCCGCGCCGCGATGGTGCGGCCGAGTTTCGCGTTGTCAGACGAGAACGTGGCGGACGTCGTCGAGCTGTGCCGGCGGCTTGATGGGCTCCCACTGGCTATCGAGCTGGCCGCGGCGCGTGTCCGCCTGCTCAGCCCCCGGGCTCTGCTGAGCCGGATCGACGAACGGCTGGGAGCCGGTGTGACCGCCTCCGACCGCGCCCAGCGGCAGCGGACACTGGGCGCCACCATCGCCTGGAGCTACGACCTGCTCGAGGAGGAGGACAAGAGGATATTCCGTCGGCTCGGAGTCTTCTCCAGCAAAGCCGACTTGGCCGCGATCGCGTACGTCGCCGGTTCGGGTGATCGGGATCCGCTCGATGTCGTGGCGCATCTCGTCGATGTCAGCCTCGTGCAAGTCGTCGAGGCACCGGACGGCGAGCCGATGATCACGATGCTCGAAACCATTCGGCAGTTCGCGCGCGAGCGGTTGCAGGCTTCCGGAGAGTGCGACGAGATCCGGATGCGGCACGCTCGATGGTGTCTTGAGATGGCCAACGGGATCGACGGACTGTTGTATGGGCCAAACCGGATGACCGCCTTGGACCGGATGGACATCGTGGGGGAGGACATCCGGTCGGCGCTGGACTGGTGCCTGCGACCGGCGGGCGAGGCTTCTGCAGAACGGCGGGAGTGTGGCTACGCGCTGCTGGATCCCATGAACACCTACTGGTACCGCTTCGGGTACGCCGCAGAAGGCCGCGGCTGGCATGACCGGGGGCTGAAGCTCGTGGAAAGCGACGACGCAACTGACAGCGGTCGGTTTGTCGACGCCTTGCACGGCACGGGCATCTTGGCGGTCCAGCAGGGCGACGTGGGCCCCGGCACCCAGGCGCTGGAGCGCGCCCTGGAGATGGCGCGACGGCTCGGCGATGTCGACCGGGAGGCAAGGGAGAGCAACAGCCTCGGCATCGCCCGTCGGATGGCAGGTGACTCTGAAGGTGGACGCGCGCTCATCGAACGCAGCCTCCTTCTCGCTCGACAGATCGGGAACCCGCAGCGCGAGGCGACCGCCCTGGCGAACATCAGCCATGTGCTCGTCGACATTGGCGAGTACAACGCTGCCGTGGATGCGGCGAGGCAATCTGTGGCGGCTGACCAGGCTCTGAACGACCCGTGGGGTGTCGCGATCGGCCAATGCAACCTTGCGTCGGCTCTGCTGCACGCTGAGGGACCCGAACGCGCGTACGAGCACCTCATCTCGGTCGCAGCCGAGGCAGTCGCACTTGGCGACACTGAGCTGTCGGTCGAGATCATTGATTCGTTCGCGGCGGTGTGGGCTGGCTTAGGGCACCTGGAGCGGGCGGCATCGCTGTTGGGAGCAAGTGACAACCAGCGCGAGATCGCGGGCATACCGAGACCGGCGCCTGACACCGAACACCTCAACCGCTTCATCGCCCCCGCCAGGCGTTCGCTAGCCGGCCAAGACTGGGATCGCGCCTATGCGGGTGGCAGGTCGTTGAGCATCGATGCGGCGGTTGCAGAGGGAATGGCGGCTCGCCCGGCCACCGTCGGAAGCCAGTCGTCGAATTGAGCACATGATCCGGATGGCCAACTACCCAGGAGGAGACATGGCAAGCGACGACAAGCTGCTGCAGTGGTGGAACGGTCTAAAGAAGCACAGCGCGCCGATGCTGCGACGTACAGCCGGAGCGGCCAGCTGAGCACCGACCTCAAGGCGTCGCTGCTAAGTGCCGGACTGCTCCAGTCTGACCAGCAGCAGCCCAGCAGCAGCCCAGCAGCAGCCCAGCCAGAGGCTCGAGTCGAGGGTTGATGAGTTCCTCAAGATGCGCCACGACCACACCTAGGGCACCGGTCTGCCGGACGCGATGAGGCGCCACGAGCGGAGGGTGTCAACTATTGCGCTTGTCCGCAGATGGGGCCAGTATGTGTCACAGAGCACACCTACTCGCTTCTCTCGGAGGGTTGTCCATGTACAAGAAGGTCCTCGCTACCGTTGCCGTAGCAGCCCTGTCCACGTTGGGCCTCAGCGCACCAACTGCTGACGCCAGCCATTCATGGAACAACTATCACTGGGCTCGCACCAGCAACCCGTTCAACCTCAAGCTTGGCGACAATGTCGACTCACGGTGGGACAGCTACCTCGGCACGACGTCCGCGGACTGGAGCGCGTCCACCGTCCTCGACACCACGATCGTCGCCGGTTCGACCACCGGTAAGAGGTGCGTTGCCACCCTCGGACGGGTGGAGGTCTGCAACGCTGCCTACGGTCAGCGCGGCTGGCTGGGGATCGCCTCGATCAACATCAGTGGCAGCCACATCACCCAGGGCACCGTGAAGCTCAACGACACGTACTTCGACACGGCGAAGTACAACACCCCGGCGTGGCGCAACGTCGTGTCGTGCCAGGAAGTCGGCCACACTCTGGGCCTCGACCACCAGGACGAGGTCTTCACCAACGCCGATCTGGGCACCTGCATGGACTACAGCAACAACCCGGAGCCCAACCAGCACCCGAACACGCACGACTACCAGATGTTGGAGAGCATCTACAGCCACACCGACTCCACCTCGACGGTGAGCGGGCAAACGGCCGGGAAGAGCTCAGTCACCCGGGTGGGCAACACGCCTCGCTCGTGGGGTCACCTCGTTGACGGTTCCCGCGCCGAGGGCGCATCGACGTACGTGCGGGACTTCGGCGGCGGCCACAAGACGGTGACACACGTCTTCTGGGCCCGCTAAGACGACAGATCATTCCGCTAGGAAAGGGAGCCTCGGACTTCGGTCGGGGCTCCCTTCCTCATGTCTGGGCAGCGTGTCGTCACCGTCGCACCGCCGTTGGAAGGATGAGGGTTGGGATACCCCCCGAGGGTAAGTAGAGTGGACAGTCGACCCGGTCAACTCTGTGGAGGACGTCTTATGAAGCGCATAGCCGCGGTAGCTGCCTCCTTGACTGCGGGGCTCGCGCTCATGACGGCGTGCAGCGCTACCACCACGACCACTACCACGACCTCCGACCCCGAGAAGGTCGCCAGCTTCAACGAGGCGGACGTGCAGTTCGCCACCGACATGATCCCTCACCACGCCCAGGCACTGTCCATGGTTGATCTGACGGTGGACAAAGACATCAGCCCCCAGGTCGAGGCGCTTGCCGACGACATCCGGATGGCGCAGACGCCCGAGATCGAGCAGATGGCCGGCTGGCTGGAGGGGTGGGGCGAGCCCGTACCCGCCACCGGCCGCGACCACGCCGGACACGACATGGCCGCCATGGATATGCCGGGAATGGCAAGTATGGACGACATGGCCGCGCTCGAGAATGCCGACGGCCCCGAGTTCGAGCAGATGTTCTTGTCGATGATGATGGAGCATCACCAAGGCGCGATTGAGATGGCCCAAACGGAACTCGACGAAGGCGCTAACCCGGCCGCGAAGAAGCTCGCCCAAGAGATCATCAGCGCCCAGGAACAAGAGATCGCGCAGATGCAACAACTGTCGTCCAACTGAGTTCTGGGCAGCTGGGCCAACTACCGGCTCCTGCTAGGGCCGTTGCAATGCGCCGAACGTTTCAGGGGTTTGTGGAACATGCTGTCGGGTACCGTGAAGACCCCGGGCACCGGCTTGGGCTCCCGCAGGTGAGGTGCTCGTGGACACAGCAGTAGCCGTACGACCGAAACAAGACCGAGCGCCGACGACGTACTCCGAGTTGTCCCGGCAGGTGCAGGCACTAGGTCTGATGGAACGGCGCACCGGCTACTACGCCGCCAAGGCGTTCCTGCTGGCCGCTGTGCTCGTTGGCCTCGGTTTTGTCGCCGTTTGGCTGGGCAACTCCTGGTGGCAGCTACTTGTCGCGGCGGCGTTCGGGCTGGTCATGACCCAGGTGGGGTTCTTCGGCCATGACGCCGCGCACCGCCAGGTGTTTCGCTCGGGTCCGGCCAACGACTGGCTTGCGCTGGTGCTCGCCAACGCCATCTCGGGACTGAGCTCAGCGTGGTGGGCCCGTAAGCACTCCCGCCACCACTCGGCTCCGAACCAGGAGGGTCGCGACCCCGATATCGCGGCTGGGGCTCTCGCCTTCACTCCGGCGGCAGCGACCTCACGACGTAGCAGACTCACCGCGTGGCTCACCACCAAGCAGGGGTGGTTCTTCTTCCCGCTGCTGCTTCTCGAAGGGCTCAACCTGCACATCGAGAGCGTGCGGGCTCTGATCGGGCGCCAGCCCGTCAAGAGAAGCCGGCTCGAGCTGAGCTTGTTGGTGGCGCGCCATGCCAGCGTCTTGGTCGCCCTTGCCTGGTTGTTGCCGGCGGGGAAGATGGCGGCCTTCCTCGGCGTACAACTGGCGGTGTTCGGCTTCTATCTCGGCTGCTCGTTTGCGCCCAACCACACCGGCATGCCGGTGGTCCCTTCTGGTGCTCGACCGGACTTCATGCAGCGTCAGGTGCTGGCGTCGCGAAACATCAGGGGTGGTCGACTCACGACCTTCCTGATGGGCGGCCTCAACTACCAGATCGAGCACCACCTCTTCCCCAGCATGCCGCGGCCGAACCTACGCCGTGCCCGGGAAGTGGTGCGCCCGTTCTGCGCCGCCCAGAACGTCCCCTACGCAGAAGTCAAGCCCTTGGCCGCCTACGGAATCGTCATCCGACACCTGAACCAGGTGGGGCTACGGGCCCGAGAGACGTTCCAGTGCCCCCTCGTAGCTGCCTTTCGCCCCCGCGGCTGACCGCTTCGACCGCGACCGCCGGGGGCCGGCCGCAAGTCGGGGGAGCCGTCAACAATTGATACCGATGTGGTACCATGCCGCATGGCGATGACGCTACGAACCGATGACCAACTGGACGAGGCGCTGACCGCCCTAGCGGATGCCGAGGGAACCTCCCGTCAAGAGGTCATCCGCCGTGCGGTCCTCGACCGCTACGAGCGAAGCGTTCACGTCGCCCGAGTGCAGGAGACCTCCTACCGGATGATCGACCGATGGGGCGACGTACTCGAGCGTCTCGGGACGGTTTGAGCTCCGTCGAATACCTCGATCTCGAGGATCTGCTAGGTCTTGTCCGCGATCTCGGTGCCGGTCCTGTCCTCGATCTTGGTTTGCTCGACTCCTCGGCCGCCCGCCCCCGGTCGAGTGCCTTCGGCGAAGACGCATACCCTTCGCTGGCGCTCAAGGCCGCTGCGTTGCTGCACTCACTCGCTCGTAACCACGCCCTCGTCGACGGGAACAAGCGGCTTGCCTGGTTGGCGACGGTGGTTTTCCTCGACCTGAACTCGTGTGCTCCTGAGCTAACGACTGACGGCGCATTCGACCTCGTCATGGAGGTGGCTAAG
>JAABUS010004971.1_pt1 | contig 18227 bp, 15 predicted proteins | sample 5560161 | NCBI WGS metagenome assembly JAABUS01 (sample SAMN10711885, study PRJNA513376) | rock metagenome | isolation source: Antarctica rocks | place: Antarctica: Victoria Land, Trio Nunatak nord | collected 2016-01-04 | reverse complement strand
GGCGACACGATCAGCGATATTCAGGAGATCGACGACCCGCTGACCGGCGATCCGTTCGAGGGCAACGACCGGATCGCCTCGGCCGGCTACACCTACAACCTCGAGTTCGAGGACGGGAGCGACCGGGACCAGTTCGCCATCGTCGATTGCGTCGTCCTGGACGCGGAGAGCGGCCTGCTACTCGGCATCAGTCAGATCGGGCTGGCCGACGACCTCGGCGCGGACATCCGTCAGCGCGTCGTCGACATCACCGAGACCCTCGCCTACGAAGGCAGGCCGGTCGAAGCCGGGCTGACGTTCTCCGGCGCGTGGGTCGATTCCGTCGCTCCAGCGCGCTGGTCTGCCAGTGGTGAGACACCACGGGGCTGAATGGCAGCGGATGACCGGCGGCACCGCCGGTCATCCGCCATATGGGGCCAGGGAGGCGGCGTGGAAAGCGATGAGACGATCGGGCAGCCGGCACCGTGGCCCGGTGCTGGGTCCTGCTAGTGCTCAACCGTCCTCAGAGGGTGTTGATCCGCTGGCTTACCCCCTGGCCGATGCGGAGCAAACCCGCCCTGGCCGATACGACGACCATCTTCGACCCCGCTACTCCCATCGGGCGATGAGGTCCTCCGTTGGGCGGCGTGGTCGGCGGCTCGGGTCGCGCGCGGCATACCCGACCGGGAAGAAGGCGTGCGGTTCCAGCGCCGGATCCAGCCCGAGGGTCGCGACGATGACGTCCGGGGCGAACAGCGGGGCGCACATCCAGCCGGCGTCCAGCCCGTCGGCGTAGAGCGAGAGCAGGAAGTTCTGGGCGGCGGCGCCAAGGCTCTGCGTCGCCATCGTCTGCTCGGCGGCCCGCCGCTCCGGGTCGGGGTAGACGTGAGTGTCGGGCAGGTAGCGGCAGAGCAGGACCAGCAGTGGCGGCGTCACCAGCCGGTCGCGGCTGTTCCGGACCCGGCGCTCGATCTCGGCCGGATCCTGGCTGTCCAGCGAGAGCTGTGAGCGCCACGTCGCCGACAGCGCGTCAGCCAGCTCCGCCCGCCGCTCGCGGGATTCCAGTACGACGAAGCGCCACGGCTGGGTACCGTGCGGGGAGGGCGCCCAGCCCGCCGCGGCGACCGCCCGGACGACGGCCTCCCGCGGGACCGGGCCGGGCCGGAACGAGCGAACCGATCGCCGGCCTCGCGTGATTCCGGTCAGGTCGGTCGGCCGCGCCGCCGCTATGTCGCCACCTGCCGACCAGACCGAGGCCCCGGTGGGGTGCAGCCAGATCTGCGACGCGCGTTCAAGGCCGTGCGTTGCGTACTGTGGGTACCTGGCCCGCAGTGCGGCGACGGCGTCACCGTGCCCGGCCTTGCCCGCCTCCACCAGCGTCGCCGTGCCCCGGATCGTCGCCCAGGCGAGCCGGTCCCAGTCCTCAGTGTCATCTCTGACCAGCACCGTCGCGGTCGGATTGGTCTGGACGTTTCGAACCCGGGCCAGCTCCGGGACGGGCACGCCCTTGGGCTTGTCGTCCAGCGCGATGACGACCGCCGGCCCGTCACCGGCATCGACGACCGCGTAGACGCATGGCACCGCCGACGGTCGCCCGGCCGCGTTGCTCGTGACGAGCGTCCCGAAGCGGCGGGCGGCGATGAACGTCATTGCTTGGTCGATGGTGCTGGCGGTAACGGTGGGATCGGGCATGGGAAGGGTGGAGCTTTCTCGTCAGGTGAACTGGTGTGAGAAGGACCCCTCCCCAAACCCCTCCCCGGCTCGATTCGTCCCTGCGGTCCTCATCGCCCGGAGAGGGGCTCCATGCTGGTCGGGCCAGAGGCCCTCCGTACACAGCAACCATGTGCGCGAGGACTCCCCCTCTCCAGCCGCAAGCGCGAAGCACGCCAGCGAGATGGGGAGGGGGCTGGGGGCAGGGGTTACGCCGTCACCGGCAGGATGTACTCGTCGGGCCGTGGTGTCCAGCCGGTCAGACCGGTGCTGACACCGTAGAGGGCGGTCACGTTCCAGAGGAAGATAGCCGGCGGGTTGTCGTGCATAACCTGGCCGATCTCGCGGAAGCGCTCGGCCCGGCTGGCCGGATCGGTGTCCGTTCCCGCCGCGGCGATCATGGCGTCCATGTCGGTGTCGCTGAACAGCGACAGGAAGCCGGTCGTCGTGAACATCAGGTTGAAGAGCGACTGGGGGTCGAACAGCGGACGCCAGGTCACGAGCCGCATCAGGGCCTGCTTGGGCGTGGTACCGGTCTCCTCCTTCCAGCTCTCATTGAACGCCGCCTGATCGACGACATCCACCGTCGTCCGGATACCGATCTCTCCGAGTTGGGCGGCGATCGCCTCGGCGATGGCCTGGCTGGCCCCGGCGGTGATCTGGAGACGGACCGAGACCCCCGTCGTCAACTCGGCGTCCTTGAGGATCTGGGTCGCCTTGTCTGGGTCGTAGTCGTAGGGTGCCAGGTTCGGGTCGTAGCCAAGGCTCTCCGGCACCAGCAGCGTCGCGAGCCGCTGGCCTCGCCCGCCGAGCAGCGACTGGATGATGCCGTCGACGTCGACCGCGTAGTTGGCTGCCTTACGCAACTCCGCATTGGCCCATGGCTGCTGGCTGTTGATCAGCCGGATGAAGGTGATCCCGGCGACGGGCGAGGCGACGGTCGTGGCGACGCCGCTCCCGTCGACGCTGGCGACCTGATCGTTCGGGACGCCGCGGACGATGTCGGCGCTGCCGGCGAGCAGGTCCGAAACCCGAGTCGTCGCCTCGGAACTGAACCGGAACGTGACGTTCTGCGCCAGCGCGGTGCCCTTGGCCGAGGGCTGGTAGTCCGGATTGGCCTCAAGCCGGACCTGCTGCCCGCGATCCCAGCCGACGAACCGGTACGGCCCCGTGCCGACCGGGGCGCTGGCACCGTAGTCGTTGGCCGGGTTCGCGACATAATCCGGCGGTAGCATCCCCAGGTAGACCGCTACCTGCCCGAGCAGCGCCGGGGCTGGCTGCGACAGATGGAAGCGGACGGTCCGGGCGTCGACCGCCTCAACGCTCGCGATGGCCGAGAAGTCGGCGGCGACCTGCGACGCGGTCGTCGGGTCCTGCATGTGGGCGACGGTCGCGACGACCGAGCGGCTGTCGAACGCCTCGCCGTTGTGGAACGTCACGCCAGTCCGGAGGACGAACTCGATCGTGAGGTCGTCCGGCTGCGAGTACGACTCGGCCAGTAGCGGCTGAAGCGAGCCGTCCGGCGCCCGGTAGACGAGGGTGTCATAGATGGAGTGGACGATCGACCAGCCGTCAATGTCGTAAGTCCGGACCGGGTCGAGAACCGGCGGCTCGGCCGCGAGGATGATCGTCATCGACTCACGGGGTGGCGAGACAGGCGTCGCGGCTGGCGTACCGGTCTGGGCGGCGGTGACAGACGACGGGCCGGCCAGCGGAAGGATACCGAGGGCGGCTCCGGCCTGGACGACAGAGCGGCGCGAGAGCGTTCGGGGGTCGTTCGTCACGGGAAGTACTCCTGGGTCGCCGGTCGAGCGACGATGTGGCGTAAGGGCAAGGGAATCGCTGGTAAACGGGACGATTAGCGGCGAACCGGCAGGATGTAGGCGTCGGACCGGGGCTGCCAGCCGTCGAGGGATGTGGCGACGCCGTAGCGGGCGGTCAGGTTGTACAGGAAGATCGCCGGCGCGTCTTCATGGAGTAGGGCGCCGAGCTGTCGGTAGGCGTCGGCCCGGGCCACCGGGTCGGTCGCGGTCGCGCCGGCGGTGATGAGGGCGTCGGCAGCTGGATTGGCGTACCGGGACAGGTATCCCTCCGAGGCGATGACCAGACTGAGCAGGGAATAGGGGTCGAACATTGGCGTCCAGGTCACCATCCGGAGGGGGGCGGCCGCCGGGTCGGCGTAGCTCGCGTCGAAGGCGGCCTTCTCGACGACACTGACCGTGGTGTCGATCCCGACCTCGGCGAGTTGACCGGCGATGGCTTCGGCGATGACCTGGCTGTCTGAGGTCGTCGCCTCCAGCGTCGTCGCGAAGCCGTCGCCGAGCCCGGCCTGGGACAACAGGTCCCGTGCCCCAGCCGGGTCGTAGCCATACGGCGCGAGGGACGGATCGTTGCCAAGGCTGGTCGGGTCGAGCAGGGTCGCCAGCCGCTGTCCGGATCCGCCGAGCAGCCCGGCGACGATGCCGTCGACGTCGACCGCCAGGTTCAGCGCCCGCCGGACGCGGACGTCATCGAAGGGCGCCGCGTCGGTTGCGATCCGGACGAACGTCAGTCCGGAGACTGGCGCCACGAGGGTCGTCGCGACCCCGCTGCCATCGACGCTTGCCGCGGCGTCGGCCGGGACGTCGCGGACGATCTCGGCGCCCTCCGAGAGCAGGTCGGCGACCCGGGTCGAGGGGTCGTTGACGAACCGGAACGTCGCCGACTTGGCCAGCGGCCAGCCCTTGGTCGCGCCGCCGGCGTAGTCCGGGTTGGCCGTCAGCCGGAGCGCCTGACCACGGTCCCAGCCGTCGAAGCGGTAGGGACCGGTCCCGACCGGTGTGGCCGAGAGGTCGGCTCCCGCCGCCAGCGCCGCGGCCGGCATGATCGCGAGGTAGGCGGCGAACTGGGCGAGCAGGTACGGGGCCGGCTCGGCCAGCGTGAAGCGGACGGTCAGGTCGTCGGTGTCTTCGACAGCGGTGATCGACGTGAAGTTGCCCGCCGCCTGCGACGCCGTCTCGGGTGCCTGGAGGTGGGCGACGGTCGCGACGACATCCGCGGCGGTGAGCGGCGCGCCGTCATGGAAGGTGACGCCGGCCCGGAGCCGGAAGGTCAGCGCCAGCGGATCGGAGACGTCCCATGACTCAGCCAGCAGCGGCCGGAGCGTGCCGTCGGTGTCGTAGGCGACGAGGCTGTCATAGACCGAGTGGATGATCGACCAGCCGTTGGCGTCGTAGGTCAGCGCCGGGTCGAGCGTGGTCGGCTCGATCGGAAGGTCGATAACGACAGTACCCGGATCGGGCAGGACCGGCGTCCCGCCCGGCGTCGCGACTGGTGTCGCTCCCTGAGCCATCGTTCCGAGCGGATGGCCGAGCCAGGCCCAGGCCAGGGCGGCCGTCCCAGTTGTGGCGCCCGTCGCACCGAGCAGGTGGCGGCGGGTAAGGTGTGAGGGATGCTTCGTCATGGGTAAAGAGTCTCCCGTATCAACGAACGACGGTTGGGTCAGGTGAGGCGGTCTGTCGTAGGGGCGATCCCTCGTGGTCGCCCGCGCCGTCAGGCGCCGTACCGCGCAGCGGTCCCGGTGCCACATGACCGACACGCCATCCGGCCACCATGTCGGTTGCGGGGCACCGTTATCACCCTGCTGGGCGATGCCCGCCGCGGTGGGCGGGCGACCACAGGGGATCGCCCCTACGGAGACTGCCCCATTCGGTCCTCCCGGCCGGTCATCGCAGCCGCTCCGTCAGCCAGTCGCCCGACAGGTTGAAGGCGAGGACGGTCAAGGCCAGTGCCACGCCCGGCATCGTCGAGACCCACCAGGCGGTCGCGAGCTGCTCACGCCCGGCGTTCATCATTCCGCCCCACGTCACCGTCTCCAGCGGAACACCCAGGCCGAGGAAGCTGAGCGACGCCTCGTAGAGGATCATCGCGGCGACCTGCTGGGAGGCGACGACGATGATCGGTCCGGCGAGGTTGGGCAGCAGGTGGCGCAGCAGCACGCGACCCGGCGACGCGCCCAGCGAGCGGGCCGCTTCCATCCACGGCGCCGCCCGCAGCGCCAGCGACTGGAGCCGGACGATCCGGGCGTAGCCGACCCAGCCGGTGACGACCAGCACGATGATCACATTGCGGAGCGACGCGCCCAGGGTCGCCGCCACCCCGAGGCCGATCAGGATCGTCGGGATCGCCAGCTCGACGTCGGCCAGCCACATGATCGCCCGGTCCCAGCGCGGGCCCAGCCCGCCGGCCATTAGCCCCAGCGTGACCCCGATCACGCCGGAGACGAGCGTCGCGGTCAGCCCGATCAGCAGCGAGACGCGGGCGCCGGCGACGATCCGGGCGAGCAGGTCACGGCCGAGCCCGTCGGTCCCGAGCGGGTGGTCCCAGCCACCGCCCAGCCAGATCGGTGGTGCCAGCCGGTCGCGCAACTCCTGGTGGGCCGGGTCGACCCCGAGCAGCCATGGCCCGATCAGCGCAACGAGCACCAGCAGCGCCAGCAAGCCGAGCCCGACCCAGCCGCTGACCGTCAGGTGTGGCCGGTAGCGGCGGTGGGGCGGCCGAAGGATGTCCGGCACGGTCTCCGCCGGGCGCTGGGTCGGAACGGCGATCTCGCCCATCGTCACGCTCACGCCTGCACCAGTGCCCGCGAGGCCGAGCGCGTCACGGCCGTCGCCAGCCGCGGGTCGACCAGCCGGGCGATCACGTCGACGGCGAGGTGGATCAGGACGATCAGGATGGCGATCACCGTGACCGACGCCTGGATGATCGGCAGGTCGCGGGCCGTCGCGGCGTCGTAAGTCAGCGAGCCGAGGCCGGGCCAGGCGAAGACCGACTCGACCACGACCGAGCCGCCGATCAGGAAACTGGCCTGGAGGCCGAGGTAGGACAGCACGGGCAGCAGCGAGTTGCGGGCGGCGTGGCCGAGGATGATCCGGCCCTCGCGCAGACCTTTGCTCCGGGCGGTGCGGATGAAGTCCTGCCCCATCGTCTCCCGCAGCGATGCCCGCAGCAGCCGGGTGACCAGCGCCAGCGGGTGGAGCGCCAGCGTCACGGCCGGCAGGATGAGCGAGCCGGCGCCATCCAGTCCGGAGGCCGGCAGCAGCCGCCAGCGGACCGCGACGATCAGGATCAGGACCGTCCCGAGCCAGAACGCCGGGATCGCCTGTCCAGCCAGCGCGACGAGGTTGACGGCGCCAGTGACCAGCCGGTTCGGGAACAGGACCGAGGCCACACCGAGCGCGATCCCGACGGCGATCGCGATCGCCAGCGCCGACCCAAGGAGTGCCAGTGTCGCTGGCAGCCGCTCCATGACCGCGTCGAGGGCCGGTCGGTCCTGCCGCCAGGAATCGCCGAAATCGCCCCGCAGCGCGTTGCCCATGAAGGTGACATATTGTTGGATCAGCGAGTCATCCAGCCCGTAGCGGGCGGCGAGGTTGGCGCGGTCGGCGGGGGAGGCGCCCGGCGGCGCGAGGGCGTCGACCGGGTCGCCGCTAAGGTGGATCAGCCCGAAGGTAACCGTCACGACCGCGAGCAGCACGGTCGCGAGCCCGACCAGGCGACGAAGCAGGAAGGCGATCATGCGGCATCGCCTGGTCGGGCTGTAACGTGCGGGACGGGACGGTCGGGCAGGGTGCCGATCGTAGGGGCGTCCGCTTGCGGCGCCCGGTCGCGGCAGCGGCCATCGCCCGGAAGGGCGATGAGTCGGTGATGGCCGACCCTTACGGACGGCGACCAACTCGTTCGGTCACTTCGGGACTGTCCGGCGGAGACCCGGCCATGAATGGCCTGGCTGAAGGACGGCGCTGCGCGCACTCCCGGAACCCGGCGGCTGGCCAAAAGCGCGGAGCGCCGTTCCTGAGCCAGGCCGTTCATGGCCGGGGCGAACGCGACGCCCGAGCACATCGCCTGGCGGCTCGAACCACTGCGGCACGGCGATTCCAGTCGAATGATGTGGGCATCCATGAGCGTCTCCTTCCCGTGCGCCGGCTCGACCGGAGCAGCGAACGACCCCGGCGGCGAACGAGCCTCGGGGTCGGGAAGGTGTCGACTGGATGGGATACGCGGATCGCCCGGCGATTGGCAGGGGGAAAACACCCCACGCCAAAGCCGGTCGCTGCGCCTTCTCCCATCCGGACTATACCGTCGGCTCCGGGATTCCACCGGATCATGCCGCGGCCCGGGATGTGTTCCCGGCACCGCCGCTCGCGGGCTCTCACCGCCGGTCGGGACTTGGCGCGCGTCAGGAGCTACTGCCCCTGACGTCCGCGCGCCTCACCCAACCCCGAAGGCTGATTCACTTACCAATGGATAGTATCGCAGAGATTCCGCGCCGGCAACCCCTCCCTTTGGGCATGACTCAATGCCTTGGTAAGTCATTGGTCGAGCAACTGGAGAAGCCGCTGACGGAGAGGCGAGACGAGGGTCGTCGCCACACTCCAGATCAAAGAGACGTCGACGAGGTGGTACTTGCGCGATGAGATTGCGCATTCCAATGATGCGGCCGAGTTCGGGAACGCTGATGCGAATCGATGGGTCTACCTGCTCAGCGACCCTCAGCGCTTCGGCCAGGATTTCGAACTGGCGTTTAACCGCACTGACGTGCAAGTCACTCGACGCATATTCGTCAAAGGAACGGTTCGCGGTGAACCTGATGATCTTGTCCGTAGCAAGCAGGGCGTCACGCAGCAGGTGTTCCCGATCACGATGCATAGATGGTTTGCCTGGTCGCCTCGATCTCCTCGAGCATCGCCGGATTGCCCTTTGCCCGGACGGTTATCACATCGATCTCACAGTCGACGAGACCACGAAGTGCCTCGACGAAGTCGAAGTACCGTGTCGCGACCGTCGCCTCGTACTCGCCCAAATCAACCAGGAAGTCGAAGTCACTGGTCGCGGGGTCGAATGTTCCTTTGGCAGTCGTTCATCGACCGTCCAGGATCATCGCTTCGAACGCCACGCGTCCAACCGACCGCTGCCCGCTTTGCGATGTCCTTCGACAGGCCTTCGAAGACGACCATCACTGTGCCCAGCGGGCGGACGCCGATGAGATTCCCATTGCCAGAGTTTCGTCGGCCGCGGCATCCGGGACGTAGTCGGAGAACGGCCGTAACTCGGGTTGCTGGTCAAGATCTCGCCGAACTAGCCCCGCTTGACGCCGCCCAGACGGTAGGTCATTCACGGCGGACGGCTCGTGTCTCACTCGGTCAGGATGAGCCAGGTGCGGCCGTCGATCAGTTCGCGGACCGCGTCGAGGTGCCCGGCGTGCGTCGCGGTCTCGGTCAGGACGTGCAGGATGGTCCTCCGCAGTTCCCGGGCAGGCCAGTCACCGAAGAGGTCGTTGGGCGACCACGCCGGCGCGGCGTCGAGCGGCGTTGCGGCGATGATGGCGTTCGCGAACGCGATCTCCCGCCGGTACAGATCGAACACGTCCACGGCCGGCACGCCCGGCGGGACCCGCCAGCCGCCGTCTCCGGATTCCAGTTCGACTGTCTCGCCCGCGACGACGGCGCGGAACCAGAACCGCTCGACGTCGAGGGCGAGATGCCGGACCAGCTCAAGGCAGGTCCAGCCCGACGGCAGGACCGCTCGGCGCAGGTCCTCCTCGGACAGGCCATCCAGAATCCCGAGCACATGGTTGCGCTCGGCATCGAGGGCCCCGAGGAGCGCCTGCGTCTCGCTGAGCAGTGCCGGTCGCGTCATTGTCTCTCCACCGTCGATGTGACGCCGATCGCTGACCAGCGGCTAGAAGCTCGCCACCGCGACGATGAAGCGGCCGCCGCAGTTGGTCGGCGGGTCGGTTCGTAGCGTCGTCGTGTCGCCCGCCTCCAGTTGGACTTCGTAGAGCGTCACGCTGCTGGTCCAGCCACGGACGCCGAGCGCGTGCGACGCGACTTGCCGGACGCAGACCACCACCATCTGGAACGCGCTGACCGAGCCGGAGTCCACCGCGACCGCCGCTAGCACATCCCTCTCGGTGACCGTCGCCGAGACCAGCCGGAGGTCGGCGTCCGACACCTGGCTGTTGTGAGTCGATTCCCGCACGTCGATGTGCGGCAGGTTGCGCTCGCTGATCCGGCCGTTCGCCCCTTCAAGGGTAATCAGGGCGAAGGCCAGCCCGCCCGGAACGACCATGGCGGGCGCGATGTCGGAGGTGATCCCGAGGGCGATCGGCGCTCCGGTGCCGGGGTCCCGCAGGGTCGCCGTCAGCTCGGCACCCTGGATCTCGTTGGACGTGTTGTTCCGCAGGGCGACCAGCACGTCGTTGCCCGAGTCGTCCGGGATGGTCCCGACGACGGCGAACTGGTCGTCGTCGCCGCGCAGGAACGGGCCGGTCCGGTCGCGGGCGAGCAGACGGGCGTCGCTAGCGAACAAGCCTGGCTGGTCCAGTGGTCCCGGTTCCGGCGTCGAGGGGCGGGTCGGTCGGGCCGCGCGGGTTGGGACCGGTACCTGTGTCGTCGCCGAGGGGCCGATCGGCGTCGGCGCCGGTATGGGAGTCGCCTGCCGGGCCAGAGCCGGGGCGACGAGGGTGAGCGCCAGCAGCAGGACGAGGGCAAGGGCGCGGGTCCGGTCGATCACGCTGACCTCCATCGGTGAGGTTCGACCATCAGCCACGTGGCGATGGTCCGCGAGACATCGAGGGGTTGCCCCAGTGTACCGTCCGGTGCTGGACAGGTGACACGCGCGACGGTCGATGGTGCCTACGTTAGATCCGGCGCCAGACCAACCATGCCGTGCCGGCCGCCAGGGCCACCCAGAGCAGCACGATCACCGTCGCGGCCCGCCAGCTGACGGGGCGGTTGGCGCGGACGGCTTCCGCCGCTCGGACCCGCGCGTCGGCCCAGACCGGTGCCGGGATCAGGCGGACGGCCAGCAGGACGCCGAGCGGGATCAGGACCAGATCGTCCAGGTAGCCCAGGACCGGGATGATGTCCGGGATCAGGTCGATCGGGCTGAAGGCGTAGGCGACGACGACGGCCGCGACGGCACGGGCCAGCCATGGCGTCCGGGGATCCCGGTAGGCGAAGAGCAGGGCCCAGGTCAGGCGTTTCAGGTCGCGCGCCCGGGTTCGCCATCGTTCACGCATTGGCCGTGCGCCTCCTGGTCGTGGCGGTGCCGCCGGGCACTCAGCCGGCGCCGCCGGTCAGCCGCCACCAGGCCGGGATCGCGTAGTCGTCCGGCTCCCCGTAGGCGTAGCCGGCCCACTCGACCAGTCCCGACCGGCGCAGCGCCTGCGGGATCACCTGCCCGTGGATGACCATCTTGCTGTAGCGCTCGCTCTCGCCCCAGCGGCGCAGCGCCTCCTGGTAGGTCGCGGCCCCCTCTGGCTCGGTCAGCATCAGTTCGATGAACTGGCTGGTGGTGAACTCGTCCGCCCCCTCGATCCGGCGCAGCATGCTCTCGACGACCGGTGCCAGCAGGTCGGTCAGGGCGTCGACCTCGTCGGGCAGCCCTGGCCCGGTCGGAGGCGGGCCGCCGGGCAGGTTCTCGGGGCGCTGGTTGCGGCGGTGGCCGGCCATGGTAGTCATCCTCGTCGTGGGGGTAAGGGAGCGGGAAACTGTGCAAGCCGCCAGAAACGCGCCTGTTGACGCCGGCTGGTGCTGGTTTGGGCAGTGGTAGCATTCAGCCAAGTCGCTGTCCGCCACATCCTCGCCGGGTGTGCCGTCCCGCCAATGGTCCGTTGCCCGGCGGACGATGTCCAGCGCCACCCGAGGTGATTCCCATGACCAACCCGGTTCCCGTCCGGCCCGACCTGCCGCCGACGGCCGATGCGGTGGTCATCGGGGGCGGCGTCAACGGCGCCTCGACCGCGTTTCAGCTCGCCCAGCGTGGACTCCGGGTCGTCCTGATCGAGCAGGGTCAGCTCGGCTTCGGCGCGACCGGCAAGTCCGGCGCCCTGATCCGTTGCCACTACGCCAACACCGCCGAGGCGTCCCTGACGCTGGCGAGTCTGAAGATCTTCCGCAACTGGGACGAGCACGTCGGCCACGGCGATCCCGTCTTCCAGTCACCCGGCTTCCTCCAGGTCGTCCGGCCCGAGGACGAGCTTAAGCTCCGCGCCAACGTCGCCGCTCTGCAGGGCATCGGCGTCGAGACGGAGCTGATCGCCGCCCGGGATGCCCACGAGGTCGAGCCGCTGCTGCGGACCGACGATCTGTCCTGCGTCGCCTTCGAGCCCGGCAGCGGCTACGCCGATCCCAACGCGACTGTCTACGGATTCGCCGGGGCGGCCCGCGCCCACGGCGCCGTGATCGCCACTCAGACGACCGCGACCCGGATCCTGACCGGGAGCGGGCGGGTCAGCGGCGTCGAGACCGACCGCGGGACCGTCGCGACGGAGACGGTCGTCTACGCCGGCGGCGCCTGGGCCAACGGCCTGCTCGCGCCGCTCGGCGTCGACCTCGGGCTGGAGCCGCGCCGGATTCAGGTCGCGGTCTTCCGCTGGCCGGAAGCGATGGACCAGGGGCGCCGCCACCGCGTCATCATCGACAGCATCAGTCACTCCTGGCTGCGGCCGGAGGGCACCCACTCCACGATCATCGGCTTCGAAGGCGGAACCAGCCCCCACGCGGCCGGGACGTACGACGAGACCCCGGCTGGAGGCTACATCGACGAGGCCCGACGGGCACTCGCCTCGCGCCTGCCGGTCTTCGCCAACGCGACGATGCGTGGCGGCTGGGCCGGGATGGTGATGCAGAGTCCCGACGACCACCCGATCATGGGCCGTATCGACGAGGTTCCCGGCCTGGTCGTCTTCGCGGGAGACAGTGGCTCCTCCTTCAAGACGTCGCCCGCGAACGGCATCTGCCTGGCCGAGCTGATCACCGAGGGGAGCGCGAAGCTCGTCGACATCACGCCGTTCCGGCCGGGCCGCTTCGCCGAGGGCCGACCATGGCACGACGAGCACAGCTACCGCGAGGCGGGTGAGGTGCTGACGATCTCGCGGTAGCCCAACCCACAGGATGATGTCTGTCGCCGATGATTGTGGCCCCGGCTACAATCCGGTCCCATCGCGTACGCTTCCTCTACGGAACCGGTGCAGTGTCGGCGTTGGCTCGCAGACCCCAGCGGTGCCAGAGGAGGGATGTCATGATTCATGTCATCGGGCACTTCGTCGTCAGAGACCCCGCCCGCTATCTCGAGGTCTTCGCGTCGTCCGATGTTCGTCGGCGTCACGGCTGTGTGGCGAGCCGGCTCTACCGCCTGACCACCGACGTGAACGCGATGGGCGCCATCCTGACCTGGCCGAGCCGGGCCGCCTTCGAGGCCTTCCAGGTCGATCCAGCCGTGCGCGACTGCATGCGCTCCAGTGGAATGCTGGCCCCACCGGTCTTCGCCTTTCGCCTCGACCCGGAGCTTACCGCCGCCGAGGCCGCCGAGATGGAGCCGCTCGGCGAGTTCGCGAGCTGACTCGCAGAGCGTGGCAGGTGTATCAGCTGGCGTCGTCCGCCTCGCGGCGCAGGGCGGCGTAACTCTCGTAGCGCTCGTGGCCGATGTCGCCGCGCGCCACCGCCGCGACGACGGCGCAGTCCGGCTCGTCGAGGTGCTCGCAGTCGTCGTAATAACAGTCCCCGAGGAAGGGTCGGAACTCCGGGTAGCACTCCGGCAGTCGCTCGGCTGGGACGGCGTGCATCGCCAGCGAGCGCATCCCCGGCGTGTCGGCGACGAACGTCTCCGGTCCGATCCGGTAGAGCTGGGTGCCGGTCGTCGTGTGGCGGCCCTTGCGGTTGGCGGCGGAGACGTCACCGATCAGGCGCTCGCCGTTGGGGTCGATCGCGTTGAGCAGGCTGGACTTGCCGACGCCCGACGGCCCGGCGATCGCCGTCACCTTGCCCGTCAGGACGTCGCGCAATTCATCGACGCCGTAGCCCTCCGCGACGCTGAGGAAATGCAGGGGGTAGACGCCGCGGTAGTCCCGGAACGCATCCTCGGCGATGGCCCGGGCTGCGTCCAGACCGATCGGCTGGCCGTCCGGTCCCGGTTCGGCGGCGACCAGGTCCAGCTTGTTGATCGCCAACCGGGCCGGCAGCCCGCGCGCCTCGGCCAGCACGAGGAAGCGGTCGAGCATCCGGAGGTGCGGTTCGGGAAAGCGCAACGCGAAGGCGAAGATGACCTGGTCGGCGTTGGCCAGGATGACCTGCTCCATGTCGTTGGTGTCCCGGGCCAGCCGGGAGAGGACGCCCGTCCGCGGGGCGCGCCATTCGATCTGACCCTCGTTCTCACCGACGTCGATCACCGAGACGTGGTCACCGACGGCGATCGGGTCGGTCCTGAGCCGATACCGCTTTAGGCTACCCTTGATCGTCGCCAGCAGGATCCTTGGCTCGCCGGTCAGCTGGACGTCGTACCAGAGCCCGTAGGAGCGCAGCACGACGCCGGACAGCCCGCGGGCCGTCCGGCGGCCGAGGTCCTCAGCCGGCTGCCCGTCCATCGCCGGCTGGACCGGAGCGTCGGCCAGTGCCGGCCGAACGACGGCGCGCTCAGAGGACGGTCCGGTCGCCGACGCGCGCCCGATGGTCGGCGGGTTGTCGCTCTCGATTGCCCTGCGCTGGCGTTTGCCGCCCCGTCGTCGTCCGTCGTCCGTCACACGCCGTCCATCCCTGTCTGTCCCTGAGCGATCCGGTCCGCGCCGGACCCGTCGGTGTGTGGCCGTGCGCCCCTGGCGGACGGGCAGGCGATGCGAACGCCGTCGGGTGCATCCGTCAGGAAGGGTACTCCGTCAACCCATCCGGCCGACGGACTGGAGGCCAGCTTCGCGGACCCGGCCGTCATGACATCGCCGCGTCCGGTTGGCCGTGATCAGGCTTCACCCATTGGACACGTCGGTGATACTGGCAGCGGTTGTGGCACGGTCCGCGATCTCGCGCCGGAGGGGGATACGCCGCATGGTGGACGGGAACAGTGACCGATCACCGCGCGGTCGCGGCGCCGACGCCAGCCCGGTCATCATCGAGGCTGCCCTCAACGGTGGGCGTGACCGGCGCGACCACCCCGACATCCCCTACACCCCGGAGGAGGTCGCCCATGAGGCGATCGCCTGCGTCGACGCCGGCGCCAGCATCGTCCACATCCACGCGCGAGGGCGGTACGGCGCCTGGTCAGCGTCGCCCGCCTGGTACTCCCATGCCATCCGCCGGATTCGCCATTACCGCCCGAACGTCCTGATCAGCCTGACCTCGATCCGGCCCGACACGATTCCGGTCGACGTCATCCTCGGCCTGATCACGACGCTCGCCAACAGCGACAGCACGCGGCCCGACCTGATCTCGGTCAACCTCGGCCACCTCATGCTCTGGGAGCACGTCGCGCCGGGTGACGCGGCGGCCGGCCGGCCGATCCCACGGCCCATCCGGGGCATCGGGCTCCACCGCCGGACGGTCCACTACCCGAACAGCTACAGCGACGTCGTCGCCCTGCTCGACGCTTGCCGGACCCACGGCATCGTCCCGGAGCTCGGCATCATGGACCTCGGCTTCGTCAGCAACGCCGTCACCCTGCACGAGGATGGCCTGATCGGCGACCAGCCATGGTGCCTGGTCGAGCTGGACAGTCCGCGCTACGGCTCCGGCGCGCAGGTCGCGCCGTCCAGCACCGAGGATTACGACGTCATCACCAACCGGATGCTGCGCTACCTGCCCGGTGCCCGCTTAGCGGCCCACGGCAGTGGCCGGCCGGGGTTCGCCGTGCTCGACCGGGCCCTGTCCACCGGCGCCCACCTCCGGGTTGGCTTCGAGGACAGCGTCGTCGCGCCGGACGGCCGCCGGGCTCACGGCAACGCCGAGCTGGTCGGCTGGGCGGCCGGGCGGATCAAGGAGGCCAGCCGGACCATCGCTACCGCCGGTGAGGCGTTCGCGATCGTCTCGGCCAGCGACACCACCTGAGGTCCCGTCGATTCGCCGCCGTCTACCGTTAGAGCGGGTTGCAAGGGACCTGCCTGATGGCGAAGCAAACCCCATCCCCAGCCGCGCCCAGAGGGCACCCGCCGGCTCACCGGATCGCTCAGCCGCGGGAGCGGCTTCGGTTCACCGATGCCCAGAGAAGGGGGCAGGAGGCGGTCTCGGGGCCGGGCAGTTCCTGTGAAACCTGCTTTAGTGTCGTTGACGATGGCTTGAAGCATCGGATCTAGGCCATGCCAAGTGCAATTTAGTCGCGCAAGCGAGTCGACCGTCGCGTTCGGCCGTGTCGCCACGCCGCCGCCACACCGGCCAGCAGCACCCCGGGTGCCGCCGCGAATGACCAAGAGTCGACGCCGCTCGTCGTGACCGCGCCCGCGCTGCCGATCGGCGGTGCGTTCGGATCACGGACGACGATGGTCAGCGGAATTACGAGTGTCCGGCCGGAGTAGATCCGAACCCCGGCGTCTTCGACGTTGATTGGCCCTTCGAGATGGAGGTTGCCGATCCGATCCTCGCGAGTGGGCGGAAAGATGAAGGTAACGCGTCCGGCACTGTCGGTGCTCGTCGTCTGCGCGTAGCGCGGGAGATACGTGGGGTAGGTGCTGGTCAGGGTGATCCGGGTCTCGCCACTCCGGGCACTGCGGCAGCGGCTCCGGTCGATGTCGGTCATCGACCCGAACTCACCGGAGTCGGTGAAGCGGGGGTCGATGCAGATCGAGACCGCGACGGTGATCCGTGCCTCGGTGAACTGCGTCGCGCGAGTCGGGCTGCTCTGGATCGTCGCCGTTGCCCGCGGTGCCCGCGTCGGAGTGCCGGTGCTGGCCGATCGCGTCGCGGTCGCGGCCGGTGTCTGAGGGCTCGGAGCCGCCGTCGCCGTCGTCCCAGCTGGCGCGGTGGCCCGCGGCAGTCGGGTCGCGGTGCCAGTCATCGGTTTGGTCGTTGCCGTAGCCGTAGCCGGTCTGGACGTCGGCGTGGTGGTACCTGGACGAACGGTGGCCGTTGCCGGTCGGGACGTGGCCGTCCCGATGGCTGTGCTGGTGGACCGCGGGGGTCTGGCTGCGGCGGTCGGCGTCTGGTTCGGAAGTGAAGGTCGGGCGGTCGCTCCAGGTGTCACGGTGGCCTGAGGGGTCGAGGAGGCGCGGGTAGTTGCGGTCGATTGAGGGGTCGTCGTCTCGGGCGTTCGGGTTTCGGTCGCTCGCGGCGTATTCGTGGCCGGAGCGCTGGGGCTGGCACTGGCCCGAGCGCTGGGGTTGGGCGACGCTGGGGGCGTCCGGGTGGTCGGCGGGTTGGGGTCGGCGTCCATCTCGAACACGATCCGCTGGAGGGTTGGCGAGCTGACCGAGAAGGCGCGGGCCTGGGCTCCCAGGTAGCCGGGCGGTGGGGCGTCAAGGATCAGGTCATAGTTGCCGAGTGGCAGCAGCGGCGACAGGGCGGTCCCGTCGGCCCCGGTCGTCATCCTGGTAACGATCGTGTGGTCGATCCGCTCGACGATGCTGAACCGGCCTCCCGCCAATCGAACTGGAGTCTGACCGGCCGCGGAGGGGCGGGCAACGGTCCAGACCTCGATCTGGCCGGAGCCAACAGGGATGGTCGCCGTAGGAGACGGAGACGGGGTTGTAGTCGGGGAGGGCAATATCGAGGGCGGCGCCAATGCCGAGGCGCTCGCGGACGGTAACGGGCTCATGGAGGGGAGTGCCGAGGACGCCAGGGACGGACTGGCCGATGCGATCGCCGACGGGCTCGGTGGCTGGGCAATGACCGGGTTGACGACAAAGGCCTCGACCCGACACGTCGAGGAGAAGGCTGACTGCCAGGTGAATGTGCTCGTGAAGGCGGGCTCGCCCAGGCTGAGTCCCGAGCGGGTCCCGGTCTGGGTGACGGTTACCTGATCCCCCGTGGAGACCAATAGGCCATTGGCCCGCAGCGCGTCAGTGTGCAGGTTGACCGTGCCGGCGCTGTCCGAGACCATGGTGATCGAGTCGCCGCCCACATTCGAGACAGTGAAGGTCGCCCCGGCCACGGGGTCTGGAAGTGGGTCGTTGACGGTCTTTCCGGGAGCTGGAGGGACCGCCGTGACCGCAAGTACCAACTGGCAGACGACCGGCAGCCCGACGTCGGCGGCATTGACCATGACCTCCTCACTGGAGACGGAGAGGTCCGCCGGGTCGGCCGTGAATGGTGGTGCGGACGGTACTGCGGGTTCGATCATCGAAGGGATGCCGGTTGGCTCCTCCAACGGAAGTTCGGCTGGAGAAGGCAGCGGATTGTCTCGCGCGGAGGACAAGGGTTCCTCAGTCACCTCAGTCGCGGGGAAGAGTGTCGCGTCCGCTACTTGGCTGGTGGAATCCGATGACGGGTCGGGACTGGGGTTGCCGGCCGTTACCGCCACTGTCGGGTTGACCGGCTGGTTGGGGCCATCCGACTGGGCGTTGGTCGGGTTCGATAACGGCAGCGCCGGAATCATGAGGGCGATGAGCAGGAGGACCACCGCGGAGCGAGCGCGCAGCGTCGATCGGGTTCGCTGGGATCGAGGCCGGCGGGACGGCGGGGTGGCGTCGGCGGAACGCACGGGGTACCTCCACATGCCGGTCGCCGACCGGCGCGAGCAAGACGAGGTCAGGACGTTACGGCTCCACGCAACGGTGCGCGGACCTCGTTTGAGGACCG
>JAABUS010004969.1_pt1 | contig 18244 bp, 15 predicted proteins | sample 5560161 | NCBI WGS metagenome assembly JAABUS01 (sample SAMN10711885, study PRJNA513376) | rock metagenome | isolation source: Antarctica rocks | place: Antarctica: Victoria Land, Trio Nunatak nord | collected 2016-01-04 | reverse complement strand
GCCGCGAGGAGATCCCGGCCCACCTCGGCGGAGTTGGTCACCAGGTGGGGCGTGGAGCGCCAGGCGCGACGCTCGGCCCGGACGATCTCGAGCGTCTCGCGACCCTCGGCGGTCCAGGGCGGGGCCAGGTCGCGGTCGCGCCGGCCGAAGAAGTGCAGATGCAGGCTGTGGGGAACGGGCAGCCTGCGCCCGGCCGGCGCGCTGTCGAGCTCGTCGAGGTGCACGACGTCGACCTCCCGAGCCAGCTCGCGGACCCTCATGCCGAAGGCGCCCTGCCCGAGGAGCCCCCGCGGGCGGGCGTAGCGGGTGACCCGTGAGCCCCACGTCGCCTCGTTGGCCAGGGGCATGACCTCGACGCCGAGCTCCTGCGGCGCCTGATCCCCGTGCGCGCCGATGTCAGCGGCGAGAGCCCTCACCTCGAGGCCATGCTCGCGCAGCCCGAGCAGCAGGGCGGCGGCGCACCGTCCGGCGGCCGAGCCCTCGGGCCGCGGGACTTGGGCGAGGACGACGAGAACGCGCAACGCACCGAAGTATGACGGCCCCATCGCCCGGGGCGCGGGCGCCCGGCGCCGGCCTCGACGGCGGCCCGTACGATCGGTGGAGTGCCCCGCCAACCTGAGTCGTCGTGGCGGCGGTGCGCGCTCGCATGTCTGAGCGCGGCGATGGTGCTCGGCTTCGTCGGATGCGGCGATGCGCAGGCACCGCGCCGGGTCCCGTCGCAGCCACGGGCCATCGTCGGGCTGGGCGCGAACACGCTCGAGGGCGGCTTCGGGCGCGAGCAGGACGTCGTCCGGCAGCTCGGCATCCGGCATCTGCGCGAGGAGCTCAACTGGCCCCGGGTGGAGCCGCGTCGCGGCCGTCTCCGGTGGGCGAGCTTCGACAGGATGCTCGCCGAGGCGGCGCGCCGTCACATGACGGTCCTGCCCTCGCTCCAGCAGACCCCGGGCTGGCTGGCGGGCGACCCGGACCGGCTCCCGCCACCGGCGGCGTGGGCGCGGTACGTCGCTCGGGTCGTCGGTCGCTACGGGCCCGGCGGCTCCTTCTGGCGGTTCCATCCAGAGCTCGACCCTGCGCTGGCGCCCCGCTGGTTCGAGCTCTGGAACGAGCCGTACTACGAAGCCTTCTCGGCCGACGGTCCGGATCCGGTGCGCTTCGCCGCGATGCAGCGCGCCGCCGCGAAGGCGGGACGAGCCGCCAATCCGGCGGCCAGGTTCCTGATGCCGGGGGAGACCGGCTACACGGCGCGCAACGGGCGCGAGCGCGACTGGCTGGCGGACCTGTACGCCGCCGACCCCAAGCTCAACGACGTCTTCGACGGGGTGGTCGCCCATCCCTACGGCGTCGGCTCGCCGCTGCACACCGACGGCTCCCGTCGCGGGCAGACCCTTCGGCTGGACGACCTTCTCGCCGAGCTCGACGCCCGCGGCGCTGCGGACCGCCCCGTCTGGGTGACCGAGATCGGGTGGTCGACGTGTCGCCTGCGTCCTGCCTGCGCCGGCGAGGGCGACCAGGCGGAGTACTTCAGGGAGTTCTTCGGCCTCGTCGAGACCCGCTGGCGCGGGCGGGTGCAGGCGGTCTTCCCGTACCACCTGCACGACTTCGCCGACGGCGATGCCGACGATCCACAGCAGCACTACGGCCTGCTGCGGCGCGACGGCTCGCGAAAGCGGGCCTGGTACGTCGTGCGCCGTGGCGCGCGCGCCGCGCGCTAGTGGCTGCTAGTCCTCGAGAAGCGTCTGCAGCGTCCGCATCGCCGGCTTGGGCGTGCCGTCGGTGCGGGCGACGCCGTAGTGGTCCTCGCTGTCGTTCGGGTCGAGGTTGTCCCGCTGCGGGTCGCAGTAGCCGAAGACGAAGACCGAGCGGACGTAGGAGCGGTACTTCGTCTGCATGCTCTCGATGACGTCGGCCAAGAGCGCCGCCTGACGGTCCTCGCCCACGCAGAGCGGGTCGCTGCCGTTGCAGCTGGACGAGCCGGTCTCGGTCACCCAGAAGGGCTTGTCCGCCGCCCCGTGGGCGACGAAGGAGGCGCGCACCTCCTCCATCGTGCGGCGGAATTGGCCTTCCCGCTCGCCGAGGTCGTTGCCGTAGGCGTGCACCGCGACGCCGTCGAAGCGGGAGTTGAGATCCGGCTGGGCGGCGTAGAGGCCGTCGACCCAGGTGGTGCCGCCGTAGGACTTCGGCGTGGCCTCGAGGAGGAACCGCGCCGCCGGATCGGCCCGGCGGCCGGCGTCGGCGGCGGCCACCGCGAGCTCGGCGTAGGCGGCTGGGCTGGGGGAGCCCTTGGCGAAGAACGGCTCGTAGGGCTCGTTCCACAGCTCCCAGTAGGTGGACGCGCCGGTCCTCGGCAGCTCGGGATGCGCGGCCCAGAAGCTGCCGTCGGGCCCGTAGCGCTCGACGCCCGCGGCGACGAAGGCGGCGAAGTCGGCGGTGACCGGGTACGGCGAGGCGTCCGCCCATGCCGGCGCGTCGTCGACGACGGGCAGGACGGTCATGCCGCGGACGGCGGTGGCCGCGTACAGGCGGTCGTAGCGCTTCCAGTCGAAGGTGCCTTCGGTCTTCTCGACGAGGTCGAAGCGGAAGTCCTCACGCAGCGCCGTGACGCCCGTGGCGAGCACCTTGTCGAGGTACGGGCCCGGATCGCTCCAGGCGGCGACCCACTGGGCGCCCGCGTGGATGCCGTACAGCTGGCCCGAGCCCGGCACGCCGGGGTCCGAGGTCGAAGGGCGGCTCGGTGCCGCCGGCGCGGCGCAGCACGTGCTGCTGGAGGGATTCGGCGGCGTCGTCGGGCTGGTCGGCCGCCGCGCCGCCGGCCGGGAGGCCCTGGCGCTGGCCGGTGCGGGCCTGATCGGGCAGCCCGGCGCCCTCGCCGTGCTGCTGCGCGGCTTCGAGGCCCGCGTCGGGCCGCGCCGACGCGCCGTCCGACCGAGTGTCTTGCGACGCAGGCTCGTCGTCCGGGCGGACGCCTTGCGGGTGGCCCCGTCGCGGGCCGTCGTCGACCGCGTTCGGGTGGGCCGCTCGCCGGCCGTCCGCGGGGCGGCCCGCGTCGTCGGCTCGCACCGCGCAGGCGCGTGCTTGGCAGGCCCCTTGCTCGGGCGAGACGCCGCGACGGCCTTCGAGGGCACGACCGCCGCGGCCAGGCACAGCAGGACGGCGGTGAGACGGGGGAGGTGCATGTCCTTCCGATCGGGCCCGTTCCGCGTGCGGGCGAGCGCGTGCTGCGCTTCCTCCGACGAACGTCCATCGGCTCGTCTCCTTCCATGGACCGTCCGTCCAGCGCGCCCTCAAGCGCGTGACGCGGTGATGCGGGCCGCACTGGCCATCAGTCCGACGACGAGGCCCATCAGGACGCTCGCGCGCACCTCGGCGCCGGTGAAGGTGGCGGTCAGCTCGGCCAGGGCGAAGCCCACGAGACCCGTCGCCGTGCTCAGTGCGACGGCCGCCACGAGCGGGTCGGTGCTCCGGCGCCAGACGCCGACGCCGACCGCCGCGGTCGTCAAGAGCATCCCGAGGTAGCCGACGGGCCCGAGGATCCCGAGCTTCATCCACCACCAGAGCACGGCGAAGTGGACGTACTGCCGGCCCCCGGGATGCTGCTCGGACAGCGGGTAGCGCTGGCGCCAGCCCACGCCGAGCCCCAGCCCGGAGACGGGCTGCTCGCGCACGTCGGCCCACACGCTGCGCCGCTCGCCGAGCCGGTAGCGATCGGCCTTGTTGCTCCGGATCTGCGTCGGGCTGAGCTGCTGGATCCGCTCGCCCACCGGCCCGTTGACCTGCGCGGTGGTCGTGGTGGAGACGAGATAGCCCGCCGCCACCAGGATCACCAGCCCCGGTGCCAGCAGCCGCCGGCCGGTGCGGCCGGTGCCCATGAGCAGCACCAGCAGCGCGCTTGCCACCGTGGCGATCCAGAAGCTGCGCCGGAAGCTCAAGAGCAGGCAGGCCGCAGCCAGCGGCACCGTCCAGCGCACCCACGTGGCCAGCGGCACCCGCGCGAGCGTCGCGGCCACCCAAGCGAGCAGGAAGAGCATCGTCAGGATGTTGGGGGTGGACTCGAGGTAGGTCGCGGGAAACGGGTCCGGACCTGTTGCGCTCGCTCCGGTGACGTACAGCAGCAGGCCGAGCGTGACCTTCAAGAGCGCGGCCGCCGACAGCAGGCCGAGCCCCGTGCGCAGCTTCGCCAGCGTATCGACGACTTGCACGGTCAGCACGGGGATCACCAGCAGCGGGAAGACGGCCCGGACTCCCTCCTGGACCTCGACGGTGCTCGCCCCCGCGCTCAGGCCGGCCACCGCGCCCGTCACGACGGCGCAGCAGAGCACCAGCAGCGCGATGCCCACCGGCCCGACGGGTTGGGCTCTGCGGCGACGCACCACGTCGAGCACCACCGCTGCGGTGGCAAGCGCCAGCAACGCGTCGACGCCCGTGATCTTCGGCCCGGGAACGAAGTCGTACAGGCTCGACCCGAAGGGGATCGGGGAGGTCGGATCCGCCTCGAGGAGGATGACCGCGCCCACGAGGGCTCCGAGCGCCCAGGCCGGATGGGCGAGCAGCAGGAGCCCGACGACGCCGACGGCGAGCAGCACGATCGCCGCCGGTCCCAGCCGCTGCAGGGCGGCCAGGAACGCCAGCGACGCTCCGAGCGCCGCGAGGCCCGTGACGAGCTGCGTGCGCAGTGGCGAGCTCCAGCGGATGACCGGACCGTAGCGTTGGGCACGGCGTCGCGGAGCGTTTCCCACCGCAGCTAGCATGACGCCGCGATGGCGCCCGCTCCCGAGCTCCGCCCTGAGGGCGAGCCCTCCTCGCTGATCGGCGCCGTCCGCGTCGTACGCGAGCGCTGGTGGCTGGTGCTGTTGACCATCGTCGTCTGCGTGGGCGCCTCGCTCGCACTCTCCAAGACGGCCACCACCGAGTACGAGGCCTCCGCGCGGCTCCTGATCGGCCAGCAGGGGAACCTCGCCACGGTCATCAACCCCAACGCGCCGCAGCAGGCCTCCAGCGATCCCGAGCGCGACCAGGCCACCGCGCTGCTGCTCGTGGCCTCGCCCACGGTCGCCGCCCGCGTAAAGGCCTCCACGAAGGATCCCGCACCCGTCGACGACCTCAGCGCGGCGGTCGTCGCGTCGGTCGAGCCGGACGCGAACCTGATCACGGTGACCGCGACGGACCCGGACCCGGTGCGTGCCCAGCGCCTGGCCAACGCGTTCGTCGAGCAGTACGCCGCGTACCGCAAGCAGACCGCGCGGGCCGCGGTGACCGAGGGCATCGCGCAGCTGCGCACCCAGCGCGACCAGGTCCCGGCCGAGAACCTCGCTCAGCGCCAGACGATCACCCAGGCCCTGCTGAACATCACCGCGATCGGGGCGGTCACCCAGGGCGACGCGCAGGTCGTCTCGCGGGCGGGCCTGCCGACCACGGCGTCCGCGCCCCGCACCAAGCGCAACGTCATCCTGGCGGCGGTCCTGAGCGTCGTCGTCGGTGTCGGCCTTGCCTTCCTCCTCGATCTCTTCGACCGGCGCCTGAAGACCGTCGAGGACTTCGAGCAGGCCTTCGGCGTCCGGGCCCTCGCGACGATCCCGGAGCAGCCGCGCGTCCCGGCGAGCGATCGCGACCGCGCCGCGGTCCTCGAGCCGTTCCGCATCCTCACCAGCGGGCTCAGCTTCCTCGCGGCCGATCGCCCCGTGCGCGTCCTCCTGGTGACCAGCGCGGTGCCGGGCGAGGGGAAGTCCACGGTCTCGTCCGGGCTGGCGCGAGCGGCGGCGCTGACCGGGCAGCGCGTCGTCCTCGTCGAGGCGGACCTGCGCCGTCCCACGTTCCACACGCAGTTCGACTTGCAGGGGGACAGCCGCGGCCTCAGCTCGGCGCTCGTCGGCGTCGCGACACCGAAGGAGCTCCTGCGCACCGTCGTACGCGGCCTTCCGGGGCTGGCGATCCTGCCCGCGGGGCCGATCCCTCCGAACTCCGCGGAGCTGCTGCGCACGAACAGGATGCAGCACATCCTCGAGGCGCTGCTGGCGGACGCGGACCTCATCGTCCTCGACGCCCCGCCGCTGCTGCCGGTCGCCGACTCCCAGGTCCTCCTGGACAACCCGCTGGTCGACGCGACGTTGATCGTGGGACGGGCGTACAAGACCAAGCGGGACGACGCCGCGCGCACCCGCATCATCCTCGACCGCCACAGCGAGACGAACCTCGGGCTCGTGGTCAACGGCTCGCGGTCGGCCGAGGGGGCCTATGAGTACTACGGGCCCGCCGAGCCCGCCAAGCGCCGGCTCGCTCGTCGCCGCGCGTGAGCGGCGGCCGCCGCGCCGTGCCCGGCGCGCGGGCGCTCCGGGAGCTTGTGGCGGGCGGCACGGCGGGGGACGCGGGGCGTGCCGGTTCCCGCCGCATCGCCGGTAACGCGGCGCTGCAGCTCACCGCCCGGGTGCTGCAGGTGATCTCGGGCCTTGTCACCCTGCCCCTGCTGGCGCGGGCGCTCGGACCGGTCGACTTCGGTGTCTGGGTGGCGGGTCTGGCCTACGTCGGCCTGTTCATCTCGTTCACCGAGCTCGGCCTCACCAACGCGGCCACGATGAAGATGTCGGCCGAGCCCGAGCATGAGTCGCAGTGGCTTGCCGCGCTCAGCTCCCTGCGGATGGTGGTGGGGCTGGCGCTCACCGTCCTGTGCGTCGCCGGCATCCCGCTCTTCCTGCCGGACGGCCAGGGCGTGCGGCTCGTGGCGCTCATCCTCAGCGCCGCGGTGCTCCTCGCGGGCGCGTCCTCGCTCATGGCGGTCTTCACCTCGAGGCTGCGCGGCGGCGTGCCGCTCGTCATCGGACTCCTGCAGACGGTGATGTGGCTGTCGATCGTCGTCGCCGTCAGCGTGCTCGACGCGGGGCCCGCGACGCTGGCCGCCGGCTACCTGGCGATGCTCACGACGATCGCGGCCGTGCAGGTGACGGCCGCGCGCCGGATGGCGTCGCTGTCCTACGACGGCGCCCGCTCACGCTGGAGGGGCCTCCTGGTGGTGGCGCTGCCGCTCGGCGTCGGCGGCCTGCTCGTGACGGTCTACTACCGCATCGACTCCGTGCTGGTGTTCCAGCTGGCGGGTGCGCGCGAGGCGGGGATCTACGGCGCGGCGTACCGCTTCCTGGATACGCTGACGTTCTTCCCCGCCGCTGTCATCTCGGCGCTGATGCCGGTCTTCGCCGCGACCTACACCACCGATCCCGCCCGGACGCGCGCGCTCGTGCAGCGGGCCACGGACCTCATGGTGACGCTCGGGGCCCCGGCCGTCGCCGTGGCGCTGGTGCTCAGCCCGCAGATCATCGAGCTGCTCTTCAGCGCCGTGTACGCGCGCTCCGCGGAGGTGCTACCCATCCTGATGGCGAGCTTCCTGGCCATCTGCGTGGGGACGCTCGGTGGCTACCTGGCTCCCGTGGTCGGCCTGCGCTGGGGCATCGCCGCCATCGCCGGAGTGTGTGTGGTCGTCAACGTCGGGCTGAACCTCGTGCTGATCCCGGACTACGGGGCGGTCGGCGCCGCTTGGGTCACGAGCGCCACCGAAGGGCTGTCGGCCGCGCTGCTGCTGGCGTTCTCCTTCCGCGCCATGCGCTTCCGGCCATCGCCGAGCCGCGCGTTGCGCGCCGTCCTCGCCTCGGCGGTGATGGGCGGTGCGCTCGTCGTCGTCGAGCCGCTGGGGCTCGTGCCGGCGCTCGCCGCGGGCGCCGTCGTGTACGCCGCCGCCGTCCTCGCCCTCCGCGTGGTCAGCCTCGGGGAGCTGCGAAGCCTGCGCAGCTAGCTAGTGTCCGCCGCCGCATGGTGACGATGGTCGTTCCGACGTACAACCGGCTCACGGCCCTGCAGGACACCGTTCCGTTCCTCCTGGCCGTGCGCGGCGTGGAGGAGATCCTCTTCGTCGACGACCGGTCGCCGGACGGCTCGGCACCGTGGCTGCGCGCGCTCGGGGACCCGCGGGTGCGGGTGCTCGAGATGGACCGTCGCAGCGGCCTCTGCGCGGCGCGCAACCGCGGCATTGCCGAGGCGCGCGGCGACTGGGTGGTGATGGGCGAGGACGACTGCCGCTTCCCGCCCGACTACGTCGAGGTGCTCCGGCGCGAGGCCGGCGAGCTTGGAGCCGACGTCATCAGCGCGCCGTGGCTGTTCCTCGCCGACGGGGAGCCGGTCGAGCAGGCGATCGCCCGCTCGCGTCGCGCGGCCGTCGAGCAGATCCGGCTCGACCAGGTCCAGAGCTACCCCGTGCGGCCACTGCGCACGCCGTTCATGTGCGCGCTGGCGCTGATCCGGCGGCCGGTCTTCGAGGCCCAGAGCTACGACGTCGGCTTCGGCGGCAACGCCTACCGTGAGGAGACCGACTTCTTCGTGCGCGCCGAGCGCGCCGGCTTCTCCTGCTGGCTGACCCCGAGCACCCACAGCTGGCAGGTGCGTCGCTGGCCGGGTGGGCTGCACACCGCGCGCTGGCACTACGAGCTGTGGACCGTGCGCAACAACGGGCGCTTCCTGCGCCGGCACGGTGGCCACCTCCACCGCCGGAACCTCGGGGGCCGGCCCGCGCTCGTGCAGCTCCGCTTCACCGGCCGGCGGGCCGGGTCGCTGCTCGAGTTCTACGGCCGCCCGGTGGCAGCCCGAGCCCTACGACGTGTCGGCCTGCGGCGGTGACGAGCGCCCGGACCGCCGTCATCGTCACTCCGACTCCCGGTCGCTACGACGGCGGCGTCGAGCGGCACGTCGCCCTGGTGAGCGCGGCACTGCAGACGCACGGCTGGCGGGTCTGCGAGGTCGGCCCGCGCCGGGATCACATGTCGCCCTGGCGGCGCAGGCTCGGCCTGACCCCGCTGCTGACCGCGCGCGACGCCGGCAGCGCGGCGCGCGGCAGGGGCGCGGCGCTCGTCATCTCCAACGGGTCGCTCGGCTGGGGCGGCCCGCGCGGCGTGCCGCACATCCACGTCTTCCACGGCACGATGCCTGCCCACGTGTGGCGCGGGGAGGCCCATCGCGTCCTCCGCGACCGCGTCCGCGGGGCGGTCGCCGGTGGAGCGGCCGAGGCGCTGTCGGCCGCCGGGGCCACGAAGGTCGCGGTCGCCGAGCAGGTCGCGCGCGAGGTCCGTTGGTGCCTCGCCCAGCGCGTGGACGAGGTCATCCCGCTGGGCGTGGACCTCGAGCGCTTCCGCCCGCGGGACCGGGTCACGGCGCGGCGGCGCCTGGGGCTCCCCGCCGACGAGCGCCTCGTGCTCTACGTCGGCCGCGCCGAGGCGCGCAAGGGCGGGGACCTCCTCGAGGCCGTGTGCACCGCGGCCGGAGCGCGCCTGGTGATCGCGGGGGACGCCCAGGGCGCCGGCGGCATCCACCTGGGCCAGCTGGACCACGACGAGCTGCCCTGGGCCTACGCGGCCGCCGACGCCGTGCTCTTCCCGTCTCGGTACGAGGGCTTCGGCTACGTCAGCCTCGAGGCGCTGGCCTGCGAGCGGCCGCTGGTCGCCACGCCGACGGGATGGGCGGCCGATCTGCCGTCGCGCCTGCCGGGCTTCGCGCCCTTCGTGGTCGCTGCCGAGCTCGACGCGCTGGCCGCGGCGCTTCGCCGGGCGCTCACCGGAGGCCAGGACGCGCTGCTGGAGCAGGCCGCCGCGATCGTCCGCGCAGAGCACCGGGCCCAGGACTTCGCCGCGCGCTGGGTGGCGCTCGCCGAACGCGTCGCGGGAGGCAGCCCCGGCTAGGAGGACGCTCCCGTCGCAGGCTCGGTGATCGCCGTCACGAGCGCCTGCAGCGAGTACTCCCGCTCGACCAGGGCTCGGGCACGCGCGGCCATGGCCGCGTCGCCGTGCTGCAGGAGGTCGACGAGAGCGTCCGCATAGCTCACCGCATCGTCGCCCTGGCGGAAGTGCTCGCGGTCCTGCACGGACAGCCCGCGCGCGGCGATCGCCGTCGAGACCACCGGGACGCCGTAGGCCAGGGCTTCGATGAACTTCAGCGGGGTTCCCCCGCCGAGGACGAGCGGCACGGCGACGGTCGTCGCCTCCAGATAGGCCCCACGCAGGTCCGCGACGAAGCCCGGCCGTTTGATCCGCGGGTCGTCGGCGCCCTGAACGCGGTGCGACTCACGTCCCACCATGAGCAGACGGACGTCGGGGAGCTGCGACCACACCCGCGGCAGCACCTCGCGGACGAGCCACTCCGCGCCGGTGACGTTCGGGCCGTAGAGGAAGTCGGCGACCATCAGGATCGTGCGGCCCCGGGCTCGCGTCGGCACGGGCGCGATGCGCTCGACGTCCACGACGTTCGGCACGTAGCGGACGCGGGCTGACGGCGCGAGGGACTCGGCGAGCTCCATGTCGCGGCGGCTGACCATCCACGACTCCGCCGCCGCCGTCAGCACCTGACGCTCCGTGCGGCGCAGCAGCGCGTGGTGGATCCCCACGCGGTCGCTCGAAGGCCGGTAGGAGGACTCGACGTTGTGAGCGTTGTAGACGAGCGGACGGCGGCGAGCCAGCGGCATCAGCGCTGCCATCGTGCTGAAGTCGCCGGCGACGATCAGGCCGCGTCCGCGCTCGGCGGCGCGGCGGGTCGCCTCGTCCACGAGCTCCGGTGACGCCGACCGCGCGACGCGCTCGGGCAGCCCGGTCGCGCGCAGGCGCGCGTGGTGGCCCAGGCGCCGGACGCCGCGTGACGGGCGCACGACGTGGTACGACACGCCTTCGATGGCCGCGAACTCCGGCGAGGGCTCCTCGACGGGAAAGGGCACGTAGACGACGTCGAGCGGTCCGTGCACCACCAGCGCCCGGATGACCGAGTAGGTGCGAAGCGCCCGCCCGTTCTCGAGCACGGGCGCGAACGACGATATGAAGAGGGCCCGCTTCCCCGCCGACGTGCCGCGCTGCACCCGAGCAGGATACGTGTCGTGTGGCCTTACGGCTCCCGGACGAGCAGGCCGATGTGGCGGCCGCCGTAGAAGTGACTGCGCGGCTGGTCCTCGAAGTGGGCGCTGCGGATGCCGTGGGTCACGGCGAGCTCGTCGATCACCCCGGTCCAGTCGGCGGTGGTCAACGCGACGCGGACCCCGTGCTCGAGCGCCCAGCCGAACTCGAAGCGCTGGCTCGCGGCCGTCTGCTGGGAGTCGTGCAGGAAGACATCGACCCGCTCGCCACCGAGCTGGCCCTCCAGCCCGGTCTCCGTCGCCTCGATGACCCGCCTCCAGCGGCTCGCGAGGCGGTCGGGCACCAGCGCGCCGGCCGCGGGCAGCACGTCGAAGGAGACCAGCCGGCCCTCGTGGCCCTCGTCGCCGTTGCGCTGCAGCGCCCGCAGGATCGTCCTCGAGCCGAGCCCGTCGAGGATGCCGGTCTCGACCACCAGGGCGGGGCGCGTGAGCCGGACGATCGCCCACGCCGCCAGGTGGTGGCCCGCCAGCGGCGGGCGGCGCTTGAGCCACAGCGCCCGATGGCCGATGTCCGCGGCGATGCGGTCGCCGAGGTCCGGGTCGCTCAGCGCCTCGTCGAGGACGTCGCGGACGGTGGGCGCAGCGGTGTCGAGCGCGCGGGCCAGCGTCGTCGCGACCTCGTCGACGTTCTCGAGCGCGTAGGAGTACGTGTCCACCTCCGGACTGAGGATCACCTCGCGCAGCCAGACGCCAGGCTCGCGGTGCGGCCGCGAGCCGGTCGCCCACGCCTTGCGAGACTTCGTGATCAGCCGCAGGCGCCCCAGCCGCCGCACGTAGAGCCGACCGCGTTGATCCGCCAGGGCCTTCAGCCGCTCCTTCACGTGCGAGAACCTACCGGCCGGCCCGCCGCCGGCCCGCCCTTCAACGGTCCCCGAACGTCCGGCTCAGCTCCACGGCGGCCAGGAACTCGTCGAACGGCTGCGCCAGAGCCTGGATGCCGAGCAGCCGGGCCAGGCGCTCGAGGTCCGTCCAGCCCCGTTCGCGCTCCCAGCCCCAGTGCAGCACGATGGGCGCCCAGACGCGCGCTCTGGCCGCGACGAGGCGCTCGACGGCGGGCAGGACCTCGGCGGCGGTCCCGTAGAGCGGCGCGTAGGCAGGCAGGTACACCGCCTCGCCGCGCCACTGCGGAGTAGCGTGGAACCCCATCGACCGGACGGTCTCCGGCCCGCCCGTGACGACGTCGAAGGCCTCGGCGAACGTGTCCCAGCTGCCGGCGCTGAACGTGTTGAACGGCGGCACGAGCACCCGAATGGCCAGCTCGAGGGCCGCGAGAATGCCGCGGGCCGTGCGCAGCCGTTCGACGAGATCGGTCCGCCCGCGCCCCCCGAGCTCGGTGTAGCGGCGCGGGTTGCGGTGGCGCGTGCGGTGATCCAGGCCGTGGACGGCGAAGGCGACGCCGTCCTCCTTCAGCTCGTCCAGAAGCGCGACCTGATCGGGCTCCAGCGCACGCGTCCTCGTGTCGTCGGGATTCTCCGGTTCCTGGGCGGTCTCCGGGACGACGGCCAGCAGGTAGGGCACCCCCGCGTCGCGCATGATCGCGTGGAAGCGGCGGTAGGCCTCCGTGGACACCTCGGGCTCGCTCCAGGCGCGCCAGTGCGGGAACTCGTCCACGCGCACCAGGAAGCGCGGGGGGCCGGCGGCCTCGGCACCCAGCACCGCCTTGCGTGCGGCGACCGCCGGGGCCACGACGGCCGCCTCATAGCCCAGCGTCCCGCGCTTGATGGCAAGGCGCTGAAGCAGCCGTGACGGGACGGAGGGGACCGGGCGCGCCCGGACGGCGATCTCCACCTCCGGCCGCTCGAGCGCCGCGTCGTCCACGCGGCCGCTGGCCAGCTCCTCGGCGAACAGCAGACGCGCCGTCCGGCGTTCGTCGCGGTGCATCAGCGACCGGCCTCCACGCGGGCGACCGCCGCCCCGATCTCGGCCAGGCGCGCGTCCCAGGAGTTCGTGGACGCCGCGGCCGAGCGCCCGGCGCGGCGGGCCAGGTCGTCCTCAGCCATCAGCCGCTCGAGCGCGGCGACCGTCTGCGCGGCGTCGGCCGCCACGGTCACCGCGTCGACGCCGCGGATGGCCGGCAGCGGCGTGGCCACGACGGGCAGTCCGGCCGCGAGGTACTCATAGACCTTCATCGGGAAGATCGAGGCGGTCAGATCGGTCAGGCGGTAGGGGATAAGCGCGGCGTCGGCGCCACGCAGCACCCTGGGCAGCTCCTCGTGGCGCCGAAACCCGAGCAGGTGGACGTTGGGAAGCGCCGCCAGCGCCGAGACGTCGGTGCCGGGGTCCCCGAGGCCGACGGGCCCCACGAGCGCGAGCGACCAGTCTGGACGCGCCCGCGCGACGCCCGCGAGCAGGTCGAGGTCGAGCTTCTTGGCCGCGATCGCGCCCGTGAAGACGATGCGCGGCGCGGGCAGCGCGGCCAGCGCCGGATCGACGGGCCCGTCGGCGAGCGCGGCGGCGAAGGCGGCGGTGTCGGCCACGTTCGGCGCCAGGAGGACGTCCGGGTGGAGCGCCCGCAGCCGCTCGGCCAGCGCCGGGGCGCTGCAGAGCACGAGATCCGCGCGCGCGGCGAAGCGGGCCTCCGCGGCACGGAAGGCGTCGAAGTCGATGCCGTCCTGGACGGCGATGTCGTCGACGCAGTGGTAGACGACCAGGCTGGGGTCCAGCGCGTCGAGCAGCACTTCGGCCTGCGGGACGTAGCTCCAGAGCACCGGCCGGTGCATCGCGCCGGCACCGCGCTTGACGAGCCGGGGCAAGATCGTCGCGTTCAGGCGCCGCACGACCGGATTGCCGTGCAGGGGCAGGACCAGCGGCGAGAGGACCCGCACGCCCTCGGCGCTCGTCCGCGGCGGCCGCAGCCCGCTGCGCAGGCGCCGGGCGATGCGCCGGAGGTCACGCCCGGCGGTCAGCTGGGGCCGGCGCAGGCCCAGGGACTCGACGAACAGCACGCGGTTGTCGATCGCCAGGCGGCTCATCAGGTGGTGCTGGTTGGTCCACAACTCAGTGTCCCACTCCGCGAAGCCGACGCACACGACGTCGCGGCCGCTCAACGCCGCCATCAGCCCGCGAGCGCCGCCGTCCAGAGGTCGAGCGTGCGAGCGGGATCGAAGCGGTGCAGCGCGTACGCCCGCGCCGCGGCGCCCTCACGAGCGCGCCGCTCTGGGTCGGCGCGGTACTCCTCGAGCACGCGCGCCAGGGCCCCGGGATCGTGCGACGGGCTGACGATCGTCCCCGTCCCGGGCGGGATCAGGTCCAGCGCGCCCTCCGGGTCCGTGGCGATCACCGGGCGGCCCGTGAGGAGGCCGAGGATGACCGCGCGGGAGGCGCCCTCGGTCGGCGACGGCGCGAAGACCTGCACGTCGCAGGCGCTGAGCACCTGCTCGACGTAGCCGCGTGGCGTGGGCAGGAAGCGGATGCGGTCGCCGTGCTCGGCCGCGCGCGCGCGCAGCGTGTCCTCGTCGGGACCGGAGCCGGCCATGACGACGAGCACCTTCGCGTCCGCCGGCACGTGACGCAGCGCGTCGACGAGGACGTCGTTGCGCTTCTTGCGCTGGAAGCGCGCGATGCAGCCCACCACGAAGGTCTCCTCGTCGGCGCCCCACTCGGCCCGGTGGCGCGTGCGCGCCGCCGGGTCGAAGTCGTGGTCGTCGACCTCGACGAGGTTCGGCACCACGGACACCCTCGCTTCGGGGACGCCCACGTCGACGATCGTCTGGCGGGTCCCCTCCGAGACGCAGGCCACGTGAGCCGCCTTGGCCGCGCTCAGCAGGTAGGCCCGGCGCGGCAGGCCGGTGCGGAACTCGAGGGGGAGCGGCCCCCACTCCGCCCACACCACCCGCCGCGCGAGGCGAGCGGTGACCAGGCGGCTCATGAGCTGCTCCTTCTTGTAGTGGAGGAGCACGGCGTCGATCGGGCCTGCGGCGGCCTCGGCGCGCAGCGCGGCGACGAAGCGGGCGGCGTACAGCGGGAACCGCGTGGCGACCTGCCGGAGGCCGGCGCGCCCGAGCTTCGGCCCGAGGTCGATGGGGCGCACGGGCACCGCGGTGCCGTCGGCGAGCTCGGGGAGGTTCGTGACGAGCTTGACGTCGTGGCCACGGGCGGCGAGTGCGGCGAGCAGGTCGACGTTCGCGTACTCGCCGCCACCGCGCTCGCTGGACGTCTGGACCGAGACGACGCGCATCGCGGCGCCAGTCTACGGATCGCCCGGGTCCGCGCCCCGGAGCGCTCGCAAGCGCCGCACCGCCGCCGCCGGCTCCTCCCGCAGCCCCACGCGCGCCACGGTGAACGCGCGGGCCAGGCGGGTCCTCGCGCGCACTCCCGGGCCGGCCAGCAGGAGGCCGTCCAGCGGGCGGACCTGGTGCTCGGCGTCCAGTGCGCGAGTCAGGGCCAGTCCGCCGCTTCGAACGACCGGGCGCAGACGCACGCCCGGTGCAGGCCTCGGATGGGAGGCGACGAGGACCGCCTCCGCGCCGGCGGCGGCGTAGCGCTGCAGCGCCGTGCCGGCGGCCGCGGCCGCGGCGGGCGATGTGGCCACGGCGGCGACCTTGACCGGCCCTCGGCGGAGACTGACCGAGCCGACGTGCATGGCGGGGACGCCGGGTCGCAGCCCGGCGCGCGCGAGCAGGAGCCACGTGCCCGCGTCGGCCGCCGACTCCAGCCCGATCCGGACGCCGCCCTGCCAGCCGTCGCGCCAGCCCCCGTCGACGCCGAGGCGATAGGCGGCCTTGGCCAGCGGGCGCAGGAGCACGCCTCTGGCGATCGCTGCAGGGGTGACCGCGCCGGGGAACTGCGCGGCCTCCAGGCGCGCGTAGGAGCGAGCGTCGGTGCACGCCTCGCTCCACGTGCCGGCGAGCTCGTGGAGCATGACGCCGTCATCGAGGGGCAGCGCCGGACCGTTGGGCCAGAGTCCCTCGTGGACGGTGCGGGACTCGTCGTGGCGGTACGCCTCGCACCGGAAGAGTCGCGACCGGTAGCCCGGGGCCTGCATGGCGGCGCCGAGCTCGCGTCCGAGGAAGCGGTGGCGCACGGGGAGCATCGCCATGTCGTAGATGTTGGTGAGCTCCGGCTCGGCGAGGAAGCGCCGTATGGCCCGGGCGAGGTCGGGCTCGATGCGCTCGTCGGCGTCGATCTCGAGCACCCAGTCGCCCGTCGCAGCGTCCAGTGCGACGTTGCGCTGCACCGCGAAGCCGGGCCACGGGTTGCTCAGCACGCGCGCACCCGCCTGCTCGGCGAGCGCGATGGTGCGGTCGGCCGAGCCCGAGTCGACGACGACGACCTCGTCGCAGAAGCCGACGCTCGCCAGGCAGGCGGGCAGGCGCCGCTCCTCGTCGAGCGTGATGATGCAGGCGCTCAGCCGCGGCGTGGCGGTCACGGGCTCGAGCACATCAGGGCCATCGTCGATCCCGGGGAAGGATGTGGCCTCGCAGGTCGATCACGGCGAGGAGAAGAGTAGAGCTCAAAGTCCGCATCGGCCTTGACAACGCGCGCCCGCAGGGGCAGCGTGAGGCGCGTGCTCCGCGTGGGAACCGACCTGACGTCCGTGCCCGAGGTCCGTGCGGCGATCGCCGCTCACGGCGACCGCTACTTGCAGCGCGTCTTCGCGCCGGAGGAGCTGGCGGACGCCCAGGGCGACCCGCGGCGCCTCGCGGCGCGCTTCGCCGCCAAGGAGGCCGTGCTCAAGGTCCTGCGGCCGGATGACGATGCCCTGCCCTGGAAGGAGATCAGGGTGCGGCGCCATCCCTCGGGCTGGACTGACCTCGTGCTCAGCGGCCGTGCCGCTGAGCGGGCGCGGACGGTGGGCGTGGAGGAATGGGCTGTCAGTCTGACCCACGAGGGCGACCTCGCTTCGGCGGTGGTCGTCGCCACCACCCGTTCCCCCTCAGAGGTCCGATGACCGACGACGTGCGAAGAATTCTGCAAGACCACGCCCGCCTGGCGACGGACGCCGGGACGCTGGCGCTCGAGGCCGACCTCTACGAGGCCGGCATGACCTCACACGCGAGCGTGAACGTCATGCTCGCGCTCGAGGACCACTTCGACCTCGAGTTCCCCGACGAGATGCTCAAGCCGAGCGTGTTCGCGAGCATCGCGGCGATCACCGCCGCCGTGGAGCGCCTCCAGGCCGCGCAGGCCGCGGCATGACGGCGACCACCGGCGACGTCGGAGGACGGCTGGCCGCGGACGGGGTGCGGCGCGCCGGTGGCACGCCCGCCGACGCAGATCAGGCGTTCCTGGCGGGCATCCGGCGCATCGCCGACGATGTCGCCGGGCCGAACGCCGACGACGTGGACCGCCTCGCGCGCTTCCCCGTCGAGACCGTCGCCGCGCTGCGCGAGCAGCGCGCGCTCTCGGCCTTCGTCCCCCCCGAGCTCGGGGGCGACGGCGTCTCCTTCGAGGCGCTCGCCCACGGGTGCCTGGAGCTCGGGCGCCGCTGCTCGGCCTCCGCCATGGTCTTCGCGATGCACCAGATCCAGGTGGTGACGCTCGTGCGTCACCTGGAGCCCGGCGGCTTCTTCGCGTCCTACCTGCGGGAGCTGGCGCGGGAGCAGCGGCTGATCGCCTCGGTGACCTCCGAGGTCGGCACGGGCGGCGACATGAGCCGCTCCATCGCGGCCGTGACCCCTGCCGGGGAGGGCCGCTCCACCATCGAGAAGCAGGCGCCGACGGTGAGCTACGGCGCCTACGCCGACGACCTGCTGACCACGGTGCGCAGTTCGCCGGACTCCCGCGACGGCGATCAGGTGCTCGTGCTCACCCACGCGAGCCAGACCACCCTGGAGCCCAAGGGCACCTGGGATCCCATGGGTATGCGCGGGACCTGCTCGCCCGGGTTCGTCGTCCGGGCGCAGTTCGCCGACGAGCAGGTACTCGGGACGCCGTACTCGAGGGTCGGGCCGGAGTCGATGGTGCCCGTCTCGCACGTGCTGTGGTCGCATCTCTGGCTCGGCATCGCCACCGACGCCTTCGACCGGGCGCGGGCCTTCGTCCGGGCCGCCGCCAAGGCGAAGCCCGGACAGGACATCCCGGCCGCCCAGCAGCTCTCCCATCTGCACAGCCAGCTCACGCTGCTGCGCGCGGAGGTGTGCTCGGGCCTCGCGGAGTACGTCGCCGACTGGGACGACCGCGAGCGCCTGAGCACCCTGCGTGTGGTGCTGCGCTTCAACAACCTGAAGATCGCCACCTCGGAGCAGGCGCCACGCATCTGCCAGGAGGCCATGGGCGTCTGCGGCATCGTGGGCTTCAAGAACGACTCGCCCTACAGCGTCGGGCGCCAGCTGCGCGACGCGATGAGCGCGGTGCTCATGGTGGCCAACGAGCGCCTGC
>JAABUS010004968.1_pt1 | contig 18247 bp, 27 predicted proteins | sample 5560161 | NCBI WGS metagenome assembly JAABUS01 (sample SAMN10711885, study PRJNA513376) | rock metagenome | isolation source: Antarctica rocks | place: Antarctica: Victoria Land, Trio Nunatak nord | collected 2016-01-04 | reverse complement strand
ATCAGGTAATTCTATCCGCCGACCTGCCGAATGTCCAACAATTTAGTGACTACGCTTCCGTGTCGGTTCAGTCGCAAAACAGCCGGTCACGCATCAGATTCGCGTCGGAAACCGCCGTAAGTTCGGTTTAACGACGGAATGCAGTTGTGGGTTGCCGAGGTCGCGGGGCGCATGGTGAGTGCCGGGCGGCTGGAGCCCGTAGTCGGAACCGAGTTTGCCGGGATCTGGGGTGGCGCGACCAGGTCGGAATGGCGTGGCCGAGGAATCTATCGATCCTTGACCGCGGCTCGAGCCCGTTCTGCGCTGGCCATGGGTAAGTCCCTCATCAACAGCGATTCCACCGAGTACTCGCGGCCGATCCTCGAACGTTCCGGTCTGATCAAGTTGTCGACCACGACGCCCTACCACTGGCGACGATGAACCTGGCCGTCCCGCCATCGGGTTGCGGAACGCTTACCCGCTGCATAGTCCGGGGAAACTGGTTGCGTTCATCAGGCGGCGTTCGTAGCCTGCGGGCATGGATGAGGACCCTTACCGCGACGAGCAGCTTGTAGAGCTGTACGACAGCGACAATGCCGCCCGCGACGACCACGAGTACTACCGCACCCTCACCGACGCGGTCGAGGCGAACAAGATCCTCGACTTCGGGTGCGGGCACCGGGCTCCTGACTCGGGCCCTGGCAACGCCGGGGCGTGTGGTCATCGGTGTCGATCCGAGCGCCACGATGTTGGGCTACGCGCCGTCAGCCCGGGTCAGAGGCCGTCACCTGGATCGACGGTGACGCCGCCGCCATCGAAGGTGCCGGTGATGTGGACCTGGTGGTGAGCAGTGAAAACACGATGATGCACCTGAGCCCGGAGGCCTATCCGTCAGTGCTGAGCACACTGGCCGAAGCCTTGAGACCCGGCGGAGTCATCAGCTTCGAAAGTCGCAACCCCGCAGCCCGGGCTTGGGCACATTGGAACCGGTCCGAGACCTACACAGAACGCGAAATCCCATCCGGCCACCTCCGCGAGTGGCTCGAGGTCACCGAGGTGAACTACGGCCGCGTGCTGTTCGACGCGCACAATGTGTTCCAGGATGGCCGCGGGGCCATCTACACCAGCGTTCTGTACTTCCGCGCCGCCGACGAAATCACCAGTGACCTCGAACGAGCCGGATTCGGCGACATCCACGTGCGCGGGGGTTGGCGCAGCGAACCCGTTGCAGAGCACTCGTCAACACTCGTCTTCCAGGCCAAAAAACCGTGACACTGTCCGCTCCCCTCACAGAAGGCGTTCCACTCGACGATCCCGATACGGGCTCGATGATCATTTCCGACAAGTGGCCCTGCTGGCCTCGACCGTCGCCGTAGGGCGCTGGGCTAGCGGAACGCCCGATTGCCAGCACTCCACCGGTGCTCGGTTGTGCCACGATCGTGGGATGCGAATCAGGCGTCAGGTGGTCGTCTTCGACGCCGCCGATGTCACTGCGGAGAGTGATTTCTGGGCCGGACTGCTTGGCGGGACGGTGGACGTGGACGACGGCTGGCACATGGTGATTGTCGACGGCGCGGCCCGGGTCGGAGTGCAACTCGCGCCGGATCATGTGCCGCCCGATTGGCCGGACGGTGCCCCGCAGCAGATCCACCTCGATCTATGGGTGGAAGACTTCGACGAGGCGCACGCCGAAGTGATGGCGTTGGGGGCGAAGGTACTCAAACCGGCGCACGATGACGACGAGCCGGACAATTTCGAGGTCTACGCCGACCCGGCCGGTCATCCGTTCTGCCTCTGCTGGGTTCGCAAGCGGGACTGATCTGGGGGCCTCGGAGCCGTCGAGTCCGAACCCGTCTTCGTGGGCGCCGGGAGGCGGTTTCAGTCCCCGTAGGTCCATCGCTGTCCGGTCACGGACCATCGCCGAGCTCACCGCGCCCGAGAGATGATCGCGACTGCGGCAGGACTGCTTGGACTCAGCGCCAGAGCGACGTAGTTGGCGCCTATTGCTGGCGACCCCGCAGATAGGGCGGCTTGGCCGGTCGGGCGAGGAGTTCGCGGACGCGTGAGAGTTCCAGGAGCGTCGCCGGACCGAAGGCGCCGTCGACTGCGAGTCCGCGGCGCTTTTGAAACTGACGTACCTGGTCAGCGGTAGCGGGTCCGTAGGTGCCGTCGTCGGGAAGTTGGTAACCAAGGCCGCCGAGCAGACCTTGCAGCTCAGCGACATCGGAACCGGCTATCGCCGAATCGGGGTCGTACGCAAGTGATCGCTCGCCAAGTGACCAGGAATCGCTGGACCCGTTCGGCTTTGACATGTCCCTCAAAGTACAAGCAAGTAGAACCGACAGGTTCCGCAGGACGATCGGCAAATGGACGTTGGTCGGCGGTCGCTGTCCGCTGACTACAGTCCACGACATGCCCACCCGCTCGGCGAGCGTCGCCGCTGTCGTTGATTTCGATCTTGAAGAAGTACTCGAGCTCTATCGATCCGTGCAGTGGACCGCCTACACGAACAACCCGCAGGTCCTGCAGGCAGCGCTGGCCGGCTCGAGCCGAATCGTGGTCGCCCGTGTCGACGGGCAACTCGTCGGCCTCGCCCGGGTGATCTCCGACGGCGCCACCATCGCCTACCTGCAGGACGTTCTGGTCCACCCCGACCACCAACGTGCTGGAATCGGCGCGGCGCTGGTCGACGCGGCACTGACTCCCTACGCGACCGTCCGCCAGAAGGTACTGCTGACCGACGACGGGACGGCGCAGCGCGACTTCTACGAAGCCCTCGGCTATCGCGAGGCCGGCGAGCAGCCAGAAGGACCACTGCGGGCGTTCGTCCGCTTTGATGCCTGACCCAAGCGACGGCGCCGGGACGATCCGAAAAACGGTCGGGTCGATGTGTCAGTCACCGATCCTTGAGCGGGGCGGCGGGCCGTCACGCCCCGCTCCAGTCTCGTGTGTTCTGCCGGCGTTGGTGGCCAGGGCGGGGCTAGCTGTCGGGCATCACTGACGTCGAGCTACTCGGACATAGACCCATCGAGGACGTTTTGAAACTGGGTTCGTGCCCAGCTGATCTTGGGGTGTTCCAGCGCCCTGCGCTGCGCCTCGCCATCGAGACCAAGTTCGGCCATGAGCACGAGGTGAAGTAGTGCATAAGTGATCTCCAGCAGCCAGAACGCAGCGCTGGTGTCCGCATTCGCCGTCGACCGTTCGTTTGCGTGCGCCAAGTCGTTGCGGGATCTCTTGAGCATCATCGCCCAGCGCTCTCGATCTGTTAGGAGTTTGTCGACTACTGCGGATTGAGGGATGTCGGCCAGATCGAGCAGCCTTTCGCGGTAGGTCGGGTTGTTGTGCAGACCGTTGTTCACGAAGGCACGGACATTATCGTCCGGGTCGTCCATGATCGCGTCACGGAGCTTCTGCTTCAAGGTCTTGAACTGCTGGGGCGTCAGCGGAGTCTTGGTTGGCCGCAGCGCGCGGTGGATGCTCTCGGCCGCGGTGGCGATGCCGAGCAGTCGGTTACCGACGTAGCCTTCGCTGATGTACCGCAGCCCGAACAGGATATTGCAACCCAGACGGGCCTTCTCCTTGAGGCCGAGCCACCTGGGAATCAGCTCAGAGAAATCGAGCGCATCGAGCGTGAACAGGTAGTTGTGGAACGGAGTTTCGGGGACTGGCGGGGTCCCGCAGTAGATCTGTCGCCCCATGACCTTCACCTCGTTCGGAAATTCGGTGTGGCCGAGATGGGCGGCGGAGGCGTTGTACATCAACGATTGATCTTGTGATGCAGCGGGGACGTAGGCACAGAAGGTGAGCAGGTCCTGCAGGTCTCTATTGATCGTGTCGAAGGCGTCGTAGGGCAACGCCGAGGGCGGATCGATGTCCAGCACGGCCCACTCGGTTGTCTGGATCGTCGTCGTGCCGGCGGCAGGTCGACGCTCGACGTTGAACTCGTGGCTGCGGATCCGAAGCCCACACTGCATCTGTTCGTGCTGCGCCGTCATGACGATCTCGGGTTGGCGGTGTACCTCGAGCTCGCCGCCCTGCTTGCCGTCCTGCATCGGAATTATAAGCGACAGGGTTGTCCGGTTCGACCACTGCAACAGGTAGTTCAGCTGCAGGTGCGCCCGGGTGAAGACGGGTTCATCGAGCCGCGCCAGGTGGATGCCCTTCAGGACGCGATTCGACGACCAGCTCTGCGCGGTGATGTTCTCTATGAACCCTGTCGTGTGAATGGCCTGGGGAACGAGCACCGTGAACAGATGGCCCTCTGCGGTGCCGTGAATCATCTCGACTGTCCGGCTCTCGCTCTTGACCGCCCAGCCGCGGCCGTCGGGCAGCGGCTCCCGAACCTCGATGTCGAAGCCGCCGACCAGTTCCAACCTGAACCGGTCCTCTTCGTCTCGATGGAGAACGCCCTGTCGGACCGTCTCCGGCTCGACTGCGATCGACCACGAGCCGCGCCAGTACTGCGGTTCAGCCATGAGCGGAGGTTAGTCGAGCGGCACCTGCGCCGCGGCGCTGAGCCCTGCCGGCTGCCCTGGCTGCACGAGACGCTCACCTTCGAGGCGCCGGCCCGGTCCTGCCCCGGGATCGTGTTCCGGTCACCGATGGCGCCGAGCGACGGCTTGGTCGCTGTTCGCTGACAGGCGGTCGATCAGCTGTCGGCGGGTAATTCGCGATCGTGTTCTCAGGCAGGGTGTCCCATGACGATGAGCGCTTCGTCGAGGACGACGTGATCCAGTGTGTGGATGACAGAGACGACATCGGTCATCCAGTCGTCAAGTTCCACCTGGAGCCGGTCGCCGGCCAGATGACGCGCCGACCGGAGTAGGCCCGCAGCGATGCCGGTGGCTTCGGGACTAGCTCGATCCAGAGCACCTCCAACAAACCAGCTTTGGCCTCCATCGATGTACAGGTGCCCGATCCCGGTGAGTCGGTGCCGACCGGTCACGCCGATCGCGTGCCGGGTGTCCGCGGCCATGTCTGCCCAGAACTTCTCTGGTTGAGGTTGTGGCGGATCCCAGACATGTCCGGCGATGTACCAGTCTCGCCAGGCGTCGATGGCTGCTGGGTCGTCGCGCGGGTACTCGCTGACGAGCGCTCCAGGCAGGTCGCTCGGCACATCGACCCGGATCTGGCGAGTGCGTTGCACCGGCTTCAGGCCGACGTGTTCAGCAATCGCGGCCGCTGGTGATCCGGTGGCCACCTTGGCGCGCAGCGGACCGGCGTCTGCTGGTAGTGCTTCCAGAATTGCTGCGAGTGCGCGACGTCCCCACCCCTGGCGGCGTCGGTGCAAGGGGACCTCGATCGCGGCCCACTCGGCTGCCGCGTGGAGCCGAGGGTGAAACGCGGCCGCGACCGCCACGGGCTCGTCATCGTCAAACAGGACCAGGCATCGCGACCAGAATTCGCCGTCGGCTGGGTTGCGCCAGCCCTGCCTGCCTTGGGCGACGGTCCAATGCTCGGGGAAGGCGAAAGCAGCTTCGACCACGGGACGAAGCTGCTCATCCCAGGACTGCACACGAACCTTCACAACGTGTGAACGTAGTGCACCAGCAAGGCGGTCCAGCAGAGCCTCCGGCGGGTACGACCCCGCCCACGTGCCTGCCCGCCGGAGTTCCGATAGCCGATCGGTCTGCGTCTGCGGTACGCGTCCACGAGACTGGCCCTATGACCTCGCTGCCCTCGCCCCTGGTGCTCGTCTCGTCGGTCGTCGAGCTGCGACGAGCCAGATTCAAGGACCTGGGTGCCATCGTGCGTCTCCTCGCCGATGACCAGTTGGGCCAAGCACGCGAAGAAACCGGCGCCGACGCAGACCTGGAGCCCTACCGACGGGCGTTCGACCTGATCGATGCCGACCCAGCCCAGCTGCTCGTCGTCGCCACCGCGGACCAGGTTGTAGGAACCATGCAACTGTCCTTCATCCCCGGCTTGGCCCGCCGCGGCACCCTACGGGCTCAGATCGAAGCGGTACGGATACATAGCGGCTACCGCAGCCAGGGACTTGGAACCGCAATGTTCCAGTGGGCGTTCGCTGAAGCACAACGCCGAGGCTGCACTCTTGTGCAGCTGACCACCGACAAGACTCGCGCCGACGCCCACCGCTTCTATAGCCGCCTCGGCTTCGTCGCCTCCCATGACGGCCTGAAGATGATTCTCTGACTCATCACGCTGTCCCGCAGCACGATCCCCAATCGGTGACGCGCGATCTTCGTCATCGCAGTGACGGAGGGTCGCCACGGCTCGCCTGTTGTCGTTCCGCAACTGAGACGAGTTCATTCCCGCCAGGTCTACACGACGTCCTGAGTAGACAGGCAGAAGGGATGGCTGGCCGGGTCGGCGTAGACCAAGCAGTTGTCGTCGTTTGGCTGGAAGTCGTACTTCGTCGCGCCGGCTGCCAACACCCGCGCCTCGGTAGCCGCCAGGTCATCGACGTCGAAGTCCAGATGCATCTGGATCGACGAGGTCGGGTCAGGCCACGTCGGCGGGGTGTAGCCGGGCACAGTCTGGAAGTCGATCCGGCCCCCCGCGCCGTTGACGGTAGCCCAGGCCTCGTGGAGGAACGTCACGGTCCCGCCTGTGATGTTGGCGTAGAACGTGGCTAACTCCCCGGCGTTTGGGCAGTCGAGCGCAACCGAACTGAGTCTTATCGAGTCAGACATGTTCGTCCTTCCAGGGCAGAGGCGATGACGGTAGACCGGGTTGCCCCCGAAGACTCGACGCCGACGCCGTCCAGTCCGCATTCGGGCCTCGGTCCACAAGCGGATCCCTGACCGGGCAGTTTCGTAGTACGATTCCTTGGTGGAAGTCCTCCGATCGGCGTTCCGTCATGGAGTGGCCACCGAGGACATCCTCCATGTCATTAGGCGGGCGAGGAGCTGCTCGGTGAGGGAGGAGCCGAGACGGTGTTTTCCGTCGACCTACCCCTGGTGGAAACGTCATCGGCGCGGTGGGAACCAGTCCCACCCGGGCATCGTAACGCAATCGTCGTCGAGGAGATCGCCGAGGACCCAACCCGATACCTGGTTCTCGGTGCTGACCGAACGGGGAACCTTCTGGAACTGGTCGTGCTCGACCGTTCGCAGGGTCCCGCCGTGATCCACGCGATGCCGATGACCGCCCAGTACCGCGACCTGCTTCCGGAAGGATGGTGAGTATGCCTACGACCCACGGGACCACAGCCGATGGCACCTCGATCACCGACGAGATGATCGAGGCGATGGCCGATGAGGCTGAGCGCGGCTACGACGTCGAGGCGATCAGACGCCGCCGGCAGGGCGGACGACCGCCGATGGGATCAGCCGCGTCCTCGGTCGAGTCCGTACGGCTGGACCCTGAGCTCAAGCGTGACCTGCTGTTACGCGCCGCCGACGAGCACATCAGCGTGTCCGAGGCCATCCGTCGCGCAATCGGGCAGTACCTCCGCGCAAGCTGAGGGACCACCCACCTTCCGGTAAGCGATCGTCATTCGGTTGAGTCGTCGTGGGGATGGTTGGTTTCGCTGGTCGCCAACCATCGGGCCAGGCCGAACGCGATGTGTTGCTGGTCTCTGGGACGTGCGGTGTTGGCCAGGACGATCACCGCCCGTCCGTCCCGTGGGTACAGGGCCATGAAGGCGGAGTAGCCGCCGGTGGCGCCGTTGTGCCAGATCACCGTCCTGTTGCTGCCCGGCACCTGGTCGATGATCCAGAACGCCCCGGTCCGCCGGCCGGGAACGCCGAGGTCTACGTCGGGTATCGGTTGGATTGCTGCGCCTCCCGGCGACGTGCCTGCCAGCAGCCCGGCGGCCAACCGGGCCAGATCCTGCAGGGTCGCAATGACCCCGCCGGCCGGGGCGTATCCGTCGGCGACCCAGGGCATCCGGGGCAGTCCGAGAGCCGACCAGCCGGGCCGGGCAGCACTTCGCCGGGTCGCCACGCTCGCGCCGGTCATGGCCAGCGGGTCCAAGATCCGGTCGGCCAGCAGCGCGGGGTAACTCGTGCCCGCCGCGGCGGCCAGCAGCTGCCCGAGGACCGCCGCACCCAGGTTGGAGTACCGGTAGCGGCCCGTGCCGCGCAGCCGCTGCCGGGCGGCCGCGCGCAGAACTCCTCGCGGGCTGGTGCCGCGGTACGGGTCCAACCCCAGCAGACCGACCAGCACCACCCGGGCGAGCAGCACCGGCGACCGGGGTAACCGGGGCAGCCCGGAACAGTGGGTGCACAGTTGCCGCACCGTCACCGCACCGAGGCCGGTGTCCGACAGCTCTTGGAAGACGTCGGCCACGGTGGAGCCCATCGCCACCTCACCGCGCTCGATCGCGCACGCGAGCAGCATCCCGGTCAACGCCTTAGTCACCGAGCCGACCTCGAAACGGGTCTCGGCGTCGGCGCGGATGAACGCGACCCGGGTTCGGGCCGATGTGTTCTGCTCGACCACGGCCGCGGCGACGCGACGCGCCCCACGTCCGGCCAGGACCCCAAGCCGGGCCGCGAGCTGCGGATCGCCGTGGACATCGGGTCGGGGCCGGGCCACCGACGCGAGCCAGCAGCACGCAACCGCCAGCAGCGCCGCGAGCACGACGGCGCCGACCAGGCCCATCACACGCGCGCCGTCATCTGCACCAGCCCAGGCTTCCACGCCGCTGCCCGGCCCCGACCAGCAAGGCACTCACCGAGCGACCGGTCAAGCAGACGCCCGGTGGACGATCCCGCTGTGGGACGGCGCTGGGTTGACGGCGCAGGCGCTGAGGTCGGAGGTGAGCGCCGGCGTGGTTGGTGTCAACCGAGCGCTGGGACGATGTCGGACCAGATGGCGTCGAGGATGTCGGTGGTCGGACCCTGATAGTGCGAGGTGATGGTGATGCAGGCCTGCTGGTGCGGCATTACGATGCTGAACTGGCCGTAGATGCCGTCCATGCGCCACGCGTCGTCCCGGTGGCACAACCACACGTGACGGCCGTACCGGGCGTTGTCCGGATGTGATGCGGTCGCGCCGGTGGCGCGGTGCTCGCCGGTCGGGATGGTGTCGGTGATCATGGCGGCCACGTACTCGGCCGGGACGATCTGTCGGTTGCCGTATCGGCCGTCATCGAGAAGGGTGCGGCCGAGTCTGGCGATCTCCTCGGTGCGCAGCAGCAGTCCGACCGCGCCCAGCGAATACCCCAGCGGACACCGCAGCCACTGCGGGTTATGGATACCCAGCGGGGCGAATAGCCGCGGGAGCAGGAAGTCTCGCAGATCCTGGCCTGAGCAGGCATGGATGATCCGGCTGATCAGATAGGTATTGGCGCCGCGGTAGGCGAACGTCGCGCCGGGCACGGCGCCGCCGACCGGTGTGGTCAGGATGTCTTGGGCGACGTCCCCGTGATGGTCAGCATCCGGTTCGTCCCAGCGGTAGACGATTCCCGAGGACATCGTCAGCAGGTGCCTGATCGTGATCATGTCGATGCCTGGCGCCGCGCAGGGCGTCAGGCATCTCGAGATGGGTCAGGACGGCGTCGTCGATGTCCAGCAGACCCTCAGCCTGGGCGATCCCGACAGCCACCGAAGTGAACGTCTTGGAAATCGAGAAGGTGTCACGGCGGATGTCGGCGACCCGATGATGTTCGATCGGCGCCCGGCCCTGGGCGTGCACGTGGACACCCTCGATTCCGAGGTTCCGTTCGCCTACGGTCTGGATTGCCGCCATGAGTTGCGGCGCAGCGGTTGACTCTGTGCCCATGATCTATCGATGCTAGAGGCGCGGCACGTAGTTCCGGGCAGCGGGCCTTGGCGGGCAGCCACGAGAGCTTTGACCGTGAATGCTTGAGGCAAGTCGTCGGTCGTTGGTACTGGTCGAGGCCGTTTGCTCGGTGTGACCTGGGCGGGGGTATCAGACTCATGCCGAATTGAGATGCTTGCTTCGTGACAAGCTCTTTGTCCACGACCCGTCTGCAGCTTGCTGCGCCGACGCCGGCGGATGCTCCGGCGATCTTGGCGATCGCCGGCGATCCCAGGGCGGTGGAACACAATCCCTCCGACCTGCTCACGGACCTGACCGAGGCGCAGGATCTGGTCGGACGATGGATCCGGCATTGGCTGGACCGGGGCTTTGGATACTGGTGCGTTCGCGAGGTGGGCCGACCACGAGTTGTCGGCTACTGCGGACTCAAAGCAAGCACTGCAAACGGGCTTTCGGTACTCAACCTGATCTATCGGTTTGTCCCGGACGTGTGGGGTCGTGGTTACGCAACCGAGGCCGCCACCGCCGCCATCGCCTGGGGTACAGAGAATCAGCCCAGCACGCCGATCCTCGCGCGCGTCCGTCCCGACAACGTGGCCTCGCAGAACGTTGCCCTCAAGGTTGGCCTCCTGCGCGACCACGGCATGGACGACGAGGGCGAGGACGGCCGGGACGTTGCCTACACGAACCGACCCCGAACCACCGAGTGGGTGCAGTTGGAGCTGCCCACCGACATTCCGCTACCTGCCTCACCCGTATTGCCGTCCGGGGTGTCGCTGGCGTCGATCGCTGAGCTGGGCGACACCGAACAGCTACGCCGCCGGGTGTACGAGCTGAACAAGGAATGTGCCGCCGACATCCCCGGGCGCGGAGAATTCTTCAGCTACGACGAGTACATCCAACGACGATTCGCGGCTGACGGGTACCAACCCGAGGGCGCAATCCTGGCACTTGACGGCGACGCGCTGATCGGGCTGTGCGTGATCAGTTACGTGCCTGGGCGCGAGTGGGCCTTGATCGAGATGACCGGCGTCCGTCGATCTCATCGACGTCGGGGCCTGGCCACTGCACTCAAGACGGCGGCGATCCGGCAAGCCCGGGGCTGGGGTGTTTCGACCGTGCGAACCGTCCACCACCGCGGCAACACACCGATCATCACGGCCAACCGGGTGCTCGGCTTCCTCGATACGAACTTCATGCTGAACCTGGACACACACCCGTCTGGGGTGACCGGCGCTTCAACCGACCCGTGAAATCAGCTTTGAGCTGCCCAGATTCGGCTTGACGACGGCAGCTAACCAGTACCAGCGATCGAATCCGGCCGCTTGGTGCTGTCACACGGAGACCATGACAGGCGCATCTACACCAGTCGCCGTGACCGGTCACCGATGGCTCTCCGGAGCACCATCGTGGTTCCGGTGGAAACGGCCGAGAACGCCGACGGTCCGGCACTCACAATCGAGTCTTCGCGCCCCATTCGTAGGCCAGTCGGAACCAGCCCGCCGCGCTGACCTGCCTGATCAAGTCCGGACTGTCCAGCTCGATCTGATGGGTGAACTTATCAGCGCGGTACTCGATGATGTCCCGGAACAACGGATCGGTTTGCTTTTCGTACATGTCGAGTAGCAGCAGGCATTTCCTCTTGCTCAGCGGGGTGAGCCAGGTGAACTTCCGCGCGAGCCCGAAACTCACCTGCGTCTTCTTGAACTCCTCCCTCGCCCCGCCCTCGGCCTCGACAGCCGCCACGAATGCCTCATAACAGGCGGCGAGTCGGCCGGGGAACAGAGTCGCCGCGTCACTCATCGCGCTCGCTCCTTGAGGTGCTCGCCGCTGAACGTCGGGAACGGCTCAGAACGCCACCGTGAGTACGCTCCGTCGGACACGAACAGATAATGCCCTCAAACGCACTCGGCCGCCCGGGTGGGGACGTCTACCGGCGACCATCGGCGACCGTCCGTCATTGCCGGGACCAAGACCGCGCGATCGCTCATCGGGACGGGGAGCTCAGGGCGAGGGCGGGTCCGAACCAGCCGAACTGCCCTGAGCGGCCTATTGCACCGAACTGTAATACCCCTTCTTGCCGTCGAGCAGCTCGCGCATGATGTCCAGGTGCCCGACGTGCCGCGCAGTCTCCTCGACCATGTGGAGCAGGATCCACCGCAACGTCGGCGTGAACCTGGTCCTTCCCGACATCGTCGAGCGAGTGGCCCGCGACGATCTCGTTCGACTGCGCGAACTGCGCCTCGAACTCGCCCAGCAGCTGCGCCAGCGGTACGCCGTCCACCCTCATGTCGGCGTCCTTCGGTTCCTTCTGGAACTGCGGGTTGTCCGCGGACGACTCGCCCAGGAAGACCACGTTGAACCAGCAGTGCTCGGTCCATCGCATGTGCGACACCAGCCCGGCCGGCGTCATCATCGGCGACTCCACCAGGACCACCCGATGCTCGTCGGCCTCCGCCAGCCCCCCCAACTTCCGGCGAACCAACGCCCGCTGCAGGTCCAGCCACCCCGTCAGCTGCGTCCGCTCATCCGCCACCAACGGCGGTCGCTTGCTGTAAAAGTCCATGCCCGGACCGTAGCCCTCACTTGAATCACCGCACGGTGACGGGGCTTCGCGCTCGCAGAGAGTCCTGCAACCCATAGTGTCGCTTGACGATCGTTGTTCGGTGTCACCAAGTCAGTGATCAGAATCGCGTTATGGCAATCGCTGTCGGTTCCAAGTATCGAGGAACGTGGCATGCCATTCAGGTCCGGGCGGTGCGGGCCCAGCGTCGCATGCTGGTGGGGCTGCCGCGGTGGTCGCGGATCTCTTCACCGTCGGGTGAAAACGCGGCCCTTCTCGCGACGGCCTCGCTGGCGGTGTTGCCAGGGATCGTGAGCAGTAGAACGCGCTCGACCCCGGTGGAGAACGCCCACTCACTCAACGCGATAGTTGCTGCAGTGGCTGCCCCACGATGCCGACCCTCCGGCAAGAGCGCATAGAACACCTCGGCGTCGTTGAAATCGCCCTCACTGCTGGCGATGCCCGCGGTGCCGATGGCCGCACTGTCAGCATCGACCACGGCATAGTGACCGGACAAGCGCTGGTTGGCGCTTTCCGTTATGCGCCGGCTCCGCCGGTGCGCTGCTTCCTCGGTCATCTCCGGCGGGTAGAGAGTCCAGCGCACCACGTCCGGATCCCGGGACATCGTCCACGCCAACATCCAATTCGCGTCGGAAAGCAGGCGCAGCCGCCACGGATCCGCGTCGATCTCTGCCGGTAGCGCTGCGGGAAACGGCATGCCGACAGGATGCCAGGCCCAGGGAGCAGCGATCGAACTTGGTCCGCCCGGTTGCCGATCGTCGTATGGGACGGGACTACCTCGTCGCCCTCGCCCTGGCCTTCGCCTTAAACAGGGAACCGCCCCGGTCTGAAATCTTGGGCGAGGAGCTCATCGATACGAGCCGCGATCATGCTCGCGCGATGGCTGAGGTCTTTGACACGCGGCCGGACATCACCGGCGCTGATGTCGATGTTCTGGAACGGGTCGTTGTTCCCATACTGGGGATAGATGTGGCAGTGCAAGTGCGGGCATCGATGGCCCATCGACAGGTGATCCAACTTCACCGGCGAGAAGGAGATCAGAAATGGCTCGGCTGGTGATCCCGACCTCCGCCCAGAAGGCGCTGAGAGCGGACGGGTCGAGGTGGTGCATCTCCGAGACGTGCCGGTTCAGAATGACCACGCAGTATCCGGCCTGTGTCTGATTGCGGACCAAGCGCACGCAGGTCGTGGGCAGCTCGGTCACGAGCACGCTGTGGGGGTTGACGGGGTTGGATGCGTCCGCGCACATGCCGCACTGGTCGCCCGAAACCATGCGCCCCCAAGCGTCTTCTGTCCACCACGGCATCAGACGACCTTACGGGCCGCCTGAGCCACATCGGCGACGCTCGCCGCTCGCCCCGACCATGATTGTCCCAGATAACGACGTCTATCGGTGATGCTGGCCCCAACCGGGTTGAAGGGCCGGGAGGTCGGTCAGCTCGGGGTCCGAGGGCGGCGGAGTTTCACCGTCGTCGCCATTCCACTGGCGGCCGTACTGGTCGGGGATTCCCCAGCCCCAGTAGGGCATTGGCCGGTCTGGTGTGATACCGAGGGTATCGAGCGGACCGGTGCGCTCGGTGCCGACGGTGCACAGGTGGGACCAGTTGTCGCCGAGGTGGTGGCCAACAAGGAGCACAGGGCGATGCCAGTAACCTTTGACGAGATGACAATGCGAACCAGTCGGGACTCGTGGCGGGCCATCCGATCGATGCGGCACAGCCCACCCGGCGACGCCCCAGACGGCCACGCTGTCTTGTTCAACTCGGCGCTCGAGCAGGCTCAGCAGCAGTTTGTGGCCGCTTCCGCAATCGGCTACGAATCTCGACCGCTGAACCTATTCTACGGGCTGTCGCAGGCGGGACGAGCGATAGCTGCGGTATCGCACACCCCGAACCTGAACCATCACTCCGGCACGGACAAGCCATGGGAGCTCACCGGGCACGGGATCAGGGTGCTGGGGTTGGAGGCCGTCGTTGTTTCCAACTTTGCAGACATGCAGATGAGAGGGGACGCACCCGGAACGCGCGGGAGCTTCGCCCGCTTGGCCGCCCTGCTCGGTGGGTCGGCGATGAACCAAGCAACGAGTATCAGCCAACTCTGGTCAGTCATCCTGGAGGCAACCTGGACCACGCCGCTCGTTGCATCTCCGACAAACATCCTGAGGGTGACGCCGGACCTCGCGGCGGGAGGAGCCGATTGGTTGGCGACAGTGCTGACCTCACGCCAGGTATGGGATTCGATCGAGGGCGACGAGGCCCGAATGGCCGAACTGATCTCACGGTATCCGTCCCTGGGATCGGCAGTGCTCAGTACAACGACTCAACCATTCCGCTGGGGATCCCTCGGCAAGGATGAGGTCAGTTTCCCCATCTACTGGTTAGCGCCGACGATGACCCGCGACCTAATGCTGGACTACCGAAATTGGCTTTTCACCGACTATCGCGGCACGGAGCTGGTGTTCCCCGAACTGCACAAGGGAGCAGGCGTCCAGCACCCATTGCTGGTCTGGTGGGCCATTCTGTACGGGCTGTCGATGCTGGCCCGGTATCGGCCGGCGACCTGGACTGACTTTATCAACATCAACAAATCACCGTACGCCTCGGCGATCGAACATCTTCTCGATTCAGCATTGGACTCGGTGCCCGACCTCGTCGCCCGAACAATCCAAGAGGTCTCCACCTAGCCGGCAACGGAGACGGCAAATGAGACGGTGGGCGGTTAGCTCTTGGACGGCCAGCATCGCTCCGCCCGGTGGCCGATCGATGACTGGGACAGCGGAGTCTTGTCAGACGCTGAGCAGCCGGGCGCCTGCGTCGGATTCGATGACGGTTCCAGTGATGTTCGGGTTGGTGGCGAGCAAGACGATGGCTTGGGCGATGTCGTCGGCTGAGGCGATCTGCCGTGCGGGCAGACCTTTGGCGGCGGCGGCGAAGTAGGCGAGCCTGTCGGCCTCTGGCATGCCGGCTCCACCATGGAGTGTCGACGAGGCCCGGCAGCGTTGATCGCGCCGATTCCGGCAGTGCCTGGCATCGACGCCCGAGCGGAGATCGCGCTGACGAGGGTGATCGAAGCGTTCTCGGCGAGGTGCGGCAGAGTTGCTTGGACGGTGGTCAGGTGGGCCCAGAACTTCGCGTCGAAGGCTCGGCGAAGCATTCCCAGGTCGAGGTCCGCGAGCGGCCCGATGCCCTCGGCGCCGCTCAGGGTCACGACGAGGGCATCGATTGGAGCGATCGACGCGGCCGCGATTCGCGCCGCGACCCTGGCCCGCTTCCCTCACGCCGACGGCTCATACCTGTTCTGGACCGCCCCCGACGACCACGCATGCTTCACCCCGGACGGCGATCTCACCCGCTCGCTGACGGTGTATGTCGACGGTCCCGGCATCGAACGTGCCTTCCACGGCGCACTGCACCTGGTCGCCCTCACCGCCGAGCCCGGCACCCAGTCCAACACCATGAACGTCCACGACCCGCTATCCGCCAGCGCTGCCCGGACGGCTCGCACCTGAGTCGCCTCACCAGGAGCCACCTCCATGCCCACTCAGCCCATCCCTTTCGGGATGGATCTTCCTGCGTACAGAGACTGCGACGTGGTACAACTCGCGGGTGACTAGCCGTCCCCGGAACGACCTCGTGCAGCGTTCGGCGCCCTTCCTGCCCGCTGGTAGCGACATCCGGCAGGTGTTCATCTGCCAGACCGCGCCAAGCTTCGCCTTCTTCCTCATCACGTATCTCACGGGGCTCACGATGTTCTGGATCAAGTACCGCTGCGTGGCGGTGACCCAGGACGCGATCTATGTGCTGGAGAGCAGCAAATTGTCGGGCGGCGGCCAGCCGCAGTCCCTGGTGGGCACCTTGCCACGCCACACCCAGCTCGGTCCGGTCTCCGGTCGATGGGGCCAGCTGAATCTCCTCGGCGAGCGTCACTGGGTTCACAAGCGCTTCCACGACGCCGTCGCTGACGCCGACCATGAGGCCAGCTTTACACAGTGAAGCACCACGCTGGCACTGATCATGTTCGAAGCAAAGCCTCGGACACGGGACGTGGCGGGATGCGACACCGCGACGGTCCGCCCGGTGGCTGGCGCCGACCCGGGCCGTGCGCCAGTTGACCCAAGGATCCCTTTCCGGGACGCGTCTCAGTCGGCGGGCCAGGCCGGTCGTGCGCGACCGGCTGCGTCCAGGAAGAGCTCGGCATCGAGGTCTTGCGCGGCGATTTCGATGCCCTGGTCGGTCCACTGACACACCACGCGCAACCGGCCGGCCGGCGGCAGCGGCCACAGCCAGTAGGTCCGCTCGACCGAGCGCCTGCCGCCGCCGCCTCCTCCGCCGCTGAGCACCGGGTGGTCGGGCTCCCAGAGCCAGTCGTCGGGATGGTGGGGGCGTGTGTGGTCCTGGTTGGGCTGCTCAGGCCAGGCGTCGACGTTGGTTACCCGGCGCCCGTCCGCGAGCTCGAATCCCCATTTAAGCCCTCCCGCCTGCCGGGCCGGGTCCGTGCCGTGGCGGTTGCGGGCGCCGCCGAACACCTCACCGTTGAGGTCGTGCGGGACGAGGCGCCCTCGGACCCGCACCTCAAGGTTCATCTGCAGGCCGGCCGGGAAGGCGCGCATGCCGGTCAGCAGTACAACAGTGTTCTCTGAGCGACCCAGCACTAGCTCGACCGGGACGACCCCGGGCAGGATGTCTACGGGCGGATTCAGCCATACCGGCTGCGGGTGCTCCAACGGCTCGTCCTGGTCGGGCAGATCAAGGGCCCCGGGAAAAAGTCCACGACCAGCCCCCTTTCGTGCGTCGGTGATGACAACTGCCATGGTGTAACGAGCACCTAGTAGCCGCAACTTGTCCGCGCCGGATCAAGCCGCGAGTGACCTCTCCGGGAACAACGCACTGGCTATCGGAACGTCGGTGGGGCGTCGATGTTCGGCGTTCCCGGTCTGATGGCGGCTGGTTTTGTCAGTGGTCGAGCAGTGCCGTCAGTGCGTGGGCTGCTGCCTGGGTCTGGGTCTGGGCGACCGCGTAACGTCGTGATGCCCGGTCGACTGCCAGGACGGTCCACGGGCCGGCTCCCTCCTCGCCGCTCAACTCGACGTATATGCGCTCGTGCAGAATCCGCCGGCGGTCGGGGCCGGCCACAAATGAGGTCCATGGGCTACCGGGCACCCGGTCAGGCAACCACAAACACGCTCCTGGGCCGTCAGCGGCGCTCAAGGATTCCGATACGGCAACCGCAGGGGTTATAGCGAGGACTCACCGCGAGGGCATTCGCTCCGGAATTAGCAGGGAGTCGACGCTGCCGGACGCGGCCAGGAACAGGACCGGTGTCATCGTGAGGACGCCTTGACACAGGCTGAGCTGGCGCTGATCGTTGCGGCGAGTCGGACACTGCGGTCGTTGGTGTGCCAGCCACCTCATAATCAATCGCGAAGGGGAACAGCATGACCGAGGCCAGCACCCTCACGATCAGGATGTCGTTCGGGTTGTGGAAGGGGATCGACGCCGGGATGGACAACAAGACGCAGCAGGCCATGTGGGAGCACTGGGACGGTGGAGGCGAGATCGGCGATGTGGCCAATCCCGACGTCGGCCCTATCGCGCGATTCGCCGGCGGGATCCGTGAGGAAGGTTGGCGTCAGTTCCCGGACGACTCGCAGTCACTCGATGAGCAGGTCGACATGTCGCTCACCCGTGAGCAGTGGGAGTTCATCGTTGTCGAGGCTCGTGACAGTCTTCCCATTTACCAAGAGCTAGCTCAGAGCTCCGAGAGCCAACCAAGACAAGACATGCTCGCTTCAGCGGAGCTATCACGGGAGATCATCTCGGTTGTCAACGCCGCGTTAGACGCTGCCGAAGGTGATCACCGGTAGTCGATCCGCTTGCGGGCGGTGGGCCGCGGTGCGAACCGCCGCTCTTGTCCGGCGTTGATCGTCGCGGATAGCGTGCCTCATGCCGGTTCGGTTCTTGTCCGACGCCGAGCTCGCGAGGCTGAGTAGCT
>JAABUS010004967.1_pt1 | contig 18252 bp, 20 predicted proteins | sample 5560161 | NCBI WGS metagenome assembly JAABUS01 (sample SAMN10711885, study PRJNA513376) | rock metagenome | isolation source: Antarctica rocks | place: Antarctica: Victoria Land, Trio Nunatak nord | collected 2016-01-04 | reverse complement strand
TTGCCCTTGCGGCGATCTTCATGGCCATGGCCCTGCCTCGGGCCTATGAGGACCTCGGCCTGCTGTACGCAGCGGCGTACTGGGCCGGGCGGATCGTGCTCGGAGCGGGGTTCCTCCGTACGTACGAGCGCGGGGGGCCGCTACCGATCAACCCATACACGATCAGCATGTTCGTAACCGGACCGCTGTTGGTCGCCGGCGCCTTCGTGCACGGCGGTTGGCGGGTGTTGCTGTGGGGGCTGGCCGCGTTCCTCGACCTGGGGGTCCCGACGATCCTGCGGTCGCGCCTGCGGGACATGCACGTCGACGCCGCGCATCTCGCCGAGCGCTTCGGCCTGTTCGTGCTGATCGCGCTGGGTGAATCCGTCGTCGCGATCGGCGCCTCGGCGCAGTCCAGCGACGAGCTGACCCTGGCCCTCGGCTGCGCGGTGGCAGCTGCGTTCGTCCTCAGCTGTGGACTGTGGTGGGTCTACTTCCACTTCGCGGCCGATGCGATGCGGCATTCGCTGGCGACGGCGAAGGTGCAGATCGACATCATCCGGTTGGTGTTGTCCTACGGCCACCTGTCCTTCATCGCGGCGGTGATCCTGATCGCGGTCGGGATGCGTGAAGCGGTCGCCCATCCCGGCGAGCGGTTGGGCTGGGGGATCACCGGGATGCTCTTCGGTGGGACGGCGCTCTATCTGACGACCTTCGGCTTCACCCGGTGGGCGATGTTCCGGCTGGTGTCCCGGACCCGGCTGACCGCCGCGGCCGTCGTGCTTACGCTGCTCCCGGCCGCCGCGCAGCTACCCGCCCTGGCCGCGTTGACCGGACTTGCGGTGGTGGTGGCCGGACTCAATGCCGTGGAACTCATGAACAACGAGCGTTCAGGTTGGCACGCCAGACTCGGTCAACGGCTGCGCCGCTGAGGATCGCGTACGCCGGCTGGTCGCGCACCAGATAACTGCTCAGTTGCCGCGGATCCTAGATGCGGCAACTGACCAGTTGGTCCCTCAGCGATGGTGCTGGAGGTCGTCGTGGACGCCAGGACCGGCTCCTGGTTCGGCATGCACGATCGCGGCGTGCAGCCGTGGCAGCCGGTGCAGCAGCTCGTGTTCGACCTGATGGCTGAGCGCATGCGCGGTGCGCAGGTCGAGTGTCGGATCCACGACGATGCTGATCTCGGCGCGCAGGCTGTGCCCGATCCAGCGCAGCCTCAGTTCAGCGAGCTCATCAACTCCCTCGACTCCGCGGGTGACGCGTTCGGTCTGCTCCACCAGTTCGGGGTCGACGGCGTCCATCAGCCGGCGATAGATGTCCCTGGCTGCACCCCTGAGCACGAACAGGATCGCCACGGTGATCAGCAGCCCGACGATCGGATCGGCCAACGGGAAACCGGCCAGCACTCCCAGCGCGGCGCCGACCACAGCCAGCGAGGTGAAGCCGTCCGTACGGGCATGCAGGCCGTCGGCCACCAGCGCGGCCGACCCGATCCTGCGCCCGACCCGGATGCGATAGATGGCCACGAGCTCGTTGCCCGCGAACCCGACCACCCCGGCAACCAGGACCGCGCCGACGTTGCGGATCGGCTGCGGATCGATCAGCCGGCTGATCGACTCAGATCCAGCCAGCCCGGCCGAGAGCGCGATCATCGCGACGATGAAGACGCCGGCCAAATCCTCGGCCCGACCGAAGCCATAGGTATAGCGCTGGGTCGCCGGTCGCCGCCCGATCACGAAAGCAATCCACAGCGGCACCGCCGTCAACGCATCGGAGAAGTTGTGGATGGTGTCGGCCAGCAGCGCGGTGGAGCCGGTGAAGAACACGACGACCAGCTGAGCCACGGCCGTGAGTCCGAGTACGACCAGGCTGATCTTGACCGCCCGGATGCCCTCGCTGCTGGCCTCCAATGCCGGATCGACGGAGTCGGCAGCGTCGTGGCTGTGCGGGCGGAAGATCGAAGACAGCCAGCCCCGTACGCCGCCACGGTGCTCGTGGCCGTGGCCTTCGCCGGTGTCGTGGCCGGTGTCGGTGCCGTGGCCGGTGCCGTGGCCGTGATCGCGGTGCTCGTGGCTAGGGTCCGGTTCGTCGCCGGCGCTCATCCCGTACCGCCCCTCATGTCGCACAGTCTGCTCAGTCTGCTTACCGGGCAGCGAGCGCCGGGTGGTGGCCGAGACGTCAACGCAGACGAGTTGAACGGAGCAAGTTCATGCTGATCATCACGGCGAAGCCCGTCGCAGCCGTGATCATGAGCGCCTCAGGTGCAATCGCGCTGCACCACACGCGCTGATAATCACCGCTAGTGGGCGAGTGCCGTGGCGGCGAGCTCTTTGAGGTCCACCTGGGGCCGGGCGCCGAAGTGGGAGATGATCTCCGCCGCCGCGATCGAGCCGAGCCGCGCACACACCGGAAGTTCCAGACCGTGGGTAAGTCCGTACAGGAAGCCGGCGGCGTACGAGTCCCCGGCGCCGGTCGTATCCACGATGTGCTCGACCGGCTCGGCGGGCACCTCGTGGAAGCTGTCACCGGCCCAGACGTAGGAGCCCTTCCCCGAGCGGGTCACCGCCACGATCTCGCAGCGGCCCCGCACCAAGGCCAGCGCCTCGTCCATGCCGGCGACCTCGTACAGCGCCCGTACCTCGTCCTCGTTTGCGAACAGGATGTCGACGTCGTTCTCGACCAGTGCTCGGAACTCGTCGCGATGCCGTTCGACGCAGAAGGTGTCCGAGAGGCTGAGTGCGACCTTGCGATCGCGAGCATGCGCGGCGCCCATGGCCGTACGGAAGGCCTCTTTGGCTCGCGGCGGATCCCAGAGATAGCCCTCCAGGTACGTCACCTTCGCGCGGCCGACCAGGTCGGTGTCGATGTCCTCGGGCCCGAGCTCGACGGCCGCGCCGAGGTAGGTGCTCATCGTGCGCTGGCCGTCCGGCGAGACCATGATCAGGCAGCGCGCGGTGGCAGGGCCTTGGCTCAACGGCGGCGTTTGGAAGACCGCGCCGGCGTCCCGGATGTCGGAGGTGAACGTGTCGCCGAGCGTGTCGTCGCGGACCTTTCCGATGAATGCGACCTCCGCGCCGAACGAGGCGGCCCCGGCGATGGTGTTGGCGCCTCCGCCGCCGGAGATCTCCATGCTCGGACCGATGGCTCCGTACAGTGCATCGGCCCGATCGGCGTCGATCAGCGTCATGCTGCCTTTCGGCAGCCCGTGGGCGGCGATGACCTCGTCAGTGGCATTCGAGATCACGTCGACGATCGCGTTGCCGATCCCCAGGATGTCCAGCTCGCCGGTGCCCACGTCGCCGACATTACCCACACGTACGCCGATCAGCGCGGGACGAGAGAGTATGAATCAGCTGAGCGGGTACGGGGCCTGCAGGAAACCACCACGGCATCCACCTCCGGAAAGGGACTAGGGACACATGACCAGCAGCGTCGTCACCGTGATCAAGAACCAGCACCGGGAAGTAGACAAGTTGGTCAAGCAGGTCGAGGACGAGAAGGGCAATGTCGCGGCCACCCTGAAGAAGATCCACGCCATGCTCAAACCGCACCACGAGGCAGAGGAAGGCTTTGTCTATCCGACGATCAAGAAAGTCGAGCCGGACACCGACGATGAGATCAAGGACGGTGCTGCCGAGCACGACCACATCATGGGTCTGCTGGACGAGCTCCTGAATCAGGAGCCAGGTGGACCCGGCTTCGACGGCACCGTCGCGGCCTTCGCTGCAGAACTGCGCCACCACTTCGAGGAAGAAGAGGCAGACCTCCTTCCAGAGCTGCAGGAGAACATGTCCAGGCCCGAGCTCGAAGCCATGGGTGAGCGCTTCCTCAAAGCCACAACCGGCGGCTGATAGCCCGGCCGAGCAGGTCGAGCCAGCTGCTGCAGAAGAATCTCGGAGAAAACTGCCGCAGAGTGTCGATTTCACTCCCTTGCTGTTCGACGCGTCTGTAGAGCCGGGCATGCGGTCCGGTTCGATCAGACGAGGATCACGAGAGAGGGAGTCCACCATGCGATTCATGATCATCCTGAAGTCCGACCACAACACCGAGGCCGGCGTCATGCCCACCGAGCAGGAGCTCACCGACATGGGCAACTACAACGAGGAGCTGGTCAAGGCAGGCGTGATGCTCGCCGGGGAGGGGCTGCAGCCGAGCTCCAAGGGCGCCAGGGTCACGTTCTCCGGCGGCAAGACAACCGTGCTCGACGGTCCATTCAGCGAGACCAAGGAGCTGATCGCTGGGTTCTGGTTGATCCAGGTCAAGAGCAGAGACGAGGCGGTCGAGTGGGTCAAACGCGTCCCCATCTCTGCCGACCAGGAGAGCGAGATCGAGATCCGCCAGGTCTTCGAGGCCGAGGACTTCGGTACCGATTTCACCCCCGAGCTGCGTGAGCAGGAGGACCGTCTTCGGGCACAGACCGAAGCGCAGACGCGCTAGCACCGATCCGTCAGTGGCGGCTAGCCGGCCCGAATCCATGCGGTTATGCGCATAACCGCAGGAAAGACCCCGGGGGACTGCGACGGCGGGGGTGGTGGTCTGATCAGCGGCGATGACCGCATCCGCCGAGATCGACCAGGCCCATCGGGCGATCGAGGCGGTGTGGCGGATCGAATCGGCCAGGATCATCGCCGGTCTGGCCGGGCTCGTCCGCGATATCGGGCTCGCGGAGGAACTCGCCCAGGACGCCCTGCTCGCCGCACTCGAGCAGTGGCCCGGATCAGGCGTACCGGACAACCCGGGCGCCTGGCTCATGGCTGTGGGCAAGCGTCGGGCGATCGACCGTATCCGCCGGGACCAGCGCTTGGAGCGCAAGCGGGATCAGCTCGGTCGGGAGCTCGAGTCGCAGTCAGCGATCGGCGTACCCGAGCTCGAGTCCGCCGGGGACGACGACATCGGTGACGATTTGCTGCGCCTGGTCTTCACCGCCTGCCATCCGGTGCTGTCCACCGAAGCCCGGGTCGCGCTGACCCTGCGCCTGATCGGCGGCCTGACGACCGGGGAGATCGCCCGGGCTTTCCTGGTCTCCGAGCCGACCGTTGCCCAGCGCATCGTCCGGGCCAAGAAGGCGCTGGCGACGGCCGAGGTGCCGTTCGAGGTTCCGGCCGGGGACGAGCTGGCTCGACGTCTCCCGTCGGTGCTCGAAGTGATCTACCTGATCTTCAACGAGGGTTACTCGGCGACATCCGGCGAGGACTGGATGCGTCCGGAGCTGTGCAGCGATGCCCTCCGGCTCGGGCGCATCGTGGCCGAGCTCATGCCCGCCGAGCCCGAGGTGCACGGCCTGGTCGCCCTCATGGAGATCCAGGCCTCCCGCCTGCGGGCCCGTACCGGCCCGTCCGGTGAGCCGATCCTGCTGCTGGAGCAGAACCGGGGACGCTGGGACCACCTGCTCATCCGGCGCGGCCTGGCTGCGCTCGCCCGCGCCGAACAACGCGGTGGTACGTATTCAAGGCTTGGTCCGTACGCCGTTCAGGCTGCCATCGCCGCCTGCCACGCCCGCGCGCCGACCCCCGACGACACCGACTGGACGCGGATCGCGGCGCTCTATGCCACCCTCGCCGAGCTCACCCCGTCACCGGTCGTGGAACTCAACCGGGCGGTCGCCCTGGCGATGGCGTACGGGCCGAGGGCTGGCCTCGAACTCGTGGACCAGCTGGTCGACGAGCCAGCGCTGGCTGGCTATCACCTGCTGCCCAGCGTGCGCGGCGACCTGCTCGCCAAGCTCGGCCGCTCCGACGAGGCGCGGACCGAGTTCGAGCGGGCCGCAGGCATGACGAGCAACGAACGCGAGCGCACCTTGCTCCTCGACCGGGCGCGCGCCGCCGGAAGTTCGGCGACGAGTTCGGGTTTCCGGGGGTCATGAGGTTCTCGACGACCCCGACAACACCGAACTCGCCGAAACTCACAGCCAAGCAGCCGCTCAAATGTCGAAGAGGATGCGCCGCTTGTGCTCTTCGAACTCCTCGTAGCTGATCTGGCCCGCGTTTCGCAGCGCCACGAGCTTGCTCAGCCGTTGCCCCGCATCCAGTTCATAGCGATCGGGATGATCAGGCGATGAAAGTGGACCTGAATCGGGCCTCGCAGCTGCCCCATGACGACCCGGGCGTTGCGATTCCGCCAGATCCGGATCGTCATCGGTCGGGCCGCCCTCGTCCTCGGCCTCGGAGTCGACGGGCAGCGCTGCTCCGCCGGCGCTGGCACGCCAGTTGATCTCGAAATTCTGCGGATTGCCCGGATCGACCAACACCGGGAGAATCCGTCCCGGTTGCAGTGCGCTCAAAGCGATCACCGGCACGATCACTGACTCTTCGTTCTCGTACGGTGGAATGCCGGCGGCCTCGATGCGTACCCGAAGTTGGATTCGGGCCCGGTTGTTCACGAACATGCCGGTCTGGCTCATCTCGAGCACCTGGGCGCGGCCTGGGACTCCCGTCGTGGTGAGCTTGGTTGCCCTTCGGAAGCGCATCAGCGAGACAATCTAGTCCAGCGCCGGGCTGACACGATGTTGTGATGTCGATCCGGCGCTCGATCGTCTTCGGGCTGGCAACCAGTACGTCGTTCGAGCGCGCCGTACGCGGCGTTCCGCTCGGCGAGCGCGCGGCCTGGCGGGCAGCAGCGCGGTACGTCGCCGGCACCGAGCCGAGCCAGGCATGGGCGGTGGCGCGTCGGCTACACCAGCAGGGGGTCGGGGCCAGCGTCGATCAGTTCGGCGAGCTGGTTTCCGACCCGGCAACAGCCGAACGTGTTGCCGCAGACTACCTCCGGCTGGCCGACGAGCTGGCCGCGCGTCCCGAGGACGTCTGGCTCTCGATCGACCTGTCCCACCTCGGTCTCGACATCGACCCGGGGCGGTGCGCCGCGCACCTGGCGGAGATCGCCGCAGCCCTGCCGGCCGGCCGGCGGATCCAGGTCGGCGCCGAGGACTACGAGCGGGCCGATGCGATCCGGTCCTGCATCCTCTCCGCCGCGAGAGCCGGAGGCGGGTTGGCCGATCGTCTCGGGGCCACGGTCCAGGCCAACCTGCGCCGATCCGGTGGCGACGCCGAACTGTTGGTGGCCGCCGGGGTGCAAATCCGGCTGGTGAAGGGCGCCTACGTCGAGCCGGCTGCCCGCGCCCTCCCGTACGGCGAGCCGACCGATGTCGCGTATGTGCTTCTTGCCCACCGGCTTGCCGATGCCGGCGCGGACTTCGCGGTGGCCACCCACGACGGGGTCATCCGCGAAGCGCTACTTGCCGCGCTCGGGCCGCGCCCGGTCGAGCAGCTGCTCGGCGTACGGCCCGACGTGCTCCGCGACCTCGTCGCACGAGACATCCCCGTCCGGGTGTACGTGCCCTTCGGCGCCGACTGGTTCCGTTACTGGATGCGCCGGGTCGCCGAGTCGCGCGGCAGTTCCTGAGGCCTATGGTCACCGGAGGCCGGTGTGTGCCGGATTGGTGCCGGCATGAACTGCGGGGCGGCACTTCCTCATGGATTTCTCAGAGTCAGCCCAGAGCGAGCACACAACTCCTGCCTAGCGTCGCTGGCACGGGTCCGAACTGGTCGGGCGCCGCGGAGCAGGGAGTGGACAGATGTCCCGACGACGAAACCTGATCAAGGCAGGCAGCCTCTGCGCGCTCGGCCTGTTGCTCGTGAGTGGATGCACCGCCGCGCTCGCCGATGCCGGCAACTCCCGCGGCCACGGCGCGGGCGGCGGTACCGGCGACAGATCCGAGGACGGCAGGCCGGCACATCAGCGGGGCGGGCCGCTGCTCAGCGCCGAGGAAGCAGCCGCGATCACGGTCGATGCCGACATCGTCTACCGAGTTGTGGACGGTGAGCAGATCACGCTCGACATCTGCCGAGCCGACGACGCCGGCGACGCCGAGGCCGACGACTCGGGCCGCACGCGGGCAGCGGTCATGCTGATCCACGGCGGGGGCTTCCGGGCCGGAGACAAGGACGGTCGGCAATGGCAGGAGATCTGCCGCTGGATCGCCGATGCCGGTTACGTCGCAGTCAACCTCAACTACCGGCTAGCCCCCGAATATCCCTATCCCGCGGCCTTCGAGGACGTACAGGAAGGTGTGGAGTGGACCCGCGCACATGCGGGGACGTACGGCATCGACCCCGATCGGATCGGCGCGCTCGGCGGTTCGGCCGGAGCCAACCTGGCCCAGCTGCTCGGCTCGGTCGGGGACGGCGAGACCACGACCGGCTCGCGCGTCGGCTCCGTCGTCTCGCTGTCCGGGCCGTCCGACCTGACCGAGCGGGCACTGGAGCTGGGCGAGCCCGACGACCGTCAGATCCAGACCGTGCTTGACTACCTCGACTGCTCGCAGATCACCGACTGTCCCGCCGCCGAGGCCGCCTCGCCGATCACCCACGTGGACCCCAGCGATCCGCCGTTCCTCATCCTGCACTCCGAGCGGGAACGGATGCCGGTCGAGCAGGCGCAGGCGCTGGCCGATGCGCTGACCGATGCCGGCGCGACCCCGGAGGTGCGGATCCGGCCCGGGTACGCCCACGCCACCGGGCTGCTCGCCGACCGAACCGTGCAGAGCGTGGTATTGGACTTCCTCGAGCGGACGCTCAGCTGAGTTACCCGACATGATCTGCACGTCATGATTTCGAGCATGCCGCCCGAAGCCGGACCGGATGTCCTCGTCGTCGACGACGACGAGGACATCCGCGTGTCACTCGAGCGGGGGCTGCGGCTGTCAGGGTTCTCGGTACGGACCGCCGCCGGTGGCGCGCAGGCCCTGGCCGCGGTCGCCGAGCGCGAGCCGAGCTGCATCGTCCTGGACGTGGACATGCCCGGCATGGATGGCGTGGCTGTCGTGTCCCGGCTGCGTGAGCAGGGTGTCCAATCCGCGGTCTGCATGCTCAGTGCGCTGGTCACGGTCGACGACCGGGTGACCGGTCTGGCCGCCGGCGCCGACGACTACCTGGTCAAACCCTTTGCCCTGACCGAACTCGTCGCCCGGCTGCGGGCTCTGCTGCGCAGGATGCCGGCCGGGCCGCCGGGACCCATCACGGTCGGGCCGCTGACCGTGGATCCCGAACGCCGCGAGGTCCGCGTGGACGAGGAAGCAGTGGAGCTGACCAAGCGGGAGTTCGACCTGCTCGAGACCCTAGCCCGCAACGCCGGAACGGTCCTGACCCGGGAGCGGCTGCTCGAGATCGTCTGGGGTTACGACTTCGCCGTGCACACCAACGTGGTCGACGTGTTCGTCGGCTACCTGCGCCGCAAGCTGGAGGCGACCGGAACCCCGCGGCTGGTACACACCGTTCGCGGCGTGGGGTTCACCCTGCGGCCGCCGATATGAGTGCGGCACCGAGGCGGGAACGCGCCGGCCGGCCCTCGGTACGTACCCGGGTCAGCCTGGCCTGCGCCGGCGTGGCCGTGGCGATCGTCGTCACGTTGGCCGTGCTGGTCGTCGTGGTGCTCAGCCGCCGGGAGTACGCCTCACTCGATCGCCGCCTCGCGGTGGTCTCCGAGGCGCTTGCCTCGTCGGTGAGCAGCGACTTCCCGGATGGGCTGGACGACGCGGGGGGTAGCCCTCGGGGCCGGCTGCTGATCCGGGCGCTGGCTCCCGGGCTGGTCGCGACGGTCGGCCAGGATGGCGTGGCCCTCCGTACGGTCTCGGCTCCGGGGACCGACGTCGGTGAACCTGACGAGCTGCCCGTCGCGCAACTCGGGACGCGGACGGTCGAGGTCGGCGGCGGCGGCGGCGGCGGCGGCGGCGGCGATGCCTACCGGCTGCTCACCGTTGCGGTCGACGGCGTCCCAGGTGGCACCCTCAGCGTCGGCCTCCCAGCTGAGGTGGCGGCGGCGCCGGTCCGCGCTATTCGCTTGTGGGGCATCGTGATCGGGGCGCTGGCGGCCCTCGTCGGAGCCGGCCTGGGCTGGCTGGCGGCGGGTGTCGCCGTACGACCGTTGCGGCAGCTGCGGGACCGTACCCGCCTGGTCGACGGGCGGTCTCCGATGCCGACCCGAGAGGACTTGACCGCCGGTTCGCCAGGATCGGCCGCTGAGACCGAACAGCTCGCCGACGCCATTGCCGGCCTGCTGCAGCGAGTTCAGCTGGCGCGCGACGCAACCGATCAGGCATTGAGCAACGCCCAAGACTTCGCGGCGGCGGCCGACCACGAATTGCGGACCCCGTTGACCACGATCCAGACCGATCTCGAGGTCCTGCTGGCCCATCCGGACCTCGACCGCGAGCAGCGCCGGGAGATCCTGGACGAGGTGGTCGGGGCCAAGACCCGGATGCTGGAAACCCTTGCCGCACTCCGGGCGTTGGCCGATGGCGATGTCGCCGCGCGAGGGTACGGGTCATACGCGACGAGGGTGGACCTGGCCGAACTTGCCCGCCGCTGCGTCGAGGCGGCTCGGCCGCAGGCACCGCCCGGGCTGGAGCTGACCGCCGTTCAGCCCGAAGCCGCCCCTGACACTGCGGGCTCCACCGCAGGCGACACCGCTCACGAGGAGGTGGAGGTGCTCGGTTCGCCGGGCGGACTTCGACTGGCGATCGACAATCTGATCAGCAATGCCCTGCGTCACGCGCAGGCGCACCGCGTCGAGGTGAGCGTGCATCGCCACGACGGGTGGATCACCGTACGGGTGGATGACGACGGTTCCGGACTGCCCGAAGCCGAGCGGGGGCAGGTGTTCGATCGGTTCGCCCGTGGATCGACCGCCGTCGGTGCCGGCTCCGGACTGGGTCTTGCGCTGGCCGCTCAGCAGGCCGCCCTGCACGCGGGCCACGCTCGGCTGAGCGACAACCCGTGGGGCGGCCTGCGCGCCGAACTGAACCTGCCGTCCGCCGCGCCAGCGTCTTCCATCGGCCAGACCTGACCTTCGGGATGGGCCCGCAGCTCCCATCGGCGCCGCCACTTCGTGGTTGCCGGGCTCATCCCAGGCGCGATGGCCTTGGCAACCCCGAACTCGCCACCGAGAAGGGGACGCGCTGCGCCGGCCACGCTCCGATGACGACGGTCGCATCCAGCGCCTCGGATCTGGCCACCCGCGGGATCAGCCCGCCCTGGACAACGGCTTCTTCCGTCTGAGGAGCCTGACGCCGGCTGGTCTCGATCAGCAGGTGGCCGCCCGGCGCGAGCCACGACATCGCGGATTCAGCTACCCGCCGCTGGATGTCGAGCCCGTCGGGTCCACCGTCGAGGGCGACGAGCGGTTCATACGTCCGCGCCTCCGGCGGCATCAGCCCGATCGCCTCGGTCGGTACGTACGGGGCGTTGGCGACCAGGATGTCGACGCATCCATGCAACGAAGCGGGCAGCGGTTCGTAGAGGTCACCGAGGTAGACGGTCCCACCTGCGGCGAACACGTTACGGCTGGCGCAGCGCACAGCAGCCGGATCGATGTCCGTGGCGTGCAACTCAACTGATTCCAAGGCTGCGACCAGCGCGACGCCCACTGCTCCCGAGCCGCAGCACAGATCCACCACGACGATCGACAGCTCGCCCCGAACATGTTCTCCCCCAGTGCCGCTCGCCTGGCGTCCGCGGTCGCTCTGCCGAGCAAGGACGGCGGCCTGATCGACGAGGAACTCGGTGCGACGGCGGGGGACGAAAACACCAGGATCGACAGCCATCCGCAGGCCGCGGAACTCCGCCCAGCCAAGGATCTGCTCCAGCGGCAGACCGGCTACCCGACGCTCGATCATGGCGGCGAGTTCGGTCTCGCTTCGCGCCGCGGACATCAGCAAGTCCGCCTCTTCCTCGGCGAACACGCAACCGGCAGCGCGCAGCCTGCTGACCACAGCAGAGTCAGCGTCGGCTGAGCGGGGAGTCGGCATGAGCCCGACCACGCTATCCGAGCACGGGGGGCCACCGGGCTGGCCGATTCAGGTGTTGATTCGCTTGGATGCCCTGATGGAGGTCACGAAGGACGGACAGACCTGGCTGATCGGGACTGGAGCCGAGGTCGCCTGGATCGTCAGCGGGACGACCGTCGACACGACCATCACCGCTGCGATCCCGCCCGTCTTCGCGGCGTACGCGACCTTCCATGAACTCGATGAGTCCCGCATCGCCGGACAGGAAAGCAGCGTCGTGGGGCGCCTGGCCAACCGGTCCGGTGATCAGTCGTGGTGGCTCGGCTTCCTCGACACCGGCGCCCACGACGTCGTCTTTGAAGACGTTCCCAAGGTGACCCTCTACACCGGCTGGCACTACGTACTCGTCGAGGCCGGTCCCGGCCAAGCACTCAGCTGGCGCATCGGTCACATGCGGGCTCCGTACGGCTACGGCGCGCTGCCGGACCTGATATTTCCCGCAGACCGATCGTGGCTGGTCTCCGCACTCTGGGACGACACGTGGACCTGCGTCGGCGGACCGGCCGAGCTCATCGCCGAACTGCAGCAGGATCCCGACGTGCGAGCCCGAGTCGTGCGGCTCCACGAAGACGCCACGCCGCCAGGGCACGAGAGCCTCTGACCTCAGCCACCAGTGGCCGGGGTTCGTCATGCCGTAGCACTCGCGACGATGACCGGCTGACTACGGCGCGTCGAGGCTGAAGAGCACGTATCCGTACGAAAGACCAACCACGCCAGGGTGCTTGGCCAGCCATGGATCGGCCACGTCGGGAGGAAACTCCAGCCGCAACACCCGCTCGAAGTCCGCACGACTGTCGAAGCACCACTCGCTCATCACCTCGGTGCGCACGGCACCCCGCTGCGCCCACCACGCATTCGTGACCTCCGCTGTCCCCTGAGGGGCGGCCCACGAACTACGGCCGAGCAGCTCGGCGAACTCCCCGTTTCGGTGATCGTTGTCGACGACCACCAGAGTGCCCTGCGGGCGCAGGACCCGCAGGACTTCGGCCAGTCCATCGTCGCAGCCGGGCGGAAAGAAGTAAGCGAATCGAGCATGAACGACATCAACAACCGAATCCGGAAGCGGGATGTGCTCGGCCGAACCGTGCAGGACCAGTCCGGCGCTTCGATCCCGGGCCCGTTGGAGCAGCCGGCCATCCGGCTCGACGCCGACGGCGCTGCTGCCTTCGCGTGCGTAGATCGGCAGCCAATAACCGCTACCGCAACCGAGATCGAGCACCGTGCGCCCCAGCCACGGCGCCAGTGAGCGCATGGCATCGAGCAGCAGCCCATCGGGATCCAGGGCACGATTCTCGATCTCGTACAGGTCCGGGTCCCTGCCTTGATTGCCGGACGCTTCGAAGTCGGGAAACGGGTTCACCAGGCGCGTGCCCCAATTGCGGCCAAGAAGCGCACTCTGTGGCCGGCTATCCGGAGGGGGTCGGGCTGGACGGCGGCTTCGGCACGATGCCGGTGTCGACGGCGACCCCGGTGAAGTACGTGACGATCAGTACTCCGACGACAACGAGCACAAGAAGCAGCAGGACACCGAACACGGTCTTGCGGATGTCCTGCCAGTCGCTGCGCTTCTTCGCCCCGGCACGGCCTCCGCTTGCCTTCCACAGCTCGCGGGGCGTCACTGCCCGCTTGGAGTCGTTGACCCGCTTGGTCGCCTCGGCCGCGGAGATGACACCACTTGCTGCATCGGCTTCCAGCTTGTTGACGGCGGTACGGATGTCGGCCAGGTCGACCATTGCTGATTTGGTTGCCACCGCTCTCACCTCCTGAAGACAAGTAGCTTTGCACAGCAACACCAGCACAGTTTCTGTCGTCGATTGCAACCGACGTACCGTTGCCGCAGACGCCCGGGCGGCGTCGATTGCACCTTCCCCGCTGAACGCGGAGATGCCGGCGTCAGGCGGAGGCCCGCTTGGAGCGCATCGCCCTGAGCTGGGTGAGAGACGGATCCGCACTGAGCCGGAGGTAGTCGCTGGAGTCGACGGCATGCAGCGTGATCCGTCCTTCGGCGTCGTAATACAGCCCCCAGCCGAAGGACTTGGGCAACGGTGACGCGCGCAGGCAGGCCCTCGGCTCGGCGAAGTACTCCGCCCGCAGCCGGTCGAGTTCCTCCTCGCTCACGTCATCGCGGCCGCGGACGCCCGAAGACGACGCGAGAAGCACGTCCTCCTGAGTCCAGTGCCCGGGCTCGGCCGTGAGCATGGCGTACTGGGTGGCCGCCACCGTCGCTTTCGCCGGCGGCACCTCCCCTTCGGTAGCCCGGCAGTCCTCGGCGACGGCGATGAAGGTGCTCAGATAGCCCATCGGTGCTTCCCTTCCACGTCGAAGTCAGCTCAGGCCCACGCGGAGGTGGGGCTCAGGCAGAACGGGTGACCGGCCGGGTCGATCAGGACTCTCCAGCGCTCCTCGCCGGGTTGGAAGTCCGGAACGGTCGCGCCGAGCGCCACGCAGGCGGCCTCTGTCGTGGCAATGTCCTCGACGGCAAGGTCGAGATGGAACTGCTTGACCCCCCGATCGTCGGGCCAGGACGGTGGGGCATAGCCCTCGATCCGGCCGAAGCCCAGCGTTGTCCCGTCGCCTACGACCATCGCGTACTCGTCCTCGGCGTGCGCGACCTCCCAGCCGAACACCCCGCTCCAGAACGCCGCCTCGACCCGAGGATCCGCGCAGTCGAGGGTGACCATGGCCAGTCTCGCTGCGGCCGGCCTCTTACTCGTGCTGTCCATTGGCTGCCTTCCTGCCTTCCTGTCCCGGAAGTACTGGCGTACCCCTCGGTACCGAACTCTCCCGCAGGTTCCCGACATCTTCTGTCGGGTACGTCGGGCAGTATCGCCTTCATGCGCGCCTCACGGTTGATCACGCTGCTGCTCCACCTGCAGGTGCGCGGCCAGGTCAGTGGTCGCGAACTGGCCCGCCGTCTGCAGGTCAGCGAGCGGACGGTCCAACGCGACGTCGAGGCGCTGGTGACCGCGGGTGTCCCGGTGCGGGCCATCCGCGGGCCGGCCGGCGGATACCGCCTCGACGGCGGTTATCGCACGAAATTGACCGGAGTGGGCGCCGAGGAAGCCGCCGCGCTGGCCTTCTTCGGACTGGCTGCGCCAGCAGAGCAACTCGGCCTCGGTGAGAATCTGCAGACCGCCCAGAGCAAGATCTGGGCCGCACTGACCGGGGAAGCCCGCGAACGCGCGCGTGACAGTGCCGCCAGGTTCCATCTCGATCCGGTCCGCTGGTACGGCACCGCCGAGCCCGTACCCGCCCTGGCCGACCTCGCCGAGGCGGTGTGGACGGATCGGCGGGTACGTCTGGACTACGTGCGTCGAGGCAGCGCGGCGACCCGCGAACTCGATCCCCTCGGGCTGGTTCTGGCCGGTGGCGACTGGTATCTCGTGGCGCTTCGCGACGGCCAGCAACGCACCTACCGGGTGTCGCGCGTACGGACAGTCGAGATCCTGGACGAGTCCGTACGCCGTCCTTCGGGCTTTGAGCTGGGGCAGGCGTGGGCGCAGGCGCGCGGCCGGCTGGAAGGCGAGCACGCCTTGATCGAGGTGACCGTACGCATCGACGCTGACGCGCTCCCGCGGCTTCGGCGGCTGGTGGCAGTCGTCGGGCAGGAGCGGGTGCCGGTCACCGCAGTGGACGAAGTCGAGGTGACCGTGCCATTCGAATCAGAGGCGTGGGCCCGAACCGCCCTGCTCGGACTCGGGGCCGCCGTCGAGGTCCTCGCCCCGGCTCAGCTGCGCGAGGCGGTCGCCGCTGAGGCCTCCCGAACTGCCGCGCGATACGCGGTCTCGCGATAGCCAGCTCACAGACGGAGCATCGTCGGCACAAACAGGTTGAACGCTTCTCCTAGCACCCGTCACATCGAGGGCGCTTCGTCCTCGGCTCTGGCGTGCCGGAAGGGTGATCTGGCCAGGATGACCGCGGCGAGGGCGAGTCCGGTGACGCCGATCCAGAGGGCGGGGCGGTAGCCGAGGGTGTCGGCGAGCAGCCCGCCGATCGGAGCGCCTACGACGATGAACGCACGATTCAGCGAGCGCATCGTGGAGTTCATCCGGCCCTGGAGCCGGTCGGGCGTGACCGACTGGCGGTAGGACATCTCGACCGGCCCCTCGGCGCCCATCCCGAAACCGAACAGGAACTGTCCGGCAGCCACGAACGCCCAGGTCGGCCACTCGGCCGCGCCGCCAGTGATGGCCGGGGCCAGCGCGATCAGTGCGAAGCCGGCAGCTTCGAGCAGCCGGGATCCGGCGATGGTCGGCGCTATCCCGCGCCGTACGGCGATCCGGGTCGAGAGGCCGCTGCCCAGCAGGCCGCCCACCCCGGCGAGCCCGAAGCTGACGCCGACACCGAGCGGGCTCAGCCCCAACTTCAGCAGCAGGAATGGCACGTAGATCGTGCCCAGCATGCTCGAGAACAGGAACCACCCGTGGGTGGTGAGGGCGAGCGGCATGAGCATGCGGTGCCGATAGACCCAGGCCAATCCTTCCTTTGCCTCGCGTACGACATTGGGCGGATTCGATCGATCCGGTACGGGCTTGGGGTCTGCTGCGCGGATCGTGGCGGTCAGTACGCCGGAGACGAGGTAGGAGGCCGCATCCACGAGGACGGCCAGGGGTGCGCCGAGCCACGAGATCAGGCCTCCGCCCACCACCGGTCCAGAGGTTGCGGCGGCGGAGGCGCTCTGCTGCAGCCGGGCGTTGGCCGGTGTCAACAGGTTCCTTGGCACCAGCCTCGGAAGGAACGACTGATGCGCGGCGTCATTCATCAGCGACAGCAGGCCGACGCCGAGCATGACCGCCATGAGCACCGGGATGCTGAGCCGTTCCAACCAGGCCAGCAGTGGGATCGTCCCGAGCAGTACCGCCCGGGCCAGGTCAGTGGTCACCAGGATCGGTCGCCGTCGCAGCCGATCGGCCAGCACCCCGGCGACCAGACCCAACACCAGGTACGGAAGCCACCGGGCGGAGTTGACCAGGCCGACGTCGGTGGCCGACCCGTCGAGCGTTACGACGACCAGAACCTGCAGAGCGAGCGTCGTGACGGACGTACCAAATTCCGAGACGGTGGATGCCGCCCAGAATCGGCCGAAGCCCGGCTGGTCACGGAGCACGGTTGTCCGTTATCGGAGGCCGCGCCGGTCAGGCACCCACGGCCCCATCGATACCTTCGCACGTGAGGTCCGCATGCCCATCGTGCTGGGCATATTCCACGATCATCCGCCGCATGAGCCAGCGCATCGGAAGGTCCAGGCCGGCGAAAGTGATGGCGAACCACCACCGTTCGACGCCGGCGAGGCGACGGGTCAATCCATGGAGGCTCATCGTCGACGGCGGTGAACTGCGGTGTGACAGCCGGGCCGGTGCCGCCGCCGGGTGTCGTGCATACCGGTCATTATCTCGCCCGGATCGGCGGACGGGCTGTCAGGTCGCGGACGGCGGACGAGGATTGATCCGGCTTAATCCGGTAGCGGCGCTCCCAGAGTGAGCAGCGTCCGTCCATCGAGCGTCCTGATGACCAGGTGATCCAGCTGGCCCGGCTGTATTCCGACGCTCCCTGTCACGCTCGCTGCACCCTCATAGCTGGCGGTCCAGGTGCTCGCGATCTCCTCCTGGCCATCACGCCTCACGGCGATGAGCTGGCACTGCTCACCGGGGCGGACGCCACTCAGGACCAGCGTGATCCTGGTTCCGAAGTCGCTCGGCGTCAGATCGGCACGGGCTTGTACGTTCCCGTCGGTTGCCGACACAGTGGACGTGAGTGTCGGCTGCTCAGCTGCCTGGAGGCCGGCGACAACTCCGCCCACGAGGAGAACAAGCAAGGCAGCAGCGACAAGAAAGTGGCGCTGGATGCGTCGACGCGATTTCCCGGCTACTTCGTGGCGGAGCCGCTGGAACGCGACCTCGCTCAGCGCCGGCGCAGGCACCGGGGCGGCACTCTGGTCGTCCGGAACGACTCGGCTCAGTACGCGTGGCAGGTCAGCCAATTCCTTGAAGGTGCCGCTGCAGAGCGCGCAACCGGCCAGGTGCCGCTGCATCTGCTGTTGCTCGTCGGGTTCCAGAACGTTCAGCACTAGGGCCCCGACGGTGATCTCTTCCGGGCATCTCATGTCGTGACCCCTCGTTCCTCGAGGCCGAGCCTAAGTGCCCGCAAGGCGTAGAACACTCGGGACTTCACCGTGCCGGCCGGGATCCCGAGGATCACGCTAGCTTCGGCAACCGTCCGACCGGCGTAGTAGGTGTGCAGCAACGCCTCGCGGTGCGAAGGGGTCAACGCCGCCAGAGCGTCTGCGATCACCCAGCGCTCCAGCGCCTGTTCCATGCCATCCTCGTCGGTCAGCTCCAGGAGGGCCTCATCGCCGACCTCGGCTGGCCTGGACTTGCGTGCTCGGTGCTGGTCGATCAGGATCCGGCGAGCGACGGTGAGCAGCCACGGGC